>LNFM01001514.1_pt1 | contig 162655 bp, 179 predicted proteins | sample 596031 | NCBI WGS metagenome assembly LNFM01 (sample SAMN04254537, study PRJNA301005) | activated carbon metagenome | isolation source: dual media filters at the Ann Arbor, Michigan drinking water treatment plant | place: USA: Ann Arbor | reverse complement strand
GGGCTCGCTGACGATCTGGTTTGACCCCGAGATGAGCTGGGATGCCGCGCCGACAGGCAGGCGTGGCCGCCAGCAGACCTACAGCGATGCCGCTCTCCAGACGTGCCTCTCGATGAAAGTGCTGTTCGGCATGGCGCTCCGGCAGACGACCGGGTTCGTCGAGAGCCTGCTACGGCTGGTCGGCCTGAACTGGACGGTGCCCGACTTCAGCACGCTATCTCGCCGCCAGAAGACCTTGGCCGTGAACATCCCCTAGTGCAAGTTGCGCAGGTCGGTCGCGTTGACCTGCGTGTGCCCCGAGAAGATGCGGAAATACTGATCCACGGCGTCCGAGTTCAGGAAGGCCGCAAGCCCCTTGGCAAGGTCGAGCGGCAGGCCTTCGCCGTTCTCATGAAAGTAGTTCAAGTGGTTCTCGAACCCGGCGCGCTTGCCGTCGTAGATCGTAGCGACAAGCCGGCGCTTCTCTTCCTTGGCCGTGAACCGTTTTGTCAGGACGAAGATACCCGCAGGGGTGATCAGTTTCGCCGTGTCGTCGTTGTCGGCCAGCGCATTGTGCTTGCGGAAGTTGGGGATCGGCCACTGGATGCCCCCGTCGTGGAAGTGCTGGGGGTAGATCAGCGGCACGGTGTCGGCACCCGGCTCCTTTCGCAGAAATTCCTTTGCGCGGAAATCGACGACGCGCCCGGTCGAAACCTTGATGCCAAGATCAGCCAGCACGCAGGGGAGCGCCTGAACGCTGTCGGCAAGGTCGTTACCCGAAACGGGCAGACGGATGAAGGCATGGCGATCAGAGGGGCGCACGATGTCCGAGAAGGGCACGTTTCGCGCCTCCGTCTCGTCCGTCGATAGGTCAACGTCACCTTGTTTAGCGCCCTTGCGCAAGCGGAAGATCATGTTCTCCTGCAACACGTCGTCGTCCTTGAACGAGGATCGCCGGGATTCGAAGACATGTAGGTTCGCGATTGTCGACCCGGCCAGCAGCAGGCGGCGGAACGGCTCGTAGTAAGACCCGTTGCAGAAGGAGCGCGGCGTGATGGCGACAATCTCGCCGTCGTCTTCCATCTGGCCGAGGGCGACGGCGACGAAGGCGGTGTAGAGGTTCACCGTTTCGATCCCGAGGGAGCGCAGGCTCAACCGCCATTCCGAGGTCTGGTTGATCTTGCCATAGGGCGGGTTGAGGATGGCGAAGTTGTAGGTGCGCTGCTCACATAGCAGCGGCTCTGCGGCTTGCAGGATGTAGTCGTCTCGAATGACCCGGCTCGTAAATGCGACCCCCGCGGAAGCGCATTGTTCTGCGCACGCGGCAAGCGTGTCGTCGAGGATCGAGGCGAGATGGTCGTCCACCTCATAGCAGGTCGCGTCGATCGACTCTGGACGCGTATCGCGTGCAATGGCCTCCGCTACGAAGGCGGCTGTCAGCGCACCCATGCCAGCGCCCGCATCGAGCAGTCGCACGCTCGACGGCAGAGCGCCAAACATCCCAGCCATAAAGGATGCGATACGACCGGGCGTCATGAACTGGCCGAGCTTCGACCGACGCTTGGGGTCGAGGGTGGGCGACACTTCGAGGCGGGTCTGATCGATCGACTCAAGGAGCAACTGTTCTTCCTTTGTTTTCACCGAACATGGCACCAATGCACGGTTTTGCCAACCAAGTGCTGTGGCGCGCCGCGCGAAAATCGGCCGAGACGTCAGGGAGTGATCCTACGATAGACTGACTATCAGAGGAAAAGCGATCGTCTCGGTCACGCTTGAACGGTCCGAGCCCTCAGCCGTCTTGGGGCAATCCTCGATTCGATCCGTTTGGTGTCGGATTGCGCTTGTTGGAGTTGTTTTGTGACCCTTGGTTGGATGCAAAGCAGTGTCGGTGAGAACGGTGGCTGTCAAAAGGGCTATCGCTGCGAGAAAGCAGCGCGCTGCTCCGCCCACTCTTCCGCAAATGGCTCCAGCACCCGCACCAACGTCACCTCCGGTCCCTGCGTCCCGTCCAGGACCGCTTCAACGATGTCCGGTGCGAGCAGCGTCAGCCGCAGGACGCGGGTCATGTAGGACGGCGCGATGCCCTCCCGTTCCGCCAATTCGGCGATGGTGGCGAACTCGCCCGACTCCAGCATGCGCTTCCACCGGAAAGCGCGGGCCAGCGCCTTGACCAGCGTGCTGTCTGTTCGGCGGGGCTGCGCAGCGCCTTCCGGCATCTGCATCACTTTCCGCCCGCCGCGCTTCACGACCCGGAACGGGACGTGGAGCGTCACCGTGTCGGGGACCGGGGCCCCGCGGGTCATGCCGCTTCTCCGATGCTGCCAGACAGGATCTCGCGCGCGAGGCCGCCAAGGCCGTCGACGCGAAGCCGGACGTTGAGCCCTTCGGTGCCGATGTCCACGCGCTCGACCAACAGCGCCAGGATGCGCGCCTGCTCGGCGGGGAACAGCTCGTCCCACAGCGGGTCGAGCTGCTGCAAAGCCGCGCGGGCGTCGGCCTCGGTGATGTCGTTGGCGTGGGCACGCGCCGCCTTCCAGGTCCTCGCAACAATCTCCGGCTGGCGGAACACGGCGCGAAGCTGGTCTATGACGGCGGCCTCGATCTCGCCCGCAGGCACGCGGCCGACCGGGCACGTCCCGGCGCCGTGCTTCAGCACCGTCTGGCTGACGTAGTATCGGTAGAGCCTGTCGCCCTTGCGCGTATGCGTCGGCGAGAAGGCCGCGCCGTCGGGACCGTAGAGCAGCCCCTTCAGCAGCGCGGGCGTCTCAGCGCGGGTGCGCGCGGCGCGCTTGCGCGGGCTCTCCTGCAGGATGGCGTGGACGCGGTCCCACGTCTCGCGGTCGATGATGGCGTCGTGCTCGCCGGGGTAGCTGTCACCCTTGTGCACCGCTTCGCCGATGTAGGCGCGGTTGCTCAGCATCCGGTAGATGTATTTCTTGTCGATCCGGTTGCCGCGCGGCGTTCGGATGCCGCGTGCGCCGACCTCCCGTGCCAGTTCCGTGCAGGACCCGATCTCGAGAAAGCGGGCGAAGATCCAGCGCACATGCGTGGCGGTTTCCTCGTCGACCACCAGCTTCCGGTTTTCGACGCGATATCCGTAGGGCGGCACGCCCCCCATCCACATCCCCTTCTTTCGGCTCGCGGCGACCTTGTCGCGGATGCGCTCGGCGGTGACCTCGCGCTCGAACTGTGCGAAGCTGAGCAGGATGTTCAACGTCAGCCGTCCCATCGACGTGGTGGTGTTGAAGGACTGCGTGACCGAGACGAAGGTGACGCCGTTCCGATCGAACACCTCGACCAGCTTGGCGAAATCGGCGAGCGAGCGGCTGAGGCGGTCGATCTTGTAGACCACAACCACGTCGACGAGCCCATCCTCGATGTCGGCCATCAGGCGCTTGAGGCCGGGCCGCTCCAGCGTGCCGCCGGAGATGCCGCCGTCGTCATACTGATCGCGGACCAGCACCCAGCCCTCGGACCGCTGGCTGGCGATGTACGCCTCGCAAGCCTCGCGCTGGGCGTGGAGGCTGTTGAACTCCTGCTCGAGCCCCTCCTCGGAAGATTTCCGCGTGTAGACCGCGCAGCGTAGCTTGCGGATGACGGGTTTCGTCATGTCCGCCCCCTGTGGTTCTTGAGACCGAAGAAGACCCAGCCATTCCAGCGAGTGCCGGTGATGGCGCGGGCGATGGCCGACAGCGACTTGTAGGGCCGCCCCTGCCACTCGAAGCCATCGGCGGTGACCGCGACGGCGTATTCGACACCCTGCCATTCGCGCAGCAGCCGCGTGCCGGTGATTGGGCGGTCGCGGTCGAGGCGCAGTCCGCGCTTCTTCTTGTCCCCGCCATCGAGTTCCTCACCCAGCCTTTCCAGTCGCCGGATCGTTTCCGGTTTCAACCCGCCATAGGCGAGTTCCTGAATGCGGTAGGCCAGACGGGATTCAAGGTAGCGGCGATTGAACGGCGGCGGCTCGCTGTCGAACAGATCGCGCCACTGCGCTTTCAGCTCGGGCGTCGGGGTGGATTTCAGCGCGGCTAGGCGAGCGGGGATGGGATTGTGGGTCGTCATGCGGTTCTCCGGTGCGTTGGAGTTGCATGACGGCATTGGTCGGGTGGATAGTGTAGGCAACTTTCTCCGGTATCGTCAGATACTTCGCCCGCCTCCCGCATCCGCAGCCGGACCAGCCCCAGTGCCAGCAGGCCGCACAGCTCGGTGCGGCGCTCGGCGGGCGTCATCAGGTCGGGCGGCAGCGGATTGGGGCGTTTCATGCGGCCGACCGCTCCGCCCGGCCCAGAACCGCGGCGGTGATCGCCCCACGGTTCCAGCGGAAGTTCAGATGACAGTTGGCGGCGTATTTCGACAGGCTGAAATCCAGCCCGTTCGCCTCGTGCCCCGCGCGCTGCAGCAGCGCCATCTGTTTCATCGTGGCAGAATCGTTCAGCCAGCGGCGGCTCTTGATCGAGGCGGTGCCGGTCTCGGTGGCGCGCAGGAAGTCGTCGGCGGCGGCGAGCGCCTGCACCCGGGTGCCGATGGCGAGCGGTCGGATCGGTTTGCTCCTCGGTTGTCCGAGGGCATGCCAGAGCGTGCCGTCGTGGAACACGCCGGCCCAGCCATTGAACCCGCTCGCCATCATCGCCTGGCCGTCGCCATGCAGGTCGCACCAGGCGAATGGCGACCGTTCCAGCAGGTCGATCTCCATCATGTCGAAGGCGGTGAGCAGCCGGGCCTCGCCACGCTCGCGCGTGAAGACATGTCCGCAGAAATCGCAGACCGAGGCGCCGAGCGGCAGTTCCGCCTCGCAGGTCGGGCAGAGTTTCCACGGGGCCTGGCCGGGCTCGGGATCGTCCTCGTCGAGGTCGATCTCCTGTTCGAGCGACCCGTGCCGGAGCGCGGCGCCCGCGAAATCGAGCACGATGCAGTCGGTCTTCACGACGCCCGGGAAACGCGCGGGATCGACACGGCGCAGACCGCGCCCCACCGCCTGGATGAAGGTGCCCTTGTGCAGCATCGGGCGCAGGATGCCGATGCAGCCAACCGGCTGGCTGTCGAAGCCTTCGGTCAGGACCATGCAGTTCGTCAGCACCTGCACTTCGCCCCGGTCGAACCGGGCGATAAGATCGGCGCGCACCCGCGAGGGCATGTCGCCCGAGATCGTCTCGGCCGTGACGCCGGCGGCGCGGAAGGCTTCTGCAACCGCATCGGCATGGCCGACCGTGGCGCAGAAGAAGATGCTGCGCCGGTCCGCCGCCTTCGCCTGCCAGTGCTCGACCACCGCCTCGTTCAGCACCGAGCGGTTCAGCACCTTGTCGGCGGCGCGCATGTCGTAATCGCCCGCAGTGGCCTCCAGCCCGGCCAGTTCGTCCTCGACGCCGAGATCGATGGTATAGGTGCGCGGCGGCACCAGGAGACCGCGCCCGATCAGGGTGCCGATCTTCAGGTGATAGCCGACATTGCTGAAGGTGCGGCGCAGGCTGCGCCCGTCGCCACGACCCGGCGTGGCCGAAAGCCCGAGCAGCCTGATCTCGGGGTTGAGTTCCCGTGCGGCGTCGATAACAGCCTGATAGCTCTGCGCGGCCGAACGGTGGCATTCGTCGATGACGAGATGCGAGACTGGCGCCATGCGTTCGCGCCGGTTGGCGCGGGCGAGCGTCTGGACGCTGCCGAAGACGATGCGGCCGCTCCAATCGTCCTGCTCGGCCTTGACCACCGAGGTGGTCATTCCGGTTACTGCCCCGATGGAGGTCCGGTTCTGATCGATCAACTCGTCCGTGTGCTGCAACACCAGGACGCGGTCGTGTCTGCGGTGCTCCAGTTCCTCACCGATGTAGAAACCGGCGATGGCGGTCTTGCCCGCCCCGGTCGGCAGGACCAGCATGGTATTGCCGTGGGTGGCGGTGCGGTCGCGGGCGGCATCAACTGCCGCCCTCTGATAATCGCGTGGAATCATGACCGTCCCCCCCCTCAGCGTGCCCAGAAGGGCGCGGAGCCGGAGGACGGCGCGCCCGGCTGGCCCATGCCGGTGTTCGACAGATGGGCGCCCGTCGCGGTGAACCGACCCTGTTGCGGCGGCTGCGGCACGCTGCCCATCAGGCGCGCATATTCGGCATGGTCGGCGCCGATGGCCGCCTTGATGACGTTGCGGCCGCTGTCCTCTGGCTTGTCCTTGTCGCGCTCGATGCCGATGCGGGCCACGAACTCGAGCCCGCTCAACTCGCCGAGGCTGCGGATCATCCGTGCCGCACGAGCGGCGTTCGACTGGTCGTCGGCCCGCACGCCCCGGGCGGATTCGAGGATGCCGCGGATCATGGCGCGGCCGCGATTGCCGTAAGTGTCGTCGCCCGGACCGCCCGCGGCCTTCCCGCGAAACCCGATGCGCGTGTAGATGCGACGCCGCGCGAAGGGCCCCTCCATCACCACCGCCTCGGTGTTGAGGTAGAGCGCCGGGCTGGTCTTGCTCTGGGTGAGCCAGCCCTCGGGCCCCGCGCCACCGGGGCGGATGGTCAGGCAGACCTTGGCCAGCGTGTTGGCCGGGATGAGGTCGAAGGCGGCGTCCTGCGTGTCCGCGCCGTTGAAATCCATGTCGCTCACCATGGTCATGCTCCTTGCGTCGTCGGGGGATTGGGTGCGGTCGCGGCCGCCGGCAGGTCGAAGTTCAGACGGGCGGCGCCCTCGGGGCGCGGACCGCGGATCTTCGCCATGACCCGTCCGAGATGGGCGGGCTCGATCATCGACAGCCGCCCGCTGCGATCCTTCGCAGGCAGGCCGAAATCGTTGATGGTGGTGCAGATGAAGGCGCGGAACGCCTCGCCCTTCTCGGGGCGCAGCTCGGTCAGGGTGATGACCTCGTCGACGATGCCGGGCAGTTCGAGCCCGGTCTTCGAGCCCTCGATCTGCATCGAGAAGAAGGGCTTGCCGAAATCGTCGAGCTTGCGGTCCAGCAACCCGACCAGCCAGATGTTCTTGGCGGGCGTGTGCTGCAGATGCGTCAACCAGCCGATCATCTCCTGGCCGAGCAACCCGTAGGTGGCCCGCAGATCGGGCTTGCCGGTCCGGTCGGACTGCGCCTGGGACTGGCCCTTGCACCACTGCAGACAGATACGCGAGGCAACCGAGATGCTGTCGACGAAGACGGTGTCGTACTTGTCGAGCTGGGTGGCCGGGCCGAAGGCCGCGCAGACCCGCGCGAAATGCCCCGGCCCATAGGACTGGTCGTCCCGCATGGCCGGGTTGGCGCCGCCGATCCAGGCAGCGAGATCGCGGGCGACCTCCCAGTCACGGATGCGGATTTCGTCGCCGGGCCAGCCCTGCACGGCCAGTTCGCCCGCCTCGAGGTTCAGAAACAGCGTGCGCTGCGGATCGAGGGTCAGCAGTTGCGTGGTCTTGCCGATACCGGAGGTGCCCGTGAGCACCCCCTTGATGCCGCGCGCTTCGCGCAGGCGTTCGTCGGCGGTGATGATCCGGAGCGGCCCGGCGCCGAAGGGGGCGCTCACTTGCCGCCCTCCAGATCGCGCGCCGCGGCCGAGATGGCGATGTCGGCACCACAGGCGCCCTGGCGGCGCGCCATCTTCAGCACGTCACCCAGAGCGCCGGTCAGGCGGTAGAGATCGGATTGCTGCCGTGCCAGAGCGACAAGGGCAAACTCGATCTCGTCCACCGTGGCGCGTTCGATCGGCACGACCTGGTCCGGCCTGTCGAAAACCGCCGGGACGTCGATGTTGTCGGGAAGCATTTCCAGCCAGCGCAGTTCGCGCAGGCGCTTCAGAGGGGTATTCTTGAACATAGTGACTCGTCGGGAAGACTGCTGCCGGGCCTGACGCCGCCCTGGAGCTTGCGGTCGGAGTGTTTCCCCGCGTGGGGGTGTTGCATTCCTCCGAGGGCCCGGCATGAAACTGGCGGACCGGGTCATCGCCGGTCCTGTTGTCACCTACCGGCGAGCCTCCGAGACTGTCGGGGCGGTGCCGAGATATGCCGCGAGATCAAGCGCCTCGGCGGCCTTCCGGATCATGGTAAGCCGGGCGTAGACTGTGCTGCGATGGATCCCGAGGGCTTCGGCCGCTTCCGTCGGCGACATGTCGATCAGGGCCAGCGCAAGGGCGCGGCAGGTCGGGGTCAGGCCAGCGAGGAGCCGCTGGACATCTCGCACCAGGCCGAACGCCTCGTCCGTTGCGCGTGTGACGGCGGCATGCGGCATCGCGCTGTCGGGCAGCGTTTCCGCGAGCGGCAGCATCTCGTCATCACCGCGCCCCTCGGCGGGACTGTCGAAGTCGATCCAAGCCCGCTCGGCCCGCAGCCGTTCGGTCGGCGCGGCCAGCGTGGCGATGCGGTTCGCCAGCACGCGGTCGGCGAAGGTGTCATACTGACCGCGAGCCGGGTCGAACTTCTCGTCCCGGCGATAGAGATGCAGCCGCAGATCCTGCTTGATGTCCTCGGCATCCATTCCGGGGACGGAGCCCGAGCGGGCCAGCCGTTCGGCGCGAATGGTGATGTTGCGGGAGACGCGCGAGCGCGCGTCGCAAATGGGGTGGAAACGCTCCATGAAGTTTCGCCTTCGTCCAGGTGGACGGGCACGCGGCCCGAGTGCCTGGCACCGGCGAAAATTCGTTGGAGGGCCTGGAAATCAGGGGGATCGGAAAACGAAAAACCCCACGAAACCTTGCGGTTTCATGGGGTTGGGTGGGATGAAAAAAGTTCGGAAAGGGTCAGTCGTCGTCGACGAAATTTCGGTCGCGCTGGTCAGCGCGACCCTGACGCAGCGCACTTGCATCGACAAGGAAGCGTGCCGCGTAACAATCGTCCTCGGCCGTGAACGGATCGTCGTCGATCCCGAACTGCGCCCTTAGCGCGGCGGCGAGAAGCTGGCGCTGCCGATCGTAGCCGCGCTCAAACTCCCCCAGGATAGCGACCACGTCGCGCGAGGGACGGCGTCCCCTGATGGTGGAGATCGGAAAGGACCGAGGCAATGCCCCGCCAAGCGCGGCGCAAACAAGGAGCAGCCGCCACTGGCGGTTCGGCCTGCCGTTCCGCTCATCGCGCATACCGATCTGGTCCGGTTCAAGGCGCGCCGGAGTCTGCCCGAGGTAGCTGACGTTGAGCACTGCCTCCTCGCGAAACGCAAAGCGCAGATCGGACCAGCGCGCATTCGCAGGCAGAGTCATCACGGGATGTTGGACGACATCACCTGCGTCCGTCAGTGCCGCGATCTCGGGCGCGAAGAGGTCTGCAACCGGCATGGCAGCGACGAATCCCTTGCGCGGTGGGGGGGCGAAGTCGAGGCATTCGGCCCACGTCAGAACACGCCCTCGCCGGGCCGCAAGAAAGGCCGGAACGTCCGGGTCAATCGCGCCGAGCGATGTCACCAGCAGGACGAACGGCAGATTGCGACGATCAAGGTCGAGGACGTCTGCCCGGCCGAGCGGCGCGCCCGGGCTTGTGAGCGCAGCGAACACCGGAAAACTCCGGCCGGCGGCAATGGCATGATCGCCGATGTGCAGAAGGGCCGCCCCGCGCGCAAACGCGGCGGACGCGACGAGACCAAGCGCCGTGGCAATGTCGGCGAATAGTCTGCGGCGGTCGAGTTCACGGATGCGGATATCGTCGGAATTGATGTCGAGGGTTTCGCAGAGTCGCCCCGGATCGCTGCAGACGGCACGGACCGAGCCGCCGGCATGTCGCACGACATGGCGCGGGCAATGTTCCCCTCCGGGCCAGGGACAGTCGATACGTTCTGCGTACTTGGAGGTCTCCGAAAGGTAGCGTTCGACCTGGGTCCAGCAATCCGTCAGGTCCACCTTCCAGTCGCGCGTGTCGGTCGCGTGACCGGGAACGCGCTCAATCGTCCTCCAGAACGCCGACGTCATCGTCCTCATCTCCGACGTTGGGGCGGCAAAATCCCTGATCCTTGAGCCAGCGGTCGATCAGATCGCTGTCGGCATCACGGTCATAGCGCGCGAGGCTCGGCGGGAGAATGGCAACCGTCCGCTCCTTGCCATCCCCATCGAACTTGACCTTGAAAACGGCCCGGTCGATGGAACCGCCCGCAAGGCGCCGCTCCCAATTGTCGTCCCAGGCCATGAAGAGGTCGTTCGCCTTGCGCACCTCCTTCTCCTTGGCCTTTCCACCCCAGAAGCGTTCGATTTCGATCAGGCGCACCTTGACGATCTCGGAGACAGTGTCGTTGTCGAGCGATTTCTCACCCTTCTCCAGCAGCGGATCGAGGGTGAAGCGGTTCGAGCGATCGAAGTACTCCTCGTCCCCGAAGATGACCCCGCCGAACGTCCGCAGGTAGAGCTCGGTTTCGCCTTTCGTCCCTGCATTGACGGCAAGTTCGTCAGACTCGCCGTCATAGATGACGACGTCGTGCTTCTGCGGTCGGTAGTAGGCGATTCCCGATCCGCCATCATCCTGATGTCGCCCCTCGCGCCGCATCGGTTCGCCATGCCGGACCATGAACCATGTCTTCGTGCCGCGCGGAAAAGCGAATACCCGTGAGCCCTTGCCACGGCGCTTGCGGTCGAACCACTCGTCCATCCGCTCCTGCATGATCGCGGTCTGTTCGACGGTCGGATCCGGAGCCGGTCGCGGCTTGCCGCTGTGGCCCGCGAAGTAAATGAAACGCGAACGTGTGAATGCCACGGTCTCGGCATGCTGACGTCGCAGCAGATCAGGTTTCTGGAGCCAGATCTGCAGGGCGATGTCCGCATCGGATGGTTCCTCACCGGCCTCGATCGTGAGGCCAGCCCGTCCTGCCGCCTCGATCAGCTCCTCGGCGGTTTCCTTGGTCGCGGTCTCGTGCACGTAGAAAAGCGCGTCGACCATTTCGGGCGGCACGTTTTCGTCGGGCTTCATCAACACTGCAGCAAGATCGTCGTAGGGAAAATCCTCATCCGCTTCGACCGGAAGTTCAAAACCCCGCGCCGAAAAATATTCCGCCCACGTCGCGAAAAACTTCAGTAGGTGCTTCGGCGAAATGCTCTTGAGGCGATCAGGGTTGGTGAAGCTTCTCGGGTTGAATGACGCCATGCGCGACTCGGCTCCAGGGTGAATCGGGGAAAGTTCAGGCTATCGGCAGAGTTGTGAACGCACAAGTGCATGTTCCCGAAGTGTTCCGAACCGCACATCCGACAGTCAGAACAGCCGGCCGGTAGGTGAGGAGAGCATCTGGAGGTCTCCCATGACCACAATCCCCTTCGCGCGCCGCGCTGACATCCATCCATGCCCGCATGCGGCCCCGGCACATGAGGGCTGCGCATGATCGATCCCGATGAACGTGAACAGGCCGCGCTCCGCGCCGCCTTGAAGAACATGGCCGAACTGATGGCCGAGATCGGCTGGACCACGCGGTTCGCCGATCTCAGCGAGGTGCAGGCGCTCGCCCTCACCACCGCCGCCGTCGACGGCTTCCAGGAAGCGATGATGGCCAGCGCACCCCGGCCCGATCCGGAGGTGCCGTTCTGATGGACGCCGGTTTCGACTTCAACCATCGGGAGAAGCCGCCGAGTTTCGCGGATACCGTCAATGCCTGCATCGATAATGCCCTCGTCGCGGAACAGGCCCAACGCCCCGCGCGCGACTACCTCGGTGGCAGCCGGCTCGGCGATATCTGCGAGCGCAGGCTGCAATACGAATACCTGAAGACGCCGAAGGACCCGGGCGCCGGATTCTCGGGCCAGTCTCTGCGCATATTCGCGCTCGGGCACGTCCTCGAAGATCTGGCCATCGAATGGCTGCGCCAGGCGGGCTTCGACCTTCGCACGCGCAATCGCCATGGCGATCAGTTCGGCTTTTCGGTCGTGGGCGGTCGGGTTCAGGGGCATGCCGACGGCGTGGTGGTCGCCGCGCCGAACGGCATGTCGGTCCCGGCGCTCTGGGAGTGCAAGTCGTCCAATGCGAAGAACTGGCGCGAGATCGCGAAGCATGGCGTCGCGAAAGCCAAGCCGGTCTACGCCGCACAAATCGCACTCTACCAGGCCTATCTCGGCCTGACCGAGACGCCCGCGCTGTTCACCGCCATCAATAAGGACACTTGCGAGATCTGGCACGAAACCGTGCCGTTCGATGCCGCACTCGCACAGTCGGCCAGCGACAAGGCGGTGACGATCCTGCGCGCCTGCGACGCCGGGGAATTGTTGCCGCGCCACACCGCCGACCCCGAACACTTCGAATGCCGGTTCTGCGCCTGGCGGGAACGGTGCTGGGCATGAGCGTGTCGTCCGATACCACCGCGCCCGACGACGTCGCGCCCGACGCGGAAATGATCGCGATCTATGCCGACGTCGTCTTCGGCTACTGCGACGGCTGGGTGCCGGTTCGTGCGCTGGCCGAGAAAGGTGCCGGCGACGGCCCGCCGCATGTCCCCTTCATCGAAGCGGACGCCACGCTCGCGGCGAAACTGGCGCTGCAGGCGACATGGGCCAGCGGCGTCGGCATGGCGTTGTTCGTGACGCCCGGCACGGTGGCCGCCCCCGGCGATGCCCGGGCGGAAAGCATCGTGCAAACGCAGGTCGTACTGGTCGATCTCGACACTGGCGACATCGGCGCGAAGCGCAACCATCTCGTGCAGCATCTCGGATGCCCGACGCTCGAGGTCGTGTCGGGTGGTGTGACCGCCGAGGGCCAGCGCAAGCTGCACCTCTACTGGCGCCTGACCGAGCCCGCCGAAGGCGAAGACATCGCCAGGGTTTGCCGCGCCCGGCACATGATCGCCGCCAAGGTCGGCGGCGATCCGTCCTTCCGGTCCGCCCACCAGCCGATCCGGGTGGCCGGATCGATCCATGCCAAACAGGGCCTGCGCCGGCTGGTGGAGATCCTGCACCACGACCCCCGCGACCACGATCTGGGCGAACTGCTCGAGGCGATCATCGCCATGCCGCCGCTCGAAGGCGACGCCGGGCTCGACTTCAACATGGCCGCCCCCGAGCGCGGCAGCGTCACCGAGCTTTTCGGCCGTCAGGTTCGCGAAGGCGGCGTCGACGGCACAACACGGTTCGACGCGCTGTCGCGAGTGATGGGCTATTGGATCCGCCGCGCGCGCGAAGGCCATGTGCCACGCGAACAGGCCTGGGAAGAAATCGTCTCCTACAACGCGGCCCGCGTCTCGCCTCCCTGGCCGGAGGCCCGGTTGCGCGAGGAAGCAGAACGGCTCTGGAAACGCGACACCGCCCGCAACGGCGATCTCGACGACGAGGATGGCGGGTGCGATGACGGCGGCCCGGCCGGTGGCGACGACGACGGCCCCGTGCCGGTGCGTTTCACCGAGGACGCGCTCGCCGCCACCTTCGCCGTCCGGCATGCCGAGACCTGGCGCTACGTCGCGGGCTGGGGACACTGGCTGACCTGGTCGGGCAAGTTGTGGCGGCGTGAGGAGACGCTGCAGGCCTTCGATCTGGCGCGGATGATCTGCCGCGAGGCGGCCGCGCGTGCCGGATCCGCAAGGCTCAAGGCCAAGCTCTCCACCGCCGCGACGGTTTCGGCCGTGGAGCGGCTCGCCCGTTCCGACCGTCGCCACGCGACCACGACCGAACCGTGGGACCGTGATCCCTGGCTGTTGAATACGCCGGGCGGTGTGGTCGACCTCCGGAGCGGCGCATCCCGGCCACATGATCCCGGCCTCTTCATGACGCGGATCGCCGGTGCGTCGGTCTCGAAACCGTCACGGGCGGGGACGGCGAACTGCAATCCTACCTGCAGCGAATGGCGGGCTACTGCCTGACCGGCGTCACGACCGAGCATGCCCTGTTCTTTCTCTACGGCACCGGCGCCAACGGGAAATCCGTTTTCGCCAACACCCTGACCGCCATCCTTGGCGACTACGCCACCGTCGCGCCGATGGACATGTTCATGGCCACGCAGGGTGATCGCCACCCGACCGACATGGCGGGTCTGCGGGGGGCGCGCATCGTCACCTCCATCGAGACCGAACAGGGCAGCCGCTGGGCCGAGAGCAAGCTGAAGGCGCTGACCGGGGGCGACAAGATCACGGCCCGCTTCATGCGGCAGGATTTCTTCGAGTTCATCCCGCAATTCAAGCTCCTGATCGTCGGTAACCACAAGCCTTCCATCCGCAACGTCGACGAGGCGATGAAGCGGCGTCTCCACATGGTGCCGTTCACGGTCACCATTCCTCCTGCTCGGCGCGACAAGCACCTGGCGGACAGGCTGCTGGCCGAACGCGACGGTATCCTCGCGTGGGCGCTCGAGGGCTGCATCGAATGGCAGCGGACAGGGTTGCGCCCACCGCCCGCCGTGATGGCTGCGACTGAGGATTACTTCGAGGCCGAGGACGCCATCGGTCGCTGGATCGACGAGCGCTGCTCTGTCGGGTTGCACCTCAGCGCCAGCACCTCCGCGATGTTCGCCGACTGGAAGGCATGGGCCGATGCGAACGGCGAGTTCGCAGGCTCGGTCAAGCGCTTCTCGGAAGCCCTGATCGTTCGGGGATTCGAGCGTCACAACACCCGCGCCGCGAAGGGATTCCGGGGCATCGCCCTCGATGACAGCAACTCTGACCTTTTCTCGGGAGAATAGGAAAATGCCAATGAAATCAGAGAGTGTGACGGATGTGACGGATCATACCTATAAGACCGTTACGCGCGCGCATGTGCGCGCCTACGGAGCGGATAGGGAACTATCCGTCACATCCGTCACACCCGTCACCGCTCCCCCCGGTCTTCATGGCGTTGATGGAGCGGACCGCTGCATCCTCGCGCTCGATCTCGGCACCTCGACTGGCTGGGCGCTCCGCGGCCATGACGGTCTGATCACCAGCGGCACCGTCTCGCTGCGCCCCGGCCGCTTCGACGGTGGCGGCATGCGCTACCTGCGCTTCACCAACTGGCTGACCGAGATCGACCGGCTGTCCGGTCCAGTCGCCGCCATCTGGTTCGAGGAAGTCCGCCGCCACGCAGGCACCGACGCGAGCCACATCTACGGCGGGCTCATGGCCACGCTGACCGCATGGGCCGAGCTGCGCGGCGTGCCCTACGAGGGCGTCCCGGTCGGCACGATCAAGCGTCATGCCGCTGGCAAGGGCAACGCCGACAAGGCCGCCATGGTCGCCGCCGTCCGCGCCCGCGGCTTCAGCCCGGCCGACGACAACGAGGCCGACGCCATCGCCATCCTGCTCTGGGCGATCGAGACGAAGGGAGGTGTCGCATGAGATGGCATCCCCACGGCTACGGCGGTCGGCGCCGGGATCCCGAACAGGTCAAGCGCGAGGGCTGGCGGGAACAGGGCGTCCTCGCGGTCTCCGCCGATGACGACCGCCTCACCTGGCCCGAGCGTGAACTGGTCCGCCAACTGGGCGAGAAGCTCTACGGCCCGCGCCCTTCCGACAGGGAGGCGCGCCATGGCTGATCGCGAATGGACCGCCGACTGCGTCGCCGATCATTTCGAGGAGGCGTTCCGCACCCTGCGCAAACTGCCGCCGGTGAAGGCGCAGGGCTGCCGCGAGATCGCGGCGATGGAGCCGCAGCCGATGCGGGTCTGGCCCTCGGCCGCCGCGATCACCCGGCTCGAGCAGACCTTCGACTGGGTGCTGTGGATCGAGGAGGCGGAGCGCAAGCTGGTCTGGTCGCGCGCGGCCCGTGTGCCGTGGAAGCAGATCAGCGGCGAGCTGGGGTGCGACCGCACGACGGCGTGGCGTCGCTGGCAACTGGCGCTGACCAAGATCGCTGCGCGCCTGAATGCGTGAGCGACTCCAATGTGTTGCAACACTTTTCCCTTCGACATCTGCAACATGATCGTGCTATTCCGAAGGCAAGATGGGGAGAGTGCGCTGGGAGGCTCGCTCTCCCCCTTCACCCGCGCAAGACGATGCCTTTGAGGCGACAGCCGACCTACGTTAAACCATTGTAGGCGAATTGAGGTGTCGGGAAACGATATGCGGTCTGCGGAGGCGTGCGTTGAGCACATCTGAGACGGTCGAATTTGACGTTGGAAAATGCCCGTGTGGCAACGGAGCCATCGTCAAGTCCGTGACGACTCAAGATAATCCTTGGAGCAGCGCCGACATATCCTTTTCAATTTCTTGCACGAAATGCTCGAGTGAGTGGATCGTCGGATATGGCTCTCTTTCATCAAGAGCTGAGACCAGTGCTTTGCGGGCAGCGGAGGATTCGCAACGCAAGGTCGAGGAAGAACTCAGGTCGATGATCGCGCCACTTGTCGATGATTATTTCGATCAGCTCGGCTTGCCGACGATGGTAGCTGAGCATCGGGAGTTACTACGGCTGGATATTACCACCGGAGATGTCCGCCAATACAGGAAGAGTCGAAGCGCGGGCGGCAAGAAGATTTCTGAGATCTGCGCGCCGATGAGAAACCAGGGATGGGTTGAAACTCTCATCACTTCTGCCGGAAAATCCAAGGAATACAAAGAAACGACTTCCCGTCTCGACCAGGCGAGAGCCGAGTGCCGAGCGGCCGCTGCCAAGGTAAAGCGTTTCCCAATTCCCAAATAGACGGCGCGGCGACCTCGGTTCCAGTTTCCGGTTCCTTCCTGGCGATATTCGTATGCTGGCGGGCGAAGCGCGGCGCATCGCCAGCGACAGGGCCGAAATTTTGGGAAGCCACCCCACCCGGAATCCAGCTCGCAACCTGAAATAACAACGTAATAACAGCGCCTTGGCTGGTGGGCTCCGGGGTGGATACCCTGGACTCCGGAATCCAGCTGGAAACCGGTGGACTCCACCGGTCGGAAGCCACCCCGCCATCATCGACAGGATTCTTCATGACCCTCGCCTTCGCCCCCGAGCGGATCGAGCAGTGGCCGCTTGCGCGCCTGCAGCCCTACGCGAAGAACGCGAAGCTGCACGGTGCCGACCAGGTCGCGAAGCTCGCCGCCAGTATGGCCGAGTTCGGCTGGACCGTGCCCTGCCTTGTGGGCGAGGACGGCGAGCTGATCGCGGGCCATGGCCGGGTGCTGGCCGCGACGCAGCTGGGGCTGACCGAGGCCCCGGTGATCGTGCTCGGCCATCTGACCGAGGCGCAGCGGCGGGCCTATCGGATCGCGGACAACAAGCTGACCGAACTCGGCAGCTGGGACGAGGCGCTGCTGTCGGCGGAACTGAACGAGCTGCTGGCCGAGGATTTCGATCTGTCTCTGGTCGGCTTCTCCGACGGCGAACTCGACAAGCTTCTGGCCTTCGTGCCGGAGAGCGATGGCGAGGATGCTGGCGCCGGGGGCTCGGTGCCGCCGGTGACCATCCCCGAACCGCCGCGCAACCCGGCGTCGCGGACCGGCGATCTCTGGATCCTCGGCGACCACCGCCTCCTCTGCGGCGACAGCACCAGCGCGGCCGATGTGCGCCGCCTGATGAACGGCGAGCGGGCGTTGCTCTTCGCGACCGACCCGCCTTACCTCGTCGACTACGACGGCTCGAACCACCCGACGCGGAACAAGGATTGGAGCCAGTCCTACGGCGTGACCTGGGACGACAGTTCACAGGGCGCCGAACTCTACGACGGCTTCATCGCCGCCGCCGTGGCCGAGGCGATCACCGAGGATGCCGCCTGGTATTGCTGGCACGCCTCGCGCCGCCAGGCGATGCTGGAAGCCTGCTGGGAAAAGGCCGGGGCCTTCGTCCATCAGCAGATCATCTGGGTGAAGGATCGCGGCGTCCTGACCCGGTCGCATTATCTCTGGAAGCACGAGCCCTGCTTCATGGGCTGGAGGCGCCCGAACCGCCCGCCGAAGGTGGCCGAGCAGACGCTGCCCTCGACATGGGAGATGCCGTCCTTCGCCAAGGACGAGCGCCCCGACCACCCGACGCCGAAACCGCTCGACGCCTTCGGAATTCCCATGCGCCAGCACGTGGCGCGGGGCGGCCTCTGCTACGAGCCGTTCTCGGGCTCCGGCTCGCAGATCATGGCCGGCGAGGCCAACGGTCGGCGCGTCTTCGCGATGGAGATCAGCCCGGCCTATGTCGATGTCGCCGTCGAACGCTGGCAGGCCGAGACCGGCCGCGACGCGGTGCTCGACGGCGATGGCCGGACCTTCGCGGCCGTGAAGGCCGAGCGGCTGGGTGCCGACACAGACACCGACGCTGCCGCCTGATGGCCGTCTATTACAACGATTCCGAGCCCGCGGCCTGTGCCTGGCTGCGGGAACTCATCGCCGCCGGCCAGCTGCCCGCGGGCGAGGTGGACGAACGATCCATTCTCGATGTCGTCCCCGATGATTTGCGCGGCTTCACCCAATGCCATTTCTTCGCCGGCATCGGCGGCTGGCCCTACGCGTTGCGCCTTGCCGGCGTGGCCGAAGACCGGCCGGTCTGGACCGGCTCGCCGCCCTGCCAGCCCTTCAGTCAGGCCGGGCAGCGCAAGGGACAGACCGATGACCGCCATCTCGCCCCCGCCTTCCTGCGCCTCGTTGCCGCCTGCCGCCCCGGTCTCGTCTTCGGCGAGCAGGTCGCCAGCGCGGCGGTGCTCGGACCATCTGGGCGAACGGCTGGAACAGCGGCTGCGGGCACGGCTGGCTGGGCGTGGTTCGACGCTCTGGCGTCTGACCTGGAAGCGGCATCCTACGCCGTCGCGGCGGCCGATCTGCCGGCTGCGTGCATCGGCGCCCCGCATATCCGCCAGCGGCTGTTCTTCGGCGCCGTCGCAATGGAGCCCGGCGCTGGCGGGCTGGGCCACCGCCTCGGCGCGGGACCACAAGGATGGCTCGGAATGCCTGAACGTCCCGATCAATGCATTGCTGGGCCGACAGGTCTGGCTGGCGGGCTGGCCGACGCCGATGGCCGGATCGCCGGCCACGGACAGCTACAACGCGGCCGGCAATACCGATGCCAGCCGCAGGACGGTGAAGTTGATCGACTGGACGAAAACGCCGACCCAGCCGGGACCGGCGCGACGGACGGCGTCTGGCGAGATCCGGATTGGCTCCTCTGCCGGGACGGACGCTGGCGGCCGGTTGAGCCCGGAACATTCCCGCTGGCTGATGGGGTATCCGGCCGCATGGGGCTGCTCAGGGGCTACGGCAATGCGATCGTGCCACCGCTCGCGGCGGAGTTCGTGACGGCGTTTCTGGAATGCCTGCCGGAGGGGTTGCGATGCAGCAGAGCCGCCTGATGTCCTTGGTCGAATCCGTGACGAATGTCGTGGTCGGCTATGTGCTGGCCATCGCCACCCAGATCGTGGTGTTCCCGTGGTTCGGGATCGAGACCGGGCTTGCCGAGCACATGACCATCGGCCTTGCCTTCGTCGGCATCTCGCTGGCGCGTGGGTTCCTGCTGCGACGGCTGTTCGAGGCGATCCGGATGCGGAGCGCCAGATGATCGACCGCCGCCCGGTCAACCGGACGGCGGCCTTTCGATCCGGGTCACCCCGTCAGAATCCGTGATCGGCGCGCATCAGATCGAGCGTGGTCTCGCGCACGGCATCGGGCCGGGCCTTCGATCCGGGGGGAAGACCCTCGATCTCCTTGGCCTCGATGATCAGTTCCGCGAGGTAGCTGTCGCTTTCCGGCCATGGGCGGCCCCAGCGCGCGCTGTAGGCCTCGCGTGCCTTCTGCAGCGTGGTCGGGCCGATGATCTGGATGGGAAGTTTCGCGGGGCGATTGAAGCGGCGGGCGGTCATGGCGTCAGTCCTCGATACGGTAGGTGCGGCCACGATCCGTCACCTTCTCCGAGGTGATGGTCAGCCCCAGCTTCTTTTTCAGGACGCCGGACATGGCTCCGCGGGCGCTATGAGCCTGCCAGCCGGTCGCGGCGACGATTTCCGCGATGGTCGCGCCTTCCGGCGCGCGCAGCATGGTGATCAGCATGTCCTGCTTGGTGCCCTCGCGGCGCTGGATCGGCGCGCTGGCGCTGTCAGTGGGGGCGGTTCTGCCCGGATCCTCGGTGATCCCGAGGGTGGTGAAGGCCAGAGGCGTCGCGCGCAGCGTGATCGGGCCGCGCTCCTCGTCGTGCCGCCAGACGGTGTTGAGGTCGGTGGCCGCGACCTCTTCGATGAGTCCGTGCTTCAGGAGGCTCTTGCAGACGTTGCCGACGGCGCCGCCCTTCAGCTTGGCAGTGATGGGAAACACCATCGCGTCGTCGCGCGCGCAGGCAGCGGACAGGATGACGGCCTGCGTGTCGGACAGCTGGATCCGGGTCATGATTGGTCTCCGTATTCGGACCGCGACCGTCGCGATCCTCCTACGACCCCAAGCCGCGCAGGGCGCGCGGCAGGGGTTCCGGCAGTGCCGGAGATCAGCGGGCGTGTTCGCCCTCGCCGAAGGCGCTGTCGGTGATGCGCTTCAGGAGGCTGGCGTAGTGCTCCAGCGTGCCGACCATGGCCCAGCCCACCTCGTCGGGGTGGCAGTTGAAGTGGTCGTCGCTGAGGCCCTGCAGGCGGGCGAGCATCTCGTCGATCTCGGCCTTCTTGCCGATGAAGGCGGAAAGAGCTGCTTCGCGATTGCGCCGGGCCTTCTCGGCGCGGGGCTCAAAGCGGGGCGTGGTGTTCAGGCGGGTCATGGTCGTTCCTCCTTTGGCGGTTCAGATCAGGCCCATCTCAGCCAGCGCGGCGGTGGCGCGGGCAAGCTGGGCGGTGGGGAGTTCGATCTTCATGTGCGAGATCACGTCCGAGGCTTCGGCCTTGATGCCGTCCTCGCGTAGTTCGGCCTCGATCGCCTCGGCGATGGCATCCTTGCGGCTGAGATCGAAGCGCGCAGGCAAGGCGGCGTAGTCGAGGCGGATGGTGGTGATGGCCATGGTTATGGGCAGGCTCCGTGGTCGCGTTGCATCGTTGTCCTGCATCCGTGTTCGCTCTGTCCGCGATGCTTATCAACTGAATAAGCACCTGAATCTGAATGATAATCGGAGCCGTCGATGCAGGGCATGAGCGAGCGCCAGTATGCCGCCCATGCCGGGCTGTCGCGCGGCGCCATCCAGAAGGCGAAGACGGCCGAGCGGCTGGTGCTGTTCGCCGATGGCAGCATCGATGCCGAGGCATCCGATCGGCGCCGGGTGGAAACGACCGACCCGTCGAAGATCCGCAAGTCGCCCGCACCGAAGCTGAAGCCGGTCCCCGAGGCGGCGATCCAGGCGGTTCACGACACGCTGCGGGGTGAGGAGCGATTTCGCGAAAGCGAAACCGGAGGCGCCAGTGGCGCGTCCGGAGCGACGAACGGGCTGACTGCCCCCGCGGTGGGCAGTGGCACGACCTTCCTGCAGGCGAAGACGGCGAACGAGGTGCTGAAGGCGCAGGAGCGGCGCATCCGGCTCTCGAGGCTGAAGGGGGAGCTGATCGACCGGGTCCGGGCGCTGGGACTGGTGTTCCGGCTGGCGCGGGAGGAGCGGGACGCGTGGGTGAACTGGCCTGCGCGTGCGGCGGCGCTGATGGCGGCCGATCTGGGCGTCGAGCCTGCCGCGATGCAGAAGGTTCTGGAAAAGCATGTACGCGCCCACCTCGACGAGCTTGCCGAGGTCCGGCCAGACTTCAGGTGACAATCACGGAGATGGCGATGGCCTGACCGATTTTGACGGTGCGGCCGAGATCCTGCGCAGCTGGGGCAGCGGGCTCAGGCCCGACCCGGATCTGACCGTGTCGGAATGGGCCGACCGGCACCGGATGCTCTCGGGCCGCGCCTCGGCCGAACCCGGGCGGTATCGCACGGTGCGCACGCCCTATATGCGCGAGATCATGGACCGGCTCTCGCCCGGCGATCCGACGCAGCGGGTGGTCTTCATGAAGGCGGCGCAGGTCGGGGCGACCGAGGCGGGGAACAACTGGATCGGTTTCGTCATCCACCAGGCGCCGGGGCCGATGCTCGCGGTCCAGCCGACGGTGGAGCTGGCCAAGCGCAACTCGCGCCAGCGGATCGACCCGCTGATCGACGAGAGCCCGGAACTGCGGGAACGGGTCAAACCGGCGCGATCCCGTGACGCCGGCAACACCATGCTGTCGAAGGAATTCGCGGGCGGCATCCTGATCATGACGGGCGCGAACTCGGCCGTGGGCCTGCGCTCGACCCCGGCGCGCTACATCTTCCTCGACGAGGTCGATGCCTATCCGGCCTCGGCAGACGAGGAAGGCGATCCGGTGACGCTGGCGGAGGCGCGGTCGCTGACCTTCGCCCATCGGCGCAAGGTGCTGCTGGTCTCGACGCCCACGATCCGGGGGCTGTCGCGGATCGAGCGAGAATATGAGGCGTCGGACCAGCGGCGGTTCTTCGTGCCGTGCCCGCATTGCGGCGCGATGCAATGGCTGAAGTTCGACCAGCTGCGCTGGCAGAAGGGTCAGCCGGAGACGGCGGAATATCACTGCGAGGGGTGTGATCAGCCCATCGCGGAGCACCACAAGACGGCCATGCTCGAGCTCGGTGAGTGGCGCGCGACGGCAGTGGCAAGCGATCCGACGACGGTCGGCTACCACCTCTCGGCACTCTATTCGCCGATCGGCTGGCTGAGCTGGGAGCGGATCGTGCGGGCATGGGACGCGGCACAAGGGTCGGACGAGGCCATCAAGGCGTTCCGCAACACGATCCTCGGCGAGACATGGGTCGAAACCGGGGAAGCCCCGGACTGGCAGCGGCTCTACGACCGGCGCGAGCGCTGGCAATCCGGCACGGTGCCTGCGGGCGGGCTGTTCCTGACGGCCGGGGCCGATGTGCAGAAGGACCGGATTGAGGTCGACGTCTGGGCCTGGGGCCGCGGGTTGGAGTCCTGGCTCGTCGATCACGTCGTGATCGAGGGCGGGCCGGATCGGCATGACGCCTGGTCGGACCTGACCGCGCTGCTGGACCGAAGCTGGCCACATGAAGGCGGTGCGCATCTCAGGATCGCGCGGCTTGCCATCGACACTGGCTACGAGGCTCCGGCGGTCTATTCCTGGTCGCGGGCGCAAGGCTTCGCGCAGGTGTCGCCGGTCAAGGGCGTCGAGGGGTTCAACCGTTCGAGCCCGGTGTCGGGCCCGACCTTCGTCGATGCCACCGAGGCTGGCCGCCGCCTGCGGCGCGGGGCCCGGCTCTGGACGGTGGCCGTGTCGAGTTTCAAGGCCGAGACCTACCGCTACCTGCGCCTGGAGCGGCCGACGACAGAGGAACGCGCCGAGGGCGCGGCTTTTCCGCCGGGCACGATCCACCTGCCGACATGGGTCGAGAGCGAATGGCTGAAGCAGTTCGTGGCCGAACAGCTGGTGACGGTGCGCACGAAACGCGGCTTCGCCCGACTGGAATGGCAGAAGCTGCGCGAGCGCAACGAGGCGCTGGATTGCCGGGTCTATGCCCGCGCCGCCGCCTGGATCGCCGGCGCGGACCGCTGGCCGGAGTCGACCTGGCGTGACCTCGAGGATCAGCTCGGGGCGGCGCCGACCATGGACAGTGATCCGGCGGGGCAGATCAACCGACCGGGACAGGCCCCACAGGGCAAGCGCCGCTCCGACTGGCTCGGGCGGCGTGGAGGGTGGTTTTAGGCCAGTGGCGTGACGGCCGCGAGGCCCGGCAAGGAAAGCAGCAATGACGGATTGGACGGAAACCGAGCTCTCGGCGCTGCGCCGGGCCTATGCCAGCGGCACGACCCGCGTCAGCTATGACGGCAAGTCGGTGGATTACGGCTCGGCCGAGGACCTGCTGGCGCGCATCCGCACCATCGAGAGGGCCATTGCGGGTGTCGGCCGGCCGCTGCCGGTGGCCGGGCTAGCAGGCTTCAGCCGCGGAGATCGCTGATGCCCGCGAACTGGTTTGACCACGCCATCGCGACGGTGGCGCCGCGCATCGCCGCGCGCCGCGTGCTGGCGCGTCAGGCGTTCGAGACCCTGACGCGGGGATACGATGGTGCTGCACGCGGGCGGCGGACCGATGGCTGGCGCGCGCCGGGGTCTTCGGCCGACACCGAGATCGGTGTCGCCGGGGCGCTGTTGCGCGACCGGATGCGGGATCTGGTGCGCAACAACCCGCATGCGGCCAAGGCCGTGGCGGTGCTGGTCAACAACATCATCGGCGCGGGCATCATGCCGCGTGCCGCGAGCGGCAATGAGGCGCTGGACCGCAAGGTCGATGCCCTGTTCGAACGGTGGACGGCGGAGTGCGATGCCGACGGCCAGCTTGATTTCTACGGGCTGCAGACGCTGATCTGCCGCGAGATGGTCGAGGCGGGCGAGGTGCTCGTGCGCCGCAGGCTGCGCCGCGCGGCCGATGGTCTGGCCGTGCCGCTGCAATTGCAGGTGCTGGAGGCCGATTTCCTCGATGCCACTAAATCCGGCGCCATCGGCGCGGGTCGCATCGTTCAGGGGATCGAGTTCGATGCCTTGGGCAAGCGCCGGGCCTACTGGCTGCACAGCGAACATCCGGGCGATACCCACGGCACCCTGCGCGGCGGCTTCGACAGCCATCCGGTCCCGGCGAGCGACATCGCCCATGTCTACGAGAAGCAGCGCACGCAGGCGCGCGGCGTTCCCTGGGGTGCGCCGGTGATCCGGTCCTTGCGCGATCTCGACGACTACGAGGTCGCCGAATTGGTCCGCAAGAAGACCGAGGCCTGCGTCACCGCCATCGTCTTCGGCGATGACGAGGCGCAGCAGGGCATCGCCCCCGCCGTGGTCGATGCCGATGGCAACCGGGTGGAGCAGTTCGAGCCGGGGCTGATTGCTTATGCCCGCGGTGGCAAGGACATCCGTTTCAACCAGCCCGCCGCCACCGGCGGCTACGGCGAATACAAGCGCGCCAGTCTGCACACGATCTCGGCGGGCTTCCGGGTGCCCTACGAGCTGCTGACCGGCGATCTCAGCCAGGTCAACTATTCCTCGATCCGGGCGGGGCTCGTGGAGTTCCGCCGGATGATCGACGCGGTGCAGTGGCAACTCTTCATCCCGATGTTCTGCGCGCCGGTCTGGCGCTGGTTCATCGAGGCCGCATGGGCAGCTGGCCAGATCCCGACGCCCGACGTGCCGGTGGAATGGTCGCCGCCGAAGTTCGACGCCGTCGATCCTTACAAGGATGCGATGGCCGACCTGCTGGCGATCCGGACCGGCACCATGACCTTGGCGCAGGCCATCGCCCGGCAGGGCCACAATCCCGACGCCGTGCTGGCCGAGATCGCCGCGACCAACGCCAGGCTCGACGAGCTGGGGCTGGTGCTCGACAGCGATCCGCGCCGGGTGACGAAAACCGGCAGCGCCCAGACCAGCGATCCGGCCGCGGCCCCCGAAGTCGCCCCGGCGCAACCTGACGCCGATCAACAGGACTGACCCCATGGATACGATGATCGAACTGCCGGCCCTGCGCCGGTCGGCGGAGCTTGCGCCGAACAGCGTCGACAATGACGCGCGCACCGTCGAAGTGATCTGGTCGGCAGGCGCCCGCGTCCGCCGCGCCAGCTTCTTCGGCGAGCCCTATGACGAGGAACTGAGCCTCGACCCCGCCCATGTGCGGCTCGAACGCCTGAACGCGGGCGCGCCCTTCCTGAAGGTGCATGAGATCGACACGCTCGATGCGGTGATCGGTTCGGTGGTGCCGGGATCGGCCCGGATCGAGAACGGGCGCGGCGTCGCGCAGGTCCGGATCAGCGAGCGCGCCGATGTCGAGCCGATCTGGCGCGACATCCAGGCCGGGCACATCCGCGCGGTCTCCATCGGCTACCAGGTCCACCGCTTCGACATCTCGAAACCCGATGGCGGCCGCGAGCTCTGGCGGGCGGTGGACTGGACGCCCTTCGAGGTGTCCGCCGTGCCCGTCGGGGCCGACCCCGCTGCCGGTTTCCGCACCAACACCGATCTTCACGACTGCGTCCTTCACCGCCGGGACGCCCTCATTCAGCAAGGAGCATCCCCGATGACCGAACAGACCAACCCTGCGGCGGGTGATGCCGCGAACCCCACCGCCAACCCGCCGACCGAGCCGAATGATACCGAGGACACCACCATGACCGAGCCGAAAGCGGCTGCGCCCGAACCCAACGTCGCCGCAGTCGAGACCCGCACCCAGCCGAAGACGCAGGCAATTCCCGCGCCCGACACCGAAGCCATCGCCACCCGCGCCCGCGAAGCCGAGCGCGACCGCGTCTCCACCATCTACGATCTGGCGGGCCGCCTGAACCTCGAGCGCGGCTTCGCCGAGGACCTGGTCAAGCGTGGCGTCAGCGTGGACGAATCCCGCCGCCTTGTCCTCGATCAGGTCGCGGCCAGGTCGGACAAGACACGGACCTTCGGCCATGTCTCCGTCCCCCTCGGCGGCCGGGATGAGCACATCACCCGCCGCGACGCGGTCGCCTCGGCGCTGTTGCACCGCTACAGCCCGACGCTGTTCCCGCTCGAAGACGCCGCGCGTCAGTACCGCGGTATGACGCTGCTGGAACTGGCGCGAGAGAGCCTCGGCAATGCCGGGGTGAACACGCGGGGCCTGTCGCGCGACGAGGTGGCGACGCGGGCCCTGCACTCGACCTCCGACTTCCCCGAGATCCTCTCGGCCGTCACCAACAAGACCCTTCGCCAGGCCTACGAGGCCTATCCCCGCACCTTCATGCTGTTCTGCCGTCAGGTGCTCGCGACCGACTTCAAGGCCATGCACCGGGTCCAGCTCGGCGAGGCGCCGCAGCTTCTGGAAGTGGGCGAGAGCGGCGAGTTCAAGCGCGGCACGCTCGGCGAGAGCAAGGAGAGCTACAAGGTCAAGACCTATGGCCGGGTGGTCGCGATCACCCGCCAGACGCTGATCAATGACGATCTCGACGCCTTCACCCGGATCCCGGCGATGTACGGCAACTCCATCGCACAGCTGGAGTCGGACGTGGTCTGGGGCATCATCACCGCCAACCCGGCGATGGCCGACGGCAACGCGCTGTTCCACCCGACCCACAAGAACCTCGCCGGCACCGGCGCGGCGCTCGACGTAAGCAGCGTCGGCGCGGCGCGGGCCGCCATGGCCAAGCAGACCGGCCTCGACAAGAAGACGGTGCTGAACGTCCGCCCCGCCTTCCTGATTGTGCCGGCCTCGCTGGAACTGAAGGCCGAGCAGCTGGTCGCCCAGAACCTGGTGCCCGCCGCGACGTCCAGCGTGGTGCCGCAGTCGATCCGCACCCTCGCGCCGATCAGCGAGCCCCGGCTCGACGCCGCCAGCGAGACCGCCTGGTATCTGGCGGCCAGCCCGAACCAGATCGACACCATCGAATACGCCTATCTCGAGGGCCAGCAGGGCGCCTACATCGAGACGCGCAACGGCTTCGATGTCGACGGTGTCGAGATCAAGTGCCGCCTCGACTTCGGCGCCAAGGCCATCGACTGGCGCGGCCTCTACAAGAACCCGGGCGCATAACCCGCACCCCATGCTGAACCCCGACATGCGGGCGGTCCTGACGGGCCGCCCGTCGTCTTTCCACGAGGATCCTCCCCATGAAAAACTTCGTCCAGCCCGGCAACACCATCACTCTGACCGCGCCCTATGCCGTCGCCTCCGGCGATGGCCTGCTCGTCGGCTCCCTCTTCGGCATCGCGGCCGGAGCGGCCGCCCTCGGCGAGCCCGTCGAGACCGCGCTCGTCGGCGTGTTCGACATCACCAAGGTTGGCTCGCAGGCGTGGACCGTCGGCGCCAAGGTCTATTGGGACGACACCAACAAGCGCTGCACGACGGTCGCGACCGACAATACCCTGATCGGCGTGGCCGTCGAAGCGGTGGCGAGCGGCGCGGGCGACACCATCGGCCGGGTGCGCCTGAACGCGACGTTCTGATGAGCGCCTTCGCCGCCGCAGTCGGCGCGCTCTTCGTGGATCCCAGCATCGGCCGGGACGCGGTCTACATCGCCGACGGCGGCGTGCCCCAACTGGTGCGCATCGTCGCCCGGCGCGCGGATGCGATCACCGACTTCGGCGACGCGCGGCTCTGGTCGGAAACGACGCGCATTGACCTGCTCGTCGCCGAGGTGCCAGCCCCGCGCCCCGGCGACCGCATCGAGATCGACGGCGAGGCTTTCCTTATCCAGGGGGAGCCGGTCCGGGATCGGGAGCGCCTCGTCTGGACCGTCGATCTTCGCCCGGTGTGAGCGCGATGAAACTGAAGGCCCAGATCGTCGGCGATATTGCCCGGATCATGGAGGCCGAGACCCGGGCCGGTGAGAAGGCCGTCACCACGGCGATGCGCGACGCCGGGACCGGCCTGAAATCCGCCTGGCGCGCACAGATCACCGGCGCAGGCCTCGGGGCGCGGCTGGCCCGCACCATCCGGTCGGAAGCCTATCCCAAGGGTCGGCCGAGTATGAACGCCGCCGCTCTGGTCTGGTCGAAGGCCCCGGTCATTGTAGGTGCGCATGACACCGGCCCGCTGATCCGGTCGCGGGACAGGTTCTGGCTGACTATCCCGACACAGGCAGCGGGCAAATCCATGCGCGGTGGTCGGATCACCCCCCTTGAGTGGGAACGCCGCACCGGCATGCGCCTGCGCTTCGTCTATCGCCGCACGGGTCCGAGCCTGCTGGTCGCGGAGGGACGGCTGAACACGAAGGGCCGTGCGGTGGCGTCGCGCTCCAAGACCGGCCGGGGGCTGACCACCGTGCCGATCTTTCTGCTGGTGCCGCAGGTCAGGCTGCCCAAGCGGCTGGATCTGGCGCGCGACGCCGAGCGGGCGCGCGATGCGGTGCCGGGGCTGATCGTGGCGAACTGGGTGGAACCTCGGCTCTGACCGTGGATATCGACATACAGGGCGAGTTGGCATATATTGCCAATGATCCGCATGGAGGTTCGCATGGCCACCCGAAACGTCGTTCTCACCGAACCGCAATCCGACCTCGTGGACCGTCTGGTCGCATCTGGGCGTTACCAGAATGCCTCCGAGGCGCTGCGGGCCGGTCTGCGCCTCCTCGAACGCGAGGAGGCGGAACTCGGCGCGTTGCGCGACCGGCTGACGACCGGGCTGGAACAGGCCCGGCGCGGCGATCTGGCCGAGGGGAGCGGTGAAGATGCGATCCGCCGTGCCTTTGCTTCCGCGCGCCAATCGTCCTGATGCCGAAGCCTTGGCGCCTGACGCGACAGGCTGAAACCTCACTCGTCGATATCGCGAACTGGACCCTCGAGACCTTCGGCCCTCGACAGGCGGCGGCCTATGAGGATGACCTGATCGTCCGCTGCACGGAGATCGCGGCCGGTACGGCCATGTCGCAGGACTGCCGTCGGATCATCGATCCGGATCTGCCCGAGGATCTGCGCTTCGTGCGCTGCGGCCAGCATTTCGTCATCTTCGTCGAGGACGCCGAGCAGGTGATCATCGTCGATTTCCTGCATGCTCGCTCGGACCTGCCGCGACGGCTGGCCGCCCTCACGGATCCGAAACCCGACAGGGATCACTGAAACCGGGCCGGTCCCGGAAACCGGGATCGCCATGCCCACCACCCGCGAAACCGTCCTCGCCGCGCTGCACGCGCGGCTTTCGGCGTTGCCCGCCACCGCCCTCCGCGGCGAGGTGCTGCCCGAACGTGTGCCGGCAGCCGGGCTGCTGATCCTGCGCGACGGCGAACCTGGCGAGCCCGAGGTGACGCTCTCGCCGCTCACCTACCACTACCAGCACCGTGCCGAGATCGAGGCCGTGGTGCAGGGCACCAACCGTGATACCGCCTTTGACACGCTCTGCGCCAGCGTTGGTGCGGCGCTCGCCGCCGACCGTACGCTTGGCGGGCTCTGCGACTGGGTCGAGGCCGAAGCGCCACAGCCTGTCGATCTGCCGGTGGACGGCGCGGCCACGCTGAAGGCGGCCGTGATCCCGGTGGTGCTGCACTATTCGACGGTCGACCCGCTCGGCTGACCCAACCGATCATAGGAGAAACACGATGGCACGCGCGCAAGGGGCGCGGGCGCGGATGGCGCTTGCGTTCGAGACTGTCTATGGCACACCGCCCGGCAGCGGCTACACGCGGATGCCCTTCGCCAGCACCACGCTGGGGGCGGAGCAGCCGCTCCTGAACTCGGAGCTGCTGGGCTATGGCCGCGATCCGCTGGCGCCGGTCAAGGACGCGGTCACCGCCGATGGCGATGTGGTCGTCCCGATCGACGCCGCTGCTTTCGGCTTCTGGCTGAAAGCAGCGTTCGGTGCGCCAACCACGACGGGCACTGCGCCCGGCCCCTTCACCCACACATTCCAGTCGGGGTCCTGGACGCTGCCGTCGATGGCGATCGAGACCGCTATGCCCGAGGTGCCGCGCTACGCCATGTATTCGGGCGTGGTGCTGGACCAGCTCTCCTGGCAGATGCAGCGTTCGGGGCTGCTGACCGCCACTGCCCGGCTGGTGGCGCAGGGCGAGACGGTGGCCACGACCAGCGGCGCGGGGACGCCGGCGGAACTCGACCTGATCCGCTTCGGCCATTTCAACGGCGCGATCAAACGGAACGGCACCGCGCTTGGCAACGTGATCTCGACCGAGATCACCTACGCCAACAATCTCGACCGGATCGAGACCATCCGTGCCGACGGCATGATCGACGGCGCCGATCCCTCGATTGCCGCGCTGACCGGCCGCACCGAGGTGCGCTTCGCCGACAGCACGCTGGTGAGTCAGGCGATCAACGGCACACCTTGTGAACTGGAGTTTTCCTACATGCTCATCTCGGGCGAAAGCCTGACCGTCACCGTCCATGCTGTCTATCTGCCGCGCCCGCGCATCGAGATCGGCGGACCGCAGGGCATTCAGGCCAGCTTCGACTGGCAGGCCGCGCGCGATGCCACGCTCGGGCGGATGTGCACCGTCACCCTCATCAACGACATCGAGGAATATTGACCATGATCCGTCTCGATCTGTCCGCCACGCCGAAATGGCTCGATCTCGCCCCCGGCCTGCGCCTGCATGTCCTGCCCGTCACCACCGCGATCATGGTCGCGGCGCGCAACGACCCAGCGGTCGAGTCGCTGCCCCAGGGGGCGAGCAAGGAGGTGCAGGCGCTGGTCATGGCGAAAGCCGTCGCCCGCCGCGTGCTCACCGGCTGGGAGGGCGTCGGCGATGCCGATGGCAATCCCGTCCCCGTCAGTCCGGAAGGGATCGATGCGCTTCTGGACATCTGGCCGGTGTTCGAGGCGTTCCAAACCCGCTGCCTCGCGCCGCATCTGATGCTGGACGCGGAAAAAAACGCCTCATCGCCCTTGCCGAGTGGCACTTCGGCGGGGGCGACGCCTACTGCGCGGCCTGCCAAGGCCCGTGCCCGGACTGCCCGGCGCGGCTGAACCGGCCGGAAACGCTGGAAGGTTGGCAGGTCTGGGATCTGGCACAGCGCCTGACCGGGCAGCTTCGCCTCGCCACCGGCATGGGCGGGACCATGGTGCTCGGCTGGGACATGACGGCCGCGCTCGCCATGGCACGGGCGCTCGGGGTCGATCCGCTGATCGCCGCCGAATGCCTGCCCGAGATCGAGGCGGTGATGGTCCGCAAGCTCAATGAACAGACGGCGTCCGGGGACCGGCCGTTGCCGGGGCCGGAGCGATGAACCCGGCCCACAAGCCTCGTCCCCCTCGTCAGGAAAGCTGATCCATGGCCCAGAAACGCGTCTCTGTCCGCCTCGTCGCCGAGGGCGGACGGCAGGTGAAGGCCGAGTTTCAGGGCATCGGCGACGCGGGCGAAAGCAACTTCAAGCGCATCGAGCGGCAGGCCGATGTCACCGGCGCGGTGGTGCGACGGGTCATGGGCGTCCTTGGTGCTGCGATCAGCACGCGCCAGCTCGTCGCCTATGCCGACCAGTGGACCGATCTGCGCTCGCGCGTCGATCTCGCCACCGGCTCGCAGGAGGCGGGCGCAGCGGTCATGGACCGGCTGGCCTCAATGGCGCGCCGGACCTATTCCAGCCTCGGGCAGACCACCGAATCCTGGCTCGCCAATGCCACGGCCCTGCGTGAGCTGGGGCTGACGACGGCGGAAAGCCTCGATTTCACCGAGGCGCTGAACAACGCCATGGTGGTTTCGGGCGCGCGGGCCGAGCGTGCGGCTTCGGTGCAGAACGCACTTTCCAAGGCCATGGCCCTCGGCACGCTGAGCGGCGACAACCTCAATACCGTGATCCAGAGCGGTGGGCGGCTGGCGGAATTGCTGGCCTCCGAACTCGGCACCACCGTCTCGGGCCTGCGCAGTCTCGGCCAGCAGGGGGCGATCACCGGCGATGTCATCCGCACGGCGCTGATCGGCAATCTGGAACTCTTGCGCGAGGAAGCCGACAGCATGCCGGCCACCATCGGCGATGCCTTCACGCTGATCGGCAACGCCGCACTGCAACTGGTCGGGAGCTGGGATCAGATGGCCGGCGCCTCCGCGACAGTGGCGGAGGCGCTGATCCTGCTGGCCGACAACCTGGAGAGGCTCGCGGCCATCGGCATCGCCTTCGCCGCTTTCATGGCCGGACGCTGGGTCGCGGCGTTTGTCGCCGCCCGTGTCGCCACCTTCAGCCTGTCCGCTGCCCTGACGCTCTTGCGCGGCGCCATCATCCGCACTGGGATCGGCGCGCTGATCGTCGGCGCGGGCGAGCTGATCTACTGGTTCGGGCAGCTGGTGCAGGGCGCGGGCGGTTTTGGCGCGGCGCTTGAACTGATGGGCAATGTCGCCAAGGCCGTCTGGGACGGGATCAAGGCGACGCTTGGCTCCTTCGTCGACGACTTCCGCGCAGTTCGTGCCGATATCGAGGCGATCTGGCTGCGGCTGATGGCCTTCCTGTCGAACAAATGGGCCGACTTCCTCGGCAGTATCGGGCCGACCTTCAACGCGGTCACCGAGACGATCGGTGCCGACGCGCGGGTCGACTGGTTCGGCGCGCAATCCTACGCCTCGATGCTCGACCATGCCGCCAGTAATGCCGGTGCGATGGCCGACCGCTATCGCCAGCGGGCCGCCGATACCCGCGCCGGGGCGTTCGAGGGCGTCGGCCCGGCGGTGCAGGCGCTGCGCGATGCGCTGAGTGGTGATGACAGCGAAGGCGCACTCGATGATGCGGCTGCGGCCGCCGGCCGGGTTACCGATGCCCTGAACGCTTCGGAAACTGCGGCAAGGGGCGCAGGGGCGGCCGGACGCAGCGCCGGAGAGGAGACCCGGGCCGGGGCCGATGCTGCCGCGACCGGTTGGGCGGCGGTAAGCCAGACCCTGGCCGACTATGCCACGAAGGCGCGCGAGATCGGCGGGGACATCGGCAATGCGCTGGTCGGGGCGTTCCGCGGCGCCGAGAACGCCATCGGCGAATTCGTGAAGACCGGCAAGCTCAAGTTCGGCGATCTGGTCACCTCGCTGATCGCCGATCTGGCGAAGCTGGCGGCGCGACGCTTCATCCTCGGCCCGTTGGCAGGTGTGCTTTCCGGCGTGCTGGGCAATCTCGGCGGCGGGATTTTTGCCAACATCCTGCATGCGGGCGGCATGGTCGGCGCGCCGGGACCGGGCCGTATGGTACCGGCGCTCGCCTTCGCCGGAGTGCCCCGCATGCACAGCGGCGGCTGGGCCGGACTCAGACCCGACGAGGTGCCCGCGATCCTGCAACGCGGCGAGCGGGTGCTCTCGCGGCGCGAGGCCGCCGGCTTTGGCGCGGGCGGCAATATCACCGTGAACATCAACGCCCGCGACGCCGAGAGCTTCCGGCAATCCCGCACGCAGATCGCGGCCGATATCGCCCGCGCCGTCTCGCTCGGGCGCAGGGGTATGTGAGCCCCGGCCGGCACAACCCGGAACCTTGCAGAGAACAGCGATGGCCTTTCACGAAGTCCGGTTTCCGGACGACATCAGCCGCGGTGCCCGCGGTGGGCCGGAGCGGCGCACCCAGATCGTCGAACTGGCCTCGGGCGACGAGGAGAGGAACGCCAGCTGGGCGAACTCGCGCCGCCGCTATGACGTCGCCTATGGCATCCGTCGTGCCGACGATCTCGCGGCGGTGGTCGCTTTCTTCGAGGCCCGCAACGGTCGGCTGCACGGCTTCCGCTTCAAGGATTGGGGCGACCACAAGTCCTGTCTGCCCTCGGGCACGCCAGCCCCGACCGATCAGGCCATCGGCACCGGCGACGGCACGACGACCGCGTTCCAGCTTGTGAAGCGCTACAGCTCCGGCGCGCAGTCCTGGACACGCAGCATCGCCAAGCCGGTCACCGGTAGCGTGCGTGTCGCGCTCGCGGGCGTCGAACAGATGTCGGGCTGGTCGGTCGATACCACGACCGGCCTCGTCACCTTCGGCTCCGCACCCGGTGCAGGCGTCGCCATCACGGCGGGCTTCGCGTTCGACGTGCCGGTCCGCTTCGACACCGATGCGCTCGACGTCACCCTCGATCTCGAACGCCTTGGCTCGATCACTTCCATCCCGCTGCTGGAACTGCGCCGATGAAGTCCCTTGCTCCCGCCCTGCAGGCCCATCTCGACGAGGGCACGACGACGCTCGCCTGGTGCTGGCGGATTACCCGGGCCGATGGCGTGACCTTCGGCTTCACCGACCACGACCGGACGCTGAGCTTCGACGGCACCGACTTTGAACCCGAGAGCGGGCTGACGGCTTCCGAGGTGCGCTCCGGCTCCGACCTGTCCGTCGACGCGCAGGACGCCGAGGGCGTGCTGACCTCGGACCGGATCACCGAGGTCGATGTCTGGCGCGTGAACTGGGCCGACACCGGCCAGCGCGTCCTGATGCGGCGCGGCGCCATAGGTCAGATCCGGCGCGGGCGGCTCGCCTTCGTCGCCGAGGTCCGCTCGCTCGCCCACGTCTTGGGCCAGACGGTCGGGCGGACGTTCCAGGCGACCTGCGACGCCGCGCTTGGCGATGCGCGCTGCGGCGTCGATCTGGAGGATCCCGCATTCAAGGGCACGGGCGCCGTCATCGATCTCCTGCGCGACAGGGCCTTCACCGCCTCGGGGCTCGGCGGGTTCGCTTCCGGCTGGTTCACCTTCGGCACCATCGAATGGACGAGCGACGCGAATGCGGGGCGTCGCGCGGAAGTGCTGGGCCATGACGTGACGGACGGCGTCGCGATCCTGACCCTGCTCGAGGCGCCGGTGCGGTCCATCGCCGAGGGCGATGCCTTCACCATCCGCGCGGGCTGCGACAAGCGCATGGAGACCTGCGGGGCGAAGTTTGCCAATACCGTCAACTTCCGGGGTTTCCCGCACATCCCGGGCCAGGATGCCGTGCTGCGATACGCCACAAAGGACGGCGGGCACGAGGGGTCGGTGCTGTGAACGCCGCTGATCCCCAGCACGTCATCACCATTGCGCGGTCCTGGCTCGGAACGCCGTATCATGATCAGGCCAGCCTGCGCGGTGTCGGCTGCGATTGCCTCGGGCTGGCGCGGGGCGTCTGGCGCGAGGTCGTCGGCCCCGAGCCGTTCCCGATCCCGCCCTACAGCCGCGACTGGGGCGAGACCGGGCCGCGCGAGGTGCTGGCCGAGGGCGCGCGCGCCATGATGATCGAAGTGGAACCGGCAGAGGCCGGTCCCGGCGCGCTGGTGCTCTTCCGCATGAAGCCCCGCGCCATCGCCAAGCATGTGGGGATCCTGACCGGTCCCGACACCTTCCTCCACGCCTACGAGCGGCTCGGCGTGCTTGAGGAGCTGCTCACTACGTCCTGGCGGCGGCGCATCGCCTTCGCCTTCCTCTTCCCGCAACGCTGAGATTCACGCATGGCAACGCTCGTCCTCGGTGCCTCCTCGGCGTCAGCGCCGCCACCATCGGCGGCTTCATCGGCTCCAGCATCGGCTCGGTCGTCGACAGCTGGATCATCTCGTCGCTGGCGCCCACCCAACGCATCGAGGGCGCGCGGCTCGACACGCTGCGCATCACCTCCGCCACCGAAGGGGCTGTGATCCCGCGGCTCTACGGCCGCATGCGGATGGGCGGCAACATCATCTGGGCGACCGATTTCCGCGAGGAGACGAAAACCACCACGCAGGGCGGAGGCAAGGGTGGCGGGGGCGGCAAGGTCAAGACGACCGAGTATCTCTACTACGCCTCCTTCGCCGTGGCGCTCTGCGAGGGGCCGATCACCGGGATCGGGCGCATCTGGGCCGACGGCAAGCCGATGGACCTCTCCGGCGTCACCTGGCGCTGGTATCCGGGCGACGAAGCACAGTCCGCCGATCCGTTCATCGCCGCGAGGATGGGCGCGGCCGGCACCCCCGCCTATCGCGGCACGGCCTATGTCGTCTTCGAGGAGCTGGCGCTCTCGACCTACGGCAACCGCCTGCCGCAGCTTTCCTTCGAGGTGTTCCGCCCGCTCGCCGATCCCGACACCGCCGAGGGGCTGACCCGCGCCGTCACCATGATCCCGGCCACGGGCGAGTTCACCTATGCCACGCAGGCGATCCGCAAGACCGATGGCGGCGCAACGGTACCCGAGAACCTGAACGCGCTGGCCGACTCCACCGACATGGTGGAGGCCCTCGACCGGCTGCAGGCGATGGCGCCTGCGGTCGAGAGCGTCAGTCTCGTCGTCGCCTGGTTCGGCGACGATCTGCGCGCAGGGTCCTGCAAAGTGCGGCCCGGCGTCGAGGTGTCCGCGAAGTCGACCACGCCTGCCAGCTGGTCGGTCAATGGCGTCAGCCGCGCCAGCGCTTTCCTCGTCAGCCGCGACGACCAAGACCGCCCGGTCTATGGTGGTACGCCGTCCGACTTCGCGGTGGTTCAGGCCATCCAGGAGATGAAGGCGCGCGGACTGCGGGTGACCTTCTATCCCTTCATTCTGATGGACGTGCCACCCGGCAACACGCTGCCGAACCCGTATTCCGACAACGCCGCCGAGACGGGGCAGCCCGCGTTCCCATGGCGGGGCCGGATCACCTGTTCTCCCGCGGCAGGGTTCGCGGGGACGGTGGACAAGACCGCCACGGCCGCAAGCCAGGTCGCGGCGCTGTTCGGCGCGGCGACGCCCGCGAGCTTCAGTGTCACCGGTCAGTCGGTTTCGTGGACCGGCGCGCCCGGCGACAGCGGCCTGCGGCGCATGGTGCTGCACTATGCCCATCTCTGCGCGGCGGCGGGCGGTGTCGATGCGTTCCTGATCGGCACCGAGATGCCGGGATTGACCACCATCCGCTCGGGCGCCAGCACCTATCCGGCGGTGCAGGCCTATCGGGATCTGCTCGCGGATGTGCGGTCGATCCTCGGGGAAGAGACGAAGATCGGCTATGCGGCCGACTGGTCGGAATACTTCGGGCACCAGCCGGGCGATGGCAGCGGCGACGTGTTCTTCCACCTCGACCCGCTCTGGGCCGATCCCGAGATCGATTTCATCGGCATCGACAACTACATGCCGCTGTCAGACTGGCGCGACGGGTTCGAGCATCTCGACGCGGCAGAGGGCTGGCCCGCGATCTACGACCGCGCCTATCTGCAGGCGAACATCGCCGGGGGCGAAGGCTTCGACTGGTTCTATGCCAGCGCGGCTGACCGATCCGCGCAGGTCCGGACCGCGATCACCGACGGTGCCGCCAGTAAGCCATGGGTCTTCCGCTACAAGGATCTGCGCGCCTGGTGGTCGAACCCGCACTACAACCGTCCCGGAGGCGTCGAGAGCGGCACGCCGACGGCATGGGCGCCGCAGTCCAAACCGATCTGGTTCACCGAGCTGGGCTGCCCGGCCATCGACCGTGGCACCAACCAGCCCAATGTCTTCTTCGATCCGAAGTCGTCGGAGAGCTTCACACCGCATTTCTCGCGAGGCTGGCGCGATGACGCCATCCAGCGGGCCTATCTCGAGGCGACGTATCTCTGGTGGGGCGCCCCGGCGAACAACCCGGTGTCCTCGGTCTACGGCGGCCGGATGGTGCAAGTGCCGGAGTGCGCCGCCTGGACCTGGGACGCGCGGCCCTATCCGTTCTTTCCGGCGCTGACCGACGTCTGGACGGACGGGGCGAACTGGCGGCTCGGGCACTGGCTGACCGGGCGGCTCGGCGCGGTGTCGCTGGCAGCCCTCGTCCGGCACCTCTGTCTGCGCGCCGGGCTGCCCGAGGATCGCATCGACGTCACCGGTCTCTGGGGCGCGGTCGAGGGCTACGCCATCACGGCGCTGGAAAGTCCGCGCGCCTCGATCACCACGCTGTCGCGGCATTTCGGGTTCGACGCCGTCGAGACCGAGGGCGTGATCCGCTTCCTCATGCGCGGCCGGGCCTCCGTCGCTACCCTGGCGACAGACGATCTGGTCGCGGCCCGCGAGGGCGACGTGCTGGAACTGACGCGGGGTCAGGAGACGGAACTGCCGCAGGCGCTGAAGTGGCAGGTCGCCCGCGCCGACGAGGACTACGACGCGGCCCTCGTCGAGGCGCGGCGCATCACCGTGGACACGACGCGCATCGCGTCCGAGTCCTTCCCGATGGCGGTGCCGCCCGAGGAGGCCGAGCGCCGCTGCCGTCGCGCGCTGATGGAGGCGTGGGTCGGTCGCGAGACGGCGGCGTTCCGTCTGCCGCCCTCGCGCCTCGCGCTCGATCCGGCCGATGCGATCCGGCTCGCGCATGACGGGCGGCTGGTCGATCTGAGGCTCGTCTCCATCGCCGACGCCGAGGTGCGCGGCATCGAGTCGGTCCGCCAGGACCGGTCGACCTACGATTTGCCGCCCGGCGATCCGCGCGCAGCGTCGCTGACACGGGCTGTCGTGTTCGGCGCGCCGGATGCGCTGCTGATGGACCTGCCGCAGTTGACCGAGGACCAGCCCGCGCATCGGCCGCTGGTCGCCGCGCACGCGGTTCCGTGGCCGGGCGAGATGGCGGTGTTTCGTAGCCCCGCGACCGATGGCTTCGAGTTATTGACCACCTTCGGCAGTCGCGCCCGGGTCGGGGCGCTGGTCACGGATTTTTACGCAGGGCCCACCGCGCGCTTCGATCTCGGCAATGCGCTGGTGGTCGACCTGCTCACCGGCACGCTGGAAAGCGTTACAGACCTGACGCTGTTCGGCGGGGCCAACGCGCTCGCCATCGAAAGCGCGCCGGGGGTGTGGGAGATCGTGCAGGCAGGCACGGCAGAGCTTCTGGCGCCGGGTCGGTACCGTCTGACCCGGCTCCTCCGTGGCCAGCGGGGTACCGAAGCCGGGATGGGCAACCCGGCGCCTGCAGGCGCGCGCGTAGTCGTGCTGGACGACAGCCTCGCGTCGCTGCCGATCGCCGAGGCCGATCTCGGCATCCCGTGGAACTGGCGCATCGGCCCGGCGAGCCGTCCGGTCAGCGACGAGACCTATGTCGCGCAGGCCTTCACGCCGGTGGGCGTCGGGCTGCGGCCGTTCTCGGTCGCCCATGTCGAGCAGCCATGGCGCAGGCCTCGCACGCCCGGCGATCTGACGATCCGCTGGACGCGCCGGTCCCGCGCACTCTCGGCCGACAGCTGGGGCGGGCTGGAGGCGCCGCTGGCCGAGGAACTCGAAGCCTACGAGGTCGAGCTCCTCGACGGCGCTGCCGTGAAGCGGGTGCTGAGCACGACCACGACCAGCGCGGTCTACACGGCCGCTCAGCAGAGCGCCGACTGGGGCGCGCCGCTCGGCCCCGGCGACACGCTCGACATACGCATCTTCCAGCTCTCCGCCCTCGCCGGGCGGGGCGCGCCCAAGATCGTCACGCTCACCTTCTGAGGCCATCCCATGTCCGACGTCACGACCCATCTCATGCTGCCGTACATCCTGGCGGCGCAGGCCCAGAAGCACGTCACCCACAACGAGGCGCTGCGGATCCTCGACGGGCTCGTCCAGCTTTCCGTCCTCGACCGGAATCTGACAGCGCCGCCCGGCAGCCCCACAGATGGCGACCGCTACATCGTCGCCTCGGGCGCAACCGGCGACTGGGCGGGGTGGGACCTCAACGTCGCGCTCTGGACCGACGGCGCCTGGCTGCGCCTGCCGCCCCGCAACGGCTGGCGGGCATGGGTCGAGGACGAAGGTCTGCTGCTCGTTTATGACGGCGCGAGCTGGATCGGCACCACGCCCGCGGCGCTGCAAAACATGGCGCTGCTGGGTGTCGGCACGACAGCGGATGCCTCGAACCCGTTCTCGGCCAAGCTGAACGCTGCGCTCTGGACCGCGAAAACCGTGGCCGAGGGCGGCACCGGCGATCTGTTCTACACCATGAACAAGGAGGCCGCCGCAGACGATCTCGGGCTGACCCTGCAGACCGGCTTCGTGACCAAGGCGCTGGTTGGGCTGTTCGGCTCCGACCGCTTTCGGCTCGCGGTCTCTGCTGACGGCAGCACCTTCTTCGACGGGCTGAGCGTCGACAACGCCACCGGCGTCGTCGATCAGCCCCGGCTGCCGCGCTTCAAGGCATACACCAACTACGACAACTATGTTGGAGTGGGGGCCTGGACGAAGATTGGCCTGAACAACACCGACTACAACGACCAAGGCGCGTTCGACGCCGCGAACAACCACTTCGTGGCGCCGGTGGACGGCACCTACGTCTTCGGCGCGACGCTGCTCTACAAGATCAACGCCAGCACCACCGCCCGCATGAGCGGACGGCTCGTCCTGAACGGCTCGACCGAAATCCGCGGCTCCTTCGGGGAGATCTCCGCCACCCACGTCTCGCTCGCCACCACGATCTGGCTGCAGACCATGGTCCCGCTGACGGCAGGCGATACCGTCGAACTGCAGGGGTATTTCCGGGTCGCGGACGGCTACTTCGCCGCCGATCACACGTCCTTCTGGGGCTGCAAGATCGGCTGAGCGGTGGAAGGAGGATCCCGATGACACCACCCCGATCCGACGGCTTCGTCCGCATGCCCGACGCCGAATTCGAGGCGATCCTGACCCGGGCCGCAGAGGAAGGCGCGAAGCGCGCGCTCGCCGATGTCGGTCTCGACGGCGACGAGGCCGCGCTCGACATCCGCGATCTCCGCTCGCTCGTCGACTGCATCCGCCTGGTGCGCCGCACCGCCATGCAGACGGCCGTCCGCATGATCACAACCGGCGTCATGCTGGCGCTGCTCGCGGGCATCGCCATCAAGCTCAAGATCTTCGGCGGCAGCCCGTAGCCGCGCCCCATCCCCATTCATCAGTTCGCAATCACCCGCCCTCGAGGCGGGTTTTTTTCGTTTCGGAGAACCCCATGACCACGACCTTCTACGACCACTGGCTCGACGTCCCCGTGAGCAGCTGGCGCTGGCCCAACTTCTCGCCAGCCGAGATCGCCTGCCGGGGCACTGGCAAGCTGCTGATCAACGAGCCCGCGCTCGACAAGCTGCAGGCGCTGCGCGACCGGCTGGGCAAGCCGCTGATCGTGCGTTCCGCCTATCGCAGCCCCGAGCACAACCGCGCCGTCGGCGGCGCCACGCGGTCGAAGCATCTCGACGGCGCCGCCTTCGATATCGCCATGGCGAACCACGACCCAGCGGCCTTCGAGGCGGCGGCGCGGGAGGTCGGATTCCTCGGCTTCGGCTTCTATCCGCACTCGGGGTTCATCCATGTCGACGTCGGGCCCGCGCGCCAGTGGGGCGAGCGGTTCCCGGTCCGGGCGACGGCATTTGCAGCCGAGACGCCGCCCGCGCGCGAGGTGCTGGCTGACAGCCGCACCATGAAGGGCGGCGGCGCAGCCGGTGTGGCGACGCTGGGTGCCGCCGGGGTCGAGGTGGCTCAGAGCGTCCTGGCGGAGACCCAGTCCGCGATCCTGCCGCTCGTGCCGTATCTCGACACACTGCGCTGGGTGTTCATCGGGGTGGCGCTCGCCGGCATCGCGGTCACGATCTACGCTCGGCTCGACGATTGGAAGAAGGGGCTGCGATGATCACCGCGCTCCTGACCGGGTTCGCCGCCCGCCCGTGCATGCGGGTAGCTCTGCGCTACGGCGCCATCGCGTTCGCCGTGCTCCTGTTCCTGCTTTCGCTTCGGCGCTCCGGGGAGCGAGCGGGACGCCTCACCGAACGCCTTGAAACCATGGAGAAGGCCAATGACGTCCAACGTCGGATGCTGGAAGCGGCGGCTCGCCGTCCTCGCGATCACCACGAGCTTGCTGAACGGATGCGGGACGGTTCGTTCTGAGCATGGCAGGCTCGCGACTTGCCCGCCCGTGGTCGAGTATGGCCGGGAGTTCCAGGCGCGGGCAGCCGACGAGCTCAATCTGCTGCCGGAGGGATCGGCAATCGTTGAAATGCTCGCCGACTACAGCGTCATGCGGGATCAGGCGCGGGCGTGTCGATGATCTTCCAATGGATCAAAACGCGATCGAGCAACTTGAAGAGCTCGGCTTCGTGGTGCGCCACCGCGATGGGACAAGCTCGTCAATATGAGTTTATCAACGCCCGCCGTTAAGGTCTTCTGCGAGAACGAAAATGATCAAGAGAGAACGGGACGTTTCCTGAAAAAAAGCAGGCCACTCACCTTTCCAGCCATTCTGTCGACGTATCATGTTGCCAACCGTTTCTGTGTAGGAGCGGGCGTTCTTCAGGCGACTCCGCGTATCCCAGACAGAGATAGCCTGTGAATACCCAGCTTTCCGGAACATCAAAAAGGGTGAGGATTGACTGAGGGTCGAGTATCGATACCCAGCCCAGGCCGATGTTTTCGGCACGTGCGACCAGCCAGAGCGTGTGGATCGCCATGGCGGTGGAAAATTGCAGGGTTTCCGGCATCGTCTGGCGCCCCAGACCCCGCCCTTCGATGGGCGCTGTTTCGGTGAACACGGCAAGATGCACCGGCGCCTCACGAAGGCCCGCCAGTTTCAGTTGGACATATTCCGCCCTTGCCGGTTCATCGTAGCCCGTCGCCGCCTCACGGTTGCAGCTTTCAAAAATTTCCTGCACGCGGCAGCGCAAGCTTTTGTCTTTGATCTGCAAAACCCTCCACGGACGTGAATTGCCGACCGACGGTGCCAGATTCATGGCGGCGCGCAGGCGGTCGAAGATCGGTTCAGGAATGGGATCGGCGCGAAAGTGACGCACGTCCCGCCGCCAGCGCAGGATTTCGTTCAGGGTCTCGGCCTGTGCTTTGGAAAAATTCATCTTGGGCTCATTTCGCCATGCGGATCCATTGACGTTCTGCCTTCCAAGGCTCAGCCACGCCCGCGATAGGTTGGCACGCCCTGATCGGGAACCCAGACGGTCTGTGGCGCGGGCCCGGTCTGATAGAACACGTCGATCGGGATGCCGCCGCGTGGATACCAGTACCCCCCGATGCGCAGCCATTCGGGGGCGAGAAGCTCAACCAGTCGTCTGCCGATCGAGACCGTGCAATCCTCGTGAAACGCCCCGTGATTGCGGAACGCCCCGAGGTAGAGCTTCAGCGATTTGCTTTCCACCAACCACTGTCCCGGCACATAGTCGATCACCAGATGTGCGAAATCCGGCTGGCCGGTCATCGGGCAAAGCGAGGTGAATTCGGGTGCCGTGAAGCGGACACAGTAGGGCGTGCCCGCCTGTGGATTTGCCACCCTCTCGAGCACAGCGTCATCGGGGCTCGCCGGCAGCGGGGTTGCGGTGCCGAGCTGTTTGAGGTCCTTGTGGATATCTGTCATGTCGGTCTCCGTCGCGGTCAGACTCCGCGTTTGTTGCCCCAGATCAGGACGTGCAACTGCGGCAGCACATGGGCCGCATACCATTGGTCCGCGATGACCCGGTCGACTAGCCAGGCCATGCGTCGGAGGATGCCTTCAGTGTCGATGCAGGCGTCAATGTCCTGCGGCCCCGGCGGGGTGTGATTGCCCGGTTGCAGATAAACGGGGAGATCCGAAAACTGCGCGGCCGCGTGGCGGGCATAGGCGAAGTCAGCTTCATCGAAGACCACGAACTTCAATACGATGCGCGGCCCGGACGCGGCCGCGTCGACACAGGTTCGTAACGACTTCCAGTCGGTTGCCATCGCACTGGAAGGCGGCTTTGGGCTCAACACCAGCACGTCCAGATCGGCGAACCAGCTTCGGCTGACTGAGCCTTGCGTCTCCAGCGCGAAGCGATAGCCCTCGGCCTGCCCCTGCTGGATGAGCGGCCCGAGGGGCTGGATGGCGGGGTTCCCGCCCGAGAGCGACACCATCAGGGGCGTGTCCCCCGAAAGCGCGCGCACCTTGGCCAGAACTTCGGCGGTGCTCATCCCGCGCCAGTCCGCGCGAAAGCGGCTGTCGACGGCGTGCAGACTATCGCACCAGGAACAGCGATAGTCGCAGCCTCCTGTTCGGACGAACACGGTGGGCTGCCCGATCAGCGCGCCTTCGCCTTGAATGGTCGGCCCGAAGATCTCGCTGACGCGGATCTCGTCAGGGGCGGATGCGATCATGGCCGGTACTCCGCCCAGGTCTTGGGCGTTTCGCTGACCCTGACTGCGACCGTCTCGGGTATGCGCGCCTTGCACCAATCGAAGAAATGTTTGGCAAGCCATTCTGCGGTGATGGCGTCGTGGCCGAACACCACGTTCAAGTGGCGATGGTCCAGATTGTCGTCGATGTAGCGTTTGAGCGGGGACAGTTCGTGGTAATCGCGCACGAAACCGAACGCATTCAGCTCTGCCGCGGCAAGTTCGACCACCACGACGTAGTTATGTCCGTGCAGCCGCGCGCACTGATGGTCCGGCGGCAGCCGACACAACTGATGCGAGGCTGAGAAGTGGAATTCCTTGGTGATGCGGAACATCAGGGGCGCCCCCGCTGAACGGCTTCGCGCCAAAAGTCCACATCCTCATAGATGGTGGGATCGGCGATGCCGGCCAGATCGAACGCTTCGCGGCGTTCCACACAGGTGCCGCAACGCCCGCAATGGATCTCGCCGCCCTTGTAGCAGGACCAGGTCTGCTCGAAGGGCGTGCCGTGGCGGGCACCGTCGGTCACGATCGCCGACTTCGGCCGATCAACATAGGGCGCGAACAGGGTGATGTCGGTATACCCTTCGAGGGCATGGCGCTGCATCATCTGGAAGGCATCAATGAACCCGGGGCGGCAGTCGGGATAGATGAAATGATCGCCCCCATGCACTGCTGTGGCTACCGCATCCGCCCCACGCGCGGCGGCCACTCCGAAGGCAATAGCAAGCATGATCGCGTTGCGGTTCGGCACCACAGTGATGCGCATGGTTTCTTCCGCGTAGTGCCCGTCAGGCACGGCGACATCGTCCGTCAAAGCGGAGCCGGACAGACTTTGGCCAATGTCGCGAATGTCGATGGTCTGGTGCGGCACCTGCAGGCGGGTGGCGCAGGCGGCGGCGAAGGTGACTTCCTTGCGATGTTTCTGGCCGTAATCGAACGAAAGAAGTCCAAGAAGATGATGTTCGGCCGCGACCATGTGGGCAAGAGAAACGGAATCCAATCCGCCGGAGCAGATCACTATGGTTTTCATTCAGATGTCCTTGTTTTGACCGGGTAGGCTGCGACCGGTAGTCTGAAAGCAGCGATACACTGCAACGACTGCGTATGTGAAGACCCGTTGGCTATATCCACTTCCACACATAATGTTTTGCTTGGCCACAGGCGCTGGCCAGATCATCACCTCGGGCCAGATGGACGGCGATGGCGCTGGCCAGAGCGCAGCCGGTGCCGCGCCGGGCGCCGGTCTTGCGCGGCGCGGCGAATCTCAGGGGCGCGGCGTTCGCGCGCAACAGCCAGTCAACCGCCTCGGCGCCGTCGCCATGGCCCCCTTTCAGCAGGATGGCCTTGGCGCCCATGGCAAAGAACGCGGCGGCCAGCGCGCCCGGCGAAGCGTCTGGCTCCAGGCCGGTCAGGGCGGTGGCTTCGGGCAGGTTTGGTGTCACCAGTGCCGCCCGCGGGATCAGCCGGGCGATCATCGCGGCCCGCCCGGCGGCGTCCAACAGCACGACCCCTGCGCTGGTCGCCAGAACCGGGTCGAGGACCAAGGGAAGATCCGGCATCGCCTCGGCGACGGCCGCGACGACCTCGGCATTGGCCAGCATGCCGAGCTTGGCCACCCGCACCGGGCCTGCCGCGCGGATTTGTGCCGCGACCATAGCAGGTGGCACTGGATGGACGCTGCACGCACCTGCAGCATCCTGCGCCGTCACCGCGGTTGCGGCCACCCGCGCCGGAGTGCCATGATCGGATAGCACCGCCAGATCGCGCGCCAGGCCTGCCCCGGTGGAACTGTCAAGTCCGGCGACGATCAACACGCTCATTGTCCGTCCGCCAGGAGGGCGAGCGCCATGGCCCCGCGCGAAGCCAGAACCTGCGCCCCACGCCAGGCCCGCAGGCCCGTCGAGCAGCACAGAACCAGCCGCCCCTCAGGAAACCGCCAATCGGCCAGATCCTCAGGAGCAAGCGCCAAGGCGCCAGGCAGGGCACGGACGCTTCCCGTTGGACGCAGGTCGATGACAGTATCCCCGGCAGTGATATGCGAGGGCGCGACGAAGCCGAAACCGGGCATCTCCGCCGCACCGGCAAAGCCAAAGCCACTGAACCGCCAGTTTGCCGTGTCCAGCGTCACCACCCGCCCCAGGGGGGAAGGCTCCAGTCCGATCAGTGCCGTCAGCACCATCTGCGCCTGCACCGCGCCCAAGGCCGCCACCACGGGCCCCAGAACCCCGACGCTCGCACAGCTTGCCGCCTGCGCGGGAAGGTCAGGGAAAACCGCGCGATAGCTCGGGGCCGGACCGCAAAAGCCGCCGGCATAACCCGCGCGGCCGATGACCGAGGCCGAGATCAGCGGCTTGCCCACTGCCAGGCAGAGGTCGGACAGGGTATACGTCACCGCAAAGCTGTCGGCGGCATCGACCACCAGGTCCGCTGCCGCGATCAGGTCGGGAGCGTTGGCCGGGTCGATCCGCGCGACGATTGTGCCGACATCACACTCAGGATTCAGCGCGCTCGCGCGAGCAGCGGCGACGGCAGCCTTGGGCTCGCCGATATCCGCTTCGGTGTAGAGGGTCTGTCGGTGCAGGTTTGCTAGTTCGACGCGATCCGGGTCGGCGATGGTCAGCCGCCCGACCCCCGCAGCGGCAAGCGCTGGGATCACCGTGCAGCCCAATCCGCCAGCGCCGACGATCAGCACATGCGCCGCTGCAATGAGCCTCTGCCCATCCGCGCCGACCCCCGGCACCTGAATCTGGCGGGCATAGCGGCTCATCTCCGGATCTCCGTCGCCTCGATCCAGAGGCGTGTCTGCTGCTCGGGATCTGGGGCAGCCACCAGATCGGTGACAACCGCCGCCACATCGGCCCCGGCGGCAAAGACGTCGGGCAGGCGCGCCGGAGTCAGCCCGCCGATGGCCACCAGCGGGATGTCCCCGATCCGCGCCTTCCAGCGGCTCAATTTTTCCAGACCCTGCGGGCGCCATGGCATCTGTTTCAGCAGCGTCGGCCAGATCGGACCGAGCGCGATATAGGCCGGTTGCAGTGTCAACGCGCGATCCAGTTCCGCCCTATCATGGGTGGACACTCCCAGCCGTACCCCGGCCCGGGCAATCGCTGCGGTGTCGGCCGTATCCAGATCCTCTTGCCCCAGATGGATGAAATCCGCCCTCTGATCCAGCGCCGCCCGCCAATGGTCGTTGACCACGAGCTGCGCGCCGTGTCGGGCGCATACGGCCAAGGATGCGGCGATCTGTGCGGGGATGTCATCTGCATCCCCCTTGAAGCGCAGTTGCACCAGCTTGACCCCCAAGGGCACCAGCCGCGTGATCATCGCGGCATCGGGCAGCACGGGGTAAAAGCCCGGCAAGGTCATTACCGCGCTCCCAGGCCCAGATCGGCCATACCCAGAACCGGGGTGGATGGCACCGCCATGTCGCGCGGAGGCATCAGCCCCGCCTCAAAGGCCATACGCCCCGCCTTGATCGCCTCCCCGAAAGCCCGGGCCATCGCCACCGGATCACCCGCCCGTGCCACGGCGGTGTTCAAGAGAACCGCGTCAAATCCTATCTCCATCGCCTGCGCCGCTTGGCTGGGCGCACCGATGCCCGCATCAATGATCAGCGGAACGCCGGGGAAATGCGCTCGCATCGAGGCCAGCGCGTCCACGTGGCGCAGACCCCGTCCCGAGCCGATCGGCGCCCCCCAGGGCATCAGCACCTGACACCCCGCCTCAAGCAGGCGCTCGGCGACGATTAGGTCTTCGGTGGTGTAGGGGAACACCTCGAACCCCTCGGAACATAGGATCCGGGCAGCTTCGACCAGTTCGAAAGGGTGGGGTTGCAGCGTATCGGCGTTGCCGATCACCTCCAACTTGATCCAGGACGTGCCGAACACTTCACGCGCCATGCGGGCCGTCGTGACGGCCTCGCGGGCGGAATGGCACCCGGCGGTATTGGGCAGCATCCGCGCGCCGCTGATTTTCAGCAGCGACCAGAACCCGGCGCCGCCGGTGGCTGCTCCGGAACCGGAACCTTCGCGGCGCAACGACGCCGTGACCACGCTGCAGCCCGAGGCGGCGATCGCTTCGGTCAAGATTTTGGGCGACGGATACTGCGCCGTGCCGAGCAGCAATCGCGACGCAAGGTCGATGTCGTAAAGCCGCATTCTACCCGCCCTGCATCGGGGCCAGCACTTCTATCCGATCGCCATCTTGCAAAAGGGTCCCAGCGCGGGCTGCGGCTGGCACGAAGGTTCCGTTCACCGCGGTGGCGACCGCCAGCCCGCCGTAGTCAAGCTCCTCCAGGACATCGGCCAGGCTGCGGGCGAGGACGGTGAAAGGCGTACCGTTCAGATCAATCTGCAAGGGCGACCTCCTGTCGGGACGGAGCGAATATGTCGGCCAGTTGTTCTGCCAGCGCCGGAGCCGTCAGGAAGCCGTGACGATAGAGCCCGTTCAGGTGGAGGCGACCGCATGCCTCGGAAATGCGCGGCACGTTGTCGGGCCAGGCCGGGCGCAGCCCGCAGCCGGTCGTGACGACTGCGGCCTCGGCGAATGCTGGATGCAAGGCGAAGGCCGCCCCCATCAGTTCCATTGCGCTACGAAGGGTGATCGGGCCTGGCTCGTCGGTTTCCACCATCGTCGCGCCGACCATGTAAAGACCGTTGCCGCGCGGTACGACATAGACTGGAAACCGCGGATGCAGCAGCCGCACCGGGCGGCTGAGCGTCACTTCCCCGCAGCGCAGCATCAGCATCTCTCCCCGAACCGCCCGCAGGCCCGGCAACGCGTCGCGGGCAGCGATGCCACGGCAATCGATCTCGGCCTGATCAGGATCGATCTGCGTGTCGTAGCGGATCTCGACGCCGCGCCCGCGCAGGTGCTCCGCAAGCGCGGACAAGGCGACGCGGGGGTCGAGATGCGCCTCGCCAGCGTAGTACAGCGCGGTGGCGAACCGACCCGCCAGATCGGGCTCCATCGTCGCGATCCGGTCCGGCCCGATCCGCTCATGCCCAGTCGTGCGGGCGGCGAAGCGATCCAGCTCCGCGCGGTCGCGCGCCGGGGCCACGACCAGCGTGCCCCGCCGCTCGACGCCGGGCACCCGCGTGGCCCACCAATCGGCAGCGTGCGCGCCAAGGCGCGTCACCCCGGCCGGGGCGCTTTCGGCTTCGACGAACGGCGCCAGCATCCCGCCGGCCAGCCAGCTTGCGCCGGCGCCGTCCGCGCCGCTGTCCACTACCTGCAACGCCACCCCCCGTTCGGCAAGAGCGGTCGCGGCGCACAGCCCCGCGACCCCGGATCCCAAGATGGTGATCATTCCGCAATTTCCGGCGTGGGTAGATAGATCTCGCCCTTCTCGCGGAATTTTTCCGCCATCGCCGCCATGCCATCCTTTTGCGCCTCGGCGCGGATGTCATGGCTGATCCGCATGGAGCAGAATTTCGGCCCGCACATCGAACAGAAATGCGCGGTCTTGTGCGCCTCTTTCGGCAGCGTCTGGTCATGGAAGTCGCGGGCCGTGTCCGGATCGAGCGACAGGTTGAATTGGTCCTCCCACCGGAACTCGAAACGCGCCCGGCTGAGAGCATCGTCGCGCGCCTGTGCGCCGGGCAGTCCCTTGGCCAGATCGGCGGCATGGGCGGCGATCTTGTAGGTGATGACGCCGGTTTTTACGTCGGCGCGGTCGGGGAGGCCCAGATGTTCCTTTGGCGTCACGTAGCACAGCATCGCGGTGCCGAACCAACCGATCATCGCCGCCCCGATCGCGCTGGTGATGTGATCGTAGCCCGGCGCGATGTCGGTGGTCAGCGGCCCCAGGGTGTAGAACGGCGCTTCGCCGCAGGTGGCGAGCTGTTTGTCCATGTTGGCCTTGATCTTGTGCATGGCGACGTGGCCCGGCCCTTCGATCATCACCTGACAGTCTTTGGCCCAGGCGATCCGCGTCAGCTCGCCCAGCGTCTCAAGCTCGGCGAATTGCGCGGCGTCGTTGGCGTCGGCGATGCAGCCCGGGCGCAAGCCATCGCCGAGGCTGAAGCTGACGTCGTAGGCCCGCATGATGTCGCAGATCTCATTGAAATGCTCATACAGGAAGCTTTCGCGGTGATGATGCAGGCACCATTTGGCCATGATCGAACCACCCCGGCTGACGATGCCGGTCACGCGGTTCACGGTCAGCGGAATGTAATGCAGCCGCACGCCCGCGTGGATCGTGAAATAGTCGACGCCCTGTTCGGCCTGTTCGATCAGCGTGTCGCGGTAGATTTCCCATGTCAAATCTTCCGCGACTCCGTCGACCTTTTCCAGCGCCTGATACAATGGTACCGTGCCGATCGGCACCGGAGCGTTGCGCAGGATCCATTCGCGGGTGTTATGGATGTTCCGCCCGGTCGACAGATCCATCACGGTGTCGGCGCCCCAGCGGATCGCCCAAACCATCTTGTCCACCTCGTCGGCCATTGAGGAGGTGACGGCGCTGGTGCCCATGTTGGCGTTGATCTTGACCGCGAAGTTGCGGCCGATGATCATCGGTTCAAGCTCGGGGTGATTGACGTTGGCCGGAATGATCGCGCGGCCCGCGGCGATCTCCCGGCGCACAAATTCGGGCGTGACGAGATCGGGGATCGCCGCGCCGAAATCCTCGCCGTCGCGCGTCGCCGCCGGGGCGGAGGTACGGCCCAGATTTTCCCGGATCGCCACATATTCCATTTCGGCCGTGATGATCCCGGCGCGGGCATAGGCTAGCTGCGTGACCGCCCTGCCGTCCCGGGCGCGCAACGGGGCGCGCTGCACCGGGAAGCCGGGCACCAGCCGTTCGCCACTGGCAAAACCGTTGTCCGCAGGCCGAACCGGCCGTGCCGCATAAGGTTCGCAATCACCGCGCGCTGCCAGCCAGTCGCTGCGTATCGGCGCCAGGCCCCTGGCGATATCGGTGACGACCGCCGGGTCCGTATAGGGACCGGAGGCATCATACACCGTGACCGGCGGCTCCCCCGCCGATGGATGGACCGTGATCTGGCGCATCGGCACCCGGATGTCGGGATGGATCACGCCCTGCACATGCCGCTTCGTGGAAGCGGGCAGAGGGCCGGTGGTGACGGAAGGCAGCCTGGGCGCGGCCAAACGGGCCTGCGCGGTGCTGTGGTCGAACTGGTTCATCAAAGCCTCTTCGCGTTGACGACCCGTCGAAGAGGGAAAGAAGCCGGGATATACCCGCGTGTTGCCAGAAAGGCGACCGTTTGTGCTTCCTACGCCAGTATCAACTGGGTCAGGTTCAAAGGGTCGCTTCGCCACAGGGTTGCCCCTGCCATCAGCCTCTCAGTCCCTTGGGCGGGACTCCCCCGACAGTTTGGAAAGCTTAGGCGCGTGCTCGGCCCGCGTCAACAGCTGCTAACCGGCCAATTTTGGGGAAGAATTTTCTTCCGCAGCTGCGTATCCGACTCACGCTCATCTGTTTCGGGGCTGGGGTGGATCCCGCTCTCCCCCTACGCATCGCGATGTGCCAAACTCGGGATGTTGAGGCACAGCCGGAACAAAGGATTTCAAAAAAGATAACTATATCAGTATCTTATTGGTGGAGAAGGTTCGACGTCAGGCCCATCCCCTCCGCCACTACCCCCTGAGAATCCTGAAAAACACTTCTGACAGCTAGCCCGCGCGCAACGCGCCGGGTGGCGCGTCAATTGCATGCAATCTGGTTCCTGCCGCGCTTATCCCTCAGAGGTCCATGCCCGCCAAATTGCACCTGCACATCGAGAACAACCGCGCCATGGGCCCCGTCTTCGAGGCCACGGCGGAGCGCATCGCGGCGGCGCTCAGGAAATATCCCGGCCTGAAGAAGCGCCTGCGCATAACAACCGGCATGGACGGCGACGTCTTTGCCGAAGAGATGAAGACAGCCGATGCGCTGTTCGGCTGGCAGTTCGACCGCGAGGTGATCGCGCGCGGCGGCGCGCCCAATCTGAAATGGATCCACGCGCACGGCGCGGGCATCAACCATCTGGTGCCGCTCGACTGGCTGCCGAAGCAGACGTCGCTGACCAACAGCCGCGGCATCCATGGCGAGAAGGCCGACGAGTACACCTGCATGGCCCTGCTCATGATGAACAACCGCCTGCCGGAGAGCTGCACCAACCAGCGCCTGAAGAAATGGGACCAGACCTTCTCGTCCTCGATCGCCGGCAAGACGGTGCTGATCATCGGCGTCGGCCATATCGGTGGCGGGGCGGCGAAATGGGCGAAGCGCTGGGGGATGAACGTTGTCGGCATCCGCGCCAGCGGCGAGCCGCACCGCTACGTCGACAAGATGCACAAGCCGGACAAGCTGCATAAACTCCTTCCGAAGGCCGACTTCGTCCTGATGACGACCCCGGCGACCCAGGCGACAAGGCATCTTCTCGGCAAGGACGAGCTCGCGCTGATGAAGGACGGCGCAAACCTCATCAACTACAGCCGCGCGCCGCTGGTCGATTACGATGCGCTGATGGTCGAGTTGAACAAAGGCCGCCTGTTCGCGATGCTCGACGTGTTCGACCCCGAGCCGCTGCCGGAATCCTCGCCGCTGTGGCACACGCCCAATCTCATCATCACGCCGCACTGCTCGTCGGACGACGCGGAACTCTACACGCCGAAGACGCTTGAACTCGTCTTCAAGAATGCCGAGCGCATGCTGAACGGCAAGCCGCTCGTCAACAAGATCGATCGTGTGAAGGAGTATTGACGCCGATCAGGCGAGCCCGAGCGTGCGTTCGAGCATTGCGGCGATGCCGAGCAGCTTCAGATCCTGGTTGCGGCCGCAAACGATCTGAAGCCCGATCGGCATGCCATTCGCGCCGGTGAGCGCCGGCAGCGTGATGCAGGGCGCCTGCAGCGCGGTCCATGCGCTGTTCATCATCGGATCGCCCGTTGTCCCAAGGCCGAGCGGCGCCTCGCCGCCGGCGGCGAGACACAGCACCGCGTCGCAGCTCGCCATGAAGTCGTCGAAGGCGAGCCGCTGTTCTTCCACGACATGCAGCGCGTTGCGGTAATCGGCCGCCGTCCAGCGGCCCGCACGCTCGATCCGCGCCGCCAGCGCCGGCGCGATCCGCTCGCGCGCAAAGCTCATCTCCGGGGCCAGCGCACGATGCATCTGGTAGTCGTGAATCGTGTTCGCGGCATCGTTCACCGCGTCGAACCCATCCGGCATCTCGCCATCGGCGATGTCGAGGCCCGCGCTCTTCAGCCGCGCGACACAGGACGCGATGGCCGTTTTCGCGTCAGGCGCGGCGAGATCCCAGTTCGGCTGGCGGCTGAACACCAGTTTCGGTTTTTGTATGGGCGGCACCGTATCGCCGGGCACCAGTGCACGATAGACCCGCTCGCAGACCGCGACATCGGAGGCCAGAAAGCCGATCGTGTCGAGCGCCGACGCGAGCTGTTTCATCCCGGCCGTCGGAAACCAGCCATAAGTCGGCTTGAAACCGACGACACCGCAGAAAGACGCCGGGCGGATGACGGAGCCGAGCGTCTGCGTGCCGAGCGCGATAGGCACCATGCCCGCAGCAACGGCCGCGGCCGAACCGGCTGACGAGCCGCCAGGCGTGAAACGGTTGTCGCGCGGATTGAGTGTCGGCGTCGGTGGCGAGGTCGCGAACTCCGTCGTGGTGGTCTTGCCGACGATGAAGGCGCCTTTCGCCTTCAGCGCGGTCACGATGGCGGCGTCCATCGGCGGCTGGAATTTGTCGTAAATACGAGATCCATAGCCGGTCGGCATGTCCGCGGTGTCGACGATATCCTTCATCGCAACGGCGAGGCCGCCGAGGGGCCGCTCCGTTGTCGGACCCTCGACCGGAGCGGCGGGATCCGGTGCGATGAAGGTGAAGGCGCGCACGTCGTGGTCTTCGGCGCGGATGCGCGCCAGCGTGCCGCGGATGGCGGCGGTATGGTCGGTCATGGCTTTCGCACAATGACGCGGATCGGTGTCGGATTATAGCCGTTGCAGGGGTTGTGCATCTGCGGGCAGTTCGAGAGCACCGCGAGCACGTCCGTTTCCGCGCGCAGGTCGACATAGCCGCCGGGCGGCGAGACGCCGTCGGCCACGCCGGCGCTGCCGTCCGGCATGATCGGCACCTGCATGAAGAAATTGACGTTGCCGACGATCGCGCCGCGGTCGAGCCCGTGCTTCGGAAGTTCCTTCAGGAAGTTCGAGTAGCAGCTCTCGGTCGTTTCGACGCCGTAGCGCAGTCTGTTGTTGGGGTTGCTGCAGCAGCCATAGACGGTGTCGTGCTGGCCGAGCGTGTCCTCGATCACGGTGAGAAGCGGCAGGCCGGAATCGCTGTAGAGGATCGTGCCCTTGGTGACATAGGTGTTGCCCTGCACCTTGATCGTGTTCATCGCGTTGTAGCGGTCGCCGGGATCGTTGGCGTTGTAGCAGAGGAAGTCGACGGCCTGCTGGCCTTCGAGGTCGATGATGCGAAGGATGTTGCCCGCCTCGATCACGCGGCTCCATGGCTCGCGGGCGGGAACGGTGAAGTCATAGACGATGCCGTCGAGGGCGGCGGGATCCGCGCTCATGATATTCTCTCCTGTCTATAGTCAGCTGACGTAGCGCTGCAGAAACTGGCGGGCGCGCTCTGTTTTCGGTTTCTTGAAGAAGGCGGAGGGCTCGCCGCTTTCGACGATGCGGCCGCCGTCCATCAGCACGACCTCGTCGGCGGTTTCACGCGCGAACCCCATTTCATGCGTGACGACGAGCATGGTGCTGCCGCTTTCGGCAAGTGTCTTCATCACCGCGACGACCTCGCCGACGAGTTCGGGGTCGAGTGCCGATGTCGGCTCGTCGAACAGCAGAAGTTCCGGCTTCATCGCGAGCGCGCGGGCGATGCCGACCCGCTGTTTCTGTCCGCCGGACAGGCGGCTCGGGAAATCGTCCTTCTTCGCGGCAAGGCCGACGCGGTCGAGCAGCGCCGCGGCTTCGGCCATGACTTCGTCGCGGTTGCGCTTCTGCACATGGATCGGCGCTTCGGCCAGATTCTGGATCACGGTCAGATGCGGCCAGAGATTGAAATGCTGGAACACCATGCCGATGCGCGCTCGCTCGCGGGCGAGTTCCGACGATGACATCGGGATCGAACCGCCCTCGCGCATCCCGATCCGGCGTCCGGACAGATAGACGGCGCCCTGGTCCGGCTTTTCGAGCCAGTTGACGCAGCGCAGCAGCGTGGATTTGCCTGAGCCGCTCGGACCCAGAACGCATACCGTTCGCCCTTTCGCAACGGTAAGCGAGACGCCGTCAAGCACGAGATTGCTGCCGAAGCTCTTCGTCAGGCCGCGAATGTCGAGAACGGTCTCGGATGTTTCCGCCGGCTTTTTCGCCATCAACGCCGTGCCTCCGCCACTTTTTCGATCAGCGCCACGCCGCCCTCGACGATCGCGCACAAGGCCCAGTAGATCAGGATCGCGGCGATGAAAGCCGCAAACGGCACGAAATACTGTGCCTGGATGCCGCTCGCGGCCTGGGTCAGTTCCGGCACGGCGATGATCGTCAGGAACGCCGTGTCCTTGATGATCTGGATCAGCTGATTGCCCAGCATCGGCCCGGCGGCGAGGAACACCTGTGGAAAGACAATGCGTGTGTACAGACGCGGGCCATGATATCCGAACGCGGTCGCGGCCTCGAACGTCTCGCGCGGAAGACCGCTCCAGATGCCGCGCAGGATCTCGGCCATATAGGCGGTGTTGTAGAGCGCCAGCGCGGCAAGGCCGGCGGTCCAGTTGTCAAAATCGATTCCGAGATGGGGCAGCCCGTAATAGACGAGATAAACGAGCATCAGGAACGGCACGCAGCGCATCAGGTCGACAAGCCCCTGCACGCTGAGCCGCAGCAGGCGATTCGGCGACATCAACAGGATCGCGACCAGCGCGCCGAACACCACCGCAAGAACGGCGCCGACGATACTGAGCGCGATCGTATTCAGAACGCCCCACAGCAGGCGGTCGGAATGCTCCCAAACAACGTCGAAGCCATGCATCATGCGCCGGCTCCCCGGCCATAACGCCGCTCGGTCAGGCGCTGCAGGCCCACAAAAACGAGAATGATCGCAACATAGATTCCCGTCGCCGTGAGCATGGGAGGCAACGGCTCGTAGGTCTGCGCGCCGATGCGCGTCGCGGCGCGCGTGATCTCCGCGACGCCGATCACCGCGATGGCGGGGCTCGCCTTGATAAGCAGCGTCGCCTCGTTGACGAGGCCCGGCAGCGCGGCGCGCCAGAGCTGCGGAAAGATGATGCGGCGCAGCCGCAGCAGCGGCGTCATGCCGAAGGCCCGCGCAGCCTCGACCTGCTCATGCGGGAAGTTCAAAAGCCCTGCCCGCCAGACTTCGCAATTGAAGGCCGCCGTCACGAACGCGAGCGTCATGATGCCAGCCGACCATGCGCCGATCTCGATTCCAAGCGTCGGTACAGCGAAGAAGATCAGAAGGCACAGCGTTACCGCAGGCGTCGAGCGCAGCAGGCTGACATAGACCGCGGCGACCTGTGACAGGCCGGGAATCTGGCGCCAGCGGACAAGCGCAAGCACAAGCCCAAGCGGGACACCGATCGCGATCCCGGACAACGAGATGATCAGGGTTACGCCGGCGCCCTGCAGCAGCGAGAGGAATGCGTTCGCGGTCATGGTGTGAATACCGCCGGCCGCGCACGGGGCGCGGCCGGCGTTTTCCGTTACGGCGTGTAGGAATCAGGGAGGTCCGGGAACGCCTGACCGAGCCACTTCTCCTGCAGTTTGCCGAGATTTCCGCTCTTCTTCTGCTCAAGCAGGAACTCGTTGATCACGTTGAGAAGTTCGGTGTTGCCCTTGGCCACCGCCCATGCCGGAACGGTCTGGCCCGAGACCGGCTGGCCGATCGCGAACGTGTCCGGCTTGTCTTTCACCAGGGACTGCAGGTTGATGATCGTGTTGACCACGAAATCGAGGCGCTTCAGGGCTAGATCCTGATAGGCCTCGGGATAGGATGTGTACTGCACGACCTTGCCGAGCTTGCCGCCGGTCTTGGCGAGCATGGCTTCGAGCTCCGGCAGCTTCTCCAGCTGGGCGCTGCCGGCCTGGACGCCGACCGTCTTGCCGTCAAGATCCTTGATTTCCTTGATGCTGTCGTCGTCCTTACGCTTCACATAGTGATGCGTGGAGTCGGCGATCGGCATCGAGAAGTCGAGCGATTTGACGCGCTCCTTCGTGATCATCGCCGCGGTCACCGCGACATCGTACTTGCCCGTCGAAACGCCGGCGAGGAGGCCGGTCCACGGGATCACTTCCTGGCGGATTTCCACCGGAAACACCTTGCGGAACTCCGCAAGCAGATCATTGTCGAAGCCGACCGGCTTGCCGTCTTCCATGAATTCGAACGGCTTGTAGTCGTCTTCCGTCGCGACGATCATGTAACCGCGCGCCTTGATTTCCTCGAGTGTCGCCGCATCCACGCCATGCGTCAGCGCGCCGAGTGTAAGCACCCCCGCCACCGCGGCCATGAGCGAACGTCCCGCAAATCGCCAAATCCCGGTCATTGTTTGGTCTCCTGCAATTGTCCGCGGAGATTTTTTCCCCGTCGTGCCGGGAGTTTTGCAAGTAACGTGCCGCTGCATGCAGTTTGGCATGCACCTTAAGTCGGGACTTGAAGAGACTGAGTTTTTCAGCCTTTCCCGACGACCATATCGATCTCGACAAGCGAACCGCGCCCCAAAATGGTGACGCCGACCGTGGTCCGGCCGGGCAGCCGGGCGCCGTCCGCGAAGATTCCTGCATAGATCGCGTTCATCGCCGCATAGTCGCGTTCAAACGCCGTCAGGTAGATGCGAACGAAGGCCGCATCCTCCAGACGATACCCCGAGGCCGAACAGATGATGCGGAGATTCTCGAAGACGAGCCGCGTCTGGGCGGCGATGCCTTCGGGCGGCGGGTCGTCGGGATGTGCCGGATCGATGGGCAATTGCCCGGTGACGAACAGCAGGCCGCCCGCCTCGACGGCGTGGGAGTATTTCGCGGACGGCGGCGGCGGCGGCGCGCCGGGCACTTTCAGGTAACGCATGCGGGCTTTCCATCGGTAACGAGATGTGATGCGAGCGCTTCGGCGACGCGGCGGGTTTGCTCGGACACTTCGGGAAGACCGGTGGCATCGCCCATATGCGCGCGCGCCATCGGTCCCGCGATCCAGAGTCCCGAAGCTGTTTCACCGTCCCGCGCAATGGCGCGGCCATCGGCATCGACGTCGATGCCGAGGCCGAGCGCGTCCCGCCGGATGATGCCGGACGCGAGCGCGGTCCGCAGAATGGCATGGCTCGACCGCGCAATGTCCGGATGAGGCCCGGTGCAGTTGATGACGGCATCCGCCGTGGACGCACCCCGCGCGCCGCACCGCGGCGTCCAGACGACGTCGGTCCGTCCCCGGTCCCTGGCCTCGAGCGCGTGAATACGTCCGGCGTTGATGCGGAGCCAGCCTTCGCGCCGGCCGGTTTCGAGAAGATCGGTCACCTGCGGCGCGGCGCGGAACCGGTGCGCATCCCAGAACGGACGCAGATGGCGCACGATACGTCGTCGCTCGGCCAGCGGCAGCCGCGCCCAGAAGACCGGCAACTGGTCGCGGACGGCGTTCAGCACGCCCTGCCAGTTGCCGCCGCGTGACTTTTCCATGCGGATCGCGCGCCGCAGATCGTGCAGCAGCAGCGACGCGGTTTGGGGACATTCGGCCCGCCATGACAGCGCATCGGAAGACGCGAACCCGTCATGCGGCCGGGGTTCGAGCCCGCGCCGCGAAATCACCTGTATCGGACCGCGATGGCCGCCCTCGCGCAGCGACATCACGGCATCGCACATTGTCAGTCCCGAACCGGCGATGACGATCTCGGCGTCCGGCGCGATTGCCGCGAGGGCGTTGTCTCTCCAGGGATCCTCGATGACGGCCGGAGAGACGATTCTCGGCCAGGGCAGCGCCGGCCGCGAATGCGTGACCGCGAGGACCAGCTGTGCATACGTCTCGTCTCCTGTCGTCCATCCGTCCGCAATCCTTTCGATGGGCCCGGCCTCACCGCGGATATGGCGCAACCTCGAACCCGACGGATTGCGGGCCGCCGTGTCGCGGAACAGCCCCGCCATGTAGCGGGCGAACACCGCGCGCCGCGAATAATGCGTGCCGTCCGCCACAAAGCCGGCCGGATCCGCGGCGTCCTCGCCGGACGCCCGCAGCCAGTCGGCGAAATGACGCGGCGTTTCACGGAAAACCACCATCCGGTCCGCCGGAACATTGAGCCTGTGTTCGGGCGCGCAGGCGCCATACGCCAGCCCGGCACCCGGTTCTTCGCGAGGCTCGAACACATCGATGTCGAGTGGAACGGACGACATGCGGGCCAGATGAATCGCCGTCGCCGTGCCGCTGAACCCGCCGCCGATAATGCCGATGCGATTGGACGGAGGTGGTTTCACAGCGTTCTTTCCTGGCCGGGCGATGCCCGGCATGTGCAAGTTTCCGTCCATCCGCTCCGACTGCGCGGCAAGCCGGTGAAAGGCCTGATGCTTCGCCATGAGAAGAAGAAACGGGCAGTCTCGCTCAACAATTAGGCATTCCCCCCGGTAACACCCGGCGCTTCCGCATTGCCTTCCGCTGGCACGGTCTCTGCATTGCTCCGGCATAATGCATCTAGGGTTCCGGCCTGCCTGAACAGGCGCTGGTCCGAGAGATTGCACTCCCTCTCCCTTCGGGAGCGGAGCCACGGCGGGACAAAAGCCCGGGAGATCCGAAGCCGCGAGAGACGGGGTTGTCTCACGGGCGGGGTCTCGACCGAGTCAACCGCCTCCTGGATATCCCTTGATCCCGGCACCCGATGACTGGAGAGGAGTTCGACATGCGAACTACGATCAAGACCTGGTGCGGATTTGCCGTAACCGCCTTTGCCATGACCGCGCTGGCATTTTCGCCCGCGCACGCGGAGCCGAAGAAAGACTTCAAGATCGCCTGGTCGATTTATGCCGGATGGATGCCATGGGGCTATGCAGCCGACAGCGGCATCATGAAGAAATGGGCCGACAAATACGGCATCTCGGTCGAGATCACGCAGATCAACGACTATGTCGAATCCATCAACCAGTACACGGCGGGCGCCTTCGACGGCGTCGTCATGACGAACATGGACGCGCTGACCATACCCGCCGCCGGCGGCGTCGACTCGACCGCGCTGATCACCGGCGACTATTCCAACGGCAATGACGGCATTGTCCTGAAAACCGGCTCTTCGGTCGCGGACCTCAAGGGCCAGAAGGTCAATCTCGTCGAACTGTCGGTCTCGCACTATCTGCTGGCGCGCGCGCTCGACACTGTCGGCCTGAGCGAAAAGGACCTGACCGTCGTCAACACCTCCGATGCCGACATCGTCGGTGTCTTCAACTCCGGCGCGGACGTGACATCCGTCGTGACATGGAACCCGCTTCTGGCGGAGGTCAAGGCGTTCAAGGGCGCGCAGGAAGTGTTCACTTCCGCCGACATTCCCGGCGAGATTCTCGACATCCTGTTCGTCAATACCACGACGCTGAAGGACAATCCCGATTTCGGCAAGGCGCTCGTCGGCGCATGGTACGAGATCATGGCGCTGATGACCTCCGGCACGCCGGAGGGCGACAAGGCGCTGACCGCGATGGCGGAAGCCGCCGGCACCGACCTTGCCGGATACAAGGCGCAGCTCGAAACGACCAAGATGTTCTACACGCCGAAGGACGGCGTCGCGTTCGTTTCCGGCCCCGAGCTGATGGCGACCATGGAAAAGGTGGCCAAGTTCTCGTTCGACAAGGGCCTTCTCGGCGAAGGCGCCAAATCGGCGGAGGCGGTCGGCATGGAGTTTCCGGGCGGCAAGACATTCGGCAACGCGGACAATATCAAGCTGCGTTTCGACACCGCGTACATGCAGCTCGCCGCCGACGGCAAGCTCTGAATGACGCGCCGGCTCATCAACCGGCACCCGAGTGCAGGCAGCGCGCTTATCCTGGGCGCGCTGCCTTTCATACTGCTGGCGCTCGCCTATGTTTTCTTCTCGGCGACACGCCTGGCGGACAATCCCGACGACAAGCTTCTGCCTGCCGTTTCGCAGATGTTGGACACGGCCGTCCGGATGGCCACCCAACCCGACCAGCGCAGCGGCAATGTGCTCCTCTGGGCCGACACTTATGCCAGCCTGAAGCGCCTGTTCCTCGGCCTTTCGGTCTCGACGCTTGTTGCACTGGTAGCGGGCGTGGCCATCGGCCTTGTTCCATATGTACGTGCATGGGTCGCGCCGGTCATCGGCGTCATCTCGCTTGTTCCGCCGATGGCGATACTCCCGATCCTGTTCATCACATTCGGCCTCGACGAGCTGTCGAAAGTAATGCTGATCATCATCGGCATCACGCCCTTCATGATCCGCGACATGGCGGCGCGGGTGGCCGAGATGCCGTCCGAACTTCTGATCAAGGCGCAGACGCTCGGTGCCTCCACATGGCAGATCGTGACGCGTGTGATCGTCCCGCAGATCCTGCCGCGTCTGTTCGATTCGCTGCGCCTGCAGCTCGGCACCGCCTGGCTGTTCCTCATCTCCGCCGAAGCCATCGCGGCAACCGAAGGGCTCGGCTACCGCATCTTTCTGGTGCGCCGCTATCTGGCGATGGACGTCATCCTGCCCTATGTCGCCTGGATCACGCTTCTTGCCTTCCTGATGGATTTCGGCCTGCGCAAGCTCAACACCACGGCCTTCCCGTGGCTGACGCGGAGAGCGGGATGAGCCTCGTCGTTGATAATGTCTGGAAGGAGTATGGCGACCAGACCGTTCTCGAACGGCTGAACTTCGAAGTACCGACAGGCGAATTCTGCGCGCTTGTCGGTCCCTCCGGCTGCGGCAAGACCACGTTCCTGCGTATGCTGCTCGCGATGGAACAGCCGACGCGCGGCAGGATCCTGCTTGACGGCAAGCCGCTGCCGGAAGAGCCGGGACCCGACCGCGGCATCGTATTCCAGCGCTATTCCGTGTTTCCGCACCTGACGGTGCTGGAAAACGTAATGCTCGGTCTGGAGTTCGAACGCTCTCCCCTTGTCACGCGCTTTTTCGGCGCCGAACGCCGGCGCGCGATGGGCGAAGCAAGATCATGCATCGCATCGGTCGGCCTGGAACACGCGATCGAGAAGTATCCCGCCGAATTGTCGGGCGGCATGCAACAGCGGCTCGCGATCGCGCAGACGCTCGTCCGCCGTCCGAAGATTCTTCTGCTGGACGAGCCTTTCGGCGCGCTCGACCCCGGCACCAAGGCACAGATGCACGATCTTTTGCTGAAGCTCTGGCAGGAAGAGGGCATGACGGTGTTCATGATCACGCATGACTTGTCGGAGGGCTTTCACCTCGCAACGCGCGTATTGTCGTTCGACAAGGTGCGGCGCGATCCGCAGGCCCCGAATGCCTATGGCGCGACGATCGTCTATGACCTTCCGCTCGACGACAAGGAACAGCGCAAGGCGATCATCGAACGCTGGCGCCATCAGCTTGCGGAACGGCAGAGCCCGTTCGCACATGCCGGAGTCTGATCGTGATGATCTCTCGGACGCGCCGATATGCGATCTCCTCGCCTATCACGTCGCGAACATGCAGGACGTGTCTCCTCCCGGCACAAGCTATGCCCTCGACCTGTCGGAGCTGCGCACGCCGGACATCACCGTCTGGAGTGCGTGGCAGGGTGATGACATCGTCGGCTGCGGCGCGCTGAAGGAAATCGGGCCCGGCCGGGGCGAGATCAAATCGATGCGTACAGCCGCCGGGCATTTGCGCAAGGGTGTTGCGGCGGCACTTCTGGACCACATCATCGCCACCGCCTGTCGGCGCGGATATACGCGCCTCAGCCTTGAAACCGGAACAGGCCCCGAATTTCTGGCAGCGGAAACATTGTACCGCAATCGGGGCTTCGTGCCCGGCCCCGTGTTTGGCGACTACACGCCAAGCCCGCACAACCAGTTCCTGCACCTCGACCTGACGTGACGGGTCCGGATTTCAACGCGTCGCCGAATAGGCCCGCCAGCCGCCGAATCCGGTGATGTCCTTCCCGCTGCGGGCGGCGTGGGCCTCGCAGACAAAGCCCTTCGTTTGCGTGCCGTCGGCGAGGCTCAAGCCGACAAACGATCCAAACTCGTTTTCCGGAACGGCCCAGACCTCGACCTCGATATTTCCGGCGCTGGCACCATCGAATACGAGACCGGGTTTCGGCGGCACCGTATCGAGCGCATAGAGCGCATACCCGGGTGCCGTTCTCGTCGTGCGTACAAATACCGCGCCGCGGTCGGCAAGCTGGTGATGCAGCGGGAAGCCCTTGAGATGGGCCCCGACCACGGCGACATTTATATACTCGGCGTCACCGCCTTCGATCGCCGCTCCCGGCAAAGACCGCGAACTGCCGCCATAGGTCGCCGCGCCGAGCGTCCGGTGCAGCCGGTCGCCGAGGCCAGCCAGCCTGCCGTCTTCAAAGGTGCGTCCGACAAGGGTAACGCCAAACGGCAGGCCGTCGCTCCGGAAGCCCCCCGGAACCGCGAGCGCCGACAGATCCATCAGGTTCACGAAATTCGTGTAGGTGCCCAGATTGGAATTCAGCCGGACCGGATCCTCGACCATGTCTGCGATCTTGTAGATCGTCGGCGCCGACGGCAGCAGCATGACATCGATCCTGTTCCAGACCGGCTCCGTCTCGCGGAGCAGCTTCTGCAATTCGTATTGAGCCTTGAAGGCATCGACCGCCGAATATTTCCGGCCGCCGAGGACGATGTCGCGCACGACCGGATGCATGCCGCCGGGCTTCGCCTCGGCGAACTCGCCGACCGCCGCCGTCCGTTCCGCGACGAACGCGCCGGCATAAAGCAACGAGGCGCACCTGCCGAACGGCGTGTAGTCGAACGCGACCTTCACGCCGCCGAGCCGCTCCACGCGCGCGATGGCGTCGCGGAACAACGCCTCCGCTTCCTCATCGCCGAAAAATTGCGGTTGTTCCGGAACACCGAACCGAAAACCTTCCGGCCAAGCACGCGGGATCAAGGCATGGCGCGGCGCATGCCGCGAATAGTCATCGTCCGCGTCGAACCCGGCCATGACCTTCATCGCGGCCAGCGCATCCCCAACCGTTCCCGCAAGCACCGAGACGACATCGAGAGAGCGGCACGCCGGCACGACCCCACGCGTCGAAACGAGGCCGCGCGTCGGCTTCAGTCCGACAATGTTGTTGAAGGCCGCCGGCACGCGACCCGACCCCGCGGTGTCCGTACCGAGCGCGAACGATACGAGACCGGATGCCACGGCAACGGCCGAACCGGAACTCGATCCGCCGGAAACATAATCCGCGTCGAACACCGACGATGGCGCGCCATAGGGCGAGCGCGTTCCATTAAGTCCCGTCGCGAACTGATCGAGATTGGTCTTGCCGATGACGATGGCGCCGGCGGCCTCCAGACGCTCGATCACCGTCGCCGATCGTTCGGGAACATAGGCATAGTCCGGACAGGCGGCCGTGGTCGCAATCCCGGCGATGTCGATATTGTCCTTCACGGCAAAGGGCACGCCGTACAGCGGAAGATTGTCGCCCTTGCGGCGCTTCAGATCCGCCGCGCGCGCGAGAACTTCCTTCTCGGGAACGAGGGAAATCCAGACCGGGCGCTCGCCCTTCTCGCGAATTGCTTCGTGAATTTCGCGAACAAGCGTTTCCGGGTCGAGGCCGCTTGCGTAGTCGGCGGCGAGCGAGGTGAGATCGAGCGCGCGCATGTCAGGCGGCCTCCGGAACGATAACCGCCAGTGTCTGGCCAAGACCCACGGCGCGCCCTTCCGAACAGCGCAGTTCGGTAACGATGCCATCCGCTGGCGCGGCGACATCGAACTCCATCTTCATCGACTCAACCACGACCAGCGACTCTCCTGCTTTCACCCGCGTACCCTCCACAATATTGATTTTCCATACGCTGCCCGGAATGGGGCTTGTCACGGCAACACTTCCCTCTGGCAGCGAGTCCTGATCGTCGCTCACGGGCTCGGCATGCTCGGCCCCCACGACATCCTGCCCCGCAGCCACCCAGCGCGCGCGCTCCTCCTCGAACGCCTGCTGGCGCCGGGCGGTGAACGCGGCGATGCTGTCCTCGTTCTCCGTCAGAAAGCGGCGGTAATCGGCGAGACGGAGCGTGCCGTCTTCCGTTCTGATGCCGAGCTTGCCATGCAGGAAATCCTCGCGGAAACGCGCCAGTTCGTCATGCGACACCTCGTAGAAGCGGATCTGGTCGAAGAAACGCAATAGCCAGGGCTTTCCGGCCTCGAAGTCATTTGTTGTCCGATACGTATTCCACACCTGGCACGTGCGGCCGACGAACTGATAGCCCCCGGGGCCTTCCATTCCGTAAATACACATATAGGCGCCGCCGATGCCGACCGCGTTCTCGGGCGTCCAGGTGCGCGCGGGATTGTACTTGGTCGTCACGAGGCGGTGGCGCGGATCGAGCGGCGTTGCAACCGGGGCGCCGAGATAGACGTCGCCGAGGCCGAGCACGAGATAGCTCGCGTCGTAGACGATACGCCTGACGTCGTCGATCGTGTCGAGGCCGTTGATGCGGCGGATGAACTCGATGTTGGACGGGCACCAGGGCGCGTCCGGGCGGACGGACTGCATGTACTTGGCAATCGCTTCCCGCGTGGCGGGATCGTCCCACGACAGCGGCAGCCAGACCGTGCGCGAGGGAACCTCCATCTGGTCGACGCTTGGCAGCAGCGCCTCGATGTTCTTCAGGAGGGCGAGAAGCTCGCCGAGCGGCAAGTGCTCCGGATCATGGTGAATCTGCAGCGAGCGGATTCCGGGCGTCAGATCGACGATGCCGGGATGAGCGCAATCCAGCACGGCGTCCATCAGCGCATGCACGCGGAAACGCAGTTCGAGATCAAGCACAAGCGGACCGTACTCGACCAGAAGATTGCGATCGCCCTGACGGCGGTAGACGACGCGCGGACTGCCGTTCATTTCCGCGAGTTCGGCGAGCACAGCGTCATCCGGCCCGGGATCGCCGACCGGCGGCGCCGCGCCGCGCGCGAGCTGCGCGAGGCTTAGTGTCTGGTCCGCCTCGCTCTCGTCCGCGGCGCGCGGCGTCATGCGCTCGAAACGAACCCTGTCGCCGGGACGCAACTGACCGATCTTCCACAGTTCGGATTGCGCGATCGTCACGGGGCAGACGAAACCGCCGAGGCTTGGCCCGTCCGGACCGAGGATCACCGGCATGTCGCCGGTGAAGTCCACCGCGCCAATGGCGTAGGCGTTGTCGTGGATGTTCGAAGGATGAAGGCCCGCCTCGCCGCCATCGGTGCGTGCCCAGACCGGTTTCGGGCCGATCAGACGCACGCCGGTGCGGTTCGAATTGTAATGCACTTCCCAGTCCGCGGCGAAGAACGTCGCGATGTCCTCGGGAGTGAAGAAGTCCGGCGCGCCATGGGGTCCATACAGGACACCAAGGGTCCAACTTTTTGCGATGAGGGGCCGCAGGTCGGCGGGAACCGCCTGCGGCGTCGCAAGCGCCTCGGGCTCGATATGCAGCACGTCGCCGGCAAGCAGGGCGCGCCCACCGTGGCCGCCGAATCTGCCGAGCGTGAAAGTCGATTTCGAGCCGAGATAGTCCGGCACCTGAAATCCGCCGGCGACCGCCAGATAGGCGCGCGCACCGGCCCCCGCGACGCCGCCCACAACAAGCACCTGCCCGGCTTTGATCGAGACCGGCGTCCAGAACGCGACCGGCGCGCCGTCGAGCGCCGCCGCCATCTCCGCGCCGCACAAGCAGATCGTCGTCGCGACATCGAATCTGAGCGTCGGGCCGGCGAGCGTGATCTCCAATGCCGCCGCGCCGGGCGGATTGCCGAGCGCGCGGTTTGCCAGCCGGAACGACAGATGATCCATCGGGCCGGACGGTGGAACGCCGACATCCCAATGGCCGAGCCGGCCCGGCCAGTCCTGTATTGTCGTCTGCGTCCCCGGCGCGACGACTTCGACGGTTGCCGGACTGTAGGAAAGTGCTTCGAGCAGGCGCGTCGTGACTTCGCCAGCCTCGAGTTCGGGGCGACGGGCGAGAAATCGGAGGTAATCGCGATTTGTCTCGATGCCGGCAAGCTCCGTGGCATCGAGAGCACCGCGCAGCCGCTGCAACGCATCGGCCCGATCGCGGCCCGTGACGATCAGCTTGGCGATCATGGGATCGTAGAACGGTGGAACCTCGGCGCCCGCCTCGACCCAGGTTTCGACACGCGCGTCCTTTGGAAATGCGACATGGGTCAGCCGTCCGGCGCTTGGGCGGAAACTGCGGCCGGGATCTTCGGCATACAGCCGGACCTGAATCGAATGGCCGCTGGATGCGGGGCGCCTCAGATCCGGCATCTCGCCCGCGGCCTGGCAAAGCATCCACTCGACGAGATCGACGCCCGTCACCTCCTCGGTCACGCCATGCTCGACCTGCAGCCGCGTATTGACTTCAAGGAAATAGAACTGTTCTGCATCGACATCATAGAGGAACTCGACCGTGCCGGCGTTCTCGTAGGACACCGCCGCGCCGAGACGCTCGGCCGTCGCCAGCAGGTCGGCGCGCATCGCATCCGGAAGATTGGGTGCCGGCGTTTCCTCGATGACTTTCTGGTTGCGGCGCTGGGCGGAACAGTCGCGTTCGCCGAGAGCGACGACTTTCCCCTGCCCGTCGCCGAAGATCTGGACCTCAATGTGCCTTCCGCGCGCGATGAACTTTTCGAGGAAGATTCCCGCATCCTTGAAGTTATTCGCAGCGAGACGCTGCACGCGCTCGAACATCGCCGCGAACTCGTCCGCCGAACGGCACAGCTGCAGGCCGATCCCGCCGCCTCCCGCCGTCGATTTGATCATCACGGGAAAGCCGATGCGTCCGGCTTCCGCCTGCGCGGCAGCACTGTCGGCGACAAGACCGCCCCCCGGCGCCAGGGGAACGCCCGCGCTTTCCGCGATCTCGCGCGCGCGATGCTTCAGCCCGAACGCACGCATATGCTCCGGACGCGGACCGACAAACGCGATCCCCGCCCCGGCGCAGGATTCCGCGAAGTCGGGATTCTCCGACAGGAAGCCGTAGCCGGGGTGAATGGCGTCGGCGCCGGTTTCGATCGCAACACGCAGAATTTTCTCGGCATCGAGATAGGACTGCGCGGCCGGCGGGGGACCGATGCACACCGCCTCGCCGGCCATCGACACATGCCGGGAGTTCCGGTCCGCCTCGGAATAGACGGCGACGGACTGGACACCGAGCCGGTCCAGCGTGCGGATGATGCGGCAGGCGATGGCGCCGCGATTGGCAATCAGGACTTTGCGGAACATGCTCGCCTCACACCGCGTCCCAGATCAGAATCTCGACCGGAGTCGGGTTGTACGCATTGCACGGGTTGTTGAGCTGCGGGCAGTTGGAGATGAGCACGATGACATCCATCTCCGCGCGAAGTTCGACATATTTTCCCGGCGCCGACAGACCGTCAGCAAAAGTCAGCCCACCCTCCGCCGTCACCGGCACATTCATGAAGAAGTTGATGTTGTGGGTGATGTCGCGCTTGGTGAGACCGAATTCGGGTCTCTCGGCCACGGCGAGCATCCAGCTGTCGCGGCAAGCATGCATGTGCCGCTTTTCGAGATCGTAGCGCACGGTGTTGGATTCCGTCGCACAGGCGCCGCCGAGCGTGTCGTGACGACCGACGGTGTCGGCGACGATCTCGAGCATCACATTGCCTTCGTCCGACAGCAGCTTCGTGCCAAGCCCGAGGAAGACATTGCCCTGTTCGCGGATCGTGTCCGCGGCGCTGTAGCGCTCGGCCGGGTTGGCCGCCGAATAGAACAGCGTGTCGGCGGCCTGGTTTCCCTCGAGATCGAGAATGCGGATCGTGTGTCCGGCCTTCACGATTTCCATCCAGTAATCGCCGGCCGGAACAGTTCTGCGATAGGCGGCCTTTTCCGGCGCGAGCGTGCTTTCCTGTGTCTTCATGTCAGCACCCGCAGCCCAGATGATATAGACGGTTGTTGTCGAATCCGCGGGCATTCTCCGGCCGCGACAGGCGGCATTTGTCGTCCGGCGCGGCGGGTTCGACCTCCTTGATGTCAATACGGACCGGCTTCCACGGATAGTCCTTCGCCGGATCGAGCGGATGAGGACAGGTATGGAGCACGACCAGCGTTTCCATTTCGAAGCGAAGCTCGACGGAGTCTCCTGCCTTCGAATGACCGGGAACGAAGGACAGCGCGCCGTCATCGGCCACCGCGACCTTGGTGAACCAGTTCACGTTCATCGCCAGATCGCGCTTGCCGAGGCCATATTTCGCGAGTTCGGTGAGAAAGGCGTCGCGGCCGTTCTGCTTCCAGTCGTTGCGGTCGTGCTGGTAGTCGCGCGGCCCCCATCGTCTTTCGACGATCGCTTTGGTCGATGTGCCGGACACGCTGTCATTCCAGCCGACGCTGTCATGGGTTATCGAGCAGAAGATACGCCCCATGTCGGAATAGAGGCAGTTGCCCTCCGTCAGCTTGAAGATGTGCTGACATTTCAGCGTGTCGGGCGCGTTGTAGCGCTCCAGCGGATTGTGAGGGTTGTAGAACAGCATGCCGACGCTCGCGCCGCCCGCGACGTCGGTAAGGCGCAAGGCGGTGTTGGCGCGCAGCAGGAGCGACCAGTGCTTGCCGCCGGCAAGCTCGGTCGAATAGGCGATGGTGCCGGGAAGTTCGGGCACTTGGTGCAAGAGACGTCCTCCTTTTCAGGAAGCGCCGCCGGGAGAAAACCTTCCGAGCGGCGCGTCCGCTGGTCGATCTCCCGGGCTTTTGTCCCGCCGTGTGCCCGCAATAGGTGCAGGTTGTTGCTCTCGGACCAGGCACCGCGCGGCATGCGCGGCCGGAACCCTAGCGACGCCTGCTCTCTTGCAAGGTCCGCGCCAGATCAGCGCTAGGGGAAAGAGAGGAGCACTCTGGCCGGCTGCTGCCGCCATATTTTAACCACCTGAAATATCTAACCATTTTTTCCAACAGCCCAGCCATGATGAAGCGGGCATTGCCGCCCGCAAGCGTCTCGTGATAACCGGCTGGCGGCTGTTAAATCCGGTGTATCGTGGTCGAATATCTCAAGAAAATCCTGTCCTCCGATGTCTATGCGGCGGCCCGGGAAACCCCGCTCGAACCGATGGCGCGCCTGTCGGAGCGGCTGGATGCCCGCGTTCTCCTGAAGCGCGAGGACCTGCAACCGATTCATTCGTTCAAGCTGCGCGGCGCCTATAACAAGATGGCGCGCCTGTCGGCGGACGAGCTGAAGGCCGGCGTGATCTGCGCCTCGGCCGGAAACCACGCCCAGGGCGTCGCCTTTTCGGCGGGCAAGCTCGGCACGGCTGCGACCATCGTGATGCCGGTGACGACCCCGCCGATCAAGATCGAAGCGGTGCGCGCACTCGGCGGCAAGGTCGTGCTCGCGGGTGACGGCTATGACGACGCCTTTGCCCACGCCCGCGGCCTCGCGCAGGAGCACGGCCTCACCTTCGTTCATGCCTATGACGATCCGGACGTGATCGCCGGCCAGGGCACGATCGGCATGGAAATCCTCCGCCAGTCTTCGGGCGACATCGGCGCCATCTTCGTGCCCGTCGGCGGCGGCGGGCTGGCCGCCGGCATCGGCGCCTATGTCAAGGCGCTGCGTCCGGACATCAAGGTCATCGGCGTCGAACCGGACGATGCCGCCTCGATGGCCGCGGCGCTGAAGGCCGGCAAGCCGGTGCAGCTGGAGCGCACGGGCCTGTTCGCCGACGGCGTTTCGGTGCGCAAGGCGGGCGAGGAGACGTTCCGCATCTGCCGCGAGGTCCTCGACGCCGTCATTACGGTGTCGGGCGACGAGATCTGCGCGGCGATCAAGGATATTTTCGACGACACGCGCGCCATCGCCGAACCCGCCGGCGCGCTCGCCGTCGCCGGCATCAAGAAATATGTCGAGCAGAACGGCGCCGGACACGGACAGCTCGTCGCGATCCACAGCGGCGCCAACATGAATTTCGACCGGCTGCGCCACATCGCCGAGCGCGCCGAGATCGGCGAGCACCGCGAGGCGCTGCTGGCCGTCACCATTCCGGAGAAGCCCGGCAGCTACCGCGCCTTCGTCGAGGCGCTCGGCCGCCGTCCCATCACCGAGTTCAATTACCGCTACGCCGACAATGCGGCGGCGCAGGTCTTCGCCGGCGTGCAGATCGACGGCACCGAGGAACGCGGGCTTCTCGTATCGTCCCTCATGGCGCGCGGCTATCAGGTGACGGACCTCACCGACAACGAGATGGCCAAGCTGCACATACGGCATATGGTCGGCGGACGCAGCGCCGGCGTCGAGAACGAGCGCATCTTCCGCTTCCAGTTCCCCGAACGCCCCGGCGCGCTGTTCGAATTTTTGACGCGCATGGCAGGCGGCTGGAACATTTCGCTGTTCCACTACCGCAATCACGGCGCCGATCACGGCCGCGTGCTGGCCGGCATACAGGTGCCGCCGGCAGACCGCGCGCGCTTCGACGCGTTTCTGACCTCGCTCGGCTTCGATTACTGGGAAGAGACGGACAATCCGGCCTACCGGCTGTTCCTCCAGCACGCGCCGCTTCAGGAGGAGACGCCGGAAATCTTCTCAAGCGCGCCGCCGGCCGCGACGGTTCACTAGGCCATGGCAAAAAAAGGCGCCCCGGAGGGCGCCTTTTTTGTAATGGCGTGACGTCTACTCGGCGGCCTGCGCCGGGACCTCATCCTTGCTGATCTTGATCGCGCAGTACTTGAACTCCGGAATCTTGCCGAACGGATCGAGCTGCGGATTGGTCAGCATGTTCGCCGCCGCTTCCGCATAGGCAAACGGGATGAAGACGAGGCCGACCGGCATGCGGTCGTCGATGCGCGCCTTGAGACGGATCGTGCCGCGGCGCGAGGAGACCAGCATGTAATCACCGGTCTCGATGCCCGCGCGCGTCAGATCGTGCGGCGAGAGATACGCCACCGCCTCGGGCTCCACCGCGTCGAGAACGTTGGAACGCCGCGTCATCGAACCGGTATGCCAGTGTTCGAGCTGGCGGCCGGTCGTCAATACGAGCGGATAGTCCAGATCGGGCTCTTCCGCCGGATTGATCAGCTTGGCCGGCACGAACTTGCCGCGGCCCGACTTGGTCGGGAAGCCGTTGCCGAACACGATGTCATGGCCCGGCTTGTCGGGCGCGTCGGCCGGATAGGTGACCGATTCCTCGCGCTCGATGCGCTCCCAGGAGATGTTGTCGAGCGAGGGCATCGCGCCCGCCATCTCGGTGTAGACCTCGGAAACGTGCTGGTAGTTCCAGCCGCAGCCGAGCGCGTTCGCCATGTCCTGGATGATCCACAGATCCTGGCGCGCCTGGCCCGGCAGCGGCACCGCCGCGCGGCCCATCTGGACCTGACGGTTGGTGTTCGTCACCGTGCCGTCCTTTTCCGGCCATGCCGAGGCTGGCAGCACGACGTCGGCATATTTCGCCGTCTCGGTCAGGAAGATGTCCTGCACGACGAGATGGTCGAGCATGGCCAGCGCCTCGCGGGCATGGCCGACATCGGGATCGGACATCGCCGGGTTTTCACCCTCGACATACATGCCCCGGATCTTGCCGGCATGGACCGCGTCCATGATCTCGACCACGGTCAGGCCGCGCTTGTTGTCGAGCTTGGTGTTCCAGTACTTCTCGTACCAGGCGTGAACCTCGGGGTCCTCGACCGACTTGTAATCCGGATAGAACATCGGGATCAGGCCGGCGTCGGAGGCTCCCTGCACGTTGTTCTGGCCGCGCAGCGGATGCAGGCCGGTGCCCGGACGGCCGATCTGGCCGGTGATCAGCGACAGCGCGATCAGGCAGCGGCTGTTGTCGGTACCATGGATGTGCTGCGAGACGCCCATGCCCCAGAAGATGATCGAGGCGCTGGATTTGGCGAACAGGCGCGCGACTTCGCGGAGCTTCTCGGCGGGAATGCCGCAGATCTTCTCCATCTCTTCCGGCGGGTAGTTCTTGACGTTCTCGGCGAGCTTTTCGAAGTCCTCGGTGTTGGCCTGGACGTACTGCTTGTCGTAGAGGCCCTCCTCCACGATCGTGTGCAGGATCGCGTTCAGCATCGAGACGTCGCGGCCCGGCTTGAACTGCAGCATGTGCGTGGCGAAACGCGACAGCGACACGCCGCGCGGATCCATGACGATCAGCTTGGCGCCGCGTTCGGCCGCGTTCTTGAAGAAGGTCGCGGCGACCGGGTGGTTCTCGATCGGATTGGCGCCGATGACGAGGATCACCTCGGCGTCTTCGGCCGCCATGAACGGCGCCGACACCGCGCCCGAACCGACGCCCTCGATCAGCGCCGCCACGGACGAAGCGTGGCACAGACGCGTGCAGTGATCGATATTGTTGGTGCCGAAGCCCGTACGGACGAGCTTCTGGAACAGATAGGCCTCTTCGTTCGAACCCTTGGCCGAACCGAAGCCGGCCAGCGCGTTGCCGCCGTGTTCGTCGCGAATCTTCGCGAGACCGCCGGCGGCGAAAGCGATCGCCTCTTCCCACGTCGCTTCGCGGAAATGCGTCAGCGGGTTCAGCGGGTCGATATTGGTGTCGTGCTTGGACACGCCTTCCTTGCGGATCAGCGGCACCGTCAGGCGGTCCGGATGATGCGCGTAGTCGAAGCCGAAGCGGCCCTTGACGCAGAGGCGGTTCTGGTTCGACGGGCCGTCGCGGCCGTCGACCGCGACGATCTTGTCGTCCTTGATGCGGTAGGTGAGCTGACAGCCGACGCCGCAATACGGGCAGACCGAGTTGACCTCGCGCTCCGGATCGTTGGTGTAGGTGCCGTCCTCGGCGATCAGCGTCGCTTCCATCAGCGCGCCGGTCGGGCAGGCCTGGACGCACTCGCCGCAGGCCACACAGGTCGAGGAGCCCATCGGATCGTTGAAGTCGAACACGATCTGCTCGGTCGCGCCGCGGCCAGCCATGCCGATGACGTCGTTGACCTGCACTTCACGGCAGGCGCGTACGCACAGATTGCAGTGGATGCAGGCATCGAGCTGAACCGCCATCGCGACATGGCTCATGTCGTCGATCTTGTTCGAACGCTCGATTTCCGGGAAACGGCTCTCGAGCGTGTCGAGGGTTTCCGCCTGCTGCCAGAAATGGGAGTTCGGGTCGTGCGCAACCTCGCGGTCGGGCTGGTCGGCGACGAGGAGTTCGAACACCAGCTTGCGCGAAGTCTTGGCGCGCTCCGACGCCGTCTGGACCTTCATCCCCGGCGAGGGCTTGCGCACGCACGAGGCGGCGAGAACGCGCTCGCCCTCGATCTCGACCATGCAGGCGCGGCAATTGCCGTCCGGGCGGTAGCCGGGTTTCGGCAAATAGCACAGATGCGGGATCTCGGTGCCCTTGCGCTGGGCGACCTGCCAGATCGTTTCGCCCGGAGCGGCGATGACGTCTTCGCCGTCGAGCGTGAAGGAAATGCCGTCGAGCATCGCGGTAATCCTTATTCAGCCGGCGCGAGCGACCTGAAGTCGTCGCGGAAATGTTTCATCACAAGTTTGATCGGGTTCATGGCCGCCTGGCCGAGACCGCAGATCGAGGCATCGCCCATCACCTTGCCGAGTTCGACGAGAAGCTCCTCGTCCCATGTCGGCTGGCTGATGAGATGCACCGCTTTTTCCGTACCGACACGGCACGGCGTGCACTGGCCGCAGCTCTCGTCCTCGAAGAACTTGAGCAGGTTCACGGTCACATCGCGCATGCTGTCCTTGTCGGACAGGACGACGACCGCGGCGGACCCGATAAACGAGCCGTGCTGCTCAAGCGTTCCGAAATCGAGCGGGATGTCGGCCATCGACGCCGGCAGGATGCCGCCCGACGGGCCGCCCGGCAGATAGGCCTTCAGCGTGTGGCCGTCGAGCATGCCGCCGCAATATTCGTCGACAAGCTCCTTGAGCGTGATGCCGGCGGGGCAGAGCTTGACGCCGGGCTCCTTGACGCGGCCCGACACGGAGAATGTGCGCAGACCCTTGCGGCCGTTGCGGCCATGCGAGGCGAACCACGCGCCGCCCTTTTCGAGCAGTTCGCGCACCCAGAACACGGTCTCGACATTGTTGATGAGCGTCGGACGGCCGAACAGGCCGACCACCGACGGGAATGGCGGCTTGTGGCGCGGCAGGCCGCGCTTGCCCTCGATCGATTCCAGCATCGCGGATTCTTCGCCGCAGATGTAAGCGCCGGCGCCGCGGCGCATGTGAATCTTGGTGTGCGGCGAGAGGCCGGCGGCCTCGAGCTTGGCGATCTCGGCGTGCAGGATTTCGTGGCACTGCGGATATTCGTCGCGCAGATAGATGTAGACGTCGGTCGCCTCGACCGCCCAGGCGCCGATCAGCATGCCTTCGAGGAAACGATGCGGGTCGGTTTCGAGGTAATGACGGTCCTTGAACGTGCCGGGCTCGCCTTCGTCACCGTTGATGGCCATCAGGCGCGGGCCCGGCTCGGCGCGGACAAAGCGCCATTTGCGGCCGGTCGGGAAGCCGGCACCGCCGAGACCGCGAATGCCGGAATCTTCGAGCGTCGTGATGACGCTTTCAACATCGCGCGCGCCGCTGATGCATTCCTTCAGGATCTTGTAGCCGCCGTCGGCGACATAGGCGTCGAATGCCTTGTAGTCGGGAAGGTGCGGATGGGTGTCGCCCGAGGCGACGACTTTCTTCACGCTCTCGAGCGTCGCGTGCTCGTGCAGTCCATGACCGATGGCGACGACCGGGGCGTTGTGGCAGCCGCCCATGCAGGGCGCGCGCACGACGCGGACCTTGGCCGGGTCCATGCCGTCTTCCAGGGCTTTCTGCAGCTGCGCCGAACCCGCCAGTTCGCAGGACAGCGAGTCGCAGACCCGGATGGTGAGATCCGGCGGCGCGGCCTCGCCATCGAGCACGATGTCGAAATGGGCGTAGAAGCTCGCGACCTCATAGACCTCGACGAGAGCCAGGCGCATTTCCTTGGCCAGCGCCGCCAGATGGCGGGCGTGCAGGCACTTGTACTTGTCCTGCAGAAGGTGGAGGTGCTCGATCAGAAGGTCGGGCTGGCGCGAGCGCGTGCCGAGCAGTTCGCGGACTTCCTCCAGCGACTGCGGGTCGACCTGGCGGCCCTTTTGCTGGTCGCGCGTCTTGCGGCGGCCCGAGCCTGGATGAATGGCGCGCGGCGGAATCTTGCCGGCCGTCGAATGACTGATCGTTGTGGTCGTAGCGCTCACGTCGGTACGGGTCCCGTTCGATTTAACTTATCTATTTAGAGCCTCTCGAAATAACAGTGGAACTGTCCAAATTCCAGCTTAGAGTGGCTGCAAATCGAAGGCTTTAGCGGATTTTGGATGCGCAAAATCTGCGTTCCTTTTACAACGCGCCGCGATGTGAAATGAATGCAGGATTCTTCGCAGAAATTTCACGTGATCGGCAGCTCCCATTGATCGATAGATACTATCAATGAAATTGAGCCCGAGTGGCCCGGTCGCGCGTTACCGAGCGGACATCATTTCATCAAGGGAGGCAACCCATGGCGAAGGCCAATCTCAACGATCGCGCCAGCATCGAGAAAATCTACCCCGAAGCCCAGTGGGAGAAGGACGCCGCCCGCAACACCCAGGGCAGCGCCGCCGTCATCCACGGCGTTAAGATCCTGTCCGAGCCGGGCGGCGACGGCAGCTTCGAGCTCAAGCCCATGGCCCAGCATGTCGGCGAGGGCGATCCGGAAAGCGACGTGATCTTTCTCCCGGCCTTCGAGGCCGACGCGGCGGCCGCGTCGGACGGATCGACCTATGGCGGCTCCGCTGCGCCAACCGCCGATCACGACACCGCACGCGAATATGCACGGTTCATCGACTCAATCATCGAGGCGGCGCGGACCGCCGACTTCAAGCCGGCGATCGGCAAGGGCGACGAGCGCATCAAGGGTTTCCGCGGCGGTTGATCGCCGCCGCAATCGGGCGCGCTCGCGAAAAGCGCGCCCGTGCGATGCGCGTCAGGACGCGTTGGCGCTCGGAAAGAAGAGCTGCTCGCCGCCGATCTTGAATTCGGCGATCGCCTTCTGGCCTTGCGGCGAGACCAGCCAGTCGATGAAGGCCTGGCCATCCGCTTTCTTCACATGCGCGTGCTTGTCGGGATTCACCAGAATGACGCCGTACTGGTTGAACAGTCTGTCGTCGCCCTCGACGGAGATTTCAAGGTCACCGCGATTCTTGAACGAGAGCCAGGTGGCGCGGTCGGTCAGCGCATAGGCGTTCATCGACGACGCCGTGTTGAGCGTCGGGCCCATGCCGGAGCCGGTCGACTTGTACCAGTCGCCGCCCGAAGCCGGGTCGAGGCCCGCGAGCTTCCACAGCCGCAGTTCCGCCTTGTGCGTACCGGAATCATCGCCGCGCGAGGCGAACGGCGCCTTGGCGCCGGCGATCTTCTTCAGCGAGGCGGCAACATCCTTCGAACCCTTCACGCCCGCCGGGTCGGATTTCGGACCGACGATCACGAAGTCGTTGTACATCACCGGAAAACGCCTCACGCCCGCGCCCGAGGCGACGAACTTTTCCTCCGACGCCTTGTCATGCACGAAGACGACATCGGCGTCGCCGTTCTCACCGGTCTTGAGCGCCTGACCGGTGCCCTGCGCAATGACGCGGACATCGATGCCGGTCTTGTCCTTGAAGATCGGCAGAAGATGGCCGAACAGGCCGGACTGTTCGGTCGAGGTGGTCGAGGCGACCGTGATGAAACGGTCCTGCGCCAGCGCCGGCGCGGCCAGAATGCCGAGCGCGAATGCGCCGGCGAGGATGGCTTTCGGATTGAACATTTTCATGCGTCGTCTCCCTTGTATGTATACGTCACCAGAGAAGGTCTCCACGGAGGTAGGCGGCCGCCTCCTGCGTCTGCGGATGTTCGAAAAACTTCGGCGCGGGCGTCTTTTCCAGAAGCCGGCCGGAATGGAAAAACAGCACTTCGCCACCGAGCCGGCGCGCCTGGCCGATATCGTGCGTCGCCATGGCGATCTTCACGCCTTCCGCCGCAATGGCGCGGATCATGTCTTCGACAGCACGGGTCGCGCCCGGATCGAGCGCCGAGGTCGGCTCGTCGAGAAACAGGACCTGCGGGGCCAGCGCCCAGGCCCGGGCGATCGCAAGCCGCTGCTGCTCGCCGCCCGACAAGAGCCGCGCCGGACGCTGGGCGATGTCCGTGAGGCCGAAGCGTTCCAGAACCTCGTCGGCGCGCGTGCCGCGCGCGGCACGCGGCGTGCCCGCAAGCGCGAGCGCGTGAACCAGGTTCGCCTTGGCTGAGCGCCGCAAAAGAACGGGCCGCTGCATCACCATGGCCTGGGCGCGCGTCGACGGCACGCTCCATTCGACCGACCCCGAGGTCGGCGCGATCAGGCCGTGGCAGACGCGAAGAAACAGGCTTTTGCCCGCGCCGTTCGGCCCCATGATCATGGTCGGCGCGCCCGGCGACAGCTCGACATCGATCTGCCGCAAGAGATCGCGGTCGCGAATGGCCAGACCCACATTGCGGAGTTGGAGCGGAAGTATGGACGCAGACCCGCGCATCGCCGTCACCCGCCGACCCGCTGGGCAAGCCGCGCGATGCCGAACGCGCCGGCATTCAGCATCAGGGTCATTCCCATCAGGATGATGCCGAGCGCCAGCGCGAGCGCCAGATCGCCCTTGCCGGTCTCGAGCGCGATCGCCGTCGTCATCACCCGGGTGTAGCCGGCGATATTGCCGCCGACGATCATCACCGCGCCGACCTCGGCGCTGGCGCGGCCGAAACCGGCGAGCAGCGCGGTCACAAGGCTGTAGCGCCCGTCCCAGAGCAAAGTCGGCACGGCCCTGAGGCGGCTCGATCCGAGCGAACGCAGCTGCTCCTCGTAATCCGCCCACAGATCCTCGACGACCTGGCGCGTCAGCGAAGCAACGATCGGCAGGATCAGCAGCGTCTGCACGATGATCATGGCCGTTGGCGTGAACAGCAGACCGAGGGGACCGAGCGGGCCTGAGCGCGAAAGCATCAGATAGATGAGAAGCCCCGCGACCACCGGCGGCAGGCCCATGAAGGTGTTGAGAACGATGATGACCGCGGAGCGGCCGGGAAAGCGCGCGATGCCGATCAAGGCGCCGAGCGGCAGGCCGATTACGGCGGCAATCAGCAGCGCGCTGAGCGTGACTTGCAAAGAAAGCAGAACGATTCGGATGAATTCCGGATCGCCCGATGTCATAACATGCAGCGCGGCCGCAAAGGGATCGAACATCCCGGCGTGCTCCTAGCGTTTTGCTGTTCCTAGCGCCTTTTACGGACTTCCGGCAACATAGTAATAGATTCAGGATATTGCATGAAAATTCCGGCGTACTATATGACGACTGCGGAAGTTGCGGATTATCTCCGGATGAACGAGCGGACGATCTATGGGCTCGCCGCGCGCAACGAGATTCCGTGCTCCAAGGCCACGGGTAAGCTTCTGTTTCCCAAAGTGCTCGTTGACCGCTGGGTCGAGACGCATATCGACTACGCCAATCCGTTGATCGCGCCGCCGCCGCCGCTGATCTGCGGCTCGAGCGACCCGCTGCTCGAATGGGCTTTGCGGGAATCGGATTCGGCGCTGACCAATCAGGCCGAGGGCAGTTCCATCGGCATGGAACGTCTGTGCGCCGGCGCCGCCGTCGCGGCCGGAGTTCATTTCGGCTACGAGGACAAGAATGAGGATTCCGGCAATCTCGCCGCGATCCGCAACGCGCCCTTGCCGGACGGCGTGCTCGTCCATTTCGCCTGGCGCCAGCAGGGCCTCGTGCTTGCGGCGGGCGAGACAAGGATTCGTTCGCTGCGCGATATCGCCGACGGCAAGGTGCGCTTCATCCAGCGCCAGGACGGTTCGGGCACGCAGATCCTGTTCGACCGCCTGATGGCCGAGGCGGGCCTGCCCGCCAGCAGCGTCAGCATTCTGCCGAACCGCGCCCTGACGCAGACCGATGTGGCGCTCGCAATTCTCGACGGCACCGCCGATTGCGGCATGGCGGTCAATTCGGTGGCGCAGCGTTTCAGGCTCACCTTCGTGCCGCTGCACCGCGAGCGTTTCGATCTTGCCTGCCGCCGGCGCGAGCTGCTGGAACCGCCGATGCAGAAACTGTTCGCCTTCACCCGCACCGAGGCCTTCCGCGCGCACGCGCAGCAGCTGGGCGGCTACGACGTCGAAAAATGCGGCGAGATTCTTTTCAACCGCTGACGCGGCATCAGAACATTTCGCTGAACGGCCGGTAGCCGACAAGATCGCCCGCCGCGATCTGCGTGATCTCTTCCGGCAGCTCGACGAGCCCGGTGCTTTCGGTCAGGGACGTAATGACGCCAGCGCCATCGCGCGGATGCTTGTGCGCTTCGGTCACGCCGCTCGCCGTGATTTTTGCCGTCACCCGGACAAATTCGCGGCGCCCGGATTTTTTCCTGTAATCGAAGGTGCTGCGCACCTGCACCGGCGGAGCGGGCGCCCAGGTCTCGCCGGAAAGCCGCGCGACGAGCGCGCGCACGATATTGACGAAGGTGACGAAGACCGCGACCGGATTGCCCGGCAGGCCGACAAATGGCGTTCCCTTGACGACCGCCATGGCCACCGGCCGTCCCGGCTTGATCGCCAGACGCCACTGCACCAGCGTACCGACACTTTCCACGACCTTGCGCGTGTAGTCCTCCTCGCCGGTCGACACGCCTCCCGAGGCGACGATGAGATCGTGCCCCGGCGCAAGCGCCGCGATCGCCCGGCCCAGGGCCTCCGGCTCGTCGCGGAAAATGCCGGCATCGGTGACCTCGCACCCCGCGCGGCGCAGCAGCGCCGCCATCATGACCCGGTTGGAATCGTGCAGCGCTCCGGGCGGGAGCGCCTCGCCCGGTTCGACAAGCTCGTTGCCGGTCGAGAGGACCGCGACCTTCAGCCGGCGGCGAACCGTGATCTGCCTCAGGCCGAGCGCCGAAGCCAGCGAAACATGCTGCGGCTCAAGGCGCAGCCCGGCCTTCAGGGCCGGCGTGCCGGTCGCGATATCTTCGCCGGCAAGACGGCGGTTGGCGCCTCGCTTCAGGCCCGGCGGAAGAAAGACGCGGCCCCCCTCCTCCCGCACATCCTCCTGCATGAAGACGGTATCGGCTCCCTCCGGCATCCGCGCGCCGGTGAAGATGCGCGCGCTCTCGCCGGGCTTCAGCATGTACGCACCGCGATCTCCCGCCGTGATGCGCAAAGTTACCGGGAGCGCGGTTTCTCCGTCGGAACGCAGATCGGCGTGCCGCACCGCCCAGCCGTCGACGGCGGAATTGTCGAAACCGGGCAGATCGAGCGGCGCGGCCACGTCTTCGGCCAGCACCCGGCCATCGGCATCCGCCAGCGCAACAGTCTCGATCTCATCGACCGGCGTCACGCGCGCGCCGATCAGCTTGAGGCCGTCCTCGATGCGCATCAGCTCGCCGCCAAAGGCGAAGCAGTCGTCGGTCAGCTGCGCCATTATTCGCCCGCCTCGGCCAGGGAAGCCGCCGGAACGAAGCCCAGAGCGCGGAGCGCGGAGCGCGCCTCCTCGCCTGCCAAAAGATCGAGGAATGCCTTCACGGCAGGCTTGCCGCGGCGCGCATCGGCGAGGAAGAAATCATAATGCTCGTCGGCAACCGGCAGGAAGCCGAGTCCATACAGTTTCGCGACATTCTCGATCGCCACGCCCCAGTCGGCGCGGCCCTGCTCCACGGCCGCCGCGACCGCGTTGTGCGATTTCGGCTGATTGGCATATCCGGCGGGCCGCGCGCCGTCGAGCAGGCCGTCGAGAAGGATGCGCGTACCGGAACCGGCATTCCGGTTGACGAGAATGAGCGCCGCATTCGCCGCCGCCGCGGCCGCCGCATCAGCCGCCGTCCGCCCTTCAAAGCGCGTGTCGCCGGCGCGGAACACGATGCCCTGCCGCCGCCGCCAGCCCGGCACAAGCGACAGGCCTGGCGCCAGATAGGGCTTGTTGTAAATACGAGATTCAGGATGCAAGAGATGCGCTGGCGCGAGATCGCATTCGCCGCGCTTCAGCGCCGACAGCCCGCCCATGCTGCCGATGGCCAGCGTACGGACGAAAACTCCCCTTTGCGCAAGAAGCCCGACCAGCGCGTCGAGTCCGATGTCGTGGCTGCCGGCAAGGACGAGATCGGGCACGCGCAGCCGGCCGCCGATCAAGCGCACGGTCTGGCGCGTGTCGGCATCGGCGGCGTCGGCCAGCGCGTCGATCGCAAAGAAGCCGTCGGCCTGCGAGAACGCCGTGACCGACCCCGATCCGCGTCCGAGCGGAAACGCGACGAGGTCTCCGTCGCGCTCGGCGAGCGAGACCATGACATATTCGGTGCGGCCAAGCTCGGACGGCACACGCACCGGAAGCCCGGCCTCGACATTCTGTTCGCCTTCCGGCGGAAGCCCGGCCATCGCGCGCACCAGCGGCACCACGAAGCTGTGAAAGGTGAAGATCGCCGAGGTCGGAAAACCGGGCAGCACCACGACCGGCGTCGTCCCGGTCACGGCGAGGCAGAGCGGCTTGCCCGGTTTCAGTGCAACACCATGCACGACGATGCCGGGCCCTTCGAGGTCGGTCAGGATGCGGTGCGAAACATCGCCCGCGCCTTTCGACGTGCCGCCGGACAGAACGACGAGATCGGTTTCGAGAACAGCGCGGCGCACGGTCTCCGCCAGCGCCGTTTCGTCGTCGCGGATGATGCCGAACAGAACCGGCTCGCCGCCGTTCTCGCGCACGGCGGCCGCCGTGATGGCCGAATTGGAATCGTAGATCGCGCCGGGCGGCAGCTTCGCGCCGGGCGCGACAAGCTCATCGCCCGTTGAAATGATCCCAACGCGCGGGCGGCGCACGACAGCCACTTCGGCCAGGCCGCAGGCGGCGAGGACGCCGATCTCCCGCGACGTCAATACGGCACCTTCGCGCAGCATTGTCTCGCCGCGCGCGATATCCGATCCGGCGAAGGCCACAAAACCGCCAGGGGCAGCCGGCCGCTTTACATCGACATAGGGACCCGTCTCGTCCTCGTCGAAGGATGTGTGCTCGATCATGACGACCGCATCCGCCCCGCGCGGCACCACGCCGCCCGTCGCGATCGCCGTCGCCGTGCCCTGCTCGACCGTCAGTCTCGGGGCCGTGCCGCAGGCGAGAACCTCGCCGTTGAGTCTCAGGCGCACCGGGGCGCCTTCGGAGACTCCCGCGGTATCGCCGGCGCGGAGCGCGAATCCATCGACCGATGAGCGGTCGAACGGCGGCAGATCGATCGCGGATGTGAGCGTCTCGGCGAGCACCCGGCCAAGCGCTTCCGTAAGCCGCACGTTCTCCGCCCCCAGCGCGGCGTGCGGCACGGCGGCGCGGAAGCGCTTCTCGGCCTCATCGCGCGAAACGACGTCGAGGAACTGCTCCTGCCGCGCGGCGGCGCGGATTGCATCGAGCAAGGGGGTGCGCGTCATGGGCGCTTATCTAGGCTGAAACGGCCGGACTTGCACCCTGTCTCCGGCGGCAAGTCCTTCGGAACCCGGCGGCACGGTAAACCAGCCGGAAGCCGATGCCAGCACATCCCAGCCCGCTTCGCTCAGCGGATGGGGCCGTACGCCGTCTCCCTCCAAGGTCACGATAAAGATTTCGGAAAAGCCGATCGCGGAGCTGGCCTTCGCGGTTAGCGCCGCCGCAATGGCATCTTGTTCTCCCATCAGCCCGGTGAGCCGGCCGAGCGCGAACGCGCCCACCGACAGCAATCCGGCGAACAGCGCGTCGAGCCTGCCGGGCAGCAGCAGCACCGGAACGCCGACCGCCTGCCCGAATGTGAGGCTTGTGCCGGGGCGCAGCGCCACACCGCGCACAGCGATCTCTCCGGCAGCGGCAAGCGCGGCGGCGGCAACGTCGTTACGGCCTTCGCCCGTGCCGCCGATCGAGATCACGAGATCGGCATCGCCGCGCTGGTAGATATCCGCAAGGGCTGGCCTGTCGGCGCCTCCCGAGACAATCTCCGTGACATCGGCACCCCGTGCCTGAAGCCAGGCACGGGCAATATGGCCATGGCCGCGCGCCGCGCCCGCCTCGACGACACGCACACGCGCAGTACGTACGGATACGCGGCTCAATCCGATCTGACCCAGGACGGCGGACTGCTGAAACGAGATGCGTGCGCCTGCGGACACAACCACCCGGCTCGCGCCGATATCCTGACCGGCCAGCCGCACGCCCTCGCCGGGCGCCACGGACGCGCCGGCTTCCGCCGTGCCGGGAACGCTCTCCGACAGATCGTGGAACGGCAGCACGGCGTCGGCCCCCGCCGGCATCGGGTCTCCGGCATCGACCCAGGACGGCGGCGGCGTCAGAATCGCCGGGCTGTAGGAACTCGCGCCGACAAGATCGCCTGAACTGACCGCCCAGCCATCCGTATGTGCACGCGGCGAGGATGGGAAATCCCCGGAGGCCGTCACATCGGCGGCGGCCACCCGGCCACGGCTTTCCATAACCGGCACATCGCGCGGCTGGACCGCGCGAACGAGGCCCGACAGTCGTTCGAGGGCGGTGTCGAGCGGGGTCAGCTGCGGGAGGCGGGGATTTTGCGTCTGTGTCACGGCGGCAAAATGCGGAGTGCTTCGGTGCGGGTCAAGCGAGGCTTGCGGGCCGAGCGGCGCGATGGCAAGTCTCCGCCCATGACAAAGAGGGAACTCGATCTCAGCGGGCTGAAATGCCCCCTGCCCGCCCTGAGGACGGGGAAGGCACTGCGAACGCTGAAGCCCGGCGAGCGCATCGCCGTCACCGCGACCGATCCGCTGGCAGGGATCGACATTCCGAATCTTGTGCGCGAGACGGGCGATGTTCTCGTGGATACGGCGAAGAGCGCCGGTAAACTGACCTTCGTGATCGAAAAGGTCTGATCACTCCATTGTCGGCATCTTGAACTCGGCGCCTTCCTTGATTCCGGACGGCCAGCGCGAGGTCACGGTCTTGGTTTTGGTGTAGAAGCGGAAGGCATCCGGACCATGCTGGTTGAGATCGCCGAAGCCCGAGCGCTTCCAGCCGCCGAATGTGTAATAGGCGAGCGGCACCGGCAGCGGCACGTTCACGCCGACCATGCCGACATTGACCTTCGACGCGAAATCGCGCGCGGTGTCGCCGTCACGCGTGAAGATCGCGACACCGTTGCCGTATTCGTTCTCGGACGGCAGACGCAGCGCCTCGTCGTAGTCGTGCGCGCGCACGACCGACAATACCGGTCCGAATATCTCGGCCTTGTAGATCTCCATGTCCGGCGTCACCTCGTCGAACAGGCAGGCACCGAGATAGAAGCCGTTCTCATAGCCCTGCATCTTGAACTTGCGGCCGTCGACGACCAGCCTCGCGCCGTCCCTGACGCCGCGATCGACATAGCCGCGCACTTTTTCAAGATGTGCTTTCGTGACCAGCGGACCCATCTCCGCCTGCGGATCGACACTCGGACCGACACGGATCGCCTCGACACGCGGCGCTAGTACGGACATGAATTTGTCCGCCGCGACCTTGCCGACCGGCACAGCGACCGAGATGGCCATGCACCGCTCGCCGGCCGAGCCGTAAGCCGCGCCCATGATGGCATCGACCGCCTGGTTCATGTCGGCATCCGGCATGATGATCATGTGGTTCTTGGCGCCGCCGAAGGCATGAACGCGCTTGCCGTGATCCGCGCCGCGTCCATACACATACTGCGCGATGTCGGACGAGCCGACAAAGCCGATGCCCGCGACGTCGGGATGATCGAGCAGCGCGTCGACCGCCTCCTTGCCGCCATTGACGACATTGAGGATTCCCGGCGGCAGGCCCGCTTCGATCATGAGCTCGGCGAGACGCAGCGGCACGCCGGGATCGCGCTCGGAAGGCTTGAGAAGGAAGGCGTTGCCGCAGGCGATGGCCGGACCGAATTTCCACATCGGGATCATCGCCGGAAAATTGAACGGCGTGATGCCGGCGACGACTCCGAGCGGCTGGCGCATCGAATAGACGTCGATGCCCGGGCCCGCGCCTTCGGTGAACTCGCCCTTCAGCATCTGTGGCGCCGCGAGCGAGAATTCGATCACTTCGAGCCCGCGCTGGATATCGCCCCTGGCGTCGGACAGAACCTTGCCGTGCTCGCGCGCGAGAAGTTCGGTCAGGCTGTCGATTTCCCGGTTGGCGAGATCGAGAAACCTCATCAGGACGCGCGCGCGGCGCTGCGGATTGGTCGCCGCCCAAGCCGGCTGCGCCGCCTTTGCGTTCTCCACCGCCATATTGACGTCCGCGGTGTTCGCCAGCGCAACGCGCGCCGCGACCTCGCCGGTCATCGGCCAGAACACATCGCCGAAATTGCCCGACGTTCCGGCGGCATGCTTGCCGCCGATGAAATGCCCGTATGTCCTGGTCATTTGAGACGATCCATTGCGGCGCCCAGTTGGGCGATGATGTCGTCGATCTGATCCGTCGTTACGATCAGCGGCGGCGAGATGGCGATGACATCGCCGGCGACGCGGATCAGAAGCCCGGAATTGAAGCAGTCGACAAGAAGGTCGTAGGCTCGCGCGCCGACGCCGTCCTCGCGGGGTTTCAGTTCCACCGCCCCCATCAGGCCGATATTGCGGATATCCAGGACATGCGGTTTCGAACGCAGCGAATGCACCGCGTCCTCGAAATGTTTTTCGATGTCCCGGACGCGCGTCAGCAGGCCCTCGCGCTCGTAGATGTCGAGCGTTGCGAGCGCCGCCGCGCAGGCCACCGGATGCGCCGAGTATGTATAGCCGTGAAATAATTCCATGGCGTTGTCGGGGCCGGTCATCAGCGCATCGTGGATTTCGCGCCTCACGAACACCGCACCCATCGGCAGGACCCCGTTGGTGATGCCCTTGGCCGAGGTGATGAGGTCCGGCGTGACGCCGAAACGCTCCGCGGCAAACGGCGCGCCGACACGGCCGAAGCCCGTAATGACTTCGTCGAAGATCAGCAGAATGCCGTGCTTTTCCGTGATCTCGCGCAGCCGCTCGAGATAGCCTTTGGGCGGCGGCAGCACTCCGGCGGAGCCCGCCACGGGCTCGACGATGACGGCGGCGATGGTGTCGGCACCGTGCAGCGCGATCAGCGCTTCCAGCGCGTCGGCCTTTTCGACACCGTGCTCCGGCTGTCCGCGCGAGAACGCGTTCTTCTGCAGGTCCCAGGTGTGCGGCAGATGATCGACGGCGGGCAGAAGCTGGCCGGCGAACTGGCGGCGGTTGTTGACGAGACCTCCGACCGAAATGCCGCCGAAACCGACGCCGTTATAGCCCTTCTCGCGGCCGATGATGCGGAAACGCCCGCCCTGGCCCTTCGCCTTCCAGTAGGCGAGCGCGATCTTGAGCGCGGTATCGACCGATTCCGAGCCGGAATTGGTGAAAAAGACACGGTCCAGGCCCTTGGGCGCGAGACGCGCGAGACGCGCGGCGAGATCGAACGCGCCGGGCTGGCCCATCTGGAACGACGGCGAGTAATCCAGCGTCATCAACTGGCGCTGGACGGCGTCGGCGATCTCGGGACGGGCGTGGCCGGCATTGACGCACCACAGACCTGCCGATGAATCGATGATCCTGCCGCCATCCTCCCGGGTGTAGTGCATGCCCTCGGCGGCGACGAGGATGCGGGGCTGTTTCTTGAACTGGCGGTTCGCGGTGAACGGCATCCAGTAGCTCGACAGGTCGAGCGCATTTGCGGGGCTGGTCATATTTGGCCTTTCGATGCTGAGGATGCTCATTTTCGTAAACGCAAACAAGGCGGGCGAAGGCGGCCTTTCGGCTAGGGTCCCGCCGGAATCCTGCGCCTCACGCCCCATTCGGCAAGCTTCCCGTTGGTCGCGTCAAGCACGAAATGCCGTGCTGACTCAACGTCGTAACCGTCATCGAGCAGGGCGTCGTAATCGGTGAACCGGTGCCGGATATAGGCGGTCATCGACAGCCAGAGCGCGGTCTCCGGAACGCCGTCCCGCAGCCCCGGACTGTCCAGCGCATGATCGATCACCGCGCCGAACTCGTGTTCGGGGATCCGCGGGGCGAGATGGCGGAGCGCCTTTTCAAGATCCGCGCGTTGTGCCACTCAGGTTCTCCCGCATCGGACCTCAATATGCACCCCCGACCGCTGCGTTCGAAAGCCCGGCGGCTGCGTTTTGCGGCCACACTCGGAGCGATCCTTGTTACTCTCGCCGCCGGGGTCTGGCTGATGGCCGATTTGCTGCTGCGTGTCATCACACCGAGCGGCGGCGCCTCGGTCACGCGGTCCGTTGCCTTCATGCCCGGCCCGCGCGGCACACTCGACATCACGGTGCCAAAGCACGCACGCGGCGCTCCGCTCGTCGTCTTCTTCTACGGCGGGCGCTGGCAGTTTGGCGGCAAGAGTCAGTACGGTTTCGTCGCCAACGCACTCGCCTCGCGCGGCATGATCGCGATCGTGCCGGACTACCGGCTTTATCCCGACGTCGGTTTTCCCGAGTTCCTGAAAGACGGCGCGGCCGCCGTGCGCTGGGCCGTGGACAATGCGGCGCAGCTGGGGGGCGACCCGGGCCGCATCTTCGTCATGGGCCATTCGGCCGGTGCGCACATCGCGGCCATGCTGGCGCTCGATTCGAGCTGGCTCGCCGGCGCGGGCCTCGACGCGCGGCGCGACATCGCGGGATTGATCGGGCTGTCGGGTCCCTACGACTTCCTGCCGCTCGAGGATCCGCGGCTGATCGACATGTTCGGCGGAGCCGGACGGGCGGAAACGCAGCCGGTGACATTCGCAAGCGCCGCCGCGCCGCCAAGCTTCCTCGCAACCGGCGACAAGGACGATACGGTGAAACCGCGCAACACCATGAGCCTGAGCGCCAGGCTCAGGGCGCATGGCGTGCGTGTCGAGGGAGAGACCTATCCGGGGCGCGGCCATGCCGGCACGATCCTGGCGCTCCTCGGCCCGCTGCGCTTCCTCGCTCCGGTGCTGGACGATGTCGCGCGTTTCGTTCAGGCAACGCCTTCGAGAGCCGGATAATCGATATAGCCTTCCGCCCCGCCGCCATAAAAGGTCGTCTTGTCGGGCTCGGTGAGCGGCGCGTTCGCCTTCAGGCGCTCGGCGAGATCGGGATTGGATATGTACAGTTTGCCGAAAGCGATCATATCGGCGGCGCCGCGCGCAACCGCGTCCAGCGCCATCTGCCGGTCATACCCGTTATTGGCGATGTAGACGCCGCCGAACAGCTTTCTGAGCTTCTGGAAATCGAAACCGGGCACGAAGTCTCGTGCACCGCCCGTTGCTCCCTCGACCATGTGCAGGAAGGCGATATTGCGCTTGGCAAGCTCGGACACGGCAAGATCGAACAGCGGCTGCGGGTCGCTGTCCTGAAGATCGCTCGCCGGGGTGACGGGCGACAGGCGGATGCCGGTGCGATCGGCGCCGATCGCAGCAGAGACGGAATCGACAACCTCGGCCATGAAGCGGACGCGGTTCTCGATCGGACCGCCGTAAATGTCCGTACGCTTGTTGGCGCCGTCACGCAGGAACTGATCGACCAGATAGCCGTTGGCACCATGAATCTCGACACCGTCGAACCCGGCCTCGCGGGCGTTTCTCGCCGCCGTGCCGTAATCCTCGATCACCTGCTTTATCTCGTCGAGCGACAGCGCGCGCGGCTCCGACACCGGCTCCATCCCCGCTTCGGTGAAGGTCTGGGTGCTGGCGCGGATCGCCGACGGCGCCACGGGCGCGGTCCCGATCAGCGAGGTGTGCGAGACGCGGCCGACATGCCAGATCTGCGCGAGGATCTTTCCGCCGGCTTCATGCACGGCGCCGGTCGTCTTCTTCCACGCCTCGATCTGCGCCTTCGAGTGGATACCGGGCGTGTCGAGATAGCCCTGCCCGTCCGGCCTGATCTGCGTGCCTTCGCTGATGATGAGGCCGGCCGACGCGCGCTGGCGGTAGTAGGCCGCGGAATGAGGTCCCGGTATGCGGCCGTCGCGGATCGCGCGGTCGCGGGTCAGCGGCGCCATGACGATACGGTTCTTCGCGGAAATTGCGCCGACATTGATCGGTGAAAAAAGATCGGACATTTCGGAAAATTCTCCAGGCAGGACCGGTTTCAAGGACCGGCGCCCGGAAAACATGTGATCGCCGCGCGCGACCGCAAGGGTAGTTACAGTCTTGTGCCTATAGTACTTCCGCATAAGGCGGGTTCGGAATGCTCTGATGCGCGGCGCGCAGCGCCGTCGACCAGCGCTCGCGAAGATCGCGGAAATAGGCGTCCTGATCGGTGATGCGATGAAACACCGCAGCCTGAAGCTCGTCGCGGCGGACGACGAGAATATCGACAGGCAGGCCGACGGAAAGATTGGACTGCAGCGTGGAGTCCATCGAGATCAGGCCGATCTTCAGCGCGTCGCGCACCTCCACGTCATGGGAGATCGCACGGTCGAGAATCGGCTTGCCGTATTTCGGCTCGCCGATCTGCAAATAGGGCGTGTCCGGCGTCGCCTCGATGGAATTGCCTTCGGAATAGAGATGAAAGAGGCGCAGCTCCTGGTCGCCGATCTGCCCGCCGAGCAGAACCTTCATGTCGAAATGCAGGCCGTGCTCCTCGAGCGCGGCGCCATCGAGCTCATAGACCTTGCGCATCGCGCGGCCGATGAGATGGCTGGCGGCGAGCATGGTCGGCACATTGTAGAGCGTCTCCACCTGCCCGGTCTCGGGGTTGAGCATGCCCTCATTGACGAGCGAGAGCACAGATTGGGTGATGGACAGGTTGCCGGAGGTCGCGATGCCGATCACGCGCTCGCCCGGGGTCTCGAACAGGTGCAGCTTGCGGAAGGTTGCGATGTTGTCGATCCCGGCATTGGTGCGGGTATCGCCGATCATGACGAGCCCGCCCTCCACCAATATGCCGACGCAATAGGTCATCGCTCTCCCCCAAACGCTCTTTTATTGTTATCAGGACTGCGCCTGACGTGCGCTGTCGATTTTCAACCGCACGTCGAGCCGTTCCTCGGCGGCGCCGTAATAGGAGCCGCGCACCGGCGCGGCTTCGAGATAATCGAGACCCACGGCGACGCGGACATAAAGATCGGTGGCGCAGATCGCGTTGGCCGCGTCGAACGACACCCAGCCGAGCCCGTCGACATGGACTTCGGCCCAAGCATGACTGGCGTCGAGTTCCACCTGCCCCGTATGCATCAGATAACCGGAAACGTAGCGCGCCGGAATGCCGATGCTGCGCGCGGCGCCGCAGAAGATATGGGCGAAGTCCTGGCAGACTCCCTGCCCGGCATGAAAGGCTTCCTGCGCGGTCGTCACGACATCTGTCGCCGTCGCGTCGAACGTGACGAGGTCGTGCAGCGCGTGCATCAGCGCGTGCAGCTTGTCGAGCTGGCCCTGCGGTCCCGCGGCCGCCGATGCGGCAAAATCCACAATGGCCGGGTCCGGCGCCGACAGACGCGTCTGGCGCAGGAACAGGCCCGGCGGAAACCGCTCGACCGTGCCGCGCACGACTCCGGCCTGGTCTTCCGTTTCGACCTCGCCGGAGACGCGGATGCCGATTTCGGTGATCGGACCATCCAGTGTCAGATGATGGGTGATGTTGCCGTACCAGTCCTCGCGGCGGGCGATGCGCGCCTCGCCGTCGATATCGATCTTCCAGCGCGCGACGAACTGGCCTTCGTGATTGCGCGGCGTCAGCCTGAGAATCTGGATCGCGGATTTGACCGGCGCGCCATATGTGTAGGTCGTGTCATGGCGGATGCGGATGCGCATGGCGTCAGACCAGATACTGCTCGGCGATCGCCGCGCCGAGCCGGTTGTTGTCGGCGATGAAATCGCGCAGGAACTCGTGCAGCCCGCCCTGGAAAATGTCCTCGATGCGGCCGTTCGACAGGCGCGAATAGATCTGGCGGGCGATGCGCTGCGACGGACCGGCGCGCCCGTACAGATGCGCGATCTCGTCGAGGCGGCGCGCCAGATCCGAATAGCAGGCCGCCAGCGAGCGCGGCATTTCCTCCCGCAGGATCAGGAAATCGGCGACGAGCCAGGGCTTGAGGTTCTGGTGGTAGACCCATTGATAGGACACCAGCGCCGACACCGACCGCAGGATCGCCGCCCACTGGTAATAGTCGATGCCGCCGCCAATCTCGGCCTCACGCGGCAGGAGCACATGATATTTCACATCGAGCACGCGCGCGGTGTTGTCCGCACGCTCGACATAGACGCCGAGGCGCGTGAACCAATAGGCATCCGAGCGCAGCATGGTGCGCATCGCCGAGCCGTCGAATCTGAGGCTCGCTTCCTTGGTCCAGTTCAGGAACTCCGGCAGGCGGTCGCGCTTGAAATCGCGCGCCTTGAACCGGCGCATGTCGAGCCATGCGCCGTTGATCGCCCCCCACATTTCCGATGTCATCGAGCCGCGCACCGCGCGGGCGTTCTGCCGCGCCATCTCGAAACATCTACGTATGGACACCGGATTTGCTTCGGAATGCACGAGAAACTCGACCACGTTCTCCGGGGTCGCCTCGCTGTAATGCGCCTTGAACAGATCGTGGGCCGAAGCCGCCAGCAGCGCCGATTCCCACTCATTGCCGTCGCTGGGCCCGTAGGATGCCGGCATGGCGGCAAGCCTGTAGGCAACGTCGAGAATGCGCGCCGTGTTCTCGGCGCGCTCCACATAGCGGGAGAGCCAGTACAAACTATCTGCGTCGCGGCTCAGCACGGAAAGGTCACTCGCTCAGCACCCAGGTGTCTTTGGTGCCGCCGCCCTGGCTGGAATTGACGACCAGCGATCCTTCTTTCAAGGCGACCCGTGTCAGGCCGCCCGGGACGATGCGCACCCCGTCGCGCCCGTAGAGCACGAACGGGCGAAGATCGACATGACGCGGCTCGAGGCCGCCATTGGCGAGCACCGGGCAGGTCGAGAGCGCGAGCGTCGGCTGGGCAATGTAGTTGGCGGGATTGGCGAGAATGCGCTGACGGAAATCCGCGCACGCCTCCTTCGTCGCATGCGGGCCGACCAGCATGCCGTAGCCTCCGGAGCCGTGCACTTCCTTCACCACGAGCTCGTCAAGATGGTCGAGGACGTAATTGAGCCCCTCCTCCTCGCGGCAGCGCCATGTCGGCACATTCTTCAGCAGCGGCTCCTCGCCGAGATAGAATCTTATTATGTCCGGCACATAGGAGTAGATCGCCTTGTCGTCGGCAACGCCGGTGCCGGGCGAATTGCAGATCGTGACATTTCCGGCGCGGTAGGCCGCAATCAGGCCCGGCGCGCCGAGCGCCGAATCCGGGCGGAACGCCAGCGGATCGAGAAAATCGTCGTCGAGCCGCGAATAGATGACATGCACGCGCTCCGCACCCCGGGTCGTGCGCATGTACACCATGTCGTCGCGCACGAAGAGGTCGCGGCCCTCGACCAGATACACGCCGAGCCGGTCGGCGAGAAACGAATGCTCGTAATAGGCGCTGTTGAACTGGCCGGGCGTCAGCACCGCGACCGTGGGATCGGCCGGCGCGCCCGCGGGCGCCATGCTCTTGAGCGTGTTCAGAAGCTCGTTGGCGTAATTGTCGATCGGAAGAATCCGCTGCTGCGCCACGAGATCGGGGAAAAGCCGCATCATGATCTCGCGGCCCTCGAGCATGTAGGACACGCCCGACGGAGTCCGGAGATTGTCTTCGAGAACGAAAAACCCGTCCTCGTCGGTGCGCACGACGTCGATGCCCGCGACCTGCACATACACGCCGCCCGGCGGCACGACATTGTTCATCTGCGGACGATAATAGGGATTCTGGAACACAAGGTCGGAGGGCACGACGCCGGCGCGGAGAATCTCGCGCGGGCCATAGATGTCCTTCAGAAACAGGTTCAGTGCGCGCACGCGCTGCTCGAGCCCGCGCGACAGCTTTCCCCATTCACCGGCCGTCAGGATGCGGGGCACGATGTCGAAGGGGATGATCTTCTCTTCCCCCTCCTCGTCGCCATAGACGGCGAAGGTGATGCCGACCTTGCGGAAGAGCAACTCGGCCTCCTCGCGGCGGCCTTCGAGCAGCGCCTGCGGCGCGGATTTCAGCCAGGCCTTGAAGATGCGATAGGCATCGCGGCACGCGCCTTCACGGCCAACCATCTCGTCGAAAGAAGGGTTGCTCATGACAACCCGCAGCCTGAGCCGCCCGCTTGGAACATGCCTGCCAGCTTAAGCGGCTCAAATTTAGGCACAAGCGGTTTCGGGCGGCATTTGCCGGTTACCGCATAAGCAAATGCACAAAGCTCGTGCAGCTGCGCTTATCCGGCCGCCGGCGGCACCGAATCGGCCGGCGCAAACAACAATTTGTCGATACGGCGCCCATCCATATCGAGCACCTCGACTTCCCATTTGCCAATGCGGATACGCTCGCCCGCCGTCGGGATGCGGCCGAGGGCGTTGAGCACCAGTCCGGCGACGGTATGGAAATCCTCTTCCTCGTCGACCTTGATGCCGAGCGTCTGGTCGAGGTCGTCGAGCGAGGTCGCGCCGTCGATGAGATAGGTGCCGTCGCCGCGCGCGAAGATTTCCTGCGTTTCGCCGATCTGGTGCTGGGCAAGATCCCCGGCGATCGCCTCGAGCACGTCCGTGGGCGTGACGAGACCCTCCACCGCGCCGAACTCGTCGACAACCAGCGCCAAATGCGCGGGCTGTGTCTTGAACATGTTCAGCAATGTCAGGACCGACACGCTTTCCGGCACGTAGAGGGGCTGGATCAGCGCGTTCTTGATGTTCATCGGCTCGCCGCGCAGCATGCGCGTCAGAAGATCCTTTTTGCGCACGATGCCGAGCGGCTCGTCGACATTGCCGCCCCTGGCGACGACGATGCGCGAGGTCGAGGTCGCCATCAGGTCGGCGCGGACCTCCTCTTCGCTGTCTTCGATGTCGATCCAGACGATGTCCGGACGCGGCACCATGATGGCGCGCACCGGACGGTCGGCAAGCCTGAGCACGCCTTCCAGCATCTTGTGCTCGACCGGATCGATGACGCCGGAGGCCGTGCCTTCGGCGATGACGGTGCGGACTTCCTCTTCCGTGACCGCGTCCTTGTCGCTTTCCTTGATCCGCAGCAGTTTGAGGACGGCACTGCCGGAAACGCTGAGCAGCGAGACGATCGGCTTGCCGATGGCGGCGACCAGCACAAGCGGCCCAGACACGAACATGGCGATGCGCTCGGGCGCGGCGAGAGCGATGCGCTTGGGCACGAGTTCGCCGAGCACGAGTGACAGATAGGTGATGACGACGACAACGGCGGCGACCGACAGCGGCGCGGCATAGCGCGCGATGGCCGGAATCTGGGCGAACTCGCTGGCGAGGCCCTCCGCGATGGTGGCGCCGCCATAGGCGCCGGTGAGGATGCCGATCAAAGTGATGCCGATCTGCACCGACGACAGAAACCGGCCAGGGTCCTCGGCGAGCTTCAGCGCCCGCGCCGCCTTCCTGTTGCCGTTGCGGGCCAGGGGCTGCAGCCGCGCCGTGCGCGCCGAGACGACGGCGAGTTCGGACATGGCGAAGAAACCGTTGAGCAGAATGAGCGCAAGAATGATCGCGCTTTCAAAGAGAGGCATTTTCATCCCGAAGCAGTGGACAGGCAGGCGCATCGCGGCGCCACGACCCATTATGCAGCATCCCCCGCCGGTTGAGCGAGCATCATGACGGCAGCCAAATACGTTAACCGAACGTTAATTGTTAATTTTCCTATAATGCGCTGGTGTGTGACACTGTCTCCGCTTCCGATGGCGAGTGACATGACCGATTCGATCCAGCGCCTGTATTCCTCCATCCTTGAGGCCCGCGATGCGGACCTTGAGAGCTCGCGGACGGCCCGCCTGATGCGTGAGGGCCTCGGCAAGATGGCGAAGAAGGTGGCGGAGGAGGCGGTCGAGGTATCGCTCGACGCCGTTACCGGCAACCGCGACGCCCTGATCCGCGAGAGCGCCGACCTCATCTACAATCTCGCGGTGCTGTGGGCGGCATCGGACCTCACGCCTGACGATGTCTGGAGCGAGATGGATCGCCGCGAAAAGCTCTACGGCATCGCCGAGAAACTGCCCAAAGGCGGCCAGCACATCCCTGTCTCGGCCCTGCAGCGTCCACGCTGAACGCCGGAACTCTCCATCCTGACCCGACGTTGATTCGCGGGCGCCTGTGTGCGCCCGATTTGCGGACAGGGGAGAACCGGCGATGAAAATTAGCGAAGTTATGACGCGCGATGTGCGCATCGCGAGTCCGGACGACACGCTGGCCGACGCGGCGCGGGTGATGGCGGCGCTCGATTGCGGCGTTCTGCCGGTTTCCAATTCCGAACGGCTGATCGGCATGATCACCGATCGCGACATCGCCATTCGCGGCGTCGCCGAAGGCCTCGGCCCCGACGCGACGGTGGCGGAAGTCATGACCGATGACGTCAAATACTGTTTTGAAGACGACGATTGTGACGACGTCGCCCGCAATATGGGTGAGATCCAGCTGCGCCGGCTGCCGGTTGTCAGCCGCGACAAGCGGCTCGTCGGCATCGTGTCGATCGGCGATCTTGCCGTCACGATGGAAGAGGACGAGGAGGAATCCATCGGAGAAAGCCTGGCGGCGATTTCGCGTCCGACCGGCGTTTCCGCACCGTTTCCTCGTTAGCCAACACGCTAAACGCCGGCCCTTGCGGCCGGCGTCCACTCCTCAGAGCGCGCCCTTTTCCACATGGTCGCGCAGGATCTTGATGTTGCGCATGTTCGCGCGCCAGAACACATCGAACACATCGCCGGCGACCGGCACTGATCCGAACACGAGATCGACCAGCACATTGCCGCCCATGCGCAGAAGCTTGTGCTTCGGCAGGCCCATCTGGTGCGCCTCGTAGAGTATGTACGCAGAGGCGATCTTGGCTATCAGGTCGCCGACGCCGGGCGCAAGGCCGAGCACCGCGTCGGCGCCGAGCCGGATGCGCGTGCCGGGAATGACGATCGCCGTGTCCATCAGGCGCGCGAGGCGCGTCACCCGCGCGAGGCGCTCGGCATGGTTCAGCGTGCGTTGCGTACGCGCGAAGCCCGAGGCGGATGCATAGGCGTTCATCGGCGGACCCTCCACGTCCGCACGCGATATGGCCCCGCCGGGCGCGCGTTCAAGTGGCGGCGGGCAATTGCCTCAGGCGGCAACGGCGGCCGCACGCGGCCGGATCATCAGTGCGATCACCGCAGCCATGATTCCGGTTGCTCCCGCGATGACGAAGGCCATGAGATAATCGCCCTGCACGCTGCGCAGATATCCGGCGAGGAAGGCGGCGCTCGCCGCGCCGACCTGATGACCCGCAACGATCCAGCCGAACACAAGCGGGCCCGCGCGGTCGCCGAACGCCTCGTTCGTCAGGCGCAGCGTCGGCGGCACGGTCGCGATCCAGTCGAGGCCGTAAAACACCGCGAAGATTGACAGTTCATAGAACGAGAAGCTTGAGAACGGCAGATAGATCAGCGACAGGCCGCGCAGGCCGTAATAGACGAACAGCAGCTTGCGGGGGTCGTAGCGGTCGGTCAGCCAGCCCGACAGCGTGGTGCCGATCAGGTCGAACACGCCCATCGCCGCCAGAAGGCCCGCCGCCTGCACTTCCGGGATGCCGTTGTCGCCGCACAGCGCGATCAGATGCGTGCCGACAAGTCCGTTGGTCGTGAAGCCGCAGATGAAGAAGGTCGCGAACAGATACCAGAACACGCGCGTGCGTACAGCGCGGCCGAGCACGCCGAGCGCCGCCGCCAGCGGTCCCTCGGGCGGCAAGGAGGGTTCGGCATCGTCCTCGGTCGCGCCGTAACGGCGCAGGCCGACCGATGCGGGGCGTTCCGGCACAAAGAAATAGACGAGAGGAATGAGCAGCGCCGGCGCCACGGCGACCGCGAGCACGACATACCGCCAGTCGATCGATGACAGCGCCGCCATGCCGGGCACGAAGATCAGTGTTCCGGTCGCCGTCGCCGATGTCAGGACACCCATCGCAAGTCCGCGATGCCTGGCGAACCAGCGGTTGGTCACGAACGCGCCGAGCACGACCGCCATGCAGCCGGAGGCAAGGCCGGCCATCACGCCAACCGTCATCATGAAATGCCAGGGCGCGCTCATCTGCGTGCTGAGCAGCATCGCGGCCGACAGCAGCGCCAGCGCGCCGATCAGCGTGCGGCGCAGGCCGAACCGGTCCATCAGCGCGACCGCGAACGGGCCCACCAGCCCGTAGAGGAAAATGCCGACCGCCGCGCCGAGGGAAATGTGTGCGCGCGACCAGCCGAACGCCTCTTCCAGCGGCAGGATCAGCACCCCCGGCGCGCCGCGCGAGCCGGCGGACACCAGCAGGCAGGCGAAAATGACGGCGACAACAACGAAGGCGTAATTCTGACCGAGGCGTCTGGCGAGGAGCATGAATCCGGTCCCGGTGCGACGGTTGAGAGCGCCTCTGCGCGGCGCCGATGTCAAGCGACGAAAGCTGATGGCTGCACCACGGCGATTGATGAGTGTTCCGCCGCGATCCGTGCCCTAATTGCCCTCGCTGAGGTGCGTCATGGCTGTCCGCAAGAAGCACGACTTTCCCGTTGACAAGGTGCGCCGGTTCATCGAGCCGGGGCCCGTCATCCTGATCTCGTCGGCCTTGAAGGGCGAAACCGGCATCATGACCTGCGGCTGGCACATGATGATGGGCTATGGCGTCATCGGCTGCTTCATCTGGGACCAGAACCACAGTTTCGATCTGATCCGCAAAAGCCGCGAATGCGTCATCAACGTGCCGACAGCGGATATGGCGAAAACCGTGGTCGGCATCGGCAACACGACCGGCGCCGAGATCGACAAGTTCGCCGAGTTCGGCCTCACCGCGCAGCCCGCCGAGCGCGTCAGGGCGCCGCTGATCGGCGAGTGTTTCGCCAACCTCGAATGCCGCCTCGCGGACACGCGCCTCATCAGCCGCTACAGCCTGTTCGTGTTCGATGTGCTGAAGGCGCATGTCGCGAAATCGCCGCGCCTGCCGCACATGATCCATTACTCGGGCGACGGCATCTTTGCGGTGTCCGCACGCACGGCGAATCTGAGAAAGAGATTCAAACCCGAAATGCTTGATTGACACGCTGGGCGGGCTCGCCTAATACTTAACCTGATGGTTAAGTTTCAGGAGCCCGCGCTCGACCGCACCTTTGCCGCCTTGTCCGACCCCACGCGGCGGGCCTTGCTGGCGCGGCTGGAAAGCGGCGAAGACCTGTCGGTGTCGGAGCTGGCCCGGCCGCTGCCGATGTCGCTGCCGGCGGTGATGAAGCATCTCGACGTACTGTCCGACGCAGGTCTCATCACGCGCGAGAAGACCGGCCGCACCGTCTCGTGCCGCATAAACGCCGCGCCGATGGAGGACGCCATGAAATGGCTGGTTCAGTATCAGAGGTTCTGGGAGATGAGCCTCGAGCGGCTGGCGAAGTTTCTTGAAGCGAAGAAGCGGGAGACGAAGAAGTGACACTGCCGATCGTGAAGCCGAGCCTCACCATCAAGAAGCGCCTCGCCGCACCGCCCGCGCTTGTCTACCAGGCCTGGACCGACCCCGAGATGCTGATGCACTGGTTCGGACCGGACAACTGCACCGTGTTCCACGCCGAGGCCGATGTGCGTGTCGGCGGCCGCTTCCGCGTCCGCATGAAGGCGACCGACGGCGAGACCCACGACGTCTCCGGTACCTACGAGGCCGTCATCCCCGGCGAACGGCTCGAATTCTCCTGGGCCTGGATCACGATGCCCGAACGCGAATCCCGCGTCACCGTCACAATCAAGCCGGACGGCGAAGGAACCATGCTTACACTCTTCCACGAGCGCTTCGCCGACGAAGCTGCGAAGGAAGGTCATAGCTATGGCTGGACGCAGGCGCTCGGCAAACTGGAACACGTGCTTGCGGACAGGGTCGGGTGACGATCATGAAACTCTACTACGCCGAGGTCATGAACCCGCGCAAGGCATGCGCGGTGGCTCGCCTCGTCGAGGCCCCCGTCGAATTCATCCATGTCGATCTCGCGAACGGTGAACACAAGACGCCCGGCTATCGCGCCATGAATCCCAACGCCAAGGTTCCCGTACTGACGGATGGCGATCTGTCTCTTTGGGAGGCGAACGCCATCATGGGTTACCTCGCGAAAAGGGCGCATTCGCCGCTGTGGCCCGACGGCGAGGAGATCGAGCTCCTGCGCTGGCTCAGCTGGGACGCCGATCATTTCACGCGCTATGCCGGCGCGATCTATTTCGAGTACAGCGTGAAATCCAAATTCGGTCTCGGAAGCCCTGATCCGGACGCGGTCGCCGAAGCCGGCCAGTACCTCGCGGCGTACGGACGTATTCTCGACAGCCATTTGCGGGAAAACCGCTATGTGCTCGGCGACGACCTGACCATTGCCGACTTCGCACTCGGCGTGACGCTTCCCATGCTCAAAGAGGTCTGGGTGCCGCTTGAGGGCCTCGATCACATCCGCCGCTGGCACGACAGCCTCATCGCGCTCGACGCCTGGCGCGATCCCTTCCCGCACGCCCCGGCGTCCTGAGATCCCGATCATGTCACCGACGCCCCTGACTGCCCGCCCCAAGGCCACCGCGCGCGAATGGATCGGGCTCGCCACGATCCTGCTGCCGTGCGTCATCTACTCGATGGATCTCACGGTGCTCAATCTCGCGATTCCGCACCTCTCCGCCGACCTCGACCCGACGGCCGTACAGGCGCTCTGGATCATGGACATTTACGGCTTCATGGTTGCCGGCGCGCTCATCACCATGGGCACGCTCGGCGATCGCATCGGGCGCCGCAAGCTGCTGATGATCGGCGCGGCCTGCTTTGGCGTGACCTCGCTAATCGCCGCCTTCGCGCCGACCGCGGAACTTCTGATCCTCGCGCGCGCCCTGCTCGGCATTTCGGCCGCGACGCTCGCGCCGTCGACCCTCTCGCTCATCCGCAACATGTTCCTCGACGACCGGGAGCGCACCTTCGCCATCGGCGTGTGGGTCGCGGGCTTTTCGGCCGGCGGCGCGATCGGCCCGCTGGTCGGCGGCTTCCTGCTCGAGCATTTCTGGTGGGGGTCGGTCTTCATTATCAACGTGCCAATCATGGCGCTGCTGCTCGTCCTCGCGCCGTTCCTTCTGCCGGAGTACCGCGACGAGAAACCCCACAGGCTCGATCCGCTCAGCGCCGCCCAGTCGGTCGCCGCCGTGCTCGCGATCATCTGGAGCCTGAAGGACATCGCGGTCCAGGGCGTCAACCCCGCGGCCCTTGTTGCGCTTGCCGTCGGCCTGCTCCTGAGCGTTCTGTTCGTGCGCCGGCAATATCGTATGGACGATCCCCTGATCGACATGTCGCTGTTCCAGGTGCCGGCCGTGCGTTCCTCGCTCGTCGTCAACATGGCGGGTCTGTTCACGCTGTTCGGCGCTTTCTTCTTCATCGCTCAATACCTGCAGCTCGCGCTCGGCATGTCGCCGCTGGAGGCCGGGATCTGGGTTGCACCGTCGGGCATCATCTTCGCGCTGAGTTCTCTGGTGACGCCGGCCTTGGCCCAGCGCTTCCGTCCGTCGCTTATCATCGCCTCGGGCTTCGTGCTCACCGCGCTCGGCTTCAGCGTCATGGCACTGGTCGAGCCGTTCGGCGCGCTTGCGGTGCTGTTCGGACTCGTGCTCTGCAGCCTCGGATTCTCGCCGGTCGCGACGCTGACGACCGATCTCGTGATGTCGTCGGTCGCGCCGGAAAAGGCGGGACAGGCTTCGGGAGTGTCGGAAACAAGTTTCGAACTCGGCGGCGCGACGGGCATCGCCGTTCTCGGCTCATTATTCGTCGCGATCTATCGCGGACTGCTCGAGCGCCTGCCCGACGGCATTCCCGCCGAGGTCGCCGACATGGCGCGCCGCACGCTCGATGGCGCGTTCGAGGCGGCAAAGGCGCTGCCGCCCGAAACCGGGCCCGCGCTGCTCGGCGCCGCGCGCGATGCCTTCGCCCACGCTTTCGCCGTCACCTCGGCGGTCAGCGCCGTATTGACATTCGCCGTTGCACTCTTCGCCGCGACGGCATTGCGCGGCCCGCACGACCGGCCCGGCCGCGACCGCGACACCAGCCTTGTGGAGACCATCGCATGAAGACGACGAGCTATTACCCTGTCATCATGACCGGCGATGTCGCCGGAACGGCCGCGTTCTATCAGGCGCATTTCGGCTTCACGCCGCTGTTTACGGCCGACTGGTATGTGCATCTGCAGTCGTCGGACGATCCCGCGGTCAATCTCGCGATCCTCGATTTCCGCCACGAGACAGTGCCGGAGAAGGCGCGAAAGTCGGCGCAGGGCCTGATCCTCAATTTTGAGGTCGAGGACCCCGACGCCGTCTACGAACAGGCGCGGAAGGCGGGGCTGCCGATCCTCGTCACGCTGCGCGACGAGGCGTTCGGCCAGCGCCATTTCATCACCGAGGACCCCAACGGCGTTCTGATCGACGTCATAAAGCCGATCCCGCCGTCGGCGGAATTTGCGTCCGGCTATACGCCGGACGCATGATGCCTCACGCCGTCAGACGCCGCGCGGCGAGGGCGATCATCACATAGCTGAAGCCGGAGAACAGGATCGAGATTCCGGCAAGGATGCCCGGCGCCGTGACGCTGGCCGCCGGGAACCGCATCATCAACATCACCGCGACGATGACGGCGATGAGGCCTGACGCCAGCAGCCAGCCCCAGCCGTCATGCGGGCGCACCTTGAAGGCGAGGAAGGTCTGGGTCACGCCCTGCGCGAAGAACACCGCGGCGATAAGGACGGTCAGCGTGACGGCGCCCGCGAACGGGTTCATGTAGACGATGATGCCGCCCGCGAGCTGGACGATGCCGACGATCACGTCCCAGAAGAAGCCGCCCCATGTCTTTACCTGAAAGGCATGGATGATCTGGAAAATGCCGCCGACGAACAGGATCGCGCCGAGGAAAAGGCTGGTCGCCAGGGTGGATGCGACCGGAAGCAGGATCGCGAGGCTTCCGCCGATGACAAGGACAATGCCGAGAGCCAGAAACCAGCCCCATCCGGCACGCACGGTTTCGGTAATGCCCGGTTTTCCGAGCGCTTGGGTTGCAGGCATGGAAGCCTCCTCGTGAGGCGTCCGGCCGGTATTGGCGGAACACACCGCACGTAATGAGTGAAGACCCGCGCCCTTGCGCCGTCAACTGGTGTTCGCGCCCCACGCTCCTCGGGCGGCGGGCAACGTGAACGGACCTTGCCGTTATCGGATCAAATTCGAAAAAGACGGCGGGATGCCGGGCGCCGGATGGTGCGGGCGGTCGGACTCGAACCGACATATTCTTGCGAACGGGGGATTTTGAGTCCCCTGCGTCTACCAGTTCCGCCACGCCCGCGGAGCGCGGGAGATAACCCCGCCCGGCACATCTAGGCAAGCCGCCTTCCGCCGGAACAAGCCGAGCCGGCGCCCGTTTCTGCTTCGCGAGGAGACGACCATGGCGACGAAAACCGAGCTCGAGGCGAAATTCTGGGCCGCGCTGAAAAAGGACATGACGCTGATGCTCGGCGTCGAGGGCGCGGAGGACGGCCATGCGCAGCCGATGACAGCGCAGCTCGACGACCGTCATGACGGCCGCGGACCGATCTGGTTCTTCACCGCCAAGGACAACGGCATCGTCAGGGCGATCGGCAAGGGCGGGCGCGGCATCGGCCATTTCGTATCGAAGGATCACGAGCTGTTCGCCTGCATCCATGGCGCGCTCGCTCTCGACAACGACAGGCTCGTCATCGAGCGGCTGTGGAATCCGTTCGTCGCCGCCTGGTTCAAGGGCGGCAAGGACGATCCGAAACTCCAGCTCGTCCGCTTCGACGCCGAAAGCGCCGAGATCTGGCTGAACGAGAACAGCTTGTTCGCGGGCCTGAAAATGCTGCTCGGCGCCGACCCGAAGAAGGACTACCGCGACAAGGTCGCGGAAGTGTCATTGAAGTAGCCGCGACGCGCTGATGGACGGGGCGTGCCGGAGCGGCTAGGACTTTGCCGCCCACCGGACCCGCCGAATGCTTCGCCCGCTCTACGACTGGACCATGCGCCTTGCCGAGGGGCCGGGCGCCATCCGCGCGCTCGGCGCGATCTCGTTCGCGGAATCCTCGTTCTTTCCGATCCCGCCGGATGTCGTGCTTGTGCCGGTCGTGCTAGCGAACCGCGACAAGGCGTTCCAGATCGCGGCCTGGTGCACGCTCACATCGGTTCTCGGCGGTATTTTCGGCTATCTGATCGGCGCCCTTCTTTATGACAGCATCGGCCAGTGGCTGATCTCGCTCTACGGCTATGAAGACAAGATGGAGGCGTTCCGCGCCGCCTATCGCGACTGGGGCGCCTGGATCATCCTGATCAAGGGCCTGACGCCGATCCCCTACAAGCTGGTCACGATCGCGTCGGGCCTCGCCGGTTATGACTTCCTGTGGTTCGTCGTGCTGTCGGTGATCACGCGCGGCGCCCGCTTTTTCATCATCGCCGCATTGCTGAAGGTCTATGGCGAGCCGATCCGCCACTTCATCGAAAAGCGTCTCGAACTCGTGACGGTATTGTTTCTCGTCGCGCTTGTGGGCGGCTTCGTTGCGATAAAATATCTGTTCTGACCATGACGTCTCCTCTGCCGCGCATGTCCGGACTTCTCGTTGCCGCCATCGCCACCGGCGCGCTCGGCGCGGCGCTCTATTTCCAGCACGTGCTCGGCTATCAGCCCTGCCAGCTCTGCCTGTGGCAGCGCTGGGCCTATTACGCCGGCGTTCCGCTGGCGCTGGTCGCCGCGATGACCGGCAGCCGCGCGCTGCTCTGGCTGGTGGCGCTTGTCTTCGCGGCGAACGCCGTGTTCGGCGTCTACCATGCCGGCATCGAGTGGGATTTCTGGGCCGGCCCGTCATCCTGCGGCGCGGGCACGGCGACGGTCGGCGGCGGCAATCTGCTGGAGGATCTGAAAAACACCCGCATCGTGCCGTGCGACGAGGCGACCTGGCGGATGTTCGGCCTCAGCTTCGCCGGCTGGAGCGCCGTTGTCTGTACAGCCTGCGCCGCCGTCGCGGCCTTCGGCACGCGGCGCTGACGCCGGGCATCACGGCTCGAGTTCGGTATCCCAGTATAGAAAATCGAGCCAGCTGTCGTGCAGGTAGTTCGGCGGGAACAGCCGGCCGTTCTGGTGCAGATCGTGTATGGACGGCTGGAACGGGTGCTGCCAGGGCGACATGCCGCACTGGTCCGGCATCAGGCCGCCCTTGGCGAGATTGCACGGCGAACAGGCGGTCACGACATTGTCCCAGGTCGTCATGCCGCCCTTCGAGCGGGGCACGAGATGGTCGAAGGTCAGGTCGTCGCGCGAGCCGCAGTACTGACAGGTGAAGCGGTCGCGCAGGAAGACGTTGAACCGCGTGAACGCCGGGTTGCGCGCCGGCTTGATATAGCTCTTGAGGCACACGACCGACGGCAGCTTCATCTCGAAGCTCGGCGAATGCACCGTCTTCTCGTAAGTCGACAGCACGTTCACGCGGTCGAGGAAGATGGCCTTGATCGAATCCTGCCAGGACCACAGCGACAGCGGGTAATAGGACAGGGGCCTGTAATCCGCGTTGAGCACGAGCGCGGGGCAGGCGTCAGGGGATACGTGAACGTTCACAAAAACGCTCCAGTCCGACCGGCGCCGTCCCTGACCCGACGCTCATTCCCATTGCTGGGACACAGTGTATATTTTCATGTGTCGCCCTTGTGAAGCCACCCCATATTTTGTGGTGATCACAGGCCGTTATCCAAAATGCTTTTGCAGGAACTGGGCGGCCAGCGCCAGACCGGTGCGGTCGATGCCGTGCGCCATGCCATGGGCCACGTGCCAGGAGCGGGGCACCTCGTTCTCGGCCAGCGCCTCGACCGAGGACACCAGGGCGTCGACCGGGATCACCTGATCCATCGTGCCATGCGCCAGAAACACCGGCGGCCGGGTCTTGATCTCGTCCTTCAGGTGTTCGGCGCCGGCGAGGATGCCGGAATAGCCGATAATACCCGCCAAAGGTTCGGGGCGGCGCAGGCCGACATGCAACGCCATCATCGTGCCCTGCGAAAAGCCGACCAGCGCCGCCTTGGCGGGCACAACCTTCGCCCGCTCGATCTCGGCGGAGATGAAGGCGTCGAGCAGGGGGCCGGAGCGGTTCAGCCCGGCCCAGCGCTCGGCATCGCTGCGGACCTGCAGATCCCACCACTGCCGCCCGGCCGGATTCTGGACGCAGGGTTCCGGCGCATGCGGCGAAACGAATTCGGTGTCGGGCAGGGCGGACGCCCATTCGCGGCCGAGGCCGATCAGATCGTTGCCGTCGGCGCCGTAGCCATGGAGAAAGATGACGAGCGATTTCGTGGTGCCGCTTGCCGCGGCAAGGCGAGGTCCGTCGAGGGCCATTTTTACTCCAGAAAGTCTTCGCAGCGGGGCGCCGGGGCATCGCCCCAGGGCATGATGGGAACCGAGGAGGTCGAATTCTGCGGCGAGCCTTCGATCACCCGATCGGAATAGATGAGATATACCAACGTGTTGCGCGTGGGGTCACAGCCTCGAACGATCTGTACCTTCTTGAAGAACAGCGAGCGGCGCTCACGAAAAGCCTGATCGCCCTGCTCGAATTTTCCCTTGAAGGTCACCGGTCCGATCTGGCGGCAGGAGATCGAGGTCTCCGAGCGCTCCTCGGCGAAACCGGCCCAGCCTTTCCAGCCGCCGATTTCCGGCAGGGTGAAATGGCACGCGACGTTCTCGACCAGCGGATCGTCGATCGCATAGACCGCGAGCTTGGCGTCGGGCGACAGGAAGCGCCAGACGGTGGACTTCTTGAACAGCAGTTCCGGGTCGTCATTGGCGGACGCGGGCGCAAAGGAAAGCACGGTCACGGCGGCGGCAAGCAGGGACAGCATAAATCGCATCATCACACCGGCGTTGCGTCGCGCTGCTTGGCGACACGGTAATAGGCCCATAGCAGGCGCGCCGCAGCGGCGCGATGGGGGCGCCAGTCTTCCGCGCGCGACAAAAGCTCCTTCTCCTTCGGCCGGGCTTCGAGGCCGAAGGCCAGCCGGGCGGATTCCTGCAGCGCGAGATCGCCGGCGGGGAATATATCGGGATGGCCGAGCGCGAAAAGAAGATAGACCTCGGCGGTCCAGCGTCCGATGCCCTTGACCGCGGTCAGCGTCGCGATGGCCTGTTCCGCCTCCATCCCCTTCAGCGCAGCGAAATCGAGACCCGCCTTCACCGCGCGTGCACTTTCGCGCAGCGTCGAGATCTTCTGGCCCGACAGACCGGCCGCACGCAGAACCTCGTCGCTGGCCTTCAGCGCGGTCTTCGGCGTGATGTCGCCGAGCGCGGCTTCGAGACGCGCGAGTATGGCCTTTGCCGCCGCCACCGAAATCTGCTGGCCGAGCACGACCCAGACAAGGCCGTGGTAGCCGGGGTCGAGCCAGCGGATCGGAATCTTGCCCGCGGCAATGCGGATGCCGGCAAATTCCGGCGCAATGGCCACCAGCGCATCGAGATGCCGGTTGAGCTGCCGCGTATTGGTGATGGCCGGCGGGAGTTTCGGCGTCTTCGTCTTCATCCTGCGTTCAGCCAGCACAGCGCACAGTTTGGCGCAAGATCATGACACGCTCCGTTTTCCGTTTCGCACCAAGCCCCAACGGGCAACTCCATCTGGGGCACGCCCTGTCGGCCATTCTCAACCGCGATCTCGCGCGCGAGGCCGGCGGACGCTTTCTCGTCCGCATCGAGGACATCGACCCCGGCCGCTCGACACCGAGTTTCGAGGCCGCGATCCTCGACGATCTCGCCTGGCTCGGCCTTGACTGGGAAAAGCCGGTGCGTCGGCAATCCGAACACCTCGCCGAACACGCGGCCGCCCTCGACACGCTGAACCGGCGCGGCCTGCTCTATCCCTGTTTCTGCACCCGGGGAGATATCCGCGCCGCGGCGGCGGACGGTCCGCGCGACCCGGACGGCGTGCCGCTTTATCCCGGTATTTGCCGCGCACTCACCGCCGCGGAACGCGCCGACCGCATCAGGCGAGGCGATTCCTACGTATTGCGGCTCGACATGGAAAAGGCGCGGGCTTGTGTCCCCGCGCCCGTCTCCTGGCACGAGTTCGGCGACAACGGCAGGGAGATCGAGGTCGTTGCCGATCCGGCCGCGTGGGGCGATGTCGTGCTGGCGCGACGCGATGTACCGACAAGCTATCATCTCGCCGTCGTTCTCGACGACGCTGCGCAAGGCGTCACCCATGTCGTGCGCGGCAAGGACCTTTATTTTGCTACCGCCGTTCATCGCCTGCTGCAGGACCTGCTCGGCCTGCCGGCACCGGTCTACCGGCACCACCGCCTCATCATGGACAAGGACGGCAGGAAACTGTCGAAGAGCGAAGGGGCGGAAAGCCTGAGAACGCTGCGCGCCACCGGCGCCTCCCCGGCGGACATTCGCCGCCATGTCGGCCTCTGATTATTTCCCGAGCACGAACAGCCAGAACGTCACCGTGCCGACGGAAAAAAGGGTCGACAGCGCCACGGCGTTGGAGGCGAAGGCTTCGCCCGTGTTGTAGCGGGCCGCGACAAGATAGCCGTTGACGCCGGAGGGCAGGGCGGCGAACAGAACGCCGACGCCGACAAAGACCGGATCGAGCCTGAAAACGTACATACCCAACAGCCACACCATGGCGGGGTGGACCACAAGTTTCAGAGCGCTCGAGACCGCCGCGGCCCACGGGTCGGACGTAAGCCCGTAGCGCGACAGCGCAAGCCCCATCGCCACGAGCGCGACCGGTGATGCCGAGGACGCGATGCCGTCCGTCGACATGGGCGATGACGCCGGCAACCAGCGCCAGCACGATCGGATGGGTCGCGAGTGTCTTGACGAAACGCCGGACGCCGCCGCTTTCGCCGCCTGCCGTCTCGATCATCAGCGATGCGGCGCCCATCATCAGCGGCAGGTGCACGGCGAGCAAAAGAAACAGCGGCACCGCGCCGGCTTCGCCATAGGCCTGCAGAATGAGCGGAATGCCGACAAGCACCGTGTTGGACTGCGCCGAGCAGAAACCGTGAATCACCGCCTCGCGGCCGTCGCGGTCGAAAACCCGCCGCGCGATGATCATGGCGATCGCCCAGGCAACCGCCGCGCCGGCGAAATAGCTTATCCAGTAACCCCATGGGCTGCCCGTCAGCGACGCCGTGCTGTCGGAGAGCATGCGGAAGATCAGAACCGGCACCGCGATCGCGAAAACATAGTCGGCAAGACCGTCGCTGGCGCGGTCCGAGACAAGCCCGGTCTTTGCCGCAACGAGTCCGACGCCCATCATTCCGAAGACGGGCAGGACAATCGCGAGCACATCCATTTGCTGAACTCTCCACTTCACGGGGAGGCTTAAGGCGGCGGGCCGTGCGCCGTCAAATGCGTACGCGAAATTCCCGCACGCGTCATGGTTCCACACCGGTTGCGGTAAAAATCCGGCGAACTTTCGCCGCGGCTTCGCGTTGACCCCGCAGGAAGGCATGACTCGCGTCCCGCGGCGTGCCCCCGAACACCTTTCTGGAGGTAATTTTCATGCTGAAACGGCTGCTCCTTTCCGGTGCCGCGCTTGCGGCCCTTACGACCTTCGCGTCCGCACAGACATCGCCCCCCGCGGACAGCGCCGCGCCGCCGGCCGCGACCGCTCCGGCCTCGCCCGGCATGGCCGCTCCGGCCGCGACCGCCGAAGCCAAAACCGATCCGAACCTGTTCAGCAACATCAAGGGCGCCGACGTCGTCGGCGAGGGCGACGAATCGGTCGGTGCCGTCGCCGATATCCTCATCGATTCGAGCGGCGCTCTGAAGTCGCTCGTCATCTCGCACGGCGGCCTCGTCGGCATCGGCAAGACGTATCGTACATACGACGTGTCCGAGCTGCCGCAGGTCACCGACGGCAAGCTTATGATCGGCCAGCTCAACACGGCGGCGCTCGAGGGCCTGCCGCAATATGAGTATCCCGAAGCGGAGACCGGCCGCGCCTCGACCGGCGCCGCACCGGCTGACGGCAGCGCCGAGCCGGCACCGGCGCCGTCCAACCTCGTCGGCGCGAGCGTCGGCGCGGAAGAGGACAAGGCCTCGGTTTCCGATATCCGCTTCGAGGGCAACAAGGCCGCGGCCGTCCTGATCGATCGCGGTTCGCTGGGTCTTGGCAACAAGGTCGAGGAAGTTGCGTTCGAGGAGCTCACGATCTCCGGCACGCCTGCCGAGCCGCAGATCGCGCTGAGCACATCGGGTGGCGCGGCTGCCAACCCGGGCGCTGAAAGCTCGACTGTTCCCGGCGGCGAGATGGCGCCTCCGGCGGCCACGGCCCCGGCTCCCACGGCTCCGGCCGCGCCGTAACAGTCCTGACGCACACAAGGAAACGCCGGGCGGAAGCCCGGCGTTTTTTATTGGTGTGAAGGAAGCAGAGAGACGATCAGACGGCCGCGGCCGCCGGGCGCTTGCGGGCGCGGGTGCCGAAGAACAGCGCCTGGCTGACGATCGCCTTCACCGTCTGGGTCTGGAACGGCTTCGAGATCAGGAACACCGGCTCGGGGCGCTCCCCGGTCAGAAGCCGCTCCGGATAGGCGGTGATGAAGATCACCGGCACATCGAACTCGGTCAGGATGTCGTTCACGGCATCAAGGCCCGAGGAGCCGTCGGCGAGCTGGATGTCGGCGAGCACCAGGCCCGGCTGGGTCTTCGCCGCCAGCGCCACCGCTTCTTTCTGGGTGCGGGCGACGCCGCACACCCGATGGCCGAGGCTCTCGACCAGCGCCTCGAGATCCATGGCGATGATCGGCTCGTCCTCGATGATGAGAACATCGGTCGCCACGAGGCTCGCAAGCTCCCGGCCGGTGTCGTCGATCGCCGCCGTCACCTCATCCTCGGTGATGCCGAGGATGCGGGCGGTATCCGCTGGGGAGAAGCCTTCAACCGAAACGAGCAGAAATACCTGTCGCGACCGTGGCGGGAGCGCGTCGAGCGTCCGCGTCGCCGCGGTGTCCGCGGCGCTTCCGGCGCCTTCCAGATTGACCCGGATGGACGACCATATGCGGGTGAACACTTCATAGACGGCGAGGCGCGGCTCAATGTCGGTCGGAAAAAGGCTGGGATCGGCCACCAGCGTTTCCAGCGCCGCGGCGACATAGGTGTCGCCGGAGTGCTGGCTGCCGGTCAGGGCGCGGGCGTAGCGGCGCAGAAACGGCAACTGTGCCGCGATAATGGGCGCGATTTGCATGAATAACAGGTCCCCTCTTCGTCGCCTGGAACGACGGTAACAAGCTGGAGAACGTCGTGCGAGCGGAAAAGTTTCAGGCAAATTTGGAACAATCTGACAGAGCACGCGTTTTGACCCGTTGGGCGCGCGCCGGAAAAAGTATCGAGGGGCGCGAAAGGGGGACGCATGATGCAGGAACGGCCAGGCAAGCCGCCGCAGCACACAGGTAAGGATCAGTCGGTGCAAGACCACAGTCAGGGGCGGGGCGGCAGTCCGGAAATCGATTCCGAGCTGCAGGCGCATATCGGCCGCCATCTCAAGGCCTCCTACGACGACATTCTCGGCCAGGATGTGCCGGACCGCTTTCTCGATCTGCTCAAGCAGCTTGAAAGCAAGGAAGACAAGCCGGAAGCGGAAGGCGGCGGTAAATGACGTCACGCTCCGAAGCCAGCAAATCGGTCAAGGAAGAACTGCTGGAGCAGATTCCGTCCTTGCGTGCTTTCGCGGTGTCGCTCTGCGGTCAGATGGACAAGGCCGACGACCTCGTTCAGGAGGCGCTCGTCAAGGCGTGGTCCAATCTCGGCTCGTTCACCGAGGGCACCAATATGCGCGCCTGGATGTTCACCATCCTGCGCAATGTCTATTACTCCGAACACCGCAAGAGACGCCGCGAGGTGCAGGACGCCGACGGCATGTTCTCCGCGCGCCTTGTGGTGCACCCGTCGCAGGCGGGTCATATGGACCTCCAGGACTTCCGCGCCGCGCTCTCCAAGCTCCCGTCCGATCAGCGCGAAGCCCTCATCCTTGTCGGCGCGTCGGGTTTTTCCTATGAGGAGGCAGCCGATATCTGCGGCGTGGCGGTCGGTACCATCAAGAGCCGGGTCAATCGCGCGCGCAGCGCACTGACGCGGAACCTTTCCGTACAGACATCGTCCGAGTTCGGGCCGGACGCCGACCTGCAGGCGGCGATGATAACGACCGGGGGAGCCTCGCGCTGATTCCGGCACCTGAAGAGGAACCGTGCGGAGCAGTCTGAGAAGCCGCCTCGCGCTTCTGCTGGTTCTGGCGAACCTGCCCGCGGCGGCGCTTGCCATCGGCGCGACGATCAAGGGGCGCGACGCCGAAACGACCCAGCGGGAATTCGCGCTCGTCCAGCGCGCGGAACTGATCGCCATGCGCGCCGGCCTGACGCTCGGTATCGCCGAGGGCGTCGCCGATACGCTTGGCGCCAATCCCGAGGTCGCCTCGGCCGGCCCGAACTGCAGGGATCACCTGCGGTCGACGCTGCAGCTTCGTCCCGAATATACCGGCATCATCGTCTCGGGGCCGGATGGCGGCGTTCTGTGTTCCTATGGAAACACCGATGTCTCTACCGAAAGCCGCTCGGCGCTTCTGCGCGCCATCCGCAATACCGAGGATGTCGGCGACACGGTGTTCCTTCCCGAGCAGATTCCACGCACCGACGACATCGTTCTTATCTCGCGGGCGTTCGACACGCCGACCGAACGGCGCGCCATCGGCCTGCTTTTGCGGCGCGATGTATTCGACGCGATCTTTCTGCCGAACGACCCTGACAGCAAGGAAATCGGCGCGCTTGCGCTGATCCGCTCCGGCGGCGTCGTTGTTTCGGAGTTCATCGGCGGCCGCGAAGGCCAGGACTGGCGTCCCGCCGAAGTGCTGCCGACGAGGGCGGTGGACGAACCGGGGGTCGGCCTGGCACTGCCGACGCGCGCCGGTCTTCCTTTTCTCTACGCGGTCGCGCCGGTGCGCGGCACGCTGTCGAGCGTCGTCCTTGCAACGCCGATGTCGGCGATCCGGGCCACCGACTGGATGCGGTTTCTTCTCGCTCTGGGCGCGCCGCTGCTGATGCTGCTGCTCGGCATTCTCGCGATCTTTGCCGGCATCGACCGGCTCGTCCTGCGCTGGATCGCCCGTTTCCGTCAGGTCTCCGCATCCTATGCGCGTGGCGATTATGCTCCGCGCATCGCCATGCTGGAAGCCGCTCCGGCCGAGCTGTCCGATCTTGGCGCCGCCATCAACGACATGGCGCAGCATGTACAGGAGCGCTCGACGGCGCTGGAGGAAGCGCTGGCCGGCAAGAACGCGCTCCTGCGCGAACTGCATCATCGCGTGAAGAACAATTTCCAGATGATCGCAAGCCTGCTGGCGCTGCAGCGGCGCGAACTGCCGCAGCGGCTGCGCATGCTGCTGCGCGTGCCGGAAGACCGGGTGCTGGCGATGGCGGCGGCCTACAAGGCAAGCTACGCGACGGGCGAGATCGGCCATGTCTCGACCATCGATCTCATGCGCGACATCGTCAGCCAGCTCCGCCAGAGCTTCGGCATGGGGGCACCGCCCATCAAGGTGGAAGGGCCGGAAGAACCGATCTGGCTCGACCTCGATCAGGCGGTGCCGCTCGGGCTTCTCGTTTCGGAACTGATCACCCCGGTGCTCGAGCGCGCCGATGCCGCCGACCACCCGATCACCATTCTGGCCCGCCGCAGCGAGCCCGGGGTGCTCGACATCGAGATCGAAAGCCGCAGCATCGCCGATGCCCAGCCGGCGACCGGGCTGGCCGCGCGCCTGGTCCACGCCTATCGCAGCCAGATCGGAGCCTCGCTCGCCTATCCGTCCGACGACGTCGCGCTGATCGCCATCCCGCTGCAGGGCGCCGCCACCGCCCATCCCGGCCGGGTGGAGCTTGGCGCGTAATTACGCGCGCGGCAAGAGCACGGGCACTTTCGCCGGTTCGACGGCAAAGCGCAGCGGCATCTCCTCGCGGCGAAGCTCGCCGTCGACCGCGACCCAGAGGCGCGGACGGCTCGATGCGATCTCGATCGTGTCGGCGGCCATGCTCTCTATGGCCTCCCCCTCGCGCCAGCGTCCGGACAGAAGTTCGAACCCCGCTTTGGCGCGGCCGGCAAAATGCGCGGCGCGCATCAGGTGGAGTTCGAGCACGCCCTCATCGAGGCGCTGGCGCCGCCAGTCCTCGCCGATCCGGTTCGAGGTGACGAGCACGGCATAGGCGCGCGTCGAGATCGTGCGGTCGCCGGCCCGGATGGTAAGCCGCGTGCGGCCGGCCTTGGTCACGGACTTCCAGATCGAGACGGCGACGCTGACCGCGCGTCCGCCCGGAAAATCATAGCGCGTTTCCTCGCGTTCCCTGGCGACGCGCGCGAAATAGCCGAGGCCGCACAGCGTGTGGAACGGGCGGCCATTGATCGTGGCGAGATCGATTTTCCTGACCTCTCCCTGTGCCAGCGCCGCCGCCGTCGCCGCCAGATCGCCCGCCTGCACATTGCCGGCCTGTGCATACATGTCGCGGCCCATCAGATTCACCGTTCCGAGCGGAATGAGGCCGAGGGCCTTGCCGCTGTCCGCGAGCTTCGACAGCGCGTGGCTGAACGTGCCGTCGCCGCCGCCGACCACGATGGCCTCCGCATCGGACGCCGCCGCCTCTTCCAGGCGTGAGTCCATCTCGTCCGGCTCGACGAGATGGACCTCCGCCTGGTGACCGGCCTCCCGGAACGCGGCCGCGACGATGTCGCGGGGATTTTGCACCGCGCCGGTGTTGAGCGTTCCGGCGCGGGCATTCAGGAGGACAACAACGCGCATCGTGAAGAGCTTTCCGAAAGGGTCAACGTGCCTTAACGCGCGAGCTTGCCAAATCGCCGAGCCCGAGCCCGAGATTTCCGAGCGTTTCGAGAATGTGCGGCGGCAACGGCGCCTCGACTTCGACCGGCGGGCGCTTTTTGTAGAGCGGCACCGTCACGCGCCAGGAATGCAGATGCAGCATCGGGCCGCCTGTCGAAGCCGGGCCGCCGTAAATACGGTCGCCGAGGATCGGGCAGCCGATGCCCGCCATGTGGACGCGGAGCTGATGGGTGCGGCCGGTGTGCAGGTTGAGTTCGACCAGCGCGTGGTCCTTCGCCCGCCCCAGCACCCGGTAGGTCGTCAGCGCCGGCAGCCCCTTCTCCTCGTCGACCTTCTGGTGCCAGCCGCGCTCCTTGTCCTTAGGGCCGATCTTCAGCTCGATCCGCCCTTCGTCGTCTGGCGGCGCGCCGGCCACGACCGCCAGATAGATTTTCCCGACCGCGCCCTCGCGGAACATCAGGTTGAGATCGGCGATCGAACGCGCATGGCGCCCGAGCACGAGACAGCCGGATGTCTCGCGGTCGAGCCGGTGCGCGAGTTCGGGCCGCCGCGGCAGGCCGTAGCGCAGCGCATCGAAATACTGGTCGAGCGTTCTTCCGCGCACCGCGCCGCCGGCATGCACCGCGATTCCGGCCGGCTTGTCGAGCACCAGCATCAGTGCATCGCGATAGAGAACGCGCGCCTGTACGTCCGCGTCGGTCATGCCGCCAGCCATTGCATCTCTTCGGCGGGTTGGGGCGTTGTGCTAAGCAGACCCATGGTTCTTCCTGATCTTGTTCTTGTCGGCGATATCGGCGGCACCAACAGCCGCTTCGGCCTCGTGCGCGCCGGCGAACTCGCGCCGCTCTACATCCAGGTGATGAAGAACGAGGACTTCTCCGGGCTGCACGATGCCATGCGCGGCTACATCAAATCGGTCAACCTCGTGCCGCAACGCGCGGTGCTCGCGATCGCGGGGCCCATCAAGGACGATGTCGTCAGCCTCACCAACCGCAGCGGCTGGACCTTCCGTCCCGGCGATCTCGCGCGCGAGGCCGGGCTGTCGACGGTCGAGGTCGCGAACGACTTCGCCGCGCTCGCGGAAGCCCTGCCCCATATCGACGAACTCGAGCCGCTGGGCCCCGGCCATCCCCGTCCGGACGCAACCAAGATCGTGCTCGGCCCGGGCACCGGGCTCGGGGTCGCCGGCCTCGTCTACAGGGACGGACGCTGGCTCGTCGTGCCGACGGAAGCCGGCCATATCGAATTCGCCGACCAGGGCGACCGGGAAGCGGCGGTTTTTGCCGTGCTGCGCCGCAAGTTCGGCCGCGTGTCGGCGGAACAGGTCGTGTCCGGCGAAGGCATCGAACGTCTCGACGCCGCTATCGCCGAACTTGACGGCCTCGACCTGGCACCGCGCGACGGCCGCGCGATTTCGGATGCCGCGCGCGCGGGCGAGGCGCGCGCCCGCGAGGTCATGGACCTGTTCTTCGCCGCGCTGGCGCGGTTTTCCGGCGACATGGCGCTGACCTTCGTCGCCCGCGGCGGCGTCTATATCGGCGGCGGCGTCCTGCCCAAGGTTCTCGACCTGATGGATGTGCAGAAGTTCCGGCGCGATTTTTCGGCGAAGAAGCCCCATGAGGGGCTGATCTCCGACATCGCCACCGTTGTCATCACCGCGCAGACCCCGGCGCTGACCGGCTGCGCGGCGATCGCGGCGCGCGGCTGACGCCCCTCGGGTGGCAAATCGCCTGAACATTGTTACATATCGGCCGTGGCCCATGCTCATCATCACGACCACGGCTCGGCGCTGGAACGCGCCGAAAGGCTCTGTGCGGAACGCGGCGAGCGCCTGACGCCCATGCGGGCGCGGGTGCTCGAAATCCTGGCGGCCAGCCCGCAGCCCCTCGGGGCTTATGACCTTATTGAGCATATCGCGGAAAAGGGCGCCCGCCGGCCGGCTCCGATCACCGTCTATCGGGCGCTGGACTTCCTTCTGGGCCAAGGACTTGCGCACAAAATCGAGAGCCGGAACGCATTTGTGGCCTGCGACCATGCCCATGGCCACGCGGATGTCGTAGTTTTCCTGCTATGTGGGAGATGCGGAGCCGCCGTCGAGGCCTCGGGCGCCGAGATCGGCGGCCTGCTGGCCGATGTCGCGGCCAAAGCGGGCTTTTCGGCCCGTGGCCAGTTTGTCGAGATCGCGGGTGAATGCGCGGCCTGCCGCCGCGCGACGGCGCTGTGATCTTTTGTTATAGGATTTTTTGAATAGTCTCGGCGGGCACATCTGTGCCCCCGGTGCACGGATCTTAAGGAAACGAAATGGACGTCGAAATCAGGGATCGCCGCCGCCAGTCGGTTGGGGTCAAGGTCGGCAATGTCACGGTGGGCGGCGGCAATCCGGTCGTCGTGCAGTCGATGACCAACACCGACACCGCCGATGTCGACGGCACCGTCAGACAGGTCGCGGCGCTCGCCCGCGCCGGCTCGGAGATCGTCCGCATCACCGTCGACCGCGACGAGGCCGCCGCCGGCGTGCCGCATATCCGCGAAAAGCTCGACCGCATGGGCGTCGCGGTGCCGCTGGTCGGCGACTTCCATTACATCGGCCACAAGCTGCTCGCCGATCACCCGGCCTGCGCCGAGGCGCTGGCGAAATATCGCATCAATCCGGGCAATGTCGGCTTCAAGGAGAAGAAGGACAAGCAGTTCTCGCAGATCATCGAGATGGCGCTGAAGCACGACAAGCCCGTGCGCATCGGCGGCAATTGGGGCTCGCTCGACGGCGAAATGCTGACCGCGATGATGGACGAGAATTCGAAGAGCGAAAATCCGCTCGACGCGCGCGCGGTGACGCGCGAGGCGCTGATCCGCTCCGTGCTGAATTCCGCCGCCCGCGCCGAGGAACTCGGCATGGGCCGCGACAAGATCATCATCTCGACCAAGATTTCCAACGTGCAGGATGTGGTCGCGACCTATCTCGACCTCGCCGCGCGCTGTGATTACGCGCTGCATGTCGGTCTCACCGAAGCCGGCATGGGCTCGAAGGGCATCGTCGCGTCGGCGGCCGCGCTCGGCGTCATTCTTCAGCAGGGTGTCGGCGACACGATCCGCATTTCGCTGACGCCGGAACCCGGCGGCGACCGCACGAAAGAGGTCACCGTCGCGCAGGAAATCCTGCAGACCATGGGCTTCCGCACCTTCGTGCCGCTCGTCGCGGCCTGCCCCGGCTGCGGCCGCACCACGTCCACGACGTTCCAGGAACTCGCGCGCGACATCCAGGGCTACATCATCAACCGCATGCCGGAATGGAAGAAAACCTATCCCGGCGTCGAGACGCTGAACGTCGCGGTGATGGGCTGCATCGTCAACGGGCCGGGCGAGTCGAAGCACGCCGATATCGGCATCTCGCTGCCGGGCACGGGCGAAAGCCCGAGCGCTCCGGTTTTCATCGACGGCGAAAAAGTAACGACATTGCGCGGCGCAACGCTTGCCGCCGATTTCACGCAGATGGTCGAGGACTATGTCGCGCGCCGCTTCGGCGTCGACGGCAGCAAGCAGCCGGTGCAGGCCGCGGAATAGAACTCCGCCGCCTCCCGCACACCACGCCATACATACACGCGCGGTTCCCGCCGGCGAATCTGGCCGCGTCGCGGCTTGGCCTTCGGCGCGCGCTTTAACCGCTGCGCTGATTTGTGCTTTCACGCAGGCGCCCGGGGCCGCTAGGCTGACCCGGACCTTAACTGCAGGACGCCATGAGTCTCGACTGGGGCATCCGCCGCGACGATCGTCCGGCACCGGAGGACCGCGCCCAACCGCGCCGCCGTACCGGCTGGCGCGCGCGCATCGCTCAGGCGCTCGTCATCGTCATCTCGATTCCCCTCGTGCTGACAGCTGTTTACGCCTTCGTGCCCCCGGTCTCGACGTTGATGCTGGCGCGCTGGGCAACCTTGCGCCCGGTAACGCGCGACTGGGTGCCGATGTCCGCGATCAGCGAGAACCTGCCGCGGGCCGTCATCGCCTCGGAGGATGCGTTCTTCTGCGCGCACACGGGCGTCGATTGGGGCGCGATCCTCGAAGTGCTGTCGGATCCGCGCGGGCCCCAGCGCGGCGCCTCGACCATCACCATGCAGGTGGCGAAAAATCTCTTTCTGTTCCCCGAGCCCGCCGTGATCCGCAAGCCGGTCGAGATCGCGCTCGCCCACTGGCTGGAACTCGCCTGGAGCAAGCGCCGGATCATGGAAGTCTATCTGAACGTGGCCGAATGGGGCCCGAACGGCATATTCGGCGCCGAAGCCGCGGCGCGGCGCGCTTTTCGCAAACCCGCCAGCGCCCTGACACAGCGCGAGGCCTCGATCCTCGCCGCCGCGCTGCCCAACCCCATCGTCCGCAACACCGCGCGCCCGGGGCCGCGCCTGACCCGGCGCGCCGGCCGCATCATGACGCGGGAGGGCGACACGTCCTGCCTCGGCTTTTGATGGGGTGCATCTGCGGCTTCGGTTTTTGAGCCGTCCGCTCTGGTCTTTCGCCGCCGTCTTTGCTATCAGCACGGCCAATCCGGCGCGGACGAGTTCCGCGCCGCTTGTTTTCCGGAGAATTTCGATGGCCGTTCCGAAACGAAAAACCTCGCCGTCGCGCCGCGGCATGCGCCGCTCGGCCGATGCGCTCGCCGCCCCGACCTATATCGAGGACAAGGATTCCGGCGAGCTGCGCCGCCCGCACCACCTCGACCTCAAGACCGGCATGTACAAAGGCCGCCAGGTCATCACGCCGAAGGCGGACGTCTAAAAATACCTCACGTTTTCAATGACAAAGGCCGGCTCACCGCCGGCCTTTTTCGTTTCTGCGGGAAGGTCAGGCGGCCCAGCTCGGCCCGCAGCGCCGACGGCCCTTGATGATGGTCTGCCCGGCCTCGCCATAGGCGGCGACGCCTTCCTGCGAGCCGGCTCTCCGGCGCGCCCGCGCCTGCGGCGCGTCGAGCTTCGCCGCCCAGAGCTGGGTCACGATATTGGCGTTGGGACGGAAACGGCGCGCCAGCGTCGAACCCGGCTCGGCCTCCGGCACAACCGCGGACGGCAGGGCGACGGCTGTTGCCCGCTCCAGTTCCTCGGCGAAATGACGTTCCTTGCCAGACACTTCTTGTACGCTCGTCCCGTTTCGGGACGCCTTGTTGGTGACGTGTCCTTCCCTGCAGATATGGGGCCTGACACGCCATTGTTGCAGCAAATTTCACCGCTTAGTTAACGCCTGTTAACGATTGGCGGCCAGCCGCTATCGAATTGAACGCGCAGATTTTTTAAGGCCTCTGGAGCAGAGTGCGCGGATGCCGGACATTTCCGAGATCCTCGGCGGCGTCGATGCCGCGGCCTATGACTGGGACATCGCGTCCGACCGGATCGCATGGTCCCCGGCGGTGCCGCGGCCCCTTGCCGTTCTCGGTACGATCGACACTGGCGCGGCGTGGTCCGCCGGCACCGATCCGGAAGCGATGACGACACGCACTTCGACCGTGTTCGGCGCGACCGCGCGCGACGAAGGCAAGGGCGTCGGCTACGAAATCGAATACGCGCTGCGGGTGCCGGGCCGCGACGGCGCCCCGCGGCTCGTCTGGATCGAGGATGTCGGCCACTGGTTCGCCGGAACGGACGGCCGCCCCGCTCATGTGCGCGGCCTGATCCGCGTCGTCACCGGGCGCCATGAAAGCGACCAGCGCCTTGCCGTACAGACACGTTTCGACAGCCTCACCGGAACGCTCAATCGCCTGCGCCTGCTCGACGTTCTCGACAACATGCTGTCGGACGCGCGGCGCTACCAGACAAGCTGCGGCTTCCTCCTCGTCGCGGTCGAAAATATCGGCGCGGTCAACGAAGCGCTCGGCGACACGACGCCCGACGATCTGATTGCCGGCGTCGCCAAGCGGCTGCGCGAGAAAATGCGCGCGGGCGATGCGCTCGGCCGCTTCTCGACCACGATCTTTGGCCTGGCGCTGGCCAATTGCTCGCTGAGCGAACTTCAGGTCGCCGCAAGGCGCTTCATGGACGCCGTGCACGACGCGCCGGTCCAAACCTCCGCCGGGCCGGTCGGCGTCCGTGTCACGGCCGCGGGAATCGTCGGGCCGCGCCATGCCGCAAGCCAGGTCGAGATGGTGGCGCGCGCCTCCGAGACCCTCGCGGAAATCCGCCGCAAGAAGCGTGGGGCTTTTCTCGCCTTCGCGCCCTCGCAGGCGCGCGAGGACCAGCGGCGGCGATATGTACAGCTTGCCGAGGAACTGATCGCGGCGCTGAATGCCGGCCGGCTCGATCTCGTCTTCCAGCCGGTCGTCGACGCCCATACCTCCGAAACCGCCTGGTACGAGGCGCTCGCCCGCATTCGCGACGAGGACGGTTCGGCGCGTGCGATCTCCGGGCATATCGAGGCGGCGGAGAAGCTCGGCCTCGTGCATCTGCTCGACCGCCGCGTTCTCGATCTCGTCATCTCCACCATGGCGGAAAATCCCGTCCCCTCGATCGCCTTCAACGTCTCGGCCGAAACGACGACGGATGACGAATGGCGCGACCGGCTGATGGAGCTCCTCGGCAGCCATCCCACAATCGGCCCGCGCCTTCTGGTCGAGATCACCGAGACGGCCGCGCCCGGCGAACTTCACGCCGGCTCCGACTTCGTCGCGGCGCTGCGCGGTCAGGGCGTGCGCGTCGCGCTCGATGATTTCGGCGCGGGGCAGACCTCATTCCGCACGCTGCGGGCGCTCGGCGTCGACCTCGTCAAGATCGACGGCGATTTCGTCGCCGGGATAACGCGCGTGCCGGAAGACCGCGCCTTTGTCCGTGCCATCGCCGGGCTGGCGCGCGACATCGGCTTCCGCACCGTGGCCGAGAAGGTGGAGGACGAGGAAACCGCCCGCCTGCTGGGCGACATGGGGATCGACTATTTGCAGGGCGCGCTGTTCGGTAGCGGCGGACCGCTTTGACGAGGTTTCTGCCATCGGCTTTAGTCTAACTTAAGGGGAGCGGCATACCCTCGGGATACGTCCGGGAGGTGGGGAAATGCGCATTCTGCTGGTCGATCCCAGCCGAACAGCCCTCAAGATCGTGTCGCGGCTTCTCGAAGCCGACGGCCACGGCGTGCATGCGTTTACCGATGAAATCCAGGCGCTTACCTATCTTGCCGAGGACACGCGCATCGAGGCGCTGCTGACGTCGGTCGAACTCGGCGACACCATGTCCGGGCTCGAGCTCTGCTGGCAGGCCCGCATCGTCGCCGGCGACCGCCGTCCCCTCTACATCATTGTCATGTCGTCGAATTACGAGCGCGGCCACCTCATCGAGGCGCTCGATTCCGGCGCCGACGATTTCATCGGCAAGCCGCCCGCCGCCGACGAGCTTTATGCGCGCCTGCGGGCCGCCGCACGCCTGACGACGATGCAGCGCGATCTCATCAACATGGCGCAGACCGACCCGCTGACGGGCGCCTTCAACCGCCGCGCGTTCTTCCAGGCGGCCGGGGAAGCCTGCGCCCGCGCCGCCGCGGGCGTGCCGCTGTCGGCGATCATGATGGATATCGACCACTTCAAGAAAATCAACGATGGCTACGGCCACGATGTCGGCGACAACGTGCTGCGCGGCGTCTCGACCGCGGCCAACCGCATCGACGGCGCGGTGTTCGGCCGGCTCGGCGGCGAGGAATTCGCCTTCGTGATCGAAGGCAAGAACGCCCATGAGGCGCAGGTCGTCGCCGAGGGTCTGCGGGCGCTGATCATGGCGCTGAGCTTCCCGAGCGCGAAGGGCGAGGTAAAGCTGACCTGCAGCTTCGGCGTCTCGGCGTTCCAGCCGGGCGATGCCGTCGATGCCATGCTGAAGCGCGCCGACGTCGCGCTCTACGAGGCGAAAGCCGCCGGCCGCAATCGCGTCGTCGTCTGCGCCGACGCCGACGCCCACCGCACCTATCCCGGCGGCATCATCCGCGCCGAACGCCGCGCCCCGGCGCTGCCGAACGCGGCGGAGTAGAGCGTCACCTCGCTCCGAGGAACTGCTTCCCACGGAACCAATCCGCCCGGCCGCCTTTATCCCGTCATGCAAACAAGGCTTCTTCACACCGACGGCGAGCGCGTCTTCGCCGTGATCCTCGAAGACGGCGACGAGGTTATGTCCTGTCTCAGGGATTTCTGCGCCAGCGAGAACATCCGCACCGCGCAATTCTCCGCCATTGGCGCGTTCCGCCGCGCGCGCATCAGCTATTTCGACTGGGAGAGCAAGGCCTATCTGCCGATCCCGGTCGACGAGCAGGTCGAGGTCGCGGCGTTCGGCGGCGATGTCGCGATCGGGCCGGACGGCAAGCCCGCCGTGCATGCCCATGTCGTGCTCGGCCGCCGCGACGGAACGGCGCTCGCCGGCCATCTCGACGAGGGCCATGTGCGGCCGACGCTCGAAATCGTCGTTACGGAATCACCGGTCTGGCTGAGGAAGGCGCGCGATCCGGCAAGCGGCCTCGCGCTCATCGCGCCGTCCGCCGGTTGAGACGAGCATCGCAGCCGCGCTGCTGTACCTACGAATGCGTCCTGTTCCGGACGAACGCGAAAGCGGCCTATTTGAGCAGGCCGAGCGCCTCGTTCAGCGCCGCTTCGGACTTGGCGTGATCGCCAGCCTTGTGGGCGGCCTCGCCTTCCTGGCGCAGCTTTGTCACCTTGGTTTTGTCGGCGGCCGAAATCTGCGTGGTCTGCAGCTTGGCGTCCACCTCGTTCATGAGTTGGGGACACTGGTTTGCCGCGGCTGGGCTGACCAATGCCAGCAAAATTGCGGTCGCGAGCACTGCCTTCATGGCTTCCTCCCAAGTCCTGTATCAGGACGGCGATTGATCCACATCGGCGAACCGGCGGAAAGTCACATTCCGGTGGTCGCGGCGGGAGACGCGGCCTCTCGGCGGGTCGAAGGGAGGAAAATTTGGTGGAGCCGAGGGGGATCGAACCCCTGACCTCGTCATTGCGAACGACGCGCTCTCCCAGCTGAGCTACGGCCCCAAAGGAGGCGGGGTTTTACGTCCGGCCCCGCACGAGGTCAAGCAAGCTCCGCGTCACTCTTGAAGCGGCCCCGCGCGCCGCGTACAAACTGCGGCACCCGCGTGATTTTCCGCGGCCAAGGGGGGATCATGGATCCGTTCAGCTGGCTTATCATCCAGGTCATCGACCTGTTTGTCCTGGTCATCATCATCACGGCCGTCCTGAGCTGGCTGATCGCCTTCAACGTCCTGAACCCGCGCAATCCGGTCGTCGGCCGTATCTGGGACATTCTGGTGCGCCTCACCGAGCCGGCGCTGGCGCCGATCCGCCGCGTGCTGCCCAATCTCGGCGGCATCGATATTTCCCCGGTGATTCTGATTCTCTTGCTGATGTTCCTGAAGAAGCTGGTTCTGTGGGTTGGCGGCTACTGACCAGATTCATGATCCGAGCGCCTCGCGCACGACTGCCGACGGCCTTCGCATCTTCGTCCGCGTGACGCCAAAGGGCGGGCGCGCCCGGCTAAAGACATTCGACATCGCGGGCGAGGGCGCCCTGTTGGCCGCCCGGCTCGCAGAGGCTGTGAAAGGCAAGAACGCATGAGTGCTGAGATCATCGACGGCAAGGCGCTGGCGGAGACGATCCGCGCCCGCGTCGCGGACGAGGCGAAAAAGCTCGGGCTGAAGCCCGGCCTCGCCGCGGTCCTCGTCGGCGACAACCCGGCGAGCCAGGTCTATGTCCGCAACAAGGTGAAGCAGACGGAAGAGGCGGGCCTCCTCTCGTTCGAGCACCGCCTGCCGGACGCCACGCCGGAAGCGGACCTGCTGAAACTCGTGGAGAAGCTGAACGCCGATCCGTCCGTACACGGCATTCTGGTCCAGCTGCCGCTGCCCGACCATATCGATCCAGATCTCGTCATCCGCGCCATCGATCCGATGAAGGATGTCGACGGCTTCCATCCGCTGAATGTCGGCCGTCTCGGCATCGGGCAGGATTCGCTGGTGCCCTGCACGCCGCAGGGCTGCATCCTGCTGGCAAAAACCGTACATACGTCTCTCGAGGGTCTCGACGCCGTCGTGCTCGGCCGCTCCAACATCGTCGGCAAGCCGGTGGCGCAGCTTCTGATCCAGGAAAGCGCGACCGTCACCGTCGCCCATTCGAAAACGAGGGATCTCGACGAGGTCTGCGCCCGCGCCGATCTTCTCGTCGCCGCGGTCGGCCGCGCCGAACTCGTGAAGCGCCACTGGATCAAGCCCGGCGCGACCGTCATCGATGTCGGCATCAACCGCGTCGCGGGCTCGGTGCCAGGCAAGACGAAACTCGTCGGCGATGTCGCGTTCGCCGAATGCAGCGAGGTCGCCGGCGCGATCACCCCGGTACCGGGCGGCGTCGGCCCGATGACCATCGCCTGCCTGCTTGCCAATACGCTGAAGGCGGCCTGCTGGGCGGCAGGCAAGCCCGCGCCGCGGTTCTGACAATCCGGCCATGGAGATGATCGCGATCATCGCGCTCGGAGCGGTGATCGCCGGATTCGTCCAGGGCCTGTCCGGATTCGGCTTCGGACTGACCGCCCTGTCGGTCTGGGCGTGGATGGTGGAGCCCGGCCTCGCCGCGGTGCTGGCGGTGTTCGGCGGACTGGCCGGGCAGATCATCGCCGCCGTCACCATGCGGCGCGGATTCAGCCTCGCTCTGCTTGCGCCGTTCATTCTCGGCGGGTTCGCCGGCATTCCGCTCGGCGTCTTTCTGCTGCCCCTGCTCGATATCGCGATGTTCAAGGCGGCGCTCGGCGCGTTCCTCGTATTGTGGTGCCCGGCCATGCTGTTCGTGCGCGACATGCCACGCATCCGCTTCGGCGGACGCATCGCCGACGCGCTGGTCGGCCTGATCGGCGGCGTGATGGGCGGGCTCGGCGGGTTCACCGGCGCCGTACCGACATTGTGGTGCACGCTGCGCGGCATGGACAAGGACACCCAGCGCGCGGTGATCCAGAATTTCAATCTTGCGATGCTGACCGCGACGATGGCCGCCTATTTCGCGACCGGCATGGCGCAGGCCGTCGCGCCGCCGCTGTATGCACTGGTGGCGCTGGCGGTGACCGTGCCTGTCCTCGCCGGGGCGCGGTTCTATGTCGGGCTGAGCGAGCAGCGCTTCCGCCAGACCGTGCTGACGGTCCTCACGCTGGCGGGAATTGCGATGCTGGCGAGCGCCGTGCCCGCGCTCATCGGGCGACTTTAGGCCGGACTGCCCGCCTTTTTCGCACGCTCGATCGCCTCGACGATCATGCGCTTGGCCTCGTCGGCCTGGCCCCAGCCGACAAGGCGCGACCACTTGGTCGATTCCAGATCCTTGTAGTGCTGGAAGAAGTGGGCGATCTGCTCGAGCGTGATCTCCGGCAGGTCGGATGCGTTCTTGACCTTCTCGTAACGGCGCGTCAGCGACAGCGACGGCACGGCGACGACCTTCTCGTCGCCGCCCTTCTCGTCTTCCATCTTCAGCACGCCGACCGGGCGGCAATTGATGACCGCGCCCGGCACGATGGCGCGGGTGTTGGCGACCAGGACGTCGATCGGATCGCCGTCTTCCGACAGCGTGTGCGGCACGAAGCCGTAATTCCCCGGATAGCGCATCGAGGTGTAGAGGAAGCGATCGACGAAGAGCGTGCCCGACGCCTTGTCGAGCTCGTATTTGATGGGCTCGCCGCCGATCGGAATCTCGATCAGGACATTGACGTCGTCGGGCGGGTTGTTGCCGATGGCAATGGCTTCGATGCGCATGGATACTCCGGAAAAGTCGCGCCGGACCTAGACCGGAGCGCGCCGCGCCGCAAGACGCGCCGATGTCTCAGTCTTCGGACGCCTACGGCCAGACGAAGGCGACCTTGTCGAGGGTGGTGCCGCCGAAGCTTTCGGAGCCGCGCGCCGAGGCCGCGCCGCCCATTGAGCGATAGAAGGCGCAGGCGCGCTCATTGTCCGCCAGCGCCCACACCGCAAGTCCGCCGACGCCGCGTGTCGCCATGTCGGCGCGGCAGGCGGAAAACAGTTTCCGGCCGAGGCCTATGCCCTGGAAATGCGGACGGACATAGATCTCGTAGATTTCGCCCTTGGCCGCCAGCATTGCCGCGCGGTTCCTGCCGAAGCTGGCATAGCCCGCGATCTCCTCGCCCGCCGTCAGCACCACGATGCGCGAACCGCGCTGGATGGCGCTTTCCCACCACACCGGGCCCCGGCGTTCCACCATGCGTTCGAGTTCGCGCCCAGGAATGATGCCGCGATAAGCGTAGCGCCAGGCCTCGTCGTGAACCTCGGCGATGGCGCGGGCGTCGCTGACGCGGGCGGGACGGATGTCGATAACAAGCGTACTCATGGGACCAAGTCTAAGCGCCGTATCGCTCGAACGCCAAGAGGACCGCCCGGTCGCGGGTTGCGATGCTGTGTATGGCGGCGTATCACGCGGCATTGCCCGCGCGCGGCGCGCATCCCATCTATGCGGAATGCCGGTATCGGCTTCCGGGAGAGATTTATGAGCTTGAGCGAGGCACAGGCGCCCGGCATGGACGGGCTTGTCATCGACACCACAACCAAGGATTTCGGCCGCGACGTCGTCACCGAAAGCCGCAACCGCCCCGTGCTGGTCGATTTCTGGGCGCCGTGGTGCGGCCCGTGCAAGCAGCTTGCGCCGGTGCTCGAAAAGGCCGTGCGCGAGGCCGGCGGCAAGGTGAAGCTCGTCAAGATGAACACCGACGAGCATCCCACCATCGCCGGACAGCTCGGCATCAAGTCGCTGCCCTCGGTCATCGCCTTCATCGACGGCCAGCCGGTCGACGGCTTCATGGGCGTGCAGCCGGAAAGCCAGATCAAGGCGTTCATCGACCGTCTGACCAAGCCGCTCGACGCCGCCGCCATCGCGCCGCTGCTGGAAGAAGCCGAGAAACAATTCACTGCCGGCGACCTGCCGGGCGCGGCCGAAATTTTCGGCGGCATTCTCGCGCAGGCCCCGCAGGAGGTGCGCGCGATCGCCGGGCTGATCCGCGTCCAGCTCGCCGCCGGCGATCTCGACGGCGCGAAACAGATGCTTGCCTCCGTCCCGCCCGACAAGGCGACGGACCCCGCCATTGCCGCCGTCGCGGCGCAGATCGCGCTGGCCGAGAACGCGCCGGACGCCGGCGAACTCGACGCACTGGAAATGGCCGTCGCAAAGGATCCGACCGATCATCAGGCGCGGCACGATCTTGCCGTGGCGCTCGCCGCCGCCGGCCGCAAGGAAGAAGCGGTCGATCATCTTCTCGAGGTCGTTCGCAGGAACCGCGAGTGGAACGAGGATGGCGCGCGCAAGGCGCTCGTGCAGCTGTTCGAAGCCTGGGGGCCGACCGACGAGGCAACCGTCGGCGGACGCCGCCGGCTGTCCTCGATCCTGTTCTCGTAAGTACGGACAAAGGCGATGCCCATCAATCTCGCCTACCGCTCGCCCGCCGATCTGCCGGAGGTACTGCCGGTATTTCCCCTGTCGTCGGTGCTGCTTCTGCCGCGCGGCGAGATGCCGCTCAATATTTTCGAGCCGCGCTATCTGCAGATGTTCGACGATGCGCTTGCCGGCTCGCGGCTGGTCGGCATGATCCAGCCGGAATTCGACGCCCCCGAGGACGCCGCGCATCCGCCGCTGGTCGAGATCGGCTGCGCCGGGCGCATCACCGGCTTTCAGGAGTCGGGCGACGGACGCTACCTCGTGACACTGACCGGCGTCGCCCGCTTCCGCCTTGCCGAGGAAGTCGGGGCCGCGACGCCCTATCGCCAGGTACGGCCGGATTTCGGCCCGTTCGCCGAGGATTTCGTGCCGGGCGCGGGCGAGGAGGCGGTCGACCGTCATGCGCTGATGCGCACGCTGAAGGCCTATCTCGAGGCCAATCAGCTCGACGCCGACTGGTCGGGAATCCGCGGCGCCTCCAACGAGGCTTTGGTCAACGCGCTGTCGATGATGTCGCCCTATGGCGCGCGCGAAAAGCAGGCGCTGCTGGAAGCGCCCGACCTCAAGACCCGCGCTGAAATCCTCGTCGCCGTCACCGAGATGGACCTCAAGACGCGCGGCGACGCCGAGACCAGCCTGCAGTAATGACAGACGAGAGCCCCATGCCGACAGACACGCCCCAGCACGGCAAGATCGATCCGAAACTGCTCGAAATCCTCGTCTGCCCGCTGACCAAGGCGACTCTGGAATATGACGCCGAAAAGCAGGAGCTGATCTCGCGGCCGGCCAAGCTCGCCTATCCGATCCGCGACGGCATTCCGATCATGCTGCCGGAAGAGGCGCGGGCGTTGAAGGACTGAGCGCCTCATCCTGAGCCGCGCGCGTGAGCGCGCGTGCCGAGTCCGGCTCAGGATGGGGTCACAGAGATTCGCCCTTCAGAAGCCGCGGCACATCGCCCGACAGTCCCGCCGCTGCTTTCATCACCGCGCCCTTGACGCCCGGCAGGCGGTCGAACGCACCCATGCCGGCATCGCGCACAAGCCGCGCGGCGGAGCCGGGCAGGGTGAACAGCTTCAACAGCCCGTCCATCGCCATCAGCATCGCCGCCGTGTCGAAACGCCGCCAGCGCTCGTAGCGCGTCAATACATCCTTCGCGCCGATGTCGCCGCCGAGCCGCGCCGCATCGGTGATGCATTCCGCCAGCGCCGCGACATCGCGAAAACCGATATTCATGCCCTGGCCGGCAAGCGGATGCACGACATGGGCGGCATCGCCGATCAGCGCGAGCCGTTCGCCGATAAAGCTGGAGGCAATCCTGAGTTCCAGCGGCCGCATGCCGCGCGGCCCGTCGAGTTTCAGGTCGCCGAAGCGGAAGCCGGCGCGCTCCTGCAGCGCCGCGATGAACACCGCATCGTCCAGTGCGTCAATACGCTGCGCCTCAAGCCGGCGCTCGGACCAGACCACGCTCGCCCTGCCGCCCGGCAGCGGCAGCAGCGCGAACGGGCCGCCTTCGAGGAAATGCTGGATCGCGACGCCGTCATGCGGCCGCTCCAGCTTCACGGTCGTCACCAGCGCCGCCTGATCGTAGCGCCAGCCCTGCATCTTTATCTTCGCCCGGCTGCGCAGCGGCGAGGCCGCGCCCTCGGCGGCGACGAGCAGCGATGCCGCGATCTCCGAGCCGTCGGCGAGAACCGCACGCGCCCGCGCGCCGGAACATTCCGATCCTGATACCACTGTCGGTACAAACCGCGCACCGGCCTGTTCCGCGGTCGCGAGCAGCGCCGCGCGAATGACGGCGTTCGGCACGATGTGCGCGACGGCGTCCTCGTCGCCGTCGAATGTCAGCAGCACCGGCCGCAACACCTCGGCAAGGCGCGCGTCGGAAATCTCCATCCGCGCCACCGGCTGCGCTTCGGGCGCCATCGCCTCCCAGGCGCCGAGCGTCGCCAGGAGATGGCGCGAGCCCGGAACGAGCGCCGAGGCACGCGGGTCTCGGCCTGCGCCTTTTGCCAGCGCCGGATCGCAGATGGCGACGTCGAGACCGGCCCGCGCCAGTGCCGCGCCGAGCGCCAGCCCGGCGAAGCCCGCGCCCGCGATCACCACATCCGCCGTCTGGCTCGTCGTCATTTCATGTGCCTTCGGCCTGCCGCTCGCTTGACGATGCGGGCGGCAAGGTCTCTCGTAAGCGCCCGCCGCGAAAGAACATATGTCCGACGCCCTCGCAAATCTCCTGTCGATCCTCGATCTCGAAAAAATCGAGGAAAATATCTTTCGCGGCGTGTCGATCCAGACGCCGTGGAACCGCGTGTTCGGCGGTCAGGTCATCGGCCAGGCGCTGGTGGCGGCCTCGCGCACGGTGGAGAACCGCCAGCCGCATTCGATGCACGCCTATTTCCTGCTCGAAGGAGATGCCTCGGCGCCCATTCTCTATGACGTGGAGCGCATCCGCGACGGCGGCTCCTTCACCACCCGCCGGGTGGTCGCGATCCAGCACGGCCGGCCGATCTTCTTCACCTCGGTCTCGTTCCAGATCGCCGAAGAGGGGTTTTCGCACGAGTTCCCGATGCCGGATGTGCCGCCGCCGGAGAGCCTGCCGGGCGAAAAGGAGCTGATGGCCGCCCATCGCGACCGGCTGCCGCCGGCCATGCAGGCCTATTTCTCGCTGCCGCGCCCGATCGAGCTGAAGCCGGTCGACCTCGAAGCCTATCTCGGGCGCCAGCCGCGCGAGGCGCGACGCTCGATCTGGATCAAGGCCGCCGGAACGCTGCCGGACGATCCGCGCATCCATCAATGCGTGCTCGGCTATGCCAGCGACATGACGCTGCTCGACACCGCGCTCGTACCGCACGGCACCAGCATCTTCTCCAAGGACATTCTGGCCGCCAGCCTCGATCACGCGCTGTGGCTTCATCAGCCGTTCCGCGCCGACGACTGGCTGCTCTATGTCCAGGACTCGCCGTTCTCGGGAAATGGCCGCGGCTTCACCCGCGGCCAGATTTACAGCCGCGGCGGCGATCTCGTCGCATCGGTCGCCCAGGAAGGCCTCATACGCACCCGCCGCAAGTAATGCCTGTTTTTTAGGCGCGGCTTGGCCGATTCTTTTGCGTAACTTTTAATCAGCTGCACCCCGTCTGGGCTGTCCTCACCCTGTTGCCACAGGGGGAACACAATTAGTTAACGCGATCTTTACCGTTCGGGGGCGGCTGGCACGGGCCTTGAATACGTCATGGGGCCGATCCGCCTGGAAGCGTGTCCACGCGTCGGCATTTTGAACCCCCGTCGCGGGCTCCTCCGCGGCGGTAATGACGGGGAGCCCACGCATGAAACTCGTGACGGCAATTATCAAGCCCTTCAAGCTGGACGAGGTGCGCGACGCCTTGACGGCTGTGGGCGTGCACGGCCTGACCGTGACCGAAGTCAAAGGCTACGGCCGGCAGAAGGGACACACCGAAATCTACCGCGGCGCGGAATACGCGGTGAGCTTCCTTCCGAAGCTGAAGATCGAAGTCGCCGTGCCCACAAAGCTGGTCGACAAGGTCATCGACACCATCACCACCACCGCAAAGACGGGCCAGATCGGCGACGGAAAGATATTCGTCACCACGATCGAGCAGGCCGTCCGCATCCGCACCGGCGAGTCCGACGAAGATGCGCTCTGAGCCCGACCGTCCCGCCTCTCTTTTCTCCGGAGTTCCTTCCATGAATCTTTCCAAATTTGCCCGTCTGGCGCTGCCGGTCGTGGCGCTCGGCCTTCTGGCCATTGAGCCGTCGCTGGCTCAGGACGCTGCGGCGCCCGCGGCCGAAGCGGCGGCACCGGTGCCCGACAAGGGCGATACGTCCTGGATGATCGTCGCCACGACGCTCGTCCTGTTCATGATCTTCCCGGGCATCGCGCTGTTCTACGGCGGCCTTGTCCGCGCCAAGAACGTGCTGTCGGTCCTTGTACAGACGGTTGCGGTGGCCTCGGTGCTGTTCGTCGCCTGGATCGTCTACGGCTACTCGTTCGCCCTGAACGCCGGCTCGGTCGCCGACTGGTTCATCGGCGGCACCAGCCGCCTCTTCCTGTCGGGCATTACCGCCGACTCGACCGCCGCCACCTTCTCGGACGGCGTCGTGATCCCGGAATATGTCTTCATCGCCTTCCAGGCGACCTTCTTCGCGCTGACGCCGTGCCTCATCATCGGCGGCCTCGTGGAGCGGGTGAAGACCTCCGCCATCGTGCTGTTCTGCCTGCTGTGGGGCACGTTCGTGTACCTGCCGATCGCCCACATGGTGTGGTACTCGGAAGGCTACCTGTTCGCGATGGGCGCGCTTGATTTCGCCGGCGGCACCGTCGTCCACATCAATGCCGGTATCGCGGCTCTCGTCGGCGCCTATGTCGTCGGCCCGCGCATCGGCTACGGCAAGGAAGTTCTCGCTCCGCATTCGCTGGTCATTACGCTGATCGGCGCCGCGATTCTCTTTGTCGGCTGGATCGGCTTCAACGCCGGTTCGAACCTCGAAGCGACCGGCGGCGCGGCTCTGGCGCTGCTCAACACGATCGTCGCGACGGCGGGTGCCGCCATCGGCTGGCTCCTGATCGAGAAGATCGCGCGCGGCAAGGCCTCACTGCTCGGCGGCGTGTCCGGCGTCATCGCCGGCCTCGTTGCGATCACCCCGGCGGCCGGCCTCGTCGGCCCGGTGGGCTCGATCGTGCTCGGCTTCATCGCCGGCATCGTCTGCTACTTCTTCTCCACCACGGTGAAGAACGCGCTCGGCTATGACGACTCGCTCGATGTCTTCGGCATCCACGGCATCGGCGGCATCCTCGGCTCGATCGGCACCGGCATCCTCGTCGCACCGGCTCTCGGCGGCGTCGGGGTCGACGGCTACTCGATGGGCTCGCAGGTCTACATCCAGACCGTCGGCGTCGTCATCACCATCGTCTACGGCGGCATCGTCTCGTACATCCTGTACAAGATCGTCGATCTCACCATCGGCCTGCGTGTCTCGGCCGAGGTCGAGCGCGAGGGCCTCGACATCGCCCTGCACGGCGAGCGCGGCTACTCGATCTGATCGGGCAGACGTTCCACCATCAACCCGGGCGGGCAACCGCCCGGGTTTTTTGTTGTGTTTTTAGTGTCTGCCGCGAGCCCGCGGCCGACTGCAACCCGCACAGTTAAACACCCCTTTACGCCTTGCTCTTAATTCTTGATCTCCAGTTCACGGGCGGCGGGAGGTTGTTGCGTGCGGGCGCTCGTTTACCGCAGTGGAGTCAGACGAAAGCGCACGGTTCCCGATGAGATGCGGGAGGCGCTGGTCCGGCGCGGCTTCGAGGCACTCGGCCTCGCTCTGATCGCGGTCGTCGTGCTGGCCGCGGTCGCGCTGCTCGGCTGGTCGGCGCAGGATCCCAGTTTCAACAACGCCGTCGACGGCGAAGCGCGCAATTTCCTCGGTCGCCCCGGTGCGTTCGTCGCCGACATGCTGATGCAGGGACTCGGCCTCGCCAGCCTCGTCCTGCTGTTTCCCGCGGCCGCGTGGGGCTGGCGCCTGCTGTTCCGGCGCGTGTTCGACCGCGAGAAGATGCGGCTCCTCGCCTGGACGGCCGCCGTCATCTGCGGCGCTTTCGCCTGCGCCGCCATTCCCGAAACCGCGAGCTGGCCGCTGCCGACGGGTCTCGGCGGTTTTGTCGGCGACAGCCTCGCCCGCTCCTTCGGCGTTCTGGTGCCCGCCACCGGCGATGTCGCGACGGCGATCGCCGTCGGCATCGGCAGCCTGGGCACGTTCTTCGCTTTCGTCGCCGCCGGGTTCGGCTTCCGCGACGACATGCCGGAACTGACGCGCCTGCAGCGCCGCCTCCCGGCCGTCGCCGACGAGGAAGAGGAGGAAGAAGAGGAGCCCGAGGACGACGAGGACGAAGAAGAGGAAGAAGAGGAAGAGGAGGCCGGGGAAGAGGACGACATCCGGCCGCGCCGCCGCATGGTCGAGATGGAGGAAGAAGAGCGCGGCTTCGCCTTCGCGCCGTTCGGCCTGATCGTCCATTACTGGCTGGCGCTGAAGAGCGGCCTTGCCCGCATGCTGCGCGGCGGCGCGTTCCTGCACACCGAGCATGACGCCGGGCGCGTCGGCATGCGCGATCTTCTCCGGCGCCTCGACGACGAAGGCTACGAGGTCGAGAGCGAGGACGACGACGAGGAAGAAGCGGAAGAGGACGAGGACGAAGAAGACGAAGACGAGGAAGACGACACGGCCCGGCGGACGAAATCGCGCCGCCTTGTCCGCCGCGCCACCGCCGCACCCTACGACCCCGATACCTACGAGACGCCGGCGCTCAACCTCCTTGCCGCGCCCAAGAAGCAGACCGGCGGCCAGCTTTCCAAGGGCGAACTCGAGGAAAACGCCCGCATGCTCGAAGGCGTGCTGGAAGATTACGGCGTCAAGGGCGAGATCATCGATGTGCGCCCGGGCCCTGTCGTTACGCTGTACGAACTCGAACCCGCCGCCGGCATCAAAGCCTCACGCGTCATCGGGCTTGCCGACGACATTGCCCGCTCGATGAGCGCCACCGCCGCGCGCGTCGCGGTCGTGCCCGGCCGCAATGTCATCGGCATCGAACTGCCCAACCCGAAACGCGAGACCGTGTACTTGCGCGAACTTCTCGCCGCCGACGCATTCGAGGAAACATCGATGCGCCTGCCGCTGTGCCTCGGCAAGACCATCGGCGGCGAACCGGTGATCGCCGAGCTTGCGCGCATGCCGCACCTGCTCATCGCCGGCACCACCGGCTCGGGCAAATCGGTCGCCATCAACACGATGATCCTCAGCCTGCTGTACAAGCTGACGCCGGAGGAATGCCGCCTCATCATGATCGATCCTAAAATGCTGGAACTGTCGGTATACGACGGCATTCCGCATCTTCTGGCGCCGGTCGTCACCGATCCGAAAAAAGCCGTCATCGCGCTGAAATGGGCCGTGCGCGAGATGGAAGAGCGCTACAAGAAAATGTCCAAGGTCGGCGTGCGCAACATCGACGGCTTCAACGCCCGCATGGAAGAAGCGGCGAAGAAGGGCGAGGTCATCCACCGCACCGTACAGACGGGATTCGACAAGAAGACCGGCGAGGCAATCTACGAATCCGAAGAGATGGAGCTTGAAAAGCTCCCCTATATCGTCGTCATCGTCGACGAAATGGCCGACCTCATGATGGTCGCCGGCAAGGAGATCGAAGGCGCGATCCAGCGCCTCGCGCAGATGGCCCGCGCCGCCGGCATCCATATCGTCATGGCGACGCAGCGCCCCTCGGTCGACGTCATCACCGGCACGATCAAGGCCAATTTCCCGACACGCATCTCCTTCCAGGTCACCTCCAAGATCGACAGCCGCACGATTCTCGGCGAGCAGGGCGCCGAGCAGCTGCTCGGCCAGGGCGACATGCTCCATATGGCCGGCGGCGGCCGCATCTCGCGTGTCCACGGCCCGTTCTGCTCCGACGCCGAGGTCGAGAAGGTCGTGCGTCATCTCAAGGCGCAGGGCGCGCCGGCCTATCTCGACGCCGTCACGATCGACGAGGAAGAGGGCGGTGAGGACGGCTCGGTGTTCGACAAGGGCGCGTTCGGCTCGGAAGGCGGCGACCTCTACGACCAGGCGGTCGCGATCGTGCTGCGCGACAAGAAATGTTCGACAAGCTATATCCAGCGCCGCCTGCAAATCGGCTATAACAAGGCGGCGTCGATCGTCGAGCGCATGGAAGAGGAGGGGGTCGTCAGCCCCGCCAACCATGCCGGCAAGCGCGAGATTCTCCTCGAGAGCAATGATCGCGCGGCCAACTTCTGATCGGGCCTGTAATTTTTGCTGTGTAAGCTGGCGGGCGCGACCGCTTTATCGCCACGAAGCGCGTCTATGTGAGCCGCGCTTGGGGAGTTTGATGATTCTTCGGTCCGTTCTTCGTCTGTCTGCCGCCGCCGTTCTGGGCGCGTACGCGGCGTGGCCGGCGTCCGCCCAGATATTTTCCCAGGGCACGCCCCAGGCGGCGCCCCAAGCGGCGCCCCAGGCAGCTCCCCGGAGCGCGCCGCGCGCGGCGCCCCGGAACGTGCCCCAGCAGCCCGTACCAATGCCGCGACCGCGGCCGCCGCAGATGACCGTAGCCCCAGTGGCGGCACAGCCTGCTCCGGTCCCGGTTTCCGTGCAGCCTGCCGAGATTCCGGCTCCGGCCGAACAGCCGCTGGCGGCCGCGCCGTCGCCCGCGCCAGAACCGCCCGTTGCAGAACCGCCCGCAGAACCGCCCGTTGCGGTGGCGCCGGTCGCCGAGCCGATAACGCCGGCGCAGAGCGCGGCCGCGCCGTCCCCCTCCACCTCCGACGACACGCCGGCCGATCCAGCATCGACCGCGGCGCTGACACCGTCCGAGACAGCATCGCCCAAACCCGGCGCGCCGCTTGATCTCGCGCAGCCCGAACCGCTGCCGCCGCCGTCCGACATCGAGCCGGCGCCCGGCGCGGATATGGCCGCCGTGGATCCGGACCAGCCGAACGACGACAAGAAGACGCTGCGGAAGGTGAATTCCTACTTCAACGGCATCTCGACACTTGTCGGCAATTTCACCCAGATCGGGCCCGACGGCTCGCGCGCCGACGGCAAGTTCTTCCTGATGAAGCCGGGCAAGGTGCGCTTCTACTATCAGCGGCCGTCGACCACCGACATCATCGCCGACGGCAAATCGCTCGTCGTGCGCGACCGCAAGCTGGCGACCCAGGACGTCTATCCCCTTAACCAGACGCCGCTCAAATTCCTGCTCGACAAGAACCTCGACCTCGCCCGGGACTCCAAGGTAATCGCGGTCTATGAGGAGCCCGGCCTCGTCTCGGTCGCCATCGAGGAAGAGACGACCTTCGGCGGCAAGGCGCGGATTCTGATCGTGTTCGGCACCGAGGACGGTGTGAAATACGAGCTCAAACAGTGGACGATCACCGACCCGCAGGGCCTCAACACGACCGTTGCGCTGTCGGAACTCGACACTTCGACCAAGCCCGACGACAAGCTGTTCGCGGTCGATTATTCGCGCGACATCAGGCGCAACTAATCACCTCTGTGTAACCGTAAATTGCACTCACGCGGTCGTGATCGCGCGAGTCGTTGAATTGTGGCCGCAAGCGTATAGGTGACCATACAAGCAGCACGCCCACCCCCAGTGGTGCCCCCGTCTCCACGGGCGTTGTTGCAACCGCCGGCCAACCCTCCCGGCGGAAACGCAGACAAAGCGTTGGGCGCCCGGTCTCCCCCCGGCCGGGCGCTTTGCTTTTTCCTCGACTTCGACACGGCCGGACATAAAGGGTGGCATCGCGCGCGCGAACGCTTTACTCCCTCGGCTTCCCTCCGTTTCGAAATCGCCATGCCGCTGAAAATCGCTTCCTGGAACATCAATTCCGTGCGCCTGCGCATCGGTCTCGTCGAGCGCCTGCTTGATGAGACGAGCCCCGATGTCATCTGCCTGCAGGAGACCAAGTGCCAGGAGGATCAGTTTCCGCTGAAGGCATTCAACGCCCGCGGATATGTACATGCCGCGATGACCTGCCAGAAGGGCTATCACGGCGTCGCGGTGCTCTCGAAGATTCCGTTCGCCGCCGTCGGCCGCTTCCGCTTCGGCGGCAAGGAGGACGCACGCCATATCCGCGTCACGTTCGACGGCGGCAAGGCCAGCGGCGTCTCGCTGCATAATTTCTACGTACCGGCGGGCGGCGATATTCCCGATCCCGAGCTCAACGAGAAATTTGCCCACAAGCTCGCCTATCTCGACGAGATGCGGACCTGGAGCGGCGAGACGGCGGCGACGCGCGCGATCCTCGTCGGCGATCTGAATGTCGCGCCGCTGCCCGACGATGTCTGGAGCCACAAACAGATGCTCCGCGTCGTCAGCCATACGCCCGCGGAAACCGAGCGCCTCTCCGCCGTCATCGGCGAAGGCGGATGGATCGATGCCGTGCGTACCAATCTGCCGGAGCCGGAGCGGGTCTACACATGGTGGAGCTACCGCGCCCATGACTGGGCGGCCTCGAATCGCGGCCGGCGGCTCGACCATGTCTGGGTGTCGGCGGACATGAAATCCGCCATCGGCCCGACCGACATCCTGCGCCCCGCGCGCGGCTGGGAACGGCCGTCCGATCATGTGCCGATCGTCGCGGAGTTCGATGTCTGAGTGGTTTCAGCCGCCGGGCAGACGGCTGAGGCTTTCGCGGATCTGTTCCAGCCCTTCGAACTCCTCGCGCATTTTCGCGACCAGGCGCTGGCGCAGCACCTGGGCGATCTGCGGAAATTCCTCCAGTACCCGGCGGAACAGCGTGCGTGGAATGACCAGGAGATGCGCGCTGTCGGCGGCGAGCGCATCGCATGGCCGCGTTGTCGGTACGACAAGCGCCATCTCGCCGATCAGCGTGCCCGGCCCGACCATGCGCACCTCGCCGCTCTGGCCGGCAAGGCCGATGCGCCCCGACACCACGACATAGGCGCAGTCCGCCTCGTCCCCGATGCCAAAGAGCACCTCGCGCGGGCCGAGCCGCTTCTGTTCGATGGAAAAGGCAAGAAGGCGCAGCGCCTCGCGACCGATATCGGCGAGAACCGGCGTGCGCTCCAGCGCGCGGATATTGTCCTCAAGGCTCACCGGGAAGGTGCCTTTGCGTAAACATGCCCGATAAATCCCGTGCTCACGGCACGAGCTTGTAGCCGCCGGCCTCGGTCACGAGCAGGGCCGCGCTCGACGGGTCCTTCTCGATCTTCTGGCGCAGACGGTAGATATGGGTCTCGAGCGTATGGGTCGAGACGCCGGCGTTGTAGCCCCAGACTTCCTGCAAAAGCTCGTCGCGGCCGATCACCTTGCCCTGCGCGCGGTAGAGATAGCGGAGGATCGAGGTCTCCTTTTCCGTCAGACGCACTTTCGAGCCGCGGTCATTGGTCAAGAGCTTGGTCGCCGGGCGGAACGTATAGGGGCCGATCGACAGCACAGCATCCTCGCTGGCCTCGAAGCTCCGGAGCTGGGCGCGGATGCGGGCGAGAAGAACGGCGAAACGAAAGGGCTTGGCGACATAGTCGTTGGCGCCGGCTTCCAGCCCCTGGATGGTGTCGGCTTCGGTGTCGTGACCGGTCAGCATGATGACCGGGCCCCGGTAGCCGTCGGCGCGCATGTCCTTCAGCGCCTCGCGGCCATCGCGGTCGGGCAGGCCGACATCCATCAGAACGAGATCGACATGGGCATTTTTCAGCGTCGCCGCGGCCTCGGTGGCCGTGCTCGCCCCGAGCGGCTCGAATTCGTCGTGAAGGGCGAGTTGCTCGACCAGAGCCTGCCGCAAATCGGCATCGTCCTCGACGACGAGAATCTTGCGCGCCGCCGCCATTTCATGCCTCCCTGCGCCGAAGCGGCGGGAGGAAACCCCGCCGCGATAAAGTGAACCACGCCCGGCGCGCCGCGCAAGCACGCTCTGCCGGACAGCAGGGCCCGTCCACATTGGCCAGACCTCTTTCACATATATACGTCGCCCGCAGCGTTTTCGATCACCGGCGCGGCACTTTGCGCGCCGGTCCGCTACGTTTTCCGGTCGCTTTGGGGCGCTCGGGCATCTCGGCCTGGAAGCGGGAAGGCGACGGCGCGACGCCGACGGGCCATCTGCCCCTGCGCGGCCTGTGGTACCGCGCCGACAAGATGCGGGCACCGAGGACGTTCCTGCCGGTCCGTGCGACCCGCAAGGACGATCTCTGGGTCGATGCGCCGGGTGACCGCAACTACAACCGGCCGGTCCGCGCGCCCTGCGCGGCGAGCCACGAGAAGATGTGGCGCGACGACGATCTCTACGACTATGTGGTCGAACTCGGCTGGAACGACGCGCCGCGGATTGCCGGGCGCGGCTCGGCCATCTTCATGCATCTCGCCCGGCCGGGTTTCACGCCGACCGAAGGCTGCGTGGCGCTGCGGCGGCGCGACATGGAGCGGCTTCTGCCGCTGCTCGGACCGGAGACGGTGCTGGTGGTGCGGTGAATCCCTCTCCCGCGGGGAGAGGGCAACTCGTGCGAAGCACGAGCGGGGTGAGGGCCTAAGGTATTGCGAGGGCTTATCCCCTCACCCGGCAGCGGCTCCGCCGCTTGCCGACCTCTCCCCTGGGGAGAGGTAAACTACAGCTTCCTCAGCGCGACTTCCTCGACTCTGTGGTCGGCGCCCTTGCGCAGCACGAGGCTGGCGCGCTGGCGCGTCGGGATGATGTTGTCGCGCAGGTTCGGCAGGTTGATCGCCGCCCACAGCTTTTCGGCAAGCTCCTTCGCCTTCTCTTCCGGCAGGGACGCGTAGCGGTTGAAGAAGCTCTGCGGGTCGCGGAATGCGCCCTGCCTGAGATGCAGGAAGCGTTCGACATACCAGTCGTGGATCAGCTTCTCGTCGGCGTCGATGAAGATCGAGAAATCGAAGAAGTCGGACACGAACGGCATCGCCTTGGCGCCCCTGGCGCGTCCGGCCTGCAGCACGTTCAGGCCCTCAAGGATGAGAATGTCGGGATTGTCGACGACGACCTCGGCGCCCGGCACGACGTCATAGGTCAGATGCGAATAGACCGGCGCCGAGACGCGGCCTTTGCCGGCTTTCACATCCGACATAAAACGCAGCAGCGCGGAGAGATCGTAGCTTTCCGGAAAGCCCTTGCGATGCATCAGGCCTTCGGTTTCCAGCACCGCGTTCGGCAGAAGAAACCCGTCGGTCGTCACCAGATCGACCTTCGGCGTCTTCGGCCAGCGCAGCAGCAGCGCCTGCAGCAGGCGCGAGGTGGTCGACTTGCCGACCGCGACCGAGCCGCCGATGCCGATGATGTAGGGGACCTTGGCGCCGTTGGTGCCGAGGAAATTGCGCGTCGCCTTGAACAGCCCCTGCGTGGCCTCGACATAGAGCGCCAGAAGACGCGAGATCGGCAGATAGATCTGCTCGACCTCCTTGAGGTCGACCGGGTCATCGAGCGAAACGAGGCGCGCGATATCGGCCTCGCTCAGCGTCATCGGCGTGTCGGCGCGCAGCCTTGCCCATTCGTCGCGGGAGAAAACCCGGTAGGGCGATTCCGGTTTTGCGGCGAGAGCGTCCATCGTCTTCCCCATTACCCGCGCCGCGCAGCCTTTTCCGCGAGGCCCGACTGGGCCATCCGCGACTTCAGTTCGGCATAGACGTCGGCAAGGGGAATGCCGCGCGCGCGCAGCAGCACCAGCAGATGGAACAGCACGTCGGCCGATTCCTTGGTCAGCCCCTCACGGTCGTTCATGACCGCGGCGAGAGCAGCCTCAACCCCTTCCTCGCCAAGCTTTTTCGCGCATCTCTCGACGCCGGAGTCAAGAAGTTGACGGGTATATGACGCCGCAGGGTCGGCCGCGGCCCGCTCCGCGACGAGACGCTCAAGGGCGGAAAGGTCGAATTCGCTCATGCCCTTTATCCCCTGGCCCTTGCCGGATCGCGCCGGACCGGAATGCCGGCCCCCGCCATATGGGCCTTCACATCCTGCACCGAAAAGGTGCCGAAATGGAAAACGCTCGCCGCCAGCACCGCGCTGGCATGGCCCTCGCGCACGCCATCGACGAAATGCCCGAGCGTGCCGACGCCGCCCGACGCCACGACCGGCACCGGCACCGCGTCCGCCACCGCGCGCGTCAGGGCAAGGTCGTAGCCGTCCTTGGTGCCGTCACGGTCCATCGATGTCAGGAGAATCTCCCCGGCGCCGAGCGCGGCGACCTCCCTCGCGTAGTCGATGACGTCGATCCCGGTTGGGCGACGCCCGCCGTGGGTGAAGATTTCCCATTTTCCCGGCGCGACCGACTTGGCGTCGACGGCGACGACGATCGCCTGCGCGCCGAACTTGTCGGCGGCGCGGCCGACGATCGCGCGGTCGGCCACCGCGGCGGAGTTTATCGACACCTTGTCGGCACCGGCCAGCATGAGATTGCGCACATCCTCGACAGTACGTACGCCGCCGCCGACCGTCACCGGCATGAAGCAGTTCTCCGCGGTGCGGGCGACGACATCGAGCAGGATGGCGCGCTCTTCGTGACTTGCGGTGATGTCGAGAAAGCAGAGCTCGTCCGCGCCCGCCGCGTCATAGGCCTTCGCGGCCTCGACCGGATCACCGGCATCGACCAGGTCGACGAATTTCACGCCCTTGACGACACGGCCGTCCTTGACGTCGAGGCAGGGAATGATGCGGACCTTCAGCGACATCACGCCGTCTCCCGGATCAGGCTCAGCGCCGCTTTCGCATCGAGCCGACCGTCATAGAGCGCGCGCCCGGCGATGGTGCCGGAAATGATGCGGTTCTCGGGCTCAAGCAGCGCCTTGATGTCGGCGATCCCGGCCAGCCCGCCCGAGGCGATGACCGGTATGGACACCGCTTCCGCCAGCGCCCGCGTGCCGTCGATGTCGAGACCCTTCAAGAGCCCGTCGCGCCCGATATCCGTATAGATGATGGCCGCGATGCCGGCGTCCTCGAAGCGTTTGGCCAGATCGAGCGCGGTCAGTTCCGAGACTTCCGCCCAGCCCTCGACCGCGACCTTGCCGCCGCGCGCGTCGATGCCGACCGCGACCTTGCCGGGAAACTCCTTCGCCGCGCGCCTGACGAAATCCGGATCGCGCACCGCGGCCGTGCCGAGGATGACGCGCGAAATGCCGCGCGTCAGCCAGCCTTCGACCGCGTCCATGGTCCGGATGCCGCCGCCGAGCTGCACCGGTATGGACACGGCGTCCAGCACCGCCTCGACCGCGGACAGGTTCATCGCCTGCCCGGCGAACGCGCCGTCGAGATCGACGACATGGACCCATGCGAATCCCGTCTCCTCGAACCCCTTCGCCACTTTCGCGGGATCGGAGCCGTAGACCGTCGCCTGGTCCATGTCGCCCTGTTTCAGGCGCACGACCTCACCTTGCTTGAGATCGATCGCGGGATAGACGATCACGGCTGCCACCTCAGGAAGTTCTCGATCAGGTTCAACCCGAGCGCCTGGCTCTTTTCCGGATGGAACTGCGTGCCGGCGATGTTGTTACGGGCGATGACGGCCGTTACCGGCCCGCCATAATCGGCGGTCGCCAGAACGTCGGCGCTGTGCGTGGGAACAAAATGAAATGCGTGCAGGAAGAAGGCGTGCAGACCCTCCGGCCCGAGCGGAATGTCCGCGAGCAGGGCATGCTCGCGCAGCGCCGTCAGCGTGTTCCAGCCCATATGCGGCACTTTCAGCGCCTTGTCCCTCGGCTCGACGCGCACGACGGTTCCGGGAATCCAGTCCAGCCCTTTCGCGCCCTCGTGCTCGAGCCCTTCGGTCGCGAGCAGCTGCATGCCGATGCAGATGCCGAGAAACGGCACGCCGCGCGTCCGTACGGCCTCTTCGAGAGCCGCGATCATGCCGTCGACGGAGTCGAGCCCGCGCCTGCAATCCGGAAAGGCGCCGTCACCCGGCAGCACGATGCGCGATGCCGCGCGGACGCGCTCGGGGTCGGAGGTGATCTCGACTTCGGCCCCGGCGCGCTCCAGCGCCTTGGCCGCCGAGCGGAGATTGCCGGCGCCGTAATCGATCAGAACGACACTCACCGTGCGCTCCCCGGTTCCGGAAACAGGCCAAGCACATCGCCGCCGGCGCGGGCCGCCGCGCGCGAATGCGGGCGTTCCGGTACGGACACCTCGCCGGCATCCTCGCGCCCGGCAAAGAACAGCACCTCCGCCTCGTCGAGCGTTCTGGCGAGAACGCTGCCGGCCTGCACGAACCCCCGCCGCGCCAGTTTGCGGCGCACGAGATCGTTGCCTTCAAGCCCGGCATAGAGATTGGCCAGCAGGGCGAGCAGCGTACCGGCATCGCCCGTCAGCGGCAGAAAGGATCCCGCGAGGCCCGCCGCGACAGCGATCAGCACATAGATCAACGTGCCGAGCCACAGCCGCTTCACCAGCAGCCACGGGAGCGGCACGATGAAGGCCGGCCATGAAAAGCCGTCCTTCACGAAAATGGTTTTGTCGGCCCGCTCCCCGGTGTCGGCCGGATTGCGCGGCTCGTGGACCGTCCACAAACGCATGTCGTAATCAGCCGCCGAGGCTGCCCTTGGTCGAGGGGACACGATCCGCCGTTCGCGGATCGACGGCAAGGGCCGCGCGCAGCACGCGGGCGAGGCCCTTGAAGCAGCTCTCGGCCACATGATGGGCGTTCAGGCCGTAGAAGGTCTCGACATGCAGCGTCACCGCGGCGTGCGTCGCGAAGGCCTGGAAGAACTCGCGCACCAGTTCGCTGTCGAATTCGCCGATCTTCGGCGCCGGGAACTCGGTCCGGAAGACAAGGAACGGCCGGCCGGACACATCGATGGCGACGCGGGTCAGCGTCTCGTCCATCGGCATCGCGATGTCGGCATAGCGGGTGATGCCCTTCATGTCGCCGAGCGCCTGGCGCACCGCCTGGCCGAGCGCGATGCCGACGTCCTCCGTGGTATGGTGGAAGTCAACATGGGTGTCGCCCTTGGCGGCCACCGACAGATCGATCAGCGAATGACGCGCCAGAAGGTCGAGCATATGGTCGAAAAAACCGATGCCGGTCGCGATCTCGGCCCGGCCTTCGCCGTCGAGGTTCACGCTTACGGTCACATCGGTTTCGTTCGTCTTGCGGGCGATCGTCGCGCGGCGGGTCATTTCAATACGCATCCCTTGGCGGTCCAAGCCCGCCATGAAGCCGGAAAAAGGTGAAAATCCCATCAAATGGGACGGGATGGGCGCTCCTTTAGCAGGTGAGGCCGGGCAGCGCTACGCCGCGCCCGCCCTCTAGCCCCGCTCCCGCCTGAGCCGGACATAGAGCGCCCCGGCTCCGCCATGAGCGGCCGAGGCCTCGGAAAAGCCGATGACGGTCTCCCGGAGCGCGGGCTCGGCCAGCCAGATCGGGACCATACGGCGCAGCACGCCCCGCTCCTCGCCGGATTTGCCCTTGCCGGTGATGACCAGAACGACCCGCGACCCCCGGCCCTGCTGGGTCTTCAGGAAGCGCAGCAGCCGGCCATGGGCCTGATCCTGATAAAGACCGTGAAGATCGAGCCTTGCATCGACCGCGGCGCCCTTTTTCAGCGAACGCGCCAGCTTCGGCTCCAGCGGAGCAAGGGGGGGCGGCTTTCTCGGCTCCGCACGCGGCGCGGCGGATGCCAGCAGCGCCGTGCGGGTCACCGGTTTCATCGGGGCCGCCGGGCCTGCCTCGGCAGCCGGCTTTTTCTTGCGGCCGGGCAGCGGCCGGACCGATTCGGCCACCTTGTCCCAGAGCGCCCGCTCCTCGGGCGACAGGTCGCGGCGGCGGCGCGGACGTTTCGGCCCATCCTTCATTGTTCCTGGGCCTTCATTGCACCCGGGCTTTCATTGGGCCGGCGCGGGCCGCGGCATCAGCACGATGAAATGGCCGCGATGGCGGATCCGGCCGGCGATCTTGCCGGCCTCGGGACCGGTTCCGACGAAGATGTCGGCGCGCGCCGGGCCGCGAATCGCCGCGCCGGTGTCCTGCGCGATCATCAGGCGCTGCATCAGCAGCTCGCCCTTCTTGGCCGGAAGGCGCGCCTCGATCCACACCGGCAGTCCATACGGCCAGATGCCGTCGTCGACGGCGATGCTGCGTCCGGCGGAAACCGGCACGGTCTGCGCGCCGATCGGGCCCTCGCTGTCCGGCCGTCCTTCGTCCTTTCGGAAGAATATGTACGATTTGTTTTCCCGCATCAGCGCCGGCGCGTCGAGCGGATTGGCGGCGAGATAGGCGCGGATCGAGGTCGCGTCGGCGCGCTCGCGCGTCATCGTACCGCGCTCGACGAGCACGCGTCCGATCGGGGTGAACGGATGGCCGTTGCGTCCGGCGAAGTTGACGCGCATCGTCTGGCCGTCCGGCAGCTTGATGCGGGCCGAGCCCTGTATGTGCACGAAGAACGCGTCCACCGGCTCAAGCCAGACGAGCTCGAGCCCACGTCCGGCGAACGCGCCGCCCTCTATCATGGCCCGGTCGGGAAAGGGTTCGGGCGCGGGGCCGGGCGGAAAGCCGAGCAGCGGCGTGTTGTAGATCCTGGTCTTCGTCAGGGAGCCCCGATACTCCGGCTCATAATAGCCGGTGTAGAACGCCTGGCCCGCCGGGGAAACGAGCGCGGGCACGAACCAGTTTTCGAAAAACGCCCGCGCCTGCTTGCGGGTCGGCGGTTTTGTCAGCGCCAGGGCGGCGGCACAGGCCGGCTGTAGGGACAAATCGGGCGGAAGCCCGGGCCGCGCCGGGGCGGGCTTGGCGTTCAGCGCCGCGCAGCTTCTGCGGAACGGTCCGAACGCGGCGGCATGATCGTCATCCGCCCAGCCGTGGAGCGCCTCGAACAGCAGAGGCTGCAGATGAACCTCCGGCTGCGGAACCGGGGACGGCGCTGGCGCGGCAAGCGCCATCGTGGCGGCAACCAGAGCCGCGGCGACGCCACATGCTGGCGCCGTCGGGTTCATGCGGATTCGGTGCGCACCAGTTTCCAGTTCGGATCGCGCGACCCGATCTCGCGCGCGAACGTCCAGAGATCGACGACCTCGGTCACCTTGTCCGGGCTGCCGTCGATGATCGTGCCGTCCTTGCCGCGCGTCGCCGTGACGATCTGCGAGGAAAACTTCATCTCGATTTCGGCCGCACCATCGCGCAGTTCGGCGCCGTTGATGGTCGCCTTGTCGATCGACACGAACGTCGTCTGCACGGTTTCGCCACGCCGTTCGCGGTCGGCGATGGCCGCCGCAAAGCTCTCATAGACGTCCTTGGCGAGAAGGTTCTTCAGCGTCTTGGTGTCGCCGTTGGCGAAGGCGGTGACGATCATCTCATAGGCGGCGCTGGCGCCCTGGACGAAGACCTGGGCATCGAAACCCGGCTCGGCGGCGGCGATGGCATCGAGCCCCTCGGCGGCCTGCGGCTCGATGATGGCTTTCCATTTCTCGGCGGCCGGCGCCGGCGGCCCGGCGTCCTCGCGCGGCGGCAGCGCGACGACGTTGTCGCCGGTCTGCGCCGGCGGCTCGCGCCGCGTATAGGGGTCGTAGGGCGGCCGCTCCTCGCCGGTGCGCGTTCCGAGAACGCTCCGCAGCCGGAGGAAAATGAACACCGCCAGAACAAGGAAAATGACAGTGTAGATGTCGAACACGTCGCTCATTGCCACCTGAAATCAAGCTGCGGGACGCGGCGCTTGTGCCGCTCGCCAACATATATGGCCACTCGGGGCTGTTGCGCCAGCCGCTTCGGCGCAAGCTTCCGCGTGCGAGCCGGGAAATCGGCTGCCCGCCGCCCCGGCCGCGGCTTGCGGACGGCGCGCCGCGCGTGTTAGCCACCCCCGCGTCCGCAGCAGGAATACGATGGGAGTTCGGCGCCATGGCGAAAAAGACCAATAACGGCGAGGCGGCCCCGGCAGCGGCCTCCACCGAGGAACAGCCTCTCGGCGGCGCGCCGGCGTTCGGCGTTCTGGCGCAGTATGTGAAGGACCTGTCGTTCGAGAATCCGGGCGCGCCCCGCACCCTTGTGCAGTCCGGCGGCGCCCCGAACATCCAGATTTCGGTCAATGTGAACGCCCGCGGCCTGTCCGAGCAGGATGTCGAGGTCGAGCTCAAGATCGAGGGCCAGGCCGGCGAGGCCGCGAACACCTCGTTCCGGTTCGACCTTCTTTATGCCGGCGTGTTTCGCCTGCAGAACGTGCCGCAGGACCAGCGTACCCCGCTGGTGCTGATCGAGGCGCCGCGTCTGCTCTTCCCGTTCGCGCGCCAGATCATCGCCGAAGCGGTGCGCGCCGGCGGCTTCCCGCCGCTTTTGATCGATCCGATCGATTTCGCCGCGCTCTACCGCCAGCGCATGGCGCAGGAAGCGGCCGGAAAAACCGCGCAGGGCTGATCGCAAAAAGGCCGGTCTACTCCGCCGGGGTTGCCGGCGGCTCGTAGGACCACCACAGCGCGGTTTCGCCGAGCGAGCGCACGAAGCCCCTGTGCTCGACCAGATCTTCGGTCGAAATGCGCGGCGGCAGCGGCGCGGGCCGCGCCGCCACCACGACCTCCTCGCCGACCCTCGGCTGACGTTCGCTTGCGACCGCAAGGCCAAGGCTCGCCTGGCGGCCGCCCATGAGTTCGGCATAGACCTCGGCCAGAAGTTCGGCGTCGAGCAGCGCGCCGTGCTTGGTGCGCCGCGAATTGTCGATGCCGTAGCGGGCGCACAGATCGTCGAGCTTGTTGGATGCGAAGCCGTGCTTGCGGCGGGCAAGTGTCAGCGTGTCGACAAGGCGCTCGCGCGCGATGATCGAGCGGCCGCAGCGCTCCAATTCGGCGTTCAGGAATCCGATGTCGAACGTGCCGTTATGCGCGACGAGCCGAGCGTCCTCGCCGATGAAGGCGACGAAGTCGTCGACGATCTCGTGAAAGCATTTGTGCGCCGAGAGGAATTCCGCCGACAGGCCGTGAACGCGGAACGCCGCCTCCGGCATGTCGCGTTCCGGATTGATGTAGACATGGAAGGTCTGGCCGGTCGGAATGAGATTGAACACTTCGACGCAGCCGATCTCCACCACGCGATCGCCATTCAGGGGATCGAGCCCCGTCGTCTCTGTGTCGAAAATGATTTCCCGCATCTGCCCCCGCGCCGATTCGGCTCACGGCTTAGCATCCGGTGAAGATTCGGTGAATCGCTGGACCACATCTTTCACAGCCCTCCGGGTCTGCTTGATCGGCCCGGAAGTGTCGATGACGATGTCGGCGCGTGCGCGTTTTTCCGCATCCGGCATTTGCCGGGCGAGGATGGAGGCGAACTTCTCCCCGGTCATTCCCGGCCGCGACAGAACGCGCGCGCGCTGCAAATCCTCCGGCGCCGACACCACGACGATGAGATCGGCGCGGCCCTCGCGGCCGGTCTCGAACAGCAGCGGGATGTCGACCACCGCAAGCGGCGCGCCGGCGGCGCGCGCCGCACCGATGAAATCGTCCTCCATGCGCCGCACCAGGGGATGGACAATCTCTTCGAGGCGCGCCAGCGCCTCGGGATCGTTCAGCACCGCGCGCGACAGTACGGGACGGTCCACTTCGCCGTCGCGCGTCGTGCCCGGAAACGCCGCCTCGATCAGCGGAACGGCCTCAGCTTTATAAAGAGCGTGAACCGCGGCATCCGCCTCGAACACCGGCACGCCTTCCTCGGCGAACATGCGGGCGACCGTGGATTTTCCCATCCCGATCGATCCCGTGAGGCCGAGAAGGATCATGGCGCGCCCCCGATGTCCCGTTCGACCAGACGGCGCAGTTCGGGCGTGACGTCCGGACGCACGCCGAACCATTTTTCAAATCCCGGCACGGCCTGGTGCAGCAGCATGCCGAGACCGTCGACGGTCCGGTTGCCGCGCGCCGCGGCGTCTTCCAGAAGGCTCGTCCGCAGGGGTACATACACAATATCCGTGACCACGGCGCGCGGGTTAAGCGCTTCGAGCGCGATCTCCAGCGCGGGCTGACCCGTCATGCCGAGGCTCGTCGCGTTGACGAGAAGCGTCGCAGCGCGCAGCGCCGCATCGAGATCGTCATCGCCGACGGCGCGCCCGCCGAGTGCGCGCGCGAGCTCGTTCGCCCGGTCCCGGTTGCGGTTGAAGATGGCGATGTCTTCGGCGCCGCGCTGGACGAGTCCATACACGACGGCACGCGCCGCGCCGCCCGCGCCGAGCACGACGGCTTTCAGCGGCGCCTTGTCCCATCCGGGTGCGCCCTGGTCGAGATTCGACAGGAAGCCCTCGACATCGGTGTTCGCGCCGTGCAGCGCGCCGTTCTCGAACCACACCGTATTGACGGCGCCGACGGCGCGCGCGGTCGCGTCGATGTTGCCGCCGAGCATCCCCATTACCGCCTCCTTGTGCGGCACCGTGACATTGCAGCCGGCGATGTCGCGGCCGATGCGCGCAAGGAACTGAGGAAGATCGTCCGGAACGACGGCCTCTTTGTCATAGACACCGTCGATGCCGTGCCGATGCAGCCAGTGATTATGGATGATGGGCGAGCGCGAATGCTTGATCGGCCAGCCGATGACGCAGGCGCGGATCATTCGAGCAGCATCCCGTGACGCCTCAGCCCGGCAAGCAGCGGAAACAGCGGCAGGCCGAGAATCGTGAAATGATCGGCCTCGACGGTCTCGAACAGATGGGCGCCCGCGCCCTCGAGCTGATAGCCGCCGACGCACTTGGTCACGCGATCGCCGGCCTGGGCAAGATAGCGATCGAGAAATTCCTCGCTGAACGGGCGCATCAGAAGGCGCGCCGAGGTGAGAAAGGTTTCGACGACGACGCCGTCGAACACCAGTGCGGCGGCCGAATAAAGATGATGTTCGCGGTCGCGGAGCGACAGAAGCTGCGTGCGCGCTTCAGCCAGCCCCGACGGCTTGTGCAGACGCTCATGGCCGACGGCCAGGGTCTGGTCGGCGCCGAGAACCATCCTTTGCGGAAAATCGGCGCTCACAGCCTGTGCCTTCTGGACGGCGAGAGCGACCGCGACCTGGCCGGCCGGCGTCTCCGCGGCATTCATGACGTCTTCGGCCATCCGTTCGTCGATCCGCGCCGGCACGATCTCGAGCGGAATGCCGGCGGCGCGCAGCATGACGGCGCGCGGCGCGCTGGCCGACGCCAGGATCAGCGGCCAGGGCTCGATCCAGAGAGGGTGCGCGAGATCCGTCATGTTGGAAGCTGCAACCGAAACTTATCCAGAGGGGGTGTGAAGTTGTGTGGACCAGACGGCGAGATTGGCCGTTCGCCGGTCACTCTGGGGGCAGGTGCCGAAACGATCAACAGGCCAGCGGTCCGGGAAGGCTTTCAGTCATGTTATGTGAACAACGGGGACGGGCGGCGCGGCCGCCCTCGGCAGGACTGCGGAATCCGTGAGCCGCCCGGTAGCGGCCGGCTTGTGGGCAGCTTGTGAGAGTCCGGGAACCCCGCTAAGCACCCGTCATATAATAAAAGAACTGAAAGAGAAAAATTGATTAATGAAGGGTTAACGGCTTCGCGGGTTCCGGGTTCCAGGCCCGTGCTGGACGTTCTGCATGGCAAGGCGCTGGCGCGGCCTCCGGTCTGGCTCATGCGGCAGGCGGGACGCTATCTTCCCGAATATCGCGAGCTGCGTGCGAGGGCCGGTTCCTTTCTCGATCTCTGCTACTCGCCCGAACTCGCGGCCGAGGTCACCCTGCAGCCGATCCGGCGGTTCGGCTTCGACGCGGCGATCCTGTTCTCCGACATCCTGATCATCCCGCATGCCCTTGGCCTTGGACTGACCTTTGCGGAAGGCGAGGGGCCGAAGCTTGAAACCCTCGACGCCGGAACGGTCGATCGCCTGGCTCCAGCGCTCGATCCCGAAAAGTGCGGCCGGGTCTACGCGGCGGTGCGGCGGGTGCGGTCCGCGCTTCCGGCCGAGACGACGTTGATCGGTTTTGTCGGCGGGCCCTGGACCGTCGCGACCTATATCGCGGCCGGCGGATCGTCGTCCGATCATGCCGAGGCGCGGCTGTGGGCGCTCGGTGATCCGGAGAGTTTCGCGCGGCTGATCGAACGGCTTGTCGATGCCAGCGTCGCGCATCTGTCGGGCCAGATCGAGGCCGGCGCCGAAGCCGTGCAGATTTTCGACAGCTGGGCCGGCGAACTTCCCGAGTCGGAATTTCTCCGCTGGTGTGTTGGACCGGTCTCGGAAATCGTGCGCCGGCTTCGGCACAAGCATCCCGGCATTCCCGTGATCGTGTTTCCGCGAGCCGCCGGAACCAAGCTTGCCGCGGTCGCCGCGGCGATGCCGGACGTCGCCCTCGGTCTCGACACGGCGGAAAGCCCGGAGGGTGTGGGCCGCCTGTTACCGGCGTCGACTCCGGTGCAGGGCAATCTCGATCCTCTGGTTCTGATCCGAGGCGGCGCGGCGCTCGACCGCGAGATCGACCGTATCCGTTCCGCCTTTGCCGGCCGGCCGCATATTTTCAATCTCGGACACGGGATAAAACCCCAGACTCCGATCGCTCATGTCGAACGGCTCGTGGCGCGGCTCAGGGAATCGGCCTAGAGTCTGGAAATGCTCTATCTTTGGCTGAAGGCCCTGCACATCATCGCCGTCATCTCCTGGATGGCGGCGCTGCTCTATCTGCCGCGCCTGTTCGTCTATCACGCCGATGCGAAGGCCGGGTCCGAAGCCTCCGAGACGTTCAAGACCATGGAGCGCAAGCTCCTCACTTTCATCGCCAATCCGGCGAGCATCGCGACCTGGGTTTTCGGCCTGTGGCTCGCGGCCGAGATGGGGGCGTGGAGCCAGGGCTGGCTGCACGCGAAACTGACGCTGGTCGTTCTGCTGACCGGCTATCATCATTTTTGCATGGCGACGGTGAAGCGTTTCGCCCGTGACGCCAATGCCCGCCCGGCGCGTTTCTACCGGATGGTCAATGAAATTCCCGCCGTGATCATGGTCGGGATTGTTATCCTTGTGGTCGTGAAACCGTTCTGACCCGGCAAAAGGAGCTTGCGGGACAGAGCGCGAATCCGTATCTGTTGAATCTACCTCCCGCGCAGGATGGCCTCCAGACAGGGTCTGGAACGCGAAAGCGCCCGGCGAGTTGGGTTTAGTCGCCCGGCCTCGCTCCGCAGCCTGCGATATTTCCTTTCCCCCCGCATTTCGCCCACGGGCGAATTCCCATCTTTAAAGGCCCTCCCCATGGAGATCAGGCTTCAGGACCTGAAAAATAAATCACCGCAGGAACTCCTGACGGTCGCGGAAGAGCTCGAAGTCGAGAACGCCTCGACACTCCGCAAACAGGAACTTCTCTTCGCCATCCTCAAGCAGCACGCCGCCCGCGACGTCGAGATCATCGGCGGCGGCGTGGTCGAGGTGCTGCAGGACGGCTTCGGCTTCCTGCGCTCGCCGGACGCCAACTACCTGCCGGGTCCCGACGACATCTATGTCTCGCCCTCGCAGATCCGCCGCTTCTCGCTGCGCACCGGCGACACCGTCGAAGGCCATATCCGCAGCCCCAAGGACGGCGAGCGCTATTTCGCGCTGCTCAAGGTCAATACGCTCAATTTCGAGGATCCCGAGGCCGCGCGCCACAAGGTTCATTTCGACAACCTGACGCCGCTCTATCCCGACGAGCGCCTGCGCATGGAAGTTGAGGATCCGACCTTCAAGGATCATTCGGGCCGCATCATCGACATCGTTTCGCCGATCGGCAAAGGCCAGCGCGGCCTCATCGTCGCGCCGCCGCGCACCGGCAAGACGGTGCTGCTGCAGAACATCGCGCGGTCGATCACCGCCAATCATCCCGAGTGCTTTCTGATCGTGCTTCTGATCGACGAGCGCCCGGAAGAAGTGACCGACATGCAGCGCACGGTGAAGGGCGAGGTCGTGTCCTCGACCTTCGACGAGCCGGCCACGCGCCACGTCCAGGTCGCGGAAATGGTGATCGAGAAGGCCAAGCGCCTTGTCGAGCACGGCCGCGACGTCGTCATCCTGCTCGATTCGATCACGCGTCTCGGCCGCGCCTACAACACGGTCGTGCCGTCGTCCGGCAAGGTCCTGACCGGCGGCGTCGACGCCAATGCGCTGCAGCGTCCGAAGCGCTTCTTCGGCGCCGCGCGCAATATCGAGGAGGGCGGCTCGCTGACCATCATCGCGACCGCGCTGATCGACACCGGCTCGCGCATGGACGAAGTGATCTTCGAGGAGTTCAAGGGCACCGGCAACTCCGAGCTCATCCTCGACCGCAAGGTCTCCGACAAGCGCGTCTTCCCGGCGATGGACATCACCCGTTCGGGCACCCGCAAGGAAGAGCTGCTGGTGGACAAGGACATCCTCAAGAAGATGTACGTACTCCGCCGCATCCTCAACCCGATGGGCACGGTCGATGCCATCGAGTTCCTGATGGACAAGATGCGCCAGACCAAGAACAACGCCGAGTTCTTCGATTCGATGAACACCTGATCCGTCAGGCGTTCCGCACGATCAATGGCCGGGCATGTCCCGGCCATTTTTTGTTTGTCACGCGGCGCGGCCGGCCCGCATCGCATTCACCTGCAGCGCGAGGTCCTGCGGCTCGGCGACCGGCAATCCGCAGGCCTGGCCCGCGCAGACAAGAGCCCTCGCCTCGCCGGATTCCATCAGCGCCTTGGCTGGATGATCGGCCGGGAGGTGATCGGCATTCGCAACCACGTTCACCGTGCGCGCGACGAAGGGCAGGGACTTCGCCGCCGCGGCGAGCGCGCCGGACTCGTCTCCGACGACGACGATCTCGAGTCCGGCAAGCTGTGTGTCGAGCCCGTTTAGGAGCGACAGATGGCCGAACACGTTTCGCGCCATCTCGCCCGACAGCCCTTTGAGGATTTCGTCGGCGCGGTGGCGGTAGGCATCCTTGCCGGTCAGCACCGCGAGACGCTGCAATGTCTCGATGGCAAGTCCGGCCGCGCTGGCCGTCGCCTCGTCCTTGTTGCCGGTCGGTCGGACAGCAAGCGTCTCGCCGTCGTCGGCGGTGAGGAAATAGCCGCCCTCGGGCCGGGCATGATGTTTGTCGAGCGACGCGATCCATTGCTCCGCCCGGTCCAGATAGGTCCGGTCGCCGGTCGCTTCGAACAGCGCGGCCGCGGCGCGTGCCATGCCCGCGAGATCGGTGGCAAAGCCCGGATAGACCAGTCTGCCGTCGCGCCGGGAATGGCCGAGCCGGTCGCCCTTCGCCACGTTGGCCGTGACGAAACCGAACGCGGCTTTCGCGCGATCGAGCCAGTCCGGTTCGCCGAACGCCGTCGCGGCGCGCGCCAGCGCCGCGATCATCAATCCGTTCCAGTCGGCCAGAACCTTGTCGTCGAGACCGGGACGAACGCGCATCTCGCGCGCGGCGAGGAGTTTTTCGCGCAAGAGGGCAAGGCGCGGTTCGTCGTCGTCGTTCATCGCGTTGAGGCGGTTCGGTATGGACACGCCTCCCCAGTTGCCGTCGGGCGTTATGTCGTAGGCTTGCGCGAAGAACGCGCCGTCGTCCCGGCCGAGCACCTCGTCGATCCCGGCGCGTGTCCATACATAGAACTTGCCCTCGTGCCCTTCCGAGTCAGCATCGAGGCTCGATGCGAAGCCGCCGCCGGGCAGCGTCATCTCGCGCGTCAGCCAGGCCACGGTTTCCCTGGCGCGGCGGCGGAAGATCTCGCGGCCATTGGTGCGGCCGCTCATCTGGAAGGCCAGAACAAGAAGCTCGAGCAGCTGCGCGTTGTCGTACAGCATCTTTTCGAAATGCGGCACGAGCCACAATTCGTCGACCGAATAGCGCGCGAAGCCGCCGCCGATATGGTCGTAGATCCCGCCGGCCGAGATGCGGTCCATCGTGTGCAGGAACAGCTGATGGAAGCGGGCGTCGCCCGTGCGGTCGCCCGCGCGCCAGATGAATTCGAGCACCGGCGTGTTGGGGAATTTCGGCGCGCCCTTGAGTCCGCCGAGCATCGGATCGAACGCGCCGGCGAGTTGCCCCGCGACGCCGTCGAGATCGGCGCGCGTGAGATCGACCGCGTCGGCGTTCCCGGATTTCAGGCGCGCCAGAATTGTATTGACGTTCTGCGCGACGTCGGGTCCGCGCTCGCGGAAGGTCTTTTCGATGCCGCGCAAGACGTCGGTGAAGGACGGGCGGCCATAGGCCTGCGTCTTCGGGAAATAGGTGCCGCCGAAGAACGGCTCGCCGTCGGGCGTCAGGAACATGGTTAACGGCCAGCCGCCCTGCTGGCCCATCGCATGCAGCGCCGCCATGTTGACCTGGTCGACATCCGGCCGCTCCTCGCGGTCGACCTTGATGTTGATATAGAGCTCGTTCATCACCGCCGCCGTCGCTTCGTCCTCGAAGCTTTCGTGCGCCATGACATGGCACCAGTGGCAGGCGGCATAGCCGACCGACAGCAATATCGGCTTGTTGCTGCGCTTCGCTTCGGCGAGCGCTTCCGGCGACCACGGCCACCAGTGGACCGGATTGCCGGCGTGCTGACGCAGATATGGACTGGTTTCCTCGGCGAGACGGTTCTTGCTCATCGGCCCTCTTTTGCGCACATGTCCGGAAGTGCTTAGCGCCTAACTGGTTTCACGTGAAACAGATGCAAGCGAAAGAGACGATATTTGCGCTGTCATCCGCGCCCGGCCGTGCCGGCGTCGCGGTGGTGCGCGTGTCGGGACCGCGCGCCGCGCACGCGCTGGAGGCACTCACGGGCCGCGTGCCGTCCGCACGCCGCGCCACGCTCGCGGACATACGCGATCCGGTTTCACGTGAAACACTCGATCGCGGTCTCATTCTTTTCTTTCCCGCGCCGCAATCGGTCACCGGCGAGGACGTCGCCGAGCTTCATATTCATGGCGGCCGCGCCAGCGTGTCCGGGGTTCTCGCCGCGCTGGAGAACATCGAAGGTCTCCGCCCGGCCGAGCCGGGCGAATTCACCCGCCGCGCCTTCGAGGCCGGGAAGATGGATCTCGCGCAAACCGAGGCGCTGGCCGATCTGCTCGATGCCGAAACCGCTGCCCAGCGGCGCCAGGCGCTGCGCCATCTCGAGGGCGGTATCGGCGCAAGGGCCGAGGACTGGCGGCTGCGTCTGATCGAGGCACTCGCCTTGGCCGAGGCCGAGATCGATTTTCCCGATGAGGGCGATTTGCCCGCCGGCCTGATGTCGCGCGCCGCGAAGATCGCGGGAGAACTCGCCGCCGAGATCGGCGCCGTCCTGGACGAGCCGTCCTCCGGCGAGCGGTTGCGCGACGGCGCCGTGATCGTCATCGCCGGCCCGCCCAACGCCGGCAAAAGCTCCTTCCTCAACCGCGTTGCGAGACGCGATGTCGCCATCGTCTCACCCCATGCCGGGACGACGCGCGACATGCTCGAAGTCGCGCTTGATCTCGGCGGCTATCCGGCCACGCTGATCGACACCGCGGGCGTACGCGAAACCGCCGACCCGGTGGAGCAGGAGGCGCTGCGCCGCGCCGAGGCCCGCGCCGGGCGCGCCGATCTCGTGCTGTGGTTCGCGGAAGAGGGCGCGCCGCCGCCGCGGATCGATGCGCCGGTCTGGCGCGTCAGGAACAAGATCGATGCAGGCGGCGCGGCGGGCGATGCGGATTTCGCCATCTCCGCGCTCACCGGCGAGGGCGTCGATCGCCTTCTCGCCGCGCTCGGCGCGTGGGTGAAGGCCGACCTTGCTCCGGCGGAGTCGGCGCTGATCACCCGTGCCCGTCATCGTGCCGCGCTGACCGAGGCCCGCGCCCATCTCATCGCATCGTCCGCCTCCGGCGCGCCACCGGAAATCATGGCCGAAGAACTCCGCTTGTCCGCGCGGGCGCTGGGGCGTATCTCAGGCCGCGTCGATGTCGAGGATCTGCTCGACGCCATCTTTTCCAGCTTCTGCATCGGCAAATGACCTCGGAACCGGCGAGAAGGTTTCACGTGAAACAGTACGACGTCATCGTTGTCGGCGGCGGACATGCCGGATGCGAAGCCGCATCCGCGGCCGCGCGCATGGGTGCGAAGACGGCGCTTGTCACCCACCGGTTCGAAACCGTCGGCGCAATGTCGTGCAACCCCGCGATCGGCGGTCTCGGCAAGGGCCATCTGGTCCGCGAGGTTGATGCACTCGACGGCCTGATGGGCCGCGTGGCCGACGCTGGCGGCATTCAGTTCCGTGTCCTCAACCGCCGCAAGGGTCCGGCGGTGCGTGGTCCGCGCGCCCAGGCCGACCGCAGGCTCTACGCGGCCGCAATGCAGCAGGTGATCCGCACCCACGCCAATCTTGACGTCATCGAGGGTGAGGTCGACGATCTGGAGATCGGCCCTGAGGGCGTCCGCAGCGCGCTGCTGAAGGACGGTACGAGGCTCCACTGCGGCGCTGTCGTGCTCACCACCGGCACCTTCCTTTCGGGCCTCATCCATATCGGCGAAACCAAAATCCCCGCCGGGCGGGCCGGGGAAGCCCCGGCGCTCGGCCTCTCGAAGACTCTTCTGGCGCAGGGTTTCGCGCTCGGCCGCCTCAAGACCGGCACGCCGCCGCGTCTCGACGGCGCGACCATCGATTATGCCGCGCTCGAACCGCAGCCGGGCGACGACGAGCCGGAGCCGTTCTCGGCGCTGACCGCGCGGATCGAAAACCCGCAGGTGCTCTGCCACATCACGAGGACGACCGCCGAGACGCACAAGATCATCGCCGCGAACATCCATCGCGCGCCGATGTATTCCGGTCAGATCGACTCGCGCGGCCCGCGCTATTGCCCGTCGATCGAGGACAAGGTTGTGCGCTTCAACGAGCGCGACAGTCATCAGATCTTTCTCGAGCCGGAAGGCCTCGACGACACCACGGTCTATCCCAACGGCATCTCGACCTCGCTGCCGGAAGACGTCCAGCTTGCATTGCTCGCGACGATCCCGGGTCTTGAGAATGTCCGTGTCGTGCGGCCGGGCTATGCGATCGAATATGATTATGTCGATCCGCGCGAGCTGGAGCCGACGCTCGAAACCAAGCGCGTGCCCGGCCTGTTCTTCGCCGGCCAGATCAACGGCACCACCGGCTATGAAGAGGCGGCGGCGCAGGGTCTGATCGCGGGGCTGAACGCGGCGCGGAAAGCCGGCGGCGGAGACGGCATCACCTTCGATCGGTCGGAGGGTTATCTCGGTGTCCTGGTCGACGATCTCGTCACACGTGGAGTGTCCGAGCCCTACCGCATGTTCACCTCGCGCGCCGAATACCGGCTGTCGCTCCGCGCCGACAACGCCGACCAGCGCCTGACCGAACGCGGCACCGCCATCGGCTGCGTCGGGCCGGAACGCACCTCTGCCTGGCGCGCGAAATCCGATGCGCTGGCCGCGGCGCGCACGCTCGCGCGTTCGGTGTCGCTGACGCCGAAGGAAGCCTCCGCCCACGGTCTCGCGATCAACCAGGACGGCGTTCGCCGCACCGCCTTCGATCTCCTGTCGCGGCCCGAAATCACCATCGCCGGTCTCGCGCGCATCTGGCCGGAATTTTCCGCGCTTGATGCGAAGATTGCGGAGCAGGTCGAGATCGACGCCACCTATGCCGTCTATCTCGAGCGCCAGCAGGCGGACATCGACAGCTTCCGCCGCGAGGAGGGCCGGGCGGTCCCGGACGATCTCGATTACGGTGCGATCTCGGGCCTCTCCGCCGAGCTGCGCCTCAAGCTCGAAACCATTCGCCCGAAGACGATCGGGCAGGCGGGCCGCATCGAGGGCATGACGCCGGCGGCGCTGACGCTGCTCGTTGCCCATGCCCGCCGCGCCGCCTGATGGACGCCTCCCTGAAAGTTGGCCGCGCCGCGGCGCAAAAACTCTTTCCCGATGTTTCACGTGAAACCTGGGCGCGGCTCGAGACTCTCGTCGCCCTGCTTCTGAAATGGCAGAAAACGATCAATCTCGTTGCGCCGAAAACCGTGCCCGAGGTCTGGACGCGCCATGTCGCCGACAGCCTTCAGGTCGCGGCGCTGATTCCCCCTGATGCGAGGATCGTGGTTGATCTCGGTTCGGGCGGCGGCTTTCCGGGGCTTGTGATCGCGGCGGTCCTCAAGGATCGCGACGGCGCCGAAATCCATCTCATCGAAAGCGACCAGCGCAAGTCGGCTTTCCTGCGCGAGGCGGCGCGGGCGATGGCTGTCCCGGCGAAGGTCCACAACGCCCGAATCGAATCCGCGCTTTCGGATTGGCCGCCGGGCGCCGATGTCGTGACCGCCCGGGCGCTGGCGCCGCTGAAGGACCTCATTGGTCTCGCCGCGCCGCTGTTGAAAGCGGGGACGCCGGGAATCTTTCCTAAGGGACGGGAATCACTGGAAGAATTGGCCCAGGCCGAGGCGGTCTGGACGTTGGACGCCCGTCTCGTTCCGAGTCTTACCGACCCGGAAGCACGCGTCGTCGTTGTTTCGGCGGTCAAGCCGCGCTAACCATTCAGTAAGACTGTCGGTGGGGCCACCATGACTGAATCCGTAACGACGCCGCGCGTGCTGGCCGTCGCCAACCAGAAGGGCGGCGTTGGCAAGACGACGACCGCGATCAATCTCGGAACCGCGCTCGCCGCCATCGGCGAGAAGGTGCTGATTGTCGATCTCGACCCGCAGGGCAACGCGTCGACCGGCATGGGCATCGACCGCAAGAGCCGAAAGCTCTCGACCTTCGACGTCATGCTCGGCGAAGCCGAGATCCGCGAGATCGTGCTGCCGACGGCGGTCCCGCGCCTCGATCTCGCGCCGTCCACGATGGACCTGCTCGGCGTCGAGATGGAGATCGCCGGCGACAAGAACCGCGCCTTCCGCCTGCGCGATGCGCTGCGCCGCCTGGCCGAGGACGGCGGCGAGCCGTACACGTATGTACTGGTCGACTGCCCGCCCTCGTTCAACATCCTCACCATCAATTCGCTGGCCGCCGCGGCTGCCATTCTCGTGCCGCTGCAGTGCGAGTTCTTCGCGCTCGAAGGCCTGTCGCAGCTGCTGCGCACGGTCGAACAGGTGCGCTCGACGCTCAATCCGGATCTCACCATCCAGGGCGTTGTGCTGACCATGTTCGACGCGCGCAACAACCTGTCCGGCCAGGTCGTCGCCGACGTGCGGCAGTATCTCGGCGACAAGGTTTTCGACACGATCATTCCGCGCAATGTGCGCGTGTCGGAGGCGCCGTCGCATGGCAAGCCCGTGCTGCTCTACGATCTCAATTGTTCGGGCAGTCAGGCCTATCTGAAGCTCGCCTCGGAGATCATCCAGCGCGAGCGCAAGCTCCGGGCGGCGTGAGGCTCAGGATTTCGGGAGACTGGATGTGATGGCGGACGATGCGGCGCGGCCCCGTTTGGGGCGCGGCCTTGCGGCACTTATCGGCGATATCGGCGACGACGAGCAGGCGCCGGCGGCACGCGCGCCGCGCGAGGGGCAGAAGCGTCTGCCGATCGAATATCTGCGCGCCAATCTGAAGAATCCGCGCAAGAGTTTCGGCGAGGAAGAGCTCGAGGACCTCGCCAATTCGGTGCGGGAGAAAGGCGTTCTTCAGCCGATCCTCGTCCGCGCCGTCAAGGGCGCCAACAACGCGTTTGAAATCCTTGCCGGCGAACGCCGCTGGCGCGCCGCGCAGCGCGCGGGCGTGCACGACGTTCCGGTCGTCGTGCTCGACGTCAGCGACAAGGAGGCGCTCGAGATCGCGATCGTCGAGAACGTCCAGCGCGCCGATCTCAACGCCATCGAGGAGGCGCAGGGCTATGAGGCGCTGATCGCCTCGCACGGCCACACCCAGAACCATCTCGGCAAGATCATCGGCAAGAGCCGCAGCCACATCGCCAACACGATCCGCCTGCTGAAGCTTCCCGCCGATGTCCGGCAATGGGTGCTTGAGGGCAAGCTGACGGCGGGCCATGCGCGCGCGCTGATTTCCGCCGAGGATCCGTCGGCGGCGGCGAAACGCATCATCGAAGGCGGCCTGTCCGTACGCGACGCCGAAGCGCTCGGCCAGGCGCAGTCGGCGAAACCGAAAAAACCGAAGGGCAAGGACCAGGACACGACGGTTCTGGAAAAGATGCTGTCGGATGCGCTCGGCCTTGTCGTCGATGTCGCGCACAAGGGGCCGGGCGGCCAGGTCATCATCCGCTATTCCAGCCTCGAACAGCTCGACGAGATCGCGCGGCGTTTGAAGCGCTCGCGATAAAGGTTCGGCGCCCCTCTCTGCCGCTTGCGGGAGAGAGACTCGGCGGCGGAGCCGCCGAGCGCAGTGAGGGGAAAGCCCTAGGCGAGATCTTTCATCCGTCATGCTCGGGCTTGGCCCGAGCATCCGCGGGTTTGGATGACGCTGATGGGCTGTGCAAAACCAAAATCCTCATCCTGAGGAGGGCCGAAGGCCCGTCGCGAAGGATGGGCCGCAACCACCGAACTCGCCGCTCATCCTTCGAGACGCGATGCTGCGCATCGCTCCTCAGGATGAGGCTTGTGTGTGTCCGGGGGCGCTCGGCTTTGCCTCGCTCGTCCGGGAATTAGCCTGAAAATAATCCTTGACTTTATTCCTACCGTCTGTTACACACATCCCGCTTTCGATCACGGAGGGCGCATCTAGAGGCGTCTGAATGCGGATCGGGAGTGCGGTGACCGGGCGCGGCGTTCGCAGCGTTTTCGTCCGGCGGCCCAAGGCGTGCGGTCCCGGCGGGCTCAGTACACCCGCCACAGGAGACCCCTGCGGTCGGCCTGCCCGTTAACCTCCGAAC
>LNFM01000499.1_pt1 | contig 162845 bp, 157 predicted proteins | sample 596031 | NCBI WGS metagenome assembly LNFM01 (sample SAMN04254537, study PRJNA301005) | activated carbon metagenome | isolation source: dual media filters at the Ann Arbor, Michigan drinking water treatment plant | place: USA: Ann Arbor | reverse complement strand
ATCCGTCGCTACGCGCCACCTTCCCCCTCCGGGGGAAGGTAAAGCCGCAAAGATGGACGAGCTTGCTGCCGGTCGATAACTTGAGGCCAAGATTATCGAGGATTGCCCGCATGGTGAGCCTGCCCGACGGATTGGCCGTCGTCGTCAAACGCGATTGCCCGACCTGCGAGCTGATCACGCCCGTCCTGCGCCAGCTCGCCGGCGGCAGCGAGCGGCTGACGGTGCTGACGCAGGACGATCCGGCGTTTCCACCCGGCATCAAGGGCGTCGTCGACGACACCGATCTCGAGCGCTCCTGGCATCTCAACATCGAGACCGTGCCGACGGTGATCCGCATTGTCGGTGGCCGCGAGTCCGCTCGCGCCTTCGGCTGGCACCGCGGCGAGTGGGAGACGCTCACCGGTGTGCGCGGCCTGGGCGAAGGCCTGCCGGCGGAGCGGCCGGGTTGCGGCTCGAAGACCGTCGACCCCGGCATGGTCGACGAGCTGGAGCTGCGCTTCGGGGGCGTCAGCTTCGCCTCGCGGCCGGTCGAGATCGGCGGCTACGAGGACGATGTCGAGGCCTGCTTCGAACGCGACTGGAGCGACGGCCTGCCTGTCGTGCCGCCGACGCCGGTGCGCGTGTTGCGCATGCTGCGCGGCACGACGCGCGATCCCAAGGAAGTGCTCGGCATGATGCCGCCGGATTATCCGGCCTGCACGGTCGAGAAGGTGGCGATCAACGCCGTCATGGCGGGCTGCAAGCCGGAATACATGCCGGTGCTGCTGGCCGCCGTCGAAGCCGCGCTCGACGATCGCTTCTGCCTGCACGGCGTGATCGCCACGACGATGTATATCGGCCCGATCGCCATCGTGAACGGCCCGGCGCGCCGCCAGCTCGGCATGAACTCCGGCGTCAACGTGCTGGGCCAGGGCAACCGCGCCAACAGCACCATCGGCCGCGCGCTGCAGCTCGCCATCCGCAACATCGGCGGCGGCAAGCCGGGCGGCGTCGATCGCGCCACTTTGGGCAATCCCGGCAAGCTCGGCCTGTGTTTCGCCGAGGACGAGGAGGGCATGTCCTGGGATCCGCTCTCGGTCGAGCGCGGCGTCGCGCGCGGCAAGTCGGCGGTGACGGTCTTCGCCGGATACGGCGTGCAGGGCGTCGTCGATCAGAACTCGCGCACGCCGGAGTCGCTGGCCAAGAGCTTCGCGATGGCCCTGAATTCGGTGTTCCACCCCAAGACCTTCCCCGGCCCCGACGTCTTCATCGTCTGCTCACCCGAACATCACCGCGTCTTCCGCGACGCCGGTTGGAGCAAGGCGCGCCTGAAGGAGGAGCTGCACAAGCTCTGCGTCGTCGAGGCCGACACGATCATCCGCGGCGTCGATGGCTGCGCCGTCGGCGTGCCGGAGAAGCTGGCCGGCAAGACCCTGCGCAAGTTCCGGCCGGATGGCCTGAACATCGTGCATGCCGGCGGTACGGCGGGCCTGTTCTCCGGACTGCTGGTCGGCTGGGGCGCCGCCGCCGAGATCAACAGTCAATGCGTCACCAAGGAGGTGCGAAGCTGACCATGGACAACAGAACCCTGCTCGACCCGACAGGCGAGCTCAAGGTTGTCGGCCGCCAGAAGCCGCCGCGACCATCCTCGCTCGACGGTGTGACCGTCGGGCTGCTCGACATCGCCAAGGCGCGCGGCAACATTTTCCTCGACCGCCTCGACGAGCGGCTGAGCGAGCGCGGCATCGCGGTGAAGCGCTACGCCAAGGCGACGCCCAGCCGCCTCGCGCCGATCGACCTCAAGCAGAAGATCGCCGGGGAGGTGCAGGTCGTCGTCGAAGGCTTGGCTGATTGAGGGTCTTGCACAACGTGCAGTCTGCACGACATTGCTGACCTCGAGAGCCGCGGAATTCCGTCGATGGGTGTCGCCACGACCGCCTTCGTCGAAGCCGCCGCCGCGCAAAGCGCCACGCTCGGCTACGAGCCGTCCCTCGTCTGGGTGCCGCATCCGATCCAGGACCGCACCGACGACGAGATCCGGCAGATCGCCGACAACGCGTTCGACGAAATCCTGCGCCGCCTGACCGCGACCTGAGGTCTTGATCTTACCTTCCCCCGGAGGGGGAAGGTGCCCGAAGGGCGGATGGGGGATGTCGAAGACGGACTCAGGAGTCCGTCTTCGACATCCCCCATCCGTGGCGCTACGCGCGCCACCTTCCCCCTCCGGGGGAAGGTAGAGGATGGCGCAGGGGGAGAGATGTGATACGCCAGCTCTTGCGCCGCTGCGCCGCTATTGTCGTGCTGGGCGCGCTCAGCGCATGCGCCAGCACGCCGCTGGTGGTCCAGCCGATGAATCCCGCCGACACGCAGGCGGTGCGGGCCGGCATGCAGGCGCTGAACCTCCGGGGCGAGGACGCCGACAAGTTCGTTGGCCCAATCCCCGCGCTGTTCCGCTGGGAGTCGACCGAGGTCCCGGTGGCGATGGTCTACGGCGACGGCTTCGACCGTGCGTGCCGCACGCGTACCCAGACGCATTTCGACACCGTCGCCGCACGGATCCAGCGCGAGACCAACCTCAAGTTCACCCGCGTCGATGATCCGGCCAAGGCGCGCGTGCTGTTCGAGTTCGCGCGCGAGCGCGCGGCCGACCAGGCTTTTCGCGCGCTGTCCAAGGGCGAGAGCATCGCCGAGACCTGGAAGAACCCGCCGGTCGCCGGCGCGCGCCGCTGGGAGGCCTGGCAGCTTTCCGATCGTGCGCGCAAGACCATCGAACGGGCGTACATCCTCGACACCGCGCACTACCTCGACAACAGCCCGGGCAGCCGCGTGCGACCCTGCAAGCCGTTCGACTTCGCGGTCTATCTCAAGCAGTTCTCCGCGAAGGTCGAGATCGCGCCGCTGAACTTCGGCATCGAGCGCTTCCAGGAGCCGGCGCAGATCGAGCGCTACGACACGATGCTGCTGCGCCTCTTCTACGCCGAAGGCTCGCGCCCGGGCATGACGGGCGGCGAACTCGCGGCGAGGGTCAAGCTCGCCGTTCCGTAGTGGACGCTACGCGTTGAAGCCGCCATCGACGTCGAGCGTCGCGCCGGTGATGTAGGCGGCGTCCGGACCGGCGAGAAACGCCACAGCGGCGGCGATCTCCTCCGGCTTGCCGAAACGCCCCAGCGCCGTGCCCGCCTTCTGGATCTCGGCGAAGGCGCCGTCGGCCGGGTTCATGTCGGTGTCGATCGGACCGGGCTGGATCGTGTTGACCGTGATGCCCTTGGGCCCGAAATCGCGCGCCCAGCCGCGCGTGAAGGCCGCCACGGCCGCCTTGGTGGCGGAATAGTCGGCGAAGCCCGGCCATGGCGCGCGCGTGCCGAGGCCCGAGCCGATCGAGATGATGCGGCCGCCCTTCTTGAGATGTGGCGCGATCGCCCGTACCGCCGCCGCCACGCCGCCGACATTGACCGCCAGCTGCCGATCGAGCGCTGTCACATCGGTGGCGGGATCGCCTACTGGCCCGATGACGGAGACGCCGGCGCTGTTGACCAGGATGTCGAGGCGGCCGAAGCGCTCGACCACCGCCTTTATCAGTCCCGCGACCTGCGCCGCGTCGGCCTGGTCGGCTTTGAAGGATGCGGCGCGCACGCCGGACGCTTCGATCTCGCGCACGACCGCCTGCGCCAGATCGGCCGAAGCGGCGTAGCTGATCGCGACGTCGGCGCCGTCGGCGGCGAGACGCCTGGCGATCGCCGCGCCGATGCCGCGCGAGCCGCCTGTGACGAGGGCGACCTTGCCCTGAAGAGCCCTGCTCATTGTCATCTCCATGAGGCGTTGTTCTGTATCGATAAGTACAAAAGTGGGACTTGATCGGCGTTCGTCAATGCCTTTATGTATCGATCAGTATAGTTTGTGGATGAAGCAGGTGAGGGTGCGATGGCGACAGGCCGTCCCAGAGCCTTCGACAGCGAGGCCGCGCTCGAGAAGGCGATGCGGGTCTTCTGGCGGCAGGGTTACGAGGGCACGTCACTCAGCGATCTGACCGAGGCGATGGGCATCAACCGGCCCAGCCTCTACGCCACCTATGGCAACAAGGAAGCCCTCTTCCTGAAGGTGCTGGAGCGCTACGAGAGCGGTCCGGCGGCCTATGTGGCCGAGGCGCTCGCCGCGCCCACCGCGCGCGACTGTGTCGAGATGCTGATGCGCGGCGCCATCGATGTCGTCAGCGGTCCGGGCAAGCCGGGCGGCTGTCTGATGGTGAAGGCGGGCACAGCTAGCGGCGCCGATGCGGCGTCGGTGCGGCGGGAGATGACGCGCCGCCGCAACGCTGAAATCGCCATAGTGCGCAAGCGGTTCGATCGGGCGCATGCCGAGGGCGAGCTGCCGGCCGCGTGTGACGTCCGCGCGCTGGCGCGCTTCTATGTCGCCGTGCTCCGCGGCTTGGGCGTGCAGGGCGGCGACGGCGCCAGCCGTGCCGAGCTGCTGCAGGTGATCGATACCGCCATGGCGGCTTGGCCGGGCGGCAAACCGGCACGAAAGCGCCGGGCGGAATTGAATTGACGTTTACGTAAAGGGAAAGTATGTGGCCGGCTGGACGTTGCCGGTGGGCCGGCCCATGGTGACGCCGCAAGAAGCGTGGAGGGAGTGGCGCCTTTGAGTGCGTTGGCCAGCGTCTATACGCCGGAACACCAGATGTTCCGCGACACCTGCCGCCGCTTCTTCGAGACGGAAGTGCAGCCGCATCACGCGCAATGGGAAGACGAGGGCGTCGTTCCGAAGTCGGTCTGGCGCAAGGCCGGCGAGCTCGGCCTTTTGTGCATGGACGTGCCCGAGGAGTATGGCGGCGCCGGCGCCGACTGGCTGCACAATGTGATCGCCATCGAGGAGCAGTGGCGCGTTTTCGCCTCTGGCCCCGGTTTCTCGCTGCACAACGACATCACCGCGCCCTATATCAGGCACTTCGGCACCGAGGAACAGAAGCAGCGCTGGCTGCCCAAGATGGTGAGCGGCGAGATGATCACCGCCATCGCCATGACGGAACCGGGCACGGGTTCAGACTTGCAGTCGGTTCGCACGAACGCCGTGCGCGACGGCGACGAGTACGTCATCAACGGCTCGAAGACCTTCATCACCAATGGCCAGAACGCCGATCTCATCATCGTCGTCTGCAAGACCGACCCCAAGCAGGGCGCGCGCGGTACCTCGCTGATCTGCGTCGAAGGCGATCGCAAGGGGTTCCGTCGCGGGCGCAATCTCGAGAAGATCGGCATGAAGGCGCAGGACACGTCGGAGCTGTTCTTCGACGACGTGCGCGTGCCGGTCACCAACCTGCTGGGTGCCGAGGGCACCGGCTTCGCCCAGCTCATGCAGGAGCTGCCGCAGGAGCGCCTGGTGATCGGCGTGCAGGCCATCGCGGCGATCGAGGCGGCGCTGAAGGCGACGATCGAGTACACCAAGGAGCGCAAAGCCTTCGGCAAGCCGATCATCGATTTCCAGAACACCCGCTTCAAGCTGGCGGAGCTGAAGACCAAGGCCACGGTTGCGCGCACCTATCTCGACGACTGCGTCGCGCGCCATCTGCGCAAGGAATTGACCGTCGCCGACGCGGCGATGTGCAAGTACTGGCTGACCGACCTGCAGTGCGATTTCGTCGACCAGTGCCTGCAGCTCTTCGGCGGCTACGGCTACATGTGGGAATACCCGATCGCGCGGCTCTACGCCGACAGCCGGGTGCAGAAGATCTACGGCGGTACCAACGAGATCATGAAGGAACTGATCGGCCGCACGCTGTGATGTGAAACCTGTCATTCCGAGCGCAGCGAGGAATCTAGTGCAGCCCTGGATCCCTCGCTGCGCTCGGGATGACAAACAGAACCCGAGAGGAGAGGCACGATGACCGAAGCCTACATCTACGACGCCGTGCGCACGCCGCGCGGCAAGGGCCGCCGCGACGGCTCGCTGCACGAAGTCACCCCGGTGCGCCTGGCCGTGACCGCGTTGCAGGCGTTGCGCGATCGAAACAAGCTCGACACGTCGCTGGTCGACGATGTCGTGCTGGGCTGCGTAATGCCGATCGGCGAGCAGGGCGCCAATATCGCGCGCACCGCCGCCGTCATGGCCGGCTTCGAGCAGACGGTGGCAGGCGTGCAGGTCAACCGCTTCTGCGCCTCGGGCCTGGAAGCCACCAACATGGCAGCCGCCCAGGTGATGTCCGGCCAGTCGCAGGCCGTGATCGGCGGCGGCGTCGAGTCGATGTCGCGCGTGCCGATGGGCTCCGACGGCGGCGCCTGGCCGGTCGATCCGGCGGTGGCGATCCCGATGTACTTCGTGCCGCAGGGCATCTCGGCCGACCTGATCGCCTCGAAGTACGGCTTCAGCCGCGACGATGTCGACGCGTACTCCGTGGAATCCCAGAAGCGCGCCAAGGCCGCCTGGGACGCCAAGTACTTCAAGAAGTCGATCGTGCCGGTGCGCGACCAGAACGGCGTCGAGCTGCTGGACCACGACGAGCATATGCGGCCGCAGACCACGATGCAGTCGCTGGCCTCGCTCGAGCCCTCGTTCAAGATGCACGGCGAGATGATGCCGGGCTTCAACGCCGTGGCGCTGCAGAAGTATCCCGAGGTCGAGAAGATCAACCACGTGCATCACGCGGGCAACTCCTCGGGCATCGTCGACGGCGCCGCCGGCATCCTGATCGGCACCAAGGAGTTCGGCGAGAAGGCGGGCTTGAAGGCCCGCGCGCGCATCCGCTCCTTCGCCTCGATCGGCTCGGAGCCGACGATCATGCTGACCGGCCCGGCGCCGGCCTCGGAGAAGGCGTTGAAGCGCGCCGGCATGTCGGTGAAGGACATCGACCTGTACGAGCTCAACGAGGCCTTCGCCGCCGTCGTGCTGCGCTACATGCAGGCGCTGGGCGTGCCGCACGACAAGATGAACGTCAACGGCGGTGCCATCGCCATGGGCCATCCGCTGGGCGCCACCGGCGCGATGATCCTCGGCACCCTGCTCGACGAGCTGGAGCGCCGCAACCTGGCCACTGGCCTCGCCACGCTGTGCATCGGCGCCGGCATGGGCACCGCCACGATCATCGAGCGCGTCTGAGTTCCCTTCTCCCCGCGTCGGGGCCGTCCGCGGCCCCTGAGGCGGGGAGAAGGTGGCGCGCAGCGCCGGATGAGGGGCTTCTCCGGCCACTCGCGCGCCTTACCCCATCGAGAAAAGCCCCTCACCCCAACCCTCTCCCCGCCCGCGCGGGGAGAGGGGGAGGAGACGAGACCATGATCAATTACGCAGTCGATACCGACGGCATCGCCACGATCACGTGGGACATGCCAGGCCGCACGATGAACGTGCTCAACGAAGGCTCGATGGCCGCCTTCGCCGATGTCGCGCAGAAGGCGGTGAAGGACCCGGCGGTCAAGGGCATCATCCTGACCTCGGGCAAGGCCGACTTCATCGCCGGCGCCGATCTCGAGATGATCCTCAACGTCGACACCTCGGACGCCAAGGCGCTGACCGAGCAGTTCAGCCAGCTGCAGAAGATGTTCCGCGGCATGGAGACGTCGGGCAAGCCGTGGGTCGCCGCGATCAACGGCACGGCGCTGGGTGGTGGCTTCGAGATCTGCCTCGCCTGCCACTACCGCATCGCCGCCGACAACCCGAAAGCCAAGATCGGCCAGCCCGAGGTGAAGATCGGCCTGCTGCCCGGCGGCGGCGGTACGCAGCGCATCCCGCGCCTGATTGGCGTGATGGCCGCGGCGCCGATCCTGATCGAGGGCAAGGACCTCTCGGTCGCCGAGGCCAAGGGCATGGGCCTGATCCACGAGGTCGTGCCGGCGGGCGAGCTGCTGGCGCGCGCCAAGGCGTGGCTGATGGCGCCCTCCACCGAGAAGGTCGCGCCGACCTTCACCAAGGGCGTGCAGATGGACGCGCGCGCGGTGCAGCCCTGGGACAAGCCGAACTACCGCATCCCCAATTTCGCCGGCGGCAAGGTGTGGCCGGGCGGTGTCGAGATGTTCATCGGCGGCAACGCCATGATCTCGGGCAAGACCAATGGCGTCTATCCGGCGCCCAAGGCGATCCTGAGCTGCGTGTACGAGGGCCTCAACGTGCCCTTCGACACCGGCCTGAAGATCGAGACGCGCTACTTCGTCTCGCTGCTGCGCGATCCCGTGTCCAAGAGCATGATCCGCACGCTGTTCTTCGGCCTGCAGGAGGCCAACAAGCTGGCGCGCCGGCCCAAGGGGGTCCCGAAGCAGGAGTACAAGAAGATCGGCGTGCTGGGCGCCGGCCTGATGGGCGCGGGCATCGCCAATGTCTCGGCGCGCGCCGGGCTCTCGATTGTGCTGCTCGATCGCGACCAGGCCTCGGCCGACAAGGGCAAGGCGCATATCCAGGCCGATGTCGAGAAGGATGCCGGCCGCGGCCGCCTGACCAAGGAGCGCGCCGCCGAGATCCTGGGCCGCGTGCACGCCACCGCCAACTACGCCGACCTCAAGGGCTGCGAGCTGGTGATCGAGGCGGTGTTCGAGACCCGCGAGGTCAAGGCCGCCGCGACCAAGCAGGCCGAGGCCGTGCTGGCACCGACCGCGGTCTTCGCCTCGAATACCTCGACCTTGCCGATCACCGGCCTCGCCGAGGCCAGCGTGCGGCCCGAGAACTTCATCGGCCTGCACTTCTTCTCGCCCGTGGAGAAGATGCCGCTGGTCGAGATCATCGTCGGCAAGAAGACCTCGCAGGAGACGCTGGCGCGGGCGCTCGACTACGTCCAGAAGATCCGCAAGACGCCGATCGTGGTCAACGACAGCCGTGGCTTCTTCACCTCGCGTGTCTGCGGCGCCTTCATCAGCGAGGGCCATCGCATGCTGAAGGAAGGCATCCCGGCGGCGATGATCGAGAATTGCGCGCGCCTGGCCGGCATGCCCGTCGGCCCGCTGGCGCTCAACGACGAGGTCGCCATCGACCTGTCGTACAAGATCATGGACCAGACGCGGCGCGACGCCGAGGCGGCGGGCCAGAAGTACGAGGGCAGCGGCACCGAGGACATGCTCGAGCTGATGGTCAAGAAGCTGGAGCGCTTCGGGCGCAAGAACGGCAAGGGCTTCTACGAGTACCCCGCCGACGGCAAGAAGCGCCTGTGGCCGGGACTCAAGGAGCACTTCAAGGAGCGCGCGGAGCTGGCGCACGGCGAGGGTCCGGGCAAGGACGCCGTCGCCGCCGAGATCAAGAAGCGCCTGCTCTACGTGCAGGCGGTCGACACCGCGCGCTGCCTGGAATCGAACGTGCTGACCGATCCACAGGACGGCGACATCGGCTCGATCATGGGCCTGGGCTTCGCGCCGCAGACAGGCGGCGCCATCAGCCTGATCGATCAGGTCGGCGTCGCGAAGTTCGTGCAGGAATGCGACTCGCTGGCGCAGAAATACGGCTCACAGTTCAGCGTGCCGAAGCTGCTGCGCGACATGGCGAGCAAGGGCCAGAGCTTCTACGGCTCGAAGTCGAAGGCCGCCTGAGTCGCGAAGTCGAGGATCAACGGAGCGGGGCGGCCGATCGGCCGCCCCGTTTCGTTTGGTGGTCACACGCTGCGGAGAATAGGGCGAAGGCGCGTGTTGTTGACCGCGACAACGATGAGTACCGGTCCGTTCGCGCGTTCGACGGTGTCGAGGGCCGCATCGACCAATCGGATACGCTCGGCGATCTCCACGTTGTCCAGGCGGACCAACACGACGCTTCCGCTCGCGTGGCCCAGATGGACGACCAGTCCACCGAAATCTTTGTGTTCGGTCACGAGGGTGCTTTGCGCTTCAACTGCGCGAGCCAAGACCGCCGTGTCCGGTGCCCCCAACGTCGCGCGCTCGATGTCATGCCCGAGGTCTCGGAGGCCGGCACGAACCCGGCCATCGAGCGACTCGTCGGCGAGTAGCCTCACCGAGGCAGCGCCAGCTCGATGTCGCCATCCGTGAGGAAGTCGGCCGCGAAGGCGAGCGCTTGGCGGATGTCTTCGCGACTAAGGTGCGGATAGCCCAGAAGCAAGTCAGCCTCGGTTTCGCCAGCGGCGAACTTCCGCAGGATCAGGTCCACCGTGATCCGGGTACACTTGATGCAGGGCTTGCCGACCATCACGGCAGGATCGACAGTGATGCGGTCGTACATCATGTCGACAGTATAGCCGAGGTGACGCCTTCAGGCACGGCGCTGGCTGGGAGACGATATTCGCGCTATTGTTGAACCAATATCGGATCATACCCTAGGCCATTGATTCACAATGATTCCTACAGCTCTCAAGAACCTCTACTACGGCGCGATGCAGGGCCCGATGTGGGTCAATGGCCGGCTGTACAAGGCCTTCCGGCAGCCCCGGGACGGCACGCTGAACGTCCATCTCGGCTGCGGCAAGGAGCGCTACATCCCGGGCTGGCTGAACGTCGATGCCAACCTGGTCTCGGCCAAGATCGACCTCTGGATCAACTTCCTCGACAAGTTGCCGTTTCGCGACAATTCGGTCGATCGTTTCTATTCCTTCCACGTCGTCGAGCATCTGCCGGAGCGTCACCTCGCGACGCATTTCGCCGACATGTTCCGTTGCGTCAAGCCGGGCGGCGGCATCCGTATCGGCGGCCCGCATATCGAGAACGCCGCGCGCAAGTTTGTCGAAGGCGACGCGGCGTGGTTCTCGGACTTCCCGATCAACCGCAAGAGCGTCGGCGGTCGCTTCGCCAACTTCGTCTTCTGCTCGGGCGAGCACCTGACGGCGCTGTCGCCCTCGTTCCTGCGCGAGCTGGCCGAGGATGCCGGCTTCGTCGATTGCCGCACCTGCCTGCCGATCCGCGAGAGCGCGGTCGTCGGGCAGGAGATCCTGTCCACCGAGTACGAGGACGACTTCGAGTGCCCGCACACGGTCGTCATCGAGGCGCGCAAGCCCCAGGCGTGATCCCGTTCCCCTTGATCTGAAGACTCGTGCGCGCGGCGCGCTTGAGGCTGCGGCGGTTTCCGTGCGATAGCGCCAAGACGCAAAAGGGGAGGGACAGCAGAGATGACGCCAGCCGAGATCGCCGCCCTGGCCGACAAGGTAGCCGCCGCCCGCCGCGAGAGGCGGGTGATGGACTTCATGCCCGGCGCCACCGACGCGATGAGCGAGGACGAAGCCTATCACACGCAGTTCGCGGTGCACGAGCGCCTGACCGCGAACGGCGCCGATCGCATCGCCGGCTGGAAGGTCGCCCTGTCACTGCCGGCGCTTTATCTGCCGGCCGGCCTGAGCCAGCCCGCCTTCGCCGCCATCTACGGCAGCGGCGTGAAGCAAAGCGGCATCACCGTCGCCACGGGCGCCATCCACAAGGCCGGTGTCGAGTGCGAGGTCGTGGCGCGCATCGCCAAGGACGCCGCGCCGGGCGCCAAGCCCTATGACGCCGAGACCATCAAGCCCTTCATCGCTTCGCTCCATTGCGGCATGGAGATCGTCGAAAACCGCCACGCCGACCTGAGCAAGGTCACCGGCAAGGGCCGCATCATCGACGATGTTCTGCAATATGCCTGTGTCGTCGGGCCGGAGATCGCCAACTGGCAGGGCATCGACCTCGGCGCGGTCGATGGCAGCTGCACGCTCGACGGCAACAAGGTCGCCGGCGGACCGGGCACCAACGTCATGGGCGGGCCGCTGATCGCGCTGGCCTGGCTGGCCAATCGCCTCAATCATTTCGGCAAGCGGCTCAAGGCTGGCGACGTGATCCTCACCGGCTCGACCCATCCGCCCTACATGCTGCCCGGTGCCGGTACCGTCACCGCGACATGGCAGGGGCTGGGGGAGACGAAGGCGACGTTCGGATGAACTGAGCGGCCGCCTCGAGGTGGCTGCTGTCGCTGCGGCCCAGCCAATGGGTGCCGCCGGGTATGATCATCAGGCGCTTGGGCTCACGCGCCGCGGCATGAACGGCGCGGCCCTGCTCGACGCCGATGATCTCGTCGCGATCGCCGTGCACCACCATCACCGGGCAGCGAGCGCGGCCGATCTTGCCCACGGTGTCGAAGCGGCTACGCGTCAGCGCGTGGAACGGCTCGGGCAGCCAGGGATACATCGCCGAGACCTGCGCCGAGACCGAGGCCAGCGGCGCCACCAGCACCACGGCGCGGCAGGGATGGTTCACCGATAGCTCGGCCGAGACGGCGCTGCCCAGCGAGTAGCCGTAATGCGCGACGCTGCCGGCCGGCACGCCGCGGACCTTCACGAGATAGTCCAGCGCCGCGCGGCCGTCGGCGAACAACGTCTTCTCGTCCTCCGACTCGCCGCCGCTGCGGCCATAGCCGCGATAGTCGTAGAGCAGCACGTCGAAGCCGAGCGACGCGATATGCGCCGCCGCGGGCGCGAAGCGCTGCACGTGGCCGGCATTGCCGTGGGCGTAGAGGACGGTGACCGGCGCCGGCTTGTTCTTGTCGGCACGCCAGTACCAGGCGTGCAAGGTCACGCCGGGCGCGCTGTCGAAGAACACGTCCTCGGCGCCTGCGGGCGCGGTCCAGGCATAGGTGGCGACACGTGGGCGGAAGGTGAAATGGCGCTCCAGCGCCGGCACGCCGATGAAGGCGACAGCGCCGAAGAACACCCCCAGAAATGTCAGCAGGCGAAAAGTATGCCGGATCATGGACCTCGACTACGGCAGCGAGTTCGGCAGATCCTACGTCAGGAATGCGGCGATCGGATGAATTCCACCGCCGCGTCGACGTGGGTGTTTCCTGCGGAGCCGAGCCAGTGTGGGCCCCCTGATATGATCATCAGTCGTTTGGGCTCGCGCGCCGCGGCCCAGACGGCGCGGCCCTGCGCGACGTCGATCACCTCGTCGCGATCGCCGTGGATGACCATGACAGGGCAGTTGGCGCGCGCGATCTTGCCGATCGTATCGAAGCGATTGCGCGCCAAGCCGTGCAGCGCCTCCGGCAACCAGGGAAACAACAGCGAAACATGGATCGACATCGACGCGAGCGGCGCGAGCAGGACGACGGCTCGGCACGGATAGGTCACCGACAGCTCGGCGGCGAGGATGCTGCCCAGGGAATAGCCGTAATGGGCGATCGACTGCGGCGGCACGCCGCGAACGCGGACGAGATAGTCCATCGCGGCACGGCCATCGTTGACCAGTGTTGATTCGTCGTCCGAGGTGCCGCCACTGCGGCCATAGCCGCGATAGTCGAAGAGCAGCACGTCGAAACCGGCGGCCGCCAGGCGCGCCGCCTCAGGCGCGAACGGCACGATGTTGTCGGCATTGCCGTGGGAATAGAGAACCGTGATCGGCGCCCGCTTCGCGGGATCGGCACGCCAGTACCAGCCATGCAGCGTGACGCCGGGCGCGCTGTCGAAGAAGACGTCCTGCGCGCCCGGTGGCGGTGTCCACGGACGCGCGGGATCGGCCGCGACCGGCAGAAAGGTGAGGCGGCGCTCCAGAAGGGGCGCGCCGATGAAGGCCATGCCGCCGAGAAACACCGCCAGGGAAACCAGGAATCCTGAGATGTGCCGGAGCACGGGCCTCTAGGCGCGCATCGGCCGGCGCATCGACTCCGGCATCGAATGGCGTCCCGCCAGGCCGTTGCGCACGTCGCGCACCAGGGTCACCAGGCGCGGGCCCCAGAGCTGCTCGAGCTTTTCCTTGGCCGTCTGGTAGATCGGCGCCGAGCAGGTGAAGGCGTGGGTGGCGACGCCGTCGGGGCCGCGCAGCGGTACGCCGACGCCACAGATCTCCGGCAACCACTCGCCCCAGACGACGCAGAAGCCGCGCTCGGCGATCTCGCGCTCGGCGCGTTCGACGCCGGCTTTCACCTTGGTCCAGTCGTCGCGCCAGCGGCGGCGGATGGCGTCGAGCAGCTTGACCTTCTCGGCGTCCGGCAGGCCCGCGACATAGGCGCGGCCCATCGCCGTGCTGGCGATCGGCACGCGCGAGCCGACATCGTAGGTGATGGCGATCGCCGCCGGGCCGCGCTGGGCCTCGAGCCAGATCATCGAATGACGGTCGCGCGCGCCCAGCGCCATGGCGCAGTTGAGCGTTGTGGCGAGCTGCTGCATCGGCTGGCGCGCGACATGGCGCACGTCGATGTTGCTGAGCGCGGCGTAGCCCAGCGCCAGCACCGAGGCGCCCAGCTCGTACTTGCGGAAGCGGCGGGCGTAGCTGAGGTAGCCGAGCTCGGTCAGCGTATGGGTCAGACGGGCCACGGTCGGCTTGGGCAGGCCGGTGCGCGCGGCGATCTCCTGATTGCCAAGCATGCCGTCGCCGGCCTGGAACGCACGCAGGATGTCGAGGCCGCGTGCCAGCGCCGTTACGAACTGGCGATCCTTGGGTACCTCGCCGAGCGCATCCGCCGCGTGGCTGAAGTTGGTCCCCGGCATGGCCGCGCCGCGCGTGATGGTATGGCTGACGTTACCCATGGTTTCCTTCCCACCTGAATGGTTGTTCATATTGGCGCGGACGCTAGCATGAGAGCCGAGCGCTCGCAATTTGCAGAATGCAATTCTGCAATGTGGAAATGACGCGCTGCAATGCGGGAAATGGTGCGGTGCTCGAAGCCGCGGGCGGGTTTTCCTTCCCGCTCTCCGGCCGGGAGGCTATCACCCAAGGAACGAGACAAGTTCCTCTAGGGAAGAGACACCGGCGTGGCTACTTACCTTTTCACGCATCCGGCATGCCTCGGACACGACCCTGGTCAGGGTCATCCCGAGCGTCCGGCGCGGCTGGCATCGGTGCTGAAAGCGCTTTCGGGGCCCGAGTTCGCGGCCTTGCAACGACGCGAGGCGCCGCTGGCGACGACGGAGCAGCTCCAACGCGCCCACCCGCCGCGCTACGTCGAAGCACTGCTCCAGGCGTTCCCGACGGAAGGCTATGTGCAGCTCGACGGCGACACCGTCGTCTCGCCCGGCTCGAAGGACGCGGCGTTGCGCGCGGCCGGCGCGCTGGTGGCGGCCACGGATGCGGTGATGGGTGGCGAGGCGAGCAACGCCTTCTGCGCGGTGCGGCCGCCGGGTCATCACGCCGAGCCCATGCGGCCCATGGGCTTCTGCCTGTTCAACAACGTCGTCGTCGCCGCCCGTCACGCGCGCGCGCTGTACGGCATCCGCAAAGTCGCGGTGATGGATTTCGACGTGCATCACGGCAACGGCACCGAGACGCAGGCGATGGCCGACGCCGAGCTGTTCTACGCCTCGACGCATCAAAGCCCGCTCTATCCCGGCAGCGGCACGCACAACCACGCCGACCATCCCAATATCGTCAACGCACCCTTGCCGCCGCGCTCGGGCTCGGCCGAGTTCCGTGCCGCCATGAGCGAGCAGGTGCTGCCGGCGATGCGCGCCTTCGCGCCCGAGCTGGTGATCATCTCGGCCGGCTTCGACGCCCATCACGCCGACCCGTTGGCCGAGCTGAAATTGACCGAGGACGACTTCGCCTGGGCCACCGCGCAACTGCTGCAGGTCGCCCGAGAACACGCGGCCGGCCGGCTGGTTTCGGCGCTGGAGGGCGGCTACGATCTGGACGCTTTGGCCCGCTCGGCGCAGGCGCATGTGCGCGCGCTGATGGCGGTGTAAGGAAGAGGGTATGGCGGAACAGAAGCAGGCGGCCGGCAAGGACATCGCGGCGCTGTCGTTCGAGGATGCGTTGCGCGAGCTGGAGGGCATCGTCCAGCAGCTCGAGCGCGGCCAGATCAAGCTCGACGAGGCGATCTCGGCCTATGAACGGGGCGCGGCCCTGAAGAAGCATTGCGAAGCCAAGCTGGCCGAAGCCAAAGCCAAGGTCGACCGCATCGTCGTCGCCATCGACGGCAGCGTCACGAGCGAGCCCTCCGGCATGAGTTGAGCGGCGCACTGCATGCTTTCGGCACAAGCCGGCCATTGCGCCGGCATGGCCGGTCTTCAAGATCATGCTTGGAGGTCGACCATGTCGCAGGCCGGGCAACCTCACAGCAAAGTCGGTTTCAACGAGCCCATGCCCCTGTCCGACCATCGCGACTTCGCCGCCGCACTGCCCTTCTCCTCCGAGGTGGTCGAGCGCGCCATGGATCGGCTACTGCCCTCGGCCGACGATCCGGAGGGCAGGCTCTACGAGGCGATGCGCTACGCGGCGCTGGGCGGCGGCAAGCGGCTGCGGGCCTTTTTCGTGCTGGCCGGCGCGACGCTCTTCGGCGTCAGCCACGTCTCGGCGGCGCGCGTCGCGGCGGCGGTCGAGTTCGTGCACGCCTATTCGCTGATCCACGACGATCTGCCGGCGATGGACGACGATGACCTCAGGCGCGGCCAGCCGAGTTGCCACCGGAAGTTCGATGAGGCGACCGCGATCCTCGCTGGCGACGCGCTGCAGGCGCTGGCCTTCGAGGTGCTGGCGCATCCTGATACGCATGGCGATCCGGCGGTGCGCGTGCAGCTGGTCACCGCTTTGGCGCAGGCTATCGGCCCGCACGGCATGGTAGGCGGGCAGATGCTCGACATGATCGCCGAGGAACGCGCACTGAGCATCGATGAGACCACGCGCCTGCAGCGCCTGAAGACCGGCGCGCTGATCGGCTTTTCGTGCTCGGCCGGGGCGATCCTCGGCAAGGCGTCGGATCAGGCCAGACTGTCGCTGTCGGTCTACGCCCACGCCGTCGGGCTGGCGTTCCAGATCACCGACGACCTGCTGGACTTGGAGAGCACGCCGGAGGCCTTGGGCAAGACCCCGGGCAAGGACGCGGCCAAAGGCAAAGCCACTTTCGTCTCGCTTCTGGGCCTCGAGCGGGCACGCGACCAGGCGTCGCGGCTGGCCGACCAGGCCGCTTTAAGCCTTGAATCCTTTGGCCCAAGGGCGGACCTGTTGAGGCAGGCGGCACGCTTCGTCGTCGACCGCCGCGCCTGAGAGTTTCCATGTCCGATCCGATCCGCCCCGCCACGCCGCTGCTCGACCAGATCGACACGCCGGCCGATTTGCGGCGTCTACGCCCCGAGCAGCTGCGCCAGGTTGCCGACGAATTGCGCCAGGAGACGATCTCGGCGGTGTCGCTGACCGGCGGCCATCTCGGCGCAGGGCTGGGCGTGATCGAGCTTACCGTGGCGCTGCACTACGCCTTCGACACGCCGCGCGATCGCGTCCTGTGGGACGTCGGCCACCAGGCCTATCCGCACAAGATCCTCACCGGCCGGCGCAAGCGCATTCGCACCCTGCGCCAGGAGGGTGGCCTCTCGGGCTTCACCCGGCGCAGCGAGAGCGAGTACGACCCGTTTGGCGCCGCGCACTCCTCGACCTCGATCTCGGCCGGCCTGGGCATGGCGGTGGCGCGCGACCTCTCGGGCGCGAAGAACCATGTCGTGGCGGTGATCGGCGACGGCGCCATGAGCGCCGGCATGGCCTACGAGGCGCTCAACAACGCCGGCGCGCTGCGCTCCCGGCTGATCGTCGTGCTCAACGACAACGAGATGTCGATCGCGCCGCCGGTCGGCGCGCTGTCGGCGCATCTCACGCGGCTGCTCACCTCGCGCCCGTTCCAGTCGTTGCGCGAGCTGGGCAAGAGCGTCGCCGAGCGCCTGCCGCCGCCCTTCGCCGACGCCGCGCGCCGCGCCGAGGCGGTCGCCAAGGAGTTCGTGCACGGCGCCACGATCTTCGACGCGCTGGGCTTCCACTATGTCGGGCCGGTCGACGGCCACAACATGGAGCATCTTCTGCCGGTGCTGCGCAACGCGCGCGCCGCGACCTTCGACAAGCCGCTGCTGATCCATGTCGTGACGCAGAAGGGCAAGGGCTACGCGCCGGCCGAAGCGAGCGCCGACAAGTACCACGGCGTGGTGAAGTTCGACGTCATCACCGGCAAGCAGGCCAAGGCGGTCAGCAACGCGCCGAGCTACACCTCGGTCTTCGCCAAGGCGTTGATCGCCGAGGCCGAGGCCGATCCCCGAATCGTCGCCATCACCGCGGCGATGCCCAACGGCACCGGCCTCGATCAGTTCGAGAAGCGCTTCCCGGACCGCAGCTTCGATGTCGGCATCGCCGAGCAGCATGGCGTGACATTCGCCGCCGGCCTCGCCACCGAGGGCTTCAAGCCCTTCGCGGCGATCTACTCGACCTTCCTGCAGCGCGCCTATGACCAGGTCGTGCACGACGTGGCGATCCAGAAATTGCCGGTGCGCTTCGCCATCGACCGCGCCGGGCTGGTGGGCGCCGACGGCGCCACGCATGCCGGCAGCTACGACGTCACCTATCTCGCCTGCCTGCCGGATTTCGTCGTCATGGCCGCGTCGGATGAGCTCGAGCTGATGCACATGGTGGCGACGGCGGCGGCGATCGACGATCGTCCCTCGGCCTTCCGCTATCCCAGGGGCGAGGGCGTCGGCATCGAGCTGCCGGCGAAGGGCACGCCGCTGGAGATCGGCAAGGGTCGCATCATGCGCGAGGGCAGCAAGATCGCGCTCTTGAGCTTCGGCACGCGCTTGCAGGAGTGCCTGAAGGCGGCCGACGATCTCGCCGCGCGTGGCCTGTCGACCACGGTGGCCGACGCACGCTTCGCCAAGCCGCTCGATACCGATCTGGTCAAGCGCCTGGCGCGCGAGCACGAGGTGCTGATCACCGTCGAGGAGGGCGCCGTCGGCGGCTTCGCGGCCCAGGTGATGCAGTATCTCGCCATGGCAGGCGCGCTCGATAACGGCCTGAAGATCCGGCCGATGATCCTGCCCGATCGCTTCATTGACCACGCCGCGCCAGCCAAGCAGTACGAATGGTGCGGCCTCGACGCCAAGTCGATCGCCGGCACTGCGCTCACCGCTTTGGGCATCGCCCGCGAGGAACGCGCGCGCGGCTGATCAGTCGGCGGTGGCCGGGTTCCAGCGCGCGGCGCCGATGACCGGTCCAAAGTCGCGGCGCTGCACCAGGACGGCGACCGAGCGCGTGGTCGGGTTCGTTGCCCACGACGCTGCCGCGCCGTTCCACACCGCCAGCTTCTCGACCGAGCGCACGACGTTGCGGTTTATCAGAGTCGCGCCGCGATTCTCGCCGCGCATGACCTGCGTGGTATGCGCGCCATCGTAGGTGAATAGCCAGACGTCGAGATCACCAGGCGCGTCGCGCAATGCCGGCAGGCTGATCACCAGACGTTTGTCCGGCGCGACGCTCACGACGGGCCGCACGCTGAGCGGTCCGCGCGCTGTTGCCTGGGCGAGCAGGCGGCTCACGCTGTCCGGGCTGTTGCCAGGGTCATGGACCACGCCGTTGACGACCATCTCGGGCGTGTAGACGTAGCTTTGGGCCAGCGCCCTGGCGTAGGCGTGCTGGCGCGCCGTGGTGCTCTCGCTGGCGAACGGGTCCTTCCAGCCGAGCCGGTCCCAGTAGTTGACATGAAACGACAGCGCGATGACGTCCGGCCGCTTCGCCAGCTCGCCCAGCAGCCGATCGGCCGGCGGACAGGACGAGCAGCCCTGCGAGGTGAAGAGCTCGACGACCAGCGGGCCGCGAACCGGATCGGCCGCCGAGCCAAGATTGGCGCACACGACCAAGGCCGCGAGGGCGACCGCGAGGCGCTGGATGACGACCGAGAACCGATTCATGACCTCATCGTGTCCGAGCACGACGCGCCGGACAAATCACATCGCGATCAATCCGCCGTCATCGCGCGCTACGCTGGCGGCATCCAGCTGATCAGGCTGATGCCACCATCGACATCGATCGTCGTGCCCGCGACGTAGCGGCCGAAGCGTTCCGACAGCACAGCCACCGCCATCTGCGCGATGTCATCGGGTGTGCCGGTGCGGCCGAGCGGGATCTGCGCGACCAACGCGCCGAGATCGTTGGAGACGAAGCCACCGCCAGGGATCGCGCCGGGCGCGATGGCGTTGACCCGGATGCCGTCGCGCGCCAGCGTGCGGGCAAGCTCCTTCATCACCATGGTCATGCCGGCCTTCGAGGCGCTGTAGTGCGCGAGGTTGCGCGGCACATAGCGGTGCAGGGAGGTGATGTAGAGGATGCGGCCCTTGATCTTGCGCTCCCGCATATGCGCGCCGACCGCGCGGCCGAGGAAGAAGCCGCTGCGCAGATTGACCTCGACCATCGAGTCCCAGATGTCCTCGCTGAGCGCCATGGCGTGATCGACCTCGCGCCGCCGCGGGCTGGCGGCGTGCACGAACAGCGAGATCGAGCCCAGCCGCTTCACCGCCTCGTCATGCAGGGCGCGCCAGCCATCGCGTTTCGCGAGGTCAGCGGCGACGTACTCGATGCCGTCCTCGGCCGGCGGCGAGGTGATGTCGCTGCCCAACACTCGTGCGCCATCGGCCATCAACGCCTTGGCGATGCCACGGCCGATGCCGCCGGCGGCGCCGGTGACCAGCGCGGTCTCGCCGGCCAGCAGATTGGTCGTCATCGTCTTCTCCCAATTGATCGCGGTGTCGATGCTAGCATGGCGCCATGGCAGCAACGCGCCAACGACTTGACATTGCCCTCGCAGCGAGAGGCCTGGTGCGCTCGCGCGCCGAGGCGCGCCGCGCGATCGAGGCCGGGCTGGTCAGCATCGACGGGCGAGTCGCCGTCAAGGCGAGCGAGATCATCGGCGACGACGAGGCGATCACGCTCAGCCGTCCCGTTCATCCCTATGTCTCGCGGGGCGGCCTTAAGCTCGCCCATGCGCTCGACCACTTCGCGATCGCGGTCGAGGGGCGGCTCGCGCTGGATGTCGGTGCCTCGACCGGCGGCTTCACCGACGTGCTGCTGCGGCGTGGCGCGCGCCGGGTCTACGCGGTCGATGTCGGTCATGGTCAGCTTGACGCGACCCTGCGGAACGATCCGCGCGTGGTGTCGCTGGAGCGGCTCAACGTGCGCGAGATCGACACGGCGCACGTGCCTGAAATAGTCGATCTGATCGTCTGCGATGTCAGCTTCATCGGCCTGCGCGTGGCGCTGCCGGCGGCGCTGGCGCTCGCGGCGCCCGACGCCGATGTTGTGGCGCTGATCAAGCCGCAATTCGAGGTCGGCCCGGCCGGCGTCGGCAAAGGCGGTATCGTGCGCGACCCGGCGCTGCGGCAGGCGGCGTGCGAGACAATCCGCGACTGGCTGGCGGCGCAACCGGGCTGGACCGTGCGCGGCATCGTCGACAGCCCGATCGAGGGCGGCGACGGCAATCGCGAGTTCCTGATCGCCGCGCGCCGGTGACTTGTCATCCCGAGCGAAGCGAGGGATCCAGGGCCAGCCTAGATCCCTCGCTTCGCTCGGGATGACAGCACAGGCGGATCAATCCCACAGCGGCGGCAGCGGCGGCAGGCGCATGGCGTCGGCCTGCCAGGTGAGCGGCAGGTCGCCCAGGCGGCGGCTGATCTCCGTCGTCACGCGCCGCATCTCGCTGCGGGCGGCGAGCTCGGCGCGCTGGCCGCTGACAAGCTCCATCAGCTGCTCGATACGGCCCTTGGACGCGGGATAGCGCCGCACATGAACGTCGCGCGCCGCGTCGATGCCGGCTTTGGCCTTGGCGAAGGCGATGGCCAACGTCAGCCCGCCCAGCTCGTCGACCAGGCCGGCGGCCTTGGCGTCGACGCCGGTGAAGACGCGGCCGCGCGCGGCGGCGTCCAGCCGCGTGCCCTCTAGCCGGCGCGCGTCGCCGACCTTGCGCGTGAAGTCGGCGTAGATGCGGTCGAGCTGGCGGTCGATGGCGGCCTGCTGCTGCGGGGTGTAGCCCAGCGTCGGTGTGTTCATCGCCGCGTTGGCGCCGGCGTTGATCGTCTCGACCTTGATGCCCAGCGAATCGAGCAGGTCGCCGATCACCGGCTTCAACCCGAAGACGCCGATCGAGCCGGTGATCGTGCCACGCTGGGCGACGATCACGTCGGCGGGCAGGGCGGCGAAATAGCCGCCCGAGGCCGCGACGTCGCCGAACGAGACCACCACCGGCTTGCCCTTCTGCTTGGCGCGCTCGATGGCGCGGCGCAACGTGTCGGAGGCGGGGTAGGAACCGCCCGGCGAATCGATGCGCACGACGATGGCCTTGATCGCCGCCTCACTGGCCGCCTCGTCGATGGCGCGCGCCAGCTTGTCGGCGACGGCGAGCCGGCCGCCGGTCAGCGGCGAGCCGCCTTCGTCGCTCGACACGATGGCGCCGTCGATCGTCACGACGGCGATCGCCTCGCCGCGACGCGCGCGCGTGCCGGAGTCCTCGAGATAGTCTTTGAACTCGTAGAGCGAGTCCTTGCGGCCGGCGCGGCGCTCGATCTCGGCCATCAGCTCGTCGCGATAGCCGAGCTTGTCGACGAGCTTCGCCGACAGCGCGTCGGGCGGCACCAACGGCGCGCTGTCGATCAGCCGGCGCAGCTCGGTCGCCTGCAGGTTGCGGCTGCGCGCGACATCCTCGATCACCTGGCCGAACAGCCCGTCGATCAGGGTCTGGAGGTTCTCGCGATGCGCCGTGGTGAAGCCGGTCTCGAGGAAGGTGTTGGGCGCCGACTTGAACTCCAGCCGGCGGCCGCCCTCGAAGCGCACACCGAGCTTGTCGAGGCCGCCCTTGAAGAACGGCACCTGGGCGGCGATGCCGACGACGCCGAAATCGCCGGAGGGCTGCAGCCAGATCTGCTCGAAGGCGGTGGCGAGGTACCAGTTGCGCAGGCCCCCGGCGCCGGTGTCGAAGCTTTCGCTGAAGACGATGGCGAATTTGCCGGCGGCGCGAAAGAAGGCGATGGCCTCGCGCAGCTCCTGCACCGAGGCGATGCCCGGCCCGGCGCCGCTGACCGTGGCGACCAGGCCGATGACGCGCTGGTCGGCGGCGGCGCGGCGCAGCGCGTCGACCGTCTCGGCCAGGCTGGCGCCGCGCGGGCCGAACAGCCCGCCGCCGCCGCCGCCGCCTCCGTCCTCGCCCGGCAGCTGGCGCCAGTCGAGCTTCAGCACCGTGCGATCGCTTATCGCCGGGCGCGAGCCGCCTATGACGCTGCCCAGCAACACGAGCCCGCCGACGCCGAGGATGGTGATGAAGCCGATGACGGCCAGCAGGCCGACGATGAATCGTCGCATGGTGTTCAACCCTATCGAGGATAGGCCATCGTGTGTTAGCGCCGCTCGGCGCGCGGGTCGAGGGCGTCTTGCAGGGCGTCGCCCAGGAAGTTGAAGGCGATCACCGTCAGGAAGATCGCCAGGCCGGGCCAGACCGCCAGCAGCGGCGCGGTCCACACGAGGTCCTGCGCGCCGGTCAGCATGTTGCCCCAGCTCGCATGCGGCGGCTGGATGCCCAGGCCGAGGAAGCTCAGCACCGATTCCACCAGCACGATGCTGCCGATCGACAGGGTGGTGGCGACGATCAGCGAGGCCGCCGTGTTGGGCAGGATATGGCGGAACATCTGCCGTGTCGGCGAGGCGCCCAGCGCGCGCGCCGCGCGCACGAAGTCGCGCGCCTTCAGCGACAGGGTCTCGGCGCGCACCAGCCGCGCCACGCCGGTCCAGCCCGTGAGCGCGACGATGACGACGATGCGGTAGAGCGACATCATCTCGGACTGGGCGGTGTCGGCGGGGATGCCGAGCTTGCGCACGTCGATCGCCGCCAGCACGATCAGCAGTGGCAAGAGGGGCAGCGCGATCACCATGTCGGTGACGCGCATGATGATGGCGTCCAGCCGGCCGCCGACATAGCCCGAGACGACGCCGATCACCGCGCCGATCACCGCCGAGAGGATCGCCGCGACCAGCGCCACCAGCATCGACACCCGACCGCCCTCGAGCAGTCGTTGCAGCACGTCGCGGCCCAGATCGTCGGTACCCAGCCAGTAGCGCGCGCTGGGCGGCTCGAGGCGCGCCAGCAGGTCGGCGTTGGTCGAGTCGATACCGCGCCACCCGGCGAGCACAGGGGCCAGCAGCGAGATCACGAAGATCAGCAGCAGCAGCACCAGCGAGGCGACGCCCATGCGGTGCCGCAGGAAGCGGCGCCAGGCGCGATGGGTAGGCGAGCCTGCTCTCATGCGGGGCTATCGCATATGGTTTGTTGACTGTCTTGGGGCCGCGCCGCTCCAGCGGCGCTCATGATGCGTCGCTGGAGCGACGCGGCCCAAAGACCTTGAGAGACCACTCCAGTGGCGCGTCTTGCCGTTCGTCCGCCGCGCCACTGGAGTGGCGCGCCCCCAGCCTCTTGAAGGCCATATGCGACAGCCTTGCGTCCTCATGCGGTCTCGCGCAGGCGCACGCGTGGATCGAGCGCGGCGTAGCCGAGATCGGCGAGGAAATTGCCCAGCAGCGTGGCGAAGGTCGCCAGCATCAGGCCGACCAGCGCCAGATTGAAGTCGTTGCCAAGGATGGCGTCGTAGATCGTCTTGCCCATGCCGGGCCGCGCGAACATCGTCTCGGTGATCACCGCGCCCGAGAACAGCCCGCCGAACGACAGCGCCAGCACCGTCAGCACCGGCGCCATGGCGTTGCGCAGCACATGGCGCCACATCACCTGGCTTTCGCTCAGGCCCTTGGCGCGCGCGGTGCGCACGTGGTCGGCGCGCAACGCGTCGATGGCGGCGGCGCGCACGAAGCGGATGTGGTGGCCGAGCTGTGACAAGCTCAGCACGATCACCGGCATCACCAGATGGCGCGCCTGCTGCCACGCGCCCTCGCCGACGCCGCCGGCCGGCAGCCAGCCCAGCACCACGGCGAACAGCGTGATCAGCAGCAGCGCCAGCCAGAAGCTGGGCAGCGACACGCCGGCGAAGCACAGCAGATTGACGCCGTAGTCCACCCAGCCCTGGGCGCGGCGCGCCACCCACAACCCGGCGGGAATGGCGATCGCCGCCGAGATCGCCAGCGCCAGGCCCATCAGCAGCAACGTGTCGAGCAGGCGCGGCGCCAGCACCGCCAGCACCGGCTGGGTGAACAGCCTGGAATAACCGAGACGGCCCGACAGCGCCTCGCCGAGCCAGCTCAGGTAGCGCGCCCAGATCGGCTGATCGAGGCCGTAGAGCGCGCGCAGGCGCGCGGCGTCGGCCGGCTTCATGTCAGGGTCGCCCTGGATCATGAGATCGATCGGATCGCCCGGCATCAGCCCGATCAGCCCGAAGACGATCGCGCTCATCGCGAGCAGCACCAGCAAGACTTCCAGAAGCCTGCCAAGCAGGTAACGCGTCATGCCGGCAGTATACACGCCAGTAAACGGGGCGATGGACCGATACCCGCCGAAAAGCTACACAGCGCGTCAGTCGACATGGTTGACCAGCGATCAACGACACCTGCCGGCGGCGGCCAACTTCCGCGGCTCAGCCCAGCGGTCAGCGGCTCGGTCATGTGCGTCGCCCTGGGCGCCTTCGTGGCCGTCTGCCTGTGGCAGATGCCGGTGCCGCGGCACGCCCACGACATGGCCGGCTTTCCCGACGACAGCTTCATCTTCTTCCGGTACGCCGAGAACCTCGCCAACGGCCACGGGATCGTCTGGCAGCCGGGCGAAGAGCCGGTCGAGGGCGTGTCGTCGCTTGCCTGGACCATCCTGCTGGCGCTGGGCCACCTCGCCACGGGGTGGTCGTTTCCGCGACTGGCGCTCAACCTCGGCGTCGCCTGCGGCGCGCTCAGCCTGCTGATCGCATGGCGCGCGGCGCACGCCGTGCTGCCACGCGAGCACCGGGGATGGGCGCTGCTCGCGCCGCTGTTCCTGGCCTGCGATCCCGTGCTGGCGCGCCACGCCGTTTCGGGCATGGAGACCACCTTCGCGGCGCTGTTCCTAACCACGATCGTCTGGCTGGTGGCGCGCGTCGCGACGCCGACACCCGGCCGCACCGCGCTGGTCGGCGGCTTCTGCGGCCTCGCCTTCATGGTCCGGCCCGACGCGACGATCTTCGCCGGCGTGGTGCCGTTCGTCGCCTATGCGCTGATCGGCGTGTCCGCCGAGCGGCCGATCGCCGGCATGCGGCGCAACGCAGCCCGCCTGCTGGGATTCGTCGCCGCCTTCGCGATCGTGCACACCGCGGTCTTCTGCGCGCGCTGGGCGTACTTCGAGACTTTTCTGCCGTTGCCGGCCTACATCAAGTTCCGGCCCGAGGTCGGTCTCGGCTCGTTGACCTGGCTGAAGGTCAACCTCGCCGGGATCATGGGCTTCTGGTCCTACATCGCCGTGCTGGTGTTTCCCTTTGTCCTCAGCCTGGCGCTGCGCCGCCCGTTGCGGCCGATCGAGATCGGCGTCGGCGCGGGCGTGCTGGCGTTTTGCGCCTACATGCCGTTGGCGACGCCGGTGCTCGACTATGCCCACCGTTTCTATGTGCCGATGTTCGGCGCCATCGCCATAGGGGCGGCGACGGCGATCGTCGGCGTGGCGACGGCGATGGACCGGCTGCACGCCACGGCGATCACCGTCACGATGGCCGTCGTGATCGCGGTGCATCACGTGGGACAGCTCCCGTCGGTCAGTGTCGCGGTGCGCAGCACCTACGCGTGGCCCTGGGTGGCGCAGGTCGGCCAGGCGCTCTCGACGATCGGACCGATCACCATCGCGTACTCGGAGGCCGGCGCGATCCCGTTCTTCTCCCGCCAGCGCTTCATCGACTATGTCGGGCTCAACGAGAAGGCCATCGCCATGGCGCGCAGGGAAGGGCGTGCGCAGCGAGATCTATGGCCGTACATCGAGCGTCGCTACGGCTTGCCCGATCTCTACCTGGCGCCATTTCCAGGATACGAGTACGCCGACATCCGGCACGTGCCGCATGTGCTGGCGCGCTACGATCGCATCCCCGACCTGTGCGGCATCGGCACGTATGTCCTGCGTGACTCGCCTCGGGCCCAGGCGATCCGTGACGCGCTGGCCGGTATCAACTGTCGATAGTCAGTACTTCAGCCGCCGCTCCAGGCCGGCCTTCACATCGGGCCAGTCGGTGTCGATGACGCTGAAGTAGACCGAGTCCCTGATATGGCCGTCGGCCAGCACCATGTGCTTGCGGAAGATGCCTTCCTGCGTCGCGCCCAGGCGCAGGATGGCGTCGCGACTGCGCTGGTTGCGCGCGTCGGTCTTGTACTCGACGCGATTCCACTTGAGCGTCTCGAAGACGAAGCGCATCAGCAGCAGCTTGCATTCGGGATTGACCACGCCGGCCCACACCGTGGGGTCATACCAGGTCGCGCCGATCTCCAGCCGCTTGTGCGCCGGCTCGATGTTCATGAATCGCGTGCCGCCGACCAGCCGGTCCTCGCCCAGCAGGCGCACGGCGAAGGGTCGCTCGGCGCCCGACTCGGCGCGCTGGAGCGCGGCGTCGAAGTATGGATCGAAGGCGGCGCCGAAGGCCGAGGTCGTCAAGGTCCAGATGCGTGGATTCTGCGCCGCCGGGCGCAGCATCTCGCGATGGCGCTCGCTCAGCGGCTCGAGCCGCACATGGCGGCCGGTCAGTTCGACGGGCTCGAAGGTCATGCGCGGATCATAGTCTGTGGGAGCGCCGGCGTCCCGCCGGCTCACAAGATGCCGGCGGTACGCCGGCGCTCCCAGAACGACTTCGGAATTACCTTCCCCCCGGAGGGGGAAGGTGGCGCGCGCAGCGCGACGGATGGGGGATGTTTCAACACGTCAGGTGTTCGTCTTCGACATCCCCCATCCGCCCTTCGGGCACCTTCCCCCTCCGGGGGAAGGTAGACGCTGGGTGTCACTCCCAGCGCCACTCTTCGATCCACAAGGTGGAGGAGTTGAGATGGCCGGTCGGGCGGACGCCCTTGAGCTGCTTGGGGAAGATGAAGGCGTCGGCACGGTGGTAGAGCGGCAGCACCGGCAGGTCGTCGGCGTAGAGCCGCTGGATCACGGCGAAGAGCGCGCGGCGCTTGGCGGGGTCGAGCTCGCGCTCGGCCGCGTCGAGCGCGCTATCCATTTCGGGGTTGCGGTAGCCGGGATGGTTCTGGCCGCTCCAATTGTTGGCGGCGGTCGGGATCTCGTTGGAGTGCAGCGTTGTCCGCGGCACGCCCTCCGGCCGTGTTACCCAGGCATAGATCGCGAGCCCACCGAAGGCGCGCTTGTTCATCGTTTCGGCGAAGAAGACGCGCGGCGGTTCGGCTTTGAGGCGCACGTCGATACCGATCTGGCGCCACTGGCTCTGCAGCACCTGCTGGACCTGCTCGCGCGAGCGGTTGCCGGCGGTGGTCGCCAGCTCGATCGACAGGCGCTCGCCCTTGGTGTTGTGCCGCACGCCGTTCCTGATGTCGCGCCAGCCGGCCTCGTCGAGCAGGGCGCGCGCCTTGGCCGGATCGAAGGCGTAGTCGCGCGCCTCCTTGCTGTACATCGGGTCGAGGGGGCTTATGCCACCCTGCGCCACCGGCTGCTTGCCCTCGAACAGCCGCGTCGAGATCGCCTGTCGATCCATGCCGTACATAAGCGCCTGGCGGACGCGCAGGTCCTTGAGGATCGCGACGTCCAGGTTGACGTCGATGTGCTCGTAGATCAGCGCTGGCTTGTACTCGACGATGAAGCGATCCTTGTGGCGCTTTTCGAAGGCGATCGCCTGCTCGATCGACAGGCCGAGTTCGCCCAGGATGTAGTCGACGCTGCCCGACAGCAGGTTTGCTTCGAGGGCTGAACTGTTCTCGATCGTTCGCACGACGATGCGGCGGAAGAACGGCTGCGGCCCCCACCAGGTGGGATTGCGCTCGAGCACCACCTGCGAGCCCGGCGTCGCCGATACGATGCGGTACGGGCCGAAATAGAGTCCGGGATTGGCGATGTTGGTGTCGTAGCTGTTCTTGTTGCGGTACTCCAGCGGGCTGGCTTCGAAGACGGGCTTCTCGATATGCGCCGGCAGCAGCAGCAGCGCGGTCGAATTGTAGTCGTAGGTCACGCGGTCGACTGTCATCGTGAACGACTTCTCGTCGCGCGCCGCGATCTTCAAGATGCGTCGATAGCTCTCCGCCGAGGTGACGCCGGATTGAGGGTGCTTGCCGAACTCGATGGTGAACTCGACGTCCTTGACCGTGACCGGCGTGCCGTCGCCCCATTTGGCCTCGGGCTGGATGGTGAAGTCGATCTCCATGCCCTTCTTGCCCTCGGGCAGGTCGATCACCCGCGCCTTGCCGTTCTCCAGGGTCGGCAGCTCGGTGCACAGCATGCAGACGAGCTTCCATTCCGGGTCGTAGGCGGTGAACGGCCGCGCCGTCATGTTCTGGATCAGCGACTTGGCCAGCATGGCGCCGATCAGCGGGTTCCAGGTCGAGGGATACTGGGTGAGGCCGATCACCAGCTCGTCCTTGGCCTGGGCCGGCCGGCCTATGGCGGCAAGGCTGGCGATGAGGGCGAGGACGAGCGCGATCGATCTCGGGAGCATCAGGACGGCCTCGCGAACGGGAACGGCGTGCTAAACGTCGCACCGGCGCCCGTGTCGACGCAAGCGGGAGAGGCAAGGGAGAGTGCGATGGCGGAACCGCTGAGCGCACGGTTGGTGCGGCGTTTCTACGACGAGGTCTGGAACCAAGCCGACGAGGCGGTGGCGCGCGAGATCCTCGCCGCCGACCTGTCGTTCCGCGGCTCGATCGGCGAGGAGCGCGCCGGCGCCGAAGGCTTCATCGACTACATGCGCAAGATCCACCGCGCTTTCGCCGACTACCATTGCCGCATCGACCACCTGGTGGCCGAGACCGCCAGCGCGGCCGCGCGCATGACCTTCAGCGGCCTGCATTGCCAATCGCTGTGGGGCGAAAAGGCGACCGGCCACACCGTGACGTGGGCCGGCGGAGCCTTCTTCACCGTCAGGGATGGCCAGATCGCGACGATCTGGGTGCTCGGCGATACCGAGGCCTTGCGCCGACAATTGGCAGGCGGTGGCTAGCGGCGGGCTTTGGCCGCACCCTTCTTCTCGGCGTCGCGCAGTTCGGCGTTCTCGGCCGAGTCGACCGCCTTCTTCGCCTTCTCGGCCGCTGGCTTCACTTTCCCGGCATCGATGTGTTCCTTGAGGCCGGCGTTGTACTGGCGCGCCGCGCTGCGGCTGCCTTCGCCCTCGTTCTTGTTGGTAACAGGCTTGTCTTTGTTGACCATGGCTGAACTCCTGCCGTTCGGGGATCACCCATAGAACGGCAGGTCGCGGAGCAGGTTGCCGCCCCTAGCGCGCCGGCGGTTGCGCCATCGCGCCGGTGGGTGGACGCACATGGTTGGGCCGCTGGCCGGCGCCGCCATGGGTGGCCGACCAGCCGTCGGGCGACTCGAGGAAGGCGCGGGTCTCCGTCAGGCCCTGGGCGTCGAAGTATTTGTGACGCTCGGCGGCGTCGAGCACGTCCCACCACGTGGCGAGCGCGTGCAGCTTCACGCCCATCATCGAGAGCGTGTCGATGCTTTGCTGGAAGATGCCGTAGTGGAAGATCACGAAGCAGTCCGTGACCTTGGCGTCGGCCTTGCGCAGCGCCTCGATGAACATGACCTTGCTGCCGCCGTCGGTGGCGAGGTCCTCGACCAGCAGCACGCGCTGGCCGGGCTTGAGCTCGCCCTCGATCTGCGCCATGCGGCCGAAGCCCTTGGGCTGCTTGCGCACGTAGATCATCGGCTTCTTCGCCGTCTGGGCGATGAAGGCCGAGAAGGGAATACCCGCGGTCTCGCCGCCGGCGACGACGTCGATCTTCGACCAACCGATCGTGTCGCCGATCAGCTTGTGGGCGTGCGCCATGATCTTGGCGCGCGCCTCGGGGAACGAAATGATCTTGCGGCAGTCGATGTAGACCGGGCTGGCGCGACCCGACGTGAAGATGAAGGGCTTGTCCGCCCGGCAATGGACCGCCTCGATCTCCAACAGCAACCGAGCGGTGTCGCGCGCCCCTGGCGCTGTGCTCGCCTTCGACGCCTTGCCGCCAGTGGCTGGCTTCGTGGTCGGCTTCGCGACCTTCTTGGGCGCCGGCTTGCTGACGGCCTTCTTCGGCGGCGGTGCTTTTTTCGCTTTGGCTTTGCCCTTCTTGACGGCCATTAACGTCCCCCGGGCGCGTCCCCTATACGACGGCCGAAGCGTGTGTAGCGTCAGTGGGTTAGCCGAGCAAGACCCATGCCGTCAAACCGCCGTGCGCGGTCACGCTGGCGGCCGAATGTAGCGCTCGAAGTGCTGCCTCTTTTCGCTTTCAGGCAAGCGGCTTGCACCGCGATCTCGATCTCGGATCGCGACGCGTCGCACGACGCATGCGATCACTCGACCTTGGCGCCGGACGCCTTGACGACGGGCACCCACAGGGCTCGCTCCTTGGCGATGAAGTCTTGCAGGCCGGGTCGGCCCAGGGGCGGCATATCGAGGCCCATCTGCTCCCAGCGCGCCTGGATCTGCGGCTTGGCCATCATCTGCCTGATGGCATCTTCGAGCCGCACGATGACCGATTCCGGCGTGCCCGCCGGCGCCCCGACGCCGTACCAGGAGGTGGCGACATAGCCCGGCAGGGTCTCGGCGACCGTCGGCAGTTCGGGGATCGCCTTGGACCGCTGCGCTCCGGTGACAGCCAGGCCGCGCAGCTTGCCGTCACGCACCTGCTGCAGCATCGAGGGGATATTGCCGAACTGCATGTGCACGCGGCCAGCCAGAAGGTCCTGGAAGGCGGCCCCGGCACCCTTGTAGGGCACGTGCAGGATATCGACGCCGGCCATGGTCTTGAACAGCTCGCCACTGAGGTGCAGCGAGGTGCCGAGGCCGGACGACGAGAAGGCCAGCTTGCCCGGCTCCTTCTTGGCCAGCGCGATCAGCTCGGGAACGGTCGTCGCCGGCAGGCCGGGCCACACGCCCAGCAGATTGACCAGGGTGGCCAGCAGCGACACCGCGATGATGTCCTTGTCCGGGTCGTAGGGCAGCTTGCCGTAGAGCGCCGGGTTGATGGCGTGGCTGGCCACCGAGATCAGGCCGATGGTGTGGCCGTCCGTGGCGCGCGCCATCTCGGTCGTGCCGATATTGCCGCCGGCGCCCGGTCGATTGTCGACGATCACCTGCTGGCCGAAGATCTCGGTCAGCTCCTGCGCCAGGATGCGGCTCACCGTGTCGGTGCCGCCACCGGGAACGAAGGGGCAGATGAAGCGGACCTGCTTGGTGGGCCAGGCCTGCGCCCAGGCCGACGACACGAAGGGCGCGGCGAGGCCGCCGACAAGGGCGGCGCGACGATTGATCAACGGATCCTCCCCAACTTTTTGTGGAGCCTAGGCGAGCATCACGTCAGCCTGTCGTCAACAGCGCGGCGCGCGACGGTGCCCTGCGAAATCACCCGCGCGGCCGCTTGTCGGGCACGGCCAGATAGCAGAGCGCCGAGAGAAGCAGCACGGCCGCCACCGCGCCGAAGCCCATGCGGTAGGCGAAGTCGGTGCGCGGCCCGCCTTGCGCGAGCTGGCTGATGACCGCGCCCGCGAGCAACGGCAGCGCCATGCTGCCGCCGACCTGGGCGATATTGAGCGTGGTCACGCCGCGGCCGACGAGATCGGGTGGATACATCGCCCGGCCATGCGCCACGATCTGCACCGAGTAGGCCGCGAAGAAGCACAGCGCGACCAGCAGGGTGATGGCGAGCCAGGTCGCCGGCGCCGGGATGAACACCAGCGCGAGGAAAGGCGCCAGGGTGAGCGCGACGCCTACGATCACCACGCCCTTGCGCGTGTTGAAGGTGCGATCGAGCGGGCCGTAGGCGCTGACGCCGACGATCTGCGCGATCGCCATCGCTGTTACGACGTGGCCACGCGCCAGGGCATCCATGCCGTGCACGTCGGCGAGATAGGGACCGCTCCAGGCGCCCATGATCGCCAGCATCGAGGCGTAGGCGGAGAAGTGCATGGCCATCAGCATGGGCATGCGCGGCAGACGCAGGATGCGGCCGATGCCGCGCAGCATGTCGATAAACGAGCCGGTCGATGGCCGCCGCCGCGGCGCGCCGGGCGGCGTGTCATGGACGGTGAACCAGAACAGAAAGCCGGTGGCGACGGCCAGCGCCGCCATGGCGCCGAAGGCGCCGCGCCAACCCAGCCACTCCGCGAGGACGGCCAGCGGCGTGCCGGCCAGTAACGTGCCGACGCCGCCCAGCGCGAAGACGCGCGCCAGCATGGTCGAGAACTGCGCCGGCGCGAACCACACGCCGCACAGCACCGCGCCGGCCATGAAATAGCCGGAGCAGCCCAGGCCGACGACGAGGCGCGCGGCGATCATCTCCGTCGGCGTGCGCGCCAGCGCCTGGCCGATCGCTCCCAGCACGGTGAGTACCGTGAGCACGGTGATCGGCCCGCGCACGCCGTAGCGGTCGAAGGCGATGCCCAGCGGCACCTGCGCCAGCAGCAGCGACAGGAAGAAGATGCTGACCGCCACGCCATAGACCGCCGCCGACATGCCGAGGTCGCGCATCACGTCGGGCGCCACGGTGTTGAGCAGCACGCGGAAGGATTGGCTGAGCGTGGCGATGGCGACAAGGCCGGAGAGGAACAGGGCAACCTGCAGACGCGTGGGCGCGCCGGTACTGACCGCGATCGACATGGCCGACTTATGGACGCGCGCGCGACGACGATGCTTCGTTCATGGCCGAAGTGTCATTGCCTGGCCACCGCGTTGGCCTCGGCCTCGCTGCGCGGCAGCGAGGCGAGCTCGGCCACGGTGATCGGCTTCACCGGCGGGCGCAGGCGATAGTGGCCGATCTCCTGGGGCGTCTTGCCCCGTGCCCGCGCGATCAGCTCGGTCACCGTCAGACCGCAGAGGCGCCCCTGGCATGGGCCCATGCCGCAGCGCAGATAGGCCTTGAGCTGGTTGGGCCCGGTCGCACCGACGCGGACGGCCTCTTCGATCTGCGCCGCGCTGACCTCCTCGCAGCGGCAGGCGATGGTGTCGCCCGAGGGAATGCGATGCGCCTCGATCGGTCGGAACGCCCGCTCCAGGAAGGCGCGGCCACGGCCGTAGGTCGCCAGCACGCGACGCGGCATCTCGGCCTCGCGATCGCGCCTCACGGCATCGATGCGGCCCAATCGGCAGGCCGCGTCGAGCGCCGCCAGCCGGCCGCGCTCGGCCGCCGACTCCGCGCCGGCGATGCCCGCGCCGTCGCCGGCGATCGAGACGCCGTCGGCGCCGCTGTGGCCCCAGGTGTCGAGCGCCGGCACGAAGCAGAGCTGCGCGTCGTCCCAGCGATGCGCGCAGCCGATCGACATCGCGAGATTGATGTTGGGCACCACGCCTTGGTGCAGCAACAACGTATCGCAGTCGATCCGCCGCGTGGCGCCGCCGCGGTCGGTGAACGAGACCCCACGCAGCCGGTCGTCGCCCTCGGCGCGCAGCTCGGCCACGCCGCTGATCGGCTTGAGGTGCCGCTTGGTCTCGCGCATCAGCGCCAGCCCCTTGGACAGGTAGGGCGAGGTCGCGAAGGCCAGCATGTCGAGGCCGGGGCGAAGGCGCGGCGTCGTGTCGAGGATCGCGCTCAGCGTGCCGCCGGCGCGCAGCAGCTGCGCGGCGAGCAGCCACAGCAGCGGGCCGCTGCCGGCCAGCACGGTGCGGCCCGACGGCGCCAGCCCAGCGCTCTTGAGCAGGATCTGCGCCGCGCCGGCGGTCAGCACGCCGGGCAGGGTCCAGCCGGGAATCGGCATCGGCCGCTCCTGCGCGCCTGATGCGACGATGACATGGCGTGCCCGCAGCAATCGCGCCTGGCCGCCGCTGGAGAGGCCGATCTCGCGCCGATCATCCTCGACGCGCGGCGCGACGCTGAAGACGGTGGTCCCCGGCATGTAGGTGGCGCCGCTGCTGGTGAAGGCGCGCGCCAGATCGAGGCCGCGCCAGTAGTCGTCGCCGAACACCGTGCCGTGGCGCACCGGCGTCTCGGTGATCGCGCGATAGATCTGGCCGCCGGGCGAGGCTTGCTCGTCGAGGACGACGGTGTCGACGCCGAGTTGCCGGGCAGTGATCGCGGCGGCCATGCCGGCGGGTCCGGCGCCGATGATCGCCAGCTCGCAGGTCTCGCTCATCGTCCGAGGGCCATCGCATTGCCATGACCTTCCCCCAGAGGGGGAAGGTGCCCGCAGGGCGGATGGGGGATGTCGAAGACGAACACCTGATTCGTTGAAGCATCCCCCATCCGTCGCGCTACGCGCGCCACCTTCCCCCGCCGGGGGAAGGTAGGCTCAAAGTCATGTGCGATCGCCCCGCTCATCGTCCGGCCACGCGCTTGCCGCGCTGCGTCTCGACCCGCATGCCCTCGCACACACGCACGAGGCAGCCCTGGCGGTTGCCGACGCCGTCGATGCTCACGAGGCAATCGAAGCACACGCCCATCAGGCAGTAAGGCCCACGCGGCGTGTTCGACACCGCCGTCTCGCGGCAGGCGGCGTGGCCCGCGGCGAGCAGCGCGGCGGCGACCGTGTCGCCGGCGCGCGCGGTGATTGCCGCGCCGTCGACGGTCAGCGTCACCGATGGCGCGTCGGCGAGATCAGGCAGCCGACGGAACATGGAAGCGTTTCGCACTGAAGGCGGTGAAGTCGTCGGTGAGGCCGCCGCTGGCGATCAGCGGCGCCAGCAGCTTGGCGTGCGCCGCCGCCAAGGTGACGCCGCTGTGGCAGGTGGCGACAAAGGCGCCGGGATGGCTCTTCGATTCCTCGTAGATGGGAAAGCCGTCGGGCGTCATCACCCGCAGCGCCGCCCAGGTGCGCACGACGTTGAGCGAGCCCAGCAGCGGAAACATGCGCACCGCGCGCTCGGCGATGGTGCCGACCACGCCCAGCCCGATGCGATCGTCGAAGCCGGCTTCCTCCAGCGAATCGCCCATCATCACGCCGCCCTCGTCGGTCTGGCGGATGGTGACCACGGGATAGTTCAGGAATGGCGCGGCCTTCTCGGTGATGACGATCTGGCCGCGTTGCGGGCGCACCGGCACGTCGAGTCCGACCATCTCGCCCAGTCTGCGGTTGCCGTTGCCGGCGGTCAGCACGATGCGCGGCGCTTCGACGGTGCGCGTGCCGCTCTTCACCACGAACACGCCGCCGCGATGCTCGATGGCATCGACGCTGTGCTCCGGCAGATACGACACGTTGCGCAGCTTCAGCGCCGTATGCAACGCACGTAGCAGGCGCGGCGAGTTGGCGTGGCCGTCGAGTGGACAATAGGCGCCGCCGACGACCTCGGGCCCGATATCCGGCAGCATCTTGAGCAGCCGTGCGCGATCGACAATCTCGTAGGGCAGGTCCGACTGGTTATGCAGGCGCTTGAGCATGGTGTCGCGCCGCTCGAGCTCGGCCTCCGACAGTGCCAGCGAGAAGCCGCCGGGCCGTTGGTGCGCGACATCGATGCCGGTTTCTTCGCGCAGTTCTCGTGCGAAGCCGGCCCAGGCATCCGACGAGGCGCGGGTCCAGCGCGCGTAGTCGGGCATCCCCAGGCCCTTGCTCTGCACCCAGACCAGCGCGAAATTGCCGCGCGAGGCGCGGAACGCGACGTCGCCCTCGTCGAGCAGCGCCACGCGCTTGCCGGTGCAAGCGAGCCCCCAGGCGATCGCCGAGCCGACCAGCCCGCCGCCGATAACCGCGACGTCGTGCTCAGCCATGTTGGATGTTTCGTGCCGGCTCGTGCATGATTCTTCGACCTTGACGCGCCGGCCGCGGAAGTCAACGACGGTCGGCGATGATCGATGATGAGGAGGTCGGGTTGGAGTTTGTCTTGACGCGTCGTCGTGTGTTGGGTGCGGTCGGCCTGTTGGCGCTGGCCGGCGCGACGCCGGCGTTCGCCCAGGCGCCACCGGTTGCCGTGCCGGCGGAGCCGCTCAACATCGTGATGGTCGGCGACTCGCTGGGCGAGGGCGTGTGGAGCAGCCTGTACTGGCGCTTCCATTCGACGCGCGAGGTCAGGGTGATCAACGCCGCCAAGGCGGCGACCGGCTTCAATCGGACGCCCTACGAGGACTCGCTGGTGCTCGCCAGCGGCCAGGCGGCGCAGCTCGCCGTGATGATGACGGGCGCCAACGACGCGCAGAACGCCTGGGCGCTGCAGGAGGGCGGCGCGATCGGCGTGTTCGGTACGCCGAGCTGGGCGCCGCTCTATCGCCGGCGCATGGATCGCTTCTTCGATGCCGCCCAGGCGCGCGGTACCACGGTGATCTGGATCGGCATGCCGGTCATGCGTGATCCCGGCTTCGAGCGGCGCATGGCGGTGGTGCGCGAGGCGCAGCGCGAGGCGTGCCAGGCGCGCGGCGTCACCTATCTCGACCTCGTGCCGCCCAGCGTCGACGAGACGGGCGCCTACACCGCGACCAAGAAGGACGATAAAGGCCGCATCCGTGCCTTCCGCGGCGACGACGGCGTGCACCTGACGATCTACGGCTCGGAGTGGGTGGCGGAGATCGTGCTGTTCACCCTGCTCGATCTAAAGCCCGCGTGGATGGACGCGGCGCGCGAGAGGCTCATCCGCACGGCGTTGGGGTAATATTTTTCTCCCTCTCCCCGCAGGCGGGGAGAGGGAGCAAGAGAACGGAGGAAGCGCATGCGCATCACCGACGGCCAGATCCATCTCTGGAGCAGCGGCCTGCCGATGAACCCGCACCGGCAGATCACATCGTATTCGGTCGAAGACGCGTTGCGCGACATGGATGCAGTCGGCGTCGATTCCGCCATCATTCATCCGCCGAGCTGGGATCCGCGCTGCAGCGAGGTCGCCGCGGAAGCGGTGAAAGCGCATCCGCGGCGCTTCGCGATCCTCGACGCGTTCGACATCACCGCGCCGGGTGGCCGCGAGACCATCGCGGGTTGGCGTCAGCGGCCGGGCATGTGCGGTCTGCGCTTCGCCTTCCTGCGCCCGGGCACGACGACCTGGCTCACCGACGGCGCCATGGAGTGGCTGTGGCCGCAGGCGCAGAAGCACAACATCCCCATCGCCATGATGGTGCCCGGCCGGGCGCGCGAGGTGGGCGAGATCGCGTCACGCTTCCCGGACCTGAAGCTGATCATCGACCATTGCGCGGCGCGGCGCGGCAAGGTCGACGCCGAGGCTTTCGAGGATCTCGACACCTTCCTCGACCTCGCGCGCAAGCATCCTAATGTGGCGATGAAGGCGACCGGCGCGCCGAGCTATTCCAGCGGGCCCTATCCGTTTCGCACCGTGCACGATCCGCTGCATCGCATGTTCGACGCCTTCGGGCCGCAGCGTATGTTCTGGGGCACCGACATCACGCGCATGCCCTGCTCGTGGCGTCAGTGTGTGACCTTGTTCACCGAGGAGTTGCCCTGGCTCAAGGGCCGCGACCTCGAGCTGGTGATGGGCGAGGCGATGCGGCGCTTCATCGGCTGGACGGGTTGAGGAGGAGACCGCGATGCGTCGAGCGATGGTAGCTGCGCTGGCGTTGGTCGCAGTCTTGGCGATTGGCGGCGTCGGGCGTGCCGAGTGGCCGGACAAGCCGGTCAAGTTCGTCTCCGCCTTCGGGCCGGGCACGGCGACCGACACCGTCGCGCGCCTGCTGGCGCAGGAGATGGCGGTGCTGCTCAAGCAGCCCGTGGTGGTCGAGAACAAGGCCGGCGCCAACGGCATCATCGCCGCCGAGGCGGTCAAGAACGCGGCGCCCGACGGCTACACCGTGCTGATCACCACCAGCACGACGCATGCCGGCAACCCGGCGATGTACAAGAGCCTGCCCTACGATCCGGTGAAGGACTTCATGCCGCTGGGCCAGCTCACCTCGAGCCTGGCGATCCTGCTGGTCAGCGCCAAGACGCCGGCGAACACGCCGCAGGAGCTGGTGGCGCTGGCCAAGAAGCAGCCGGGCAAGCTGACCTTCGGCAGCGGCAACGGCTCCTCGCGCATTTCGGGCGAGATGTTCAAGTCGGCCACCGGCATCGACATCCTGCACGTGCCCTACCGCAGCGCGCCGCAGGCTTTGGCCGACCTGCTGGCCGGCCAGATCGACCTGATGTTCATCGACGCCATCGCCGGCATGGCCGCGATCAAGTCCGGCCAGGCGCGCGCGCTGGGCGTCACCGGCGCCGGCGGCGAGAGCCTGCGCGCGCTGCCCGACGTGAAGACGTTCGACGAGCAGGGCATACCCGGCGTGGTGCTGACGGCATGGAACGCGGCCTATGTTCCGTCCGGCACGCCGCAGGCGATCGTCGACAAGCTGGCGGCCGCGATGCGTCGCGCCACCGAGCAGCCGCGCTATCAGGAGGTTCTCGCGAGCCTGGGTGCCGCGAGCAAGGTGACGACGCCGGCCGAGCTCGCGGTGTTCCAGGTCGCCGAGATCGAGAAGTGGCGCAAGGCCGTGCGTGAAGCCGGCATTCCGCTGGAATGAGCTGAAAGGAGACACCGATGTCGGCAGGACAATTGCGCACCTTGTTGCGCGCCAAGAAGCTGATCGTCGCGCCGGGCGCGATCGACGGCATCACCGGGCGGCTGATCGAGCAGGCCGGCTATTCCTGCGCCTACATGACCGGCGCCGGGACCTCGGCGACGATGGGCTATCCCGACTATGGCCTGGTGACCATGAGCGAGATGGTGGCCAATGCCGGGCGCATCGCGTCCTCGCTGTCGATCCCGCTGATCAGCGACGCCGATACCGGCTACGGCAACGAGCTCAACGTCTTCCGCACGGTGCAGGAGTTCGAGCGCGCCGGGGTGGCGGCGATCCATATCGAGGACCAGGTGTTCCCGAAGAAATGCGGCCATCTCGACGACAAGGAGCTGATTCCGCGCGAGGACTTTGTCGCAAAAATCCGGGCCGCCGCCGCCGCGCGCCGCTCGCCCGATTTCGCGATCATCGCCCGCACCGACGCGCGCGCCGTGGTCGGCTTCGACGAGGCGATCGCGCGCGCCAACGCCGCTCTGGCCAACGGCGCCGATGTCGCCTTCGTCGAGGCGCCGCAGACCATGGAAGAGATCGCCGCCGTGCCGAAGCGCGTGAACGGCCCATGCCTGCTCAATGTCGTGCGCGGCGGCAAGACGCCCGACATCGACATGACCGACGCCGAGGCGATGGGCTACGCCATCGCCATCTTCCCCGGCCTGCTGTTCGCCGCGATCATCGCCGCCTGTGACCAGCAGCTGGCCGAGCTCAAGAAGACCAACCGGCACCCGAAGATCGCCGGCGGCGTGCCGCTGCGCGAGACATTCGCGCGCTTCGGCGCCAACGACTGGGATGCGCGACGCACGGCCTATCGCGATCAACCGAAGGCGGCGGAGTAGCGCTTAGGGGCGCCCCCCGACCGCTAGGCCGTGCGATCGCGGCGGCGGCGGGGTAGGGCGCGGGCGGCGCCGGCCAGCACCTTCTGCGACTCGCTGACGATGGTCGTGCCGACCGATTGGCGGACCTCGCGGTCGAACTTCGACAGCGCCTCGCGGATCTGCGCGATCAGCGGCGCGGCATCTGCGTCCGGCATGCGGAAATAGGCCTGCGCCTCGGCCATCAGGGCGGGCAGCGCGGCGGCGGCCGACTTGGCCACGGCGGCCGAGGAGGAGGCGGCGGACTTCGCGGCGGCGGCCGACTCCGAAACCTTGGCCATCACCTCGTGAATGCTGCGGCCCAGTTCCTCGGCCTGCGTCTTCCAGTCGGCGGTGGCGATCTGCAGGCTGGCGTGGCGCAGGCACAGCGGATCGCCGCTGACGGCCGTATTGCGCACGGCCAGCCGGCCGCAGCGCACGCAGGAACAGGCCATCTCGGCCGACGCCACCTCGACGATCTGCTCGACCAGCTCCGACGACTCGGGGGCGCCGGTCCAGGTCGCGTCGAGACCGCCATCGCGCTTGGCGATCGAGATCCAGCGGAAGCTGTCGAGCTCGGAATCGTCAAGAATCTGCGTGACCTCGGAGAACATGTTGGCGACCTGCGCGACCCAGCCCAGCGGCAGGGTTTCGAGCTGCGCCCGCGCCGCGTCCTCGATGCGCCCGTCACAGGCCGCCAATAGGGTCCGCAGCCGCTTGTTGGATCGTTGCTGTACCATCGCGCCACTCCCGGCCACAGGCCAGCCCAGGCACTCTTCGTGCCGCTATCGCAGCATGTGGGGACGACCGAGCCCAAATCCCAGTCACCCCGTCAGAGTACAGTCGAGTTGCTGTCAAGTCACGGTCTCTCCGCGACATGAATGTCACAGCTGCGCGACAGTTCCCGCTACACTAATGAGATGGACGACGAGACTTCCCTCCGCGTCTACAGCGATCCCCTGGCGCGTTGGTTCGTCACGGAGGCGTATCGCATCACCGACACCGGCGCGCTGATCGCCCAGGCTGGCGAGCAGCTGGTCGGGGCGGGTATCCCGCTGTACCGCCTTGCTTATTTCCAGGGCACGCTGCATCCCGAGTTCGCCGGCAAGGGCTATTTCTGGCGGCGCGGCCGCGGCATCGAGACCCAGAGTGCGCAGCACGGCCTGTTCGAGGCCGACTTCTATCGCGACAATCCCCTGCCTGCGGTGCTGGAGCAGCGCAAGACCGTACGCGTGCGGCTGGACAGCATCGAGCCGCAGGCGCCGGTCCTGAAGCAACTGAAGGAGGAGGGCGCCACCGACTACGTCGCCCTGCCGCTGATCTTCTCCAACGGCCATGTCGACGCGCTGAGCGTGGTCTCCGACCAGCCGGGCGGGTTCTCGGCCGCCGATCTCGACCGGATGTTCCTGCTGCAATTCGCCTTCACCCGCCTTGTTGAAGTGCATTCCCTGAGGGACACCGCGATCAACCTGCTCGACGCCTATGTCGGACACGCGGCCGGCGAGCGCATCCTGGCCGGCGAGATCCGTCGTGGCGGGGGCCGGACCATCGAGGCGGTGATCTGGTACTGCGACCTGCGCGGCTTCACCAAGGTCTCCGACAGCATGCCGCGCGACAGCGTGATCACGCTGCTCAACGACTATTTCGGCGCCATGGGGGCCGCGGTCACCGGCGCCGGCGGCGAGATTCTGAAGTTCATGGGCGACGGCATGCTGGCGATGTTCCCGGTCGCCGTGCCGGCCCAGCGCCGCTTCATCGCTCAGCGCGCCGTGTTGGCCGCGGTCGAGGCGCGGCGCGCCATCGAGGAGCTCAACCGCCAGCGCGAAGCGGCCGGCGAGGCGGTGGTGCGCTTCGGCCTGGCGCTGCATGTCGGCGAGGTCAATTTCGGCAATATCGGCGCCAGCTCGCGGCTGGACTTCACCGTCATCGGCCCGGCCGTGAACTACGCCGCCCGGCTCGAACGGCTCTGCGCCACCATCGGCCGGCCGGTGCTGCTCTCGGCGGCGCTGGCGGCGCTGCTGCCCGAGGGCGACCCCGTGAAGCTTGGCGATTACGCGCTCAAAGACATCGCCGAGCCGCAGCCGGTCTACGGGCTGCCATAATTGGCTGTCACAGGCTGATACCCTAAGCCATTCGGCCGCCGCGTTCTTGCCCGTCGGCCGCCCCTGTCGAGGGGCCAAATGGACGCCTGACTTTCTCGGAGGACGCCCATGAAACGCCTTGGCCTCGCCGCCCTGATGACCCTCTCGCTCGGCCTCGCCGCCTGCGGCGACACCCCGACGGACCGCGGCCTGAGCGGCGCCGGCATGGGCGCCGGCGCCGGCTTGCTCGGCGGCCTGCTGGTCGGCGCGCCGCTCGAAGGCGCCCTGCTCGGCGGCGTCGTCGGCGGCGCCGCCGGTGCGCTCACCCAGCGGAACCAGATCGATTTCGGCCGCCCGATGTGGCGTTAAACCCTTCTCCCCGCGCAGGCGGGGAGAAGGTGCCGAGCGCTTGCGAGGCGGATGAGGGGCTTCTCGCGCAACGGCGACTATCGGTGTCGTCGAGACTCCGCGAAGCCCCTCATCCGCCCTTCGGGCACCTTCTCCCCGCCTTCGCGGGGAGAAGGCCTAGGCGTGCATGAACCGCTTGAGCCGTCCGTCGATGATCTGCTCGGCCTCGCGCATGATGCGGTCGATCAGTTCCTTGACCGTCGGCACGTCGCGGATCAGGCCGGCCACCATGCCGCAGGACCAGGCGCCGGCATCCATCGCGCCGTCCTTCATGATCTTGGGATAGACGCCCGCGACCTCGGGCAGGATGTCCTCGAACTTGATCTTCGAGCCGAGCTCCTTCTCCTTCTCGAGCAGGCGGTCGACGGCGGCGTTCTTCAGGACTCGTTCGGTGTTGCGCAGCGGGCGCATGACGAGGCGGGTGTCGAGTTCGCTGGCGGCGACCAGCGCCTGCTTCACGTTCTCATGGATCGGCGCTTCCTTGGTCGCCATGAAGCGCGTGCCCATGTTCATGCCCTCGGCGCCCAGCGACAGCGCCGCCACCAGCGAGCGGCCGTCGGCCATGCCGCCCGAGGCGACGAAGGGAATCTTCAGCTCCTCGGCCGCGCGCGGCAGCAGGATGAAGTTGGGCACGTCGTCCTCGCCGGGGTGGCCGCCGCACTCGAAGCCGTCGACGCTGACCGCGTCGCAGCCGATCGACTCGGCCTTCAGCGAATGGCGCACCGAGGTGCATTTGTGGATCACCTTGATGCCGGCCTCCTTCAGCGCCGGCAGCCATTTCTGCGGGTTGTTGCCGGCCGTCTCGACGACCTTCACGCCGCCCTCGACGATGGCGCGCACATAGCCGGGATAGTCCGGCGGCGTCACCGAGGGCAGGAAGGTGAGGTTGACGCCGAAGGGCTTCTTCGTCATGTCGCGGCAGCGCCGGATCTCGTTGGCCAGCAGCTCGGGCGTGCGCTGTGTCAGCCCGGTGATGATGCCGAGCCCGCCGGCGTTCGACACCGCCGCCGCCATCTCGGCGAAGCCGACGAAATGCATGCCGCCCTGGATGATCGGATGCTCGATGCCGAGCATGTCGGTGATTCTGGTTTTCATGGATAGACCGCCTCGTCTTCATCCGCCCGCATGCGCAAGGCGGCGTTGCCACCGGAATGTTTCTCGAACGCGTCCTTATCGTCCTTATACAGCCAGGCGTCGGTCGAGGCGAACCTCCGGAAATCTCAGACGGTCATGAGGTATTGCGATTTGACCCTGTGCTGTTTCTGAACGGATAAGCGCTTGATCCGCGCCTCACAGCGCTGAAGAGATCGGCGAGAAACGGTGAGAGCGATGGCCGAGCTGCGCATTTTCTCCTATCTGCCAAACCCCCGGATCTGGAAGGCCACGATCGCCGCGCGGCTGTGCGGGGTTGACCTCGAGGTCCGCGGTGCCAAGCCTTCCGAGCTGCCGGACTGGCTATGGGACTTCGACGCCAAGCCTCTCGCGGCGGAGGAGAAAGCCGCATACGCCTCCACGGCGCGCGCCGGTCGCGTCGGATTCAAAGGCGGCAAGCTGATCAAGACCGACGGGTTTCTGCTGGCCCATCCCTTCGGGACGGTGCCGGCGGCCTTCAGCCCCGACGGCGCGACGGGCATCTTCGAGTCCAACAGCATCATGCGCGCGGTGGCGCGGCTGGGCGCGGACCGCGTACAGCTCTACGGCCGCGATCGCTACGAGGCGTCGCGAATCGACAGCTTTCTCGACGCGAGCCTCGTCTTCGCGCGCGACGCACAACTCTATCTCCTCGCCTTCCGCGGCGACGACTTCGCGATCGACCTCCACACCCGGGCCGCCGAGGCGTTCGCCATTTATCTGAGCGGCATCGAGCAGGCGCTCCATCCGGATCGTCGCTACCTGGTCGGCGAAGCCCTTTCGCTCGCCGATATCTGCTTCGTGGCCGAGCTGTGCCTGTTCTCCAACGAGCGCACACGGCGGGCATCGTTGCTGAAGCGCGGCCTGTCGCCGATCCTGGCCGATGGGTGGCGCGACACCTATCCCCGTGCCTCGGCGCACTGGGCTCGGCTCTGTGAGCATCCGGCCTTTGCGCCTGATGTGTGTCCGTATCTGCAGAAACTGGACGCGCTCGCCGCCTGACCAACCAAGAGGCATCGACAATGGCCGCCCAACCCGACAAAAGCGAACCCCAGACCTCAACGCAGGATGTCGCTCTCATCATTGGTGGCGGCCCCGGTATCAGCTCGAGCTGCGCGCGACTGTTCGCGAGGAGCGGCATGCGGGTGGCTGTTGCCGCGAGGAATCCCGACAAGCCGGTCCTGCATGCCCTGGAGAAGACGCACGGCGTGCGACGATATTCGTGCGACGCGAGCGAATCGGCGGCCGTGGAAGCATTGTTCTCGCGTGTGGTTCAAGACCTCGGATCACCGACGCTCGTCGTGCACAACATCGACGGCCGGGTTCCCGGGATACTCGGCAAGGGGATCGTCGAAGCCGAGCCGGGCATGGTGTTCGATACGCTTCGAAACTCGGCGTTCAGCGCCTTCCTGGTCGGCCAATGCGCGGCACGGCTCATGCGCGAGCACAAATCAAACGCCAACGGCGTGAAGGGAACGATCATTTTCACGAACGCCAGCGCAGCGCTGAAGGGATTTGCGCGCAGCGGCGCGTTCGCGATGGCGTGCCATGCCAAATCCGGCCTCGCGCAGAGCATGGCACGGGAACTGATGCCGCAGGGTATCCATGTCGCGAACGTGCCGATCGACGCCGCGATCGGCTGGACGCAGGAAGACGGTACGCGCGCCCATCGACGAGCAGGGACGACCGTCGACGACAACATGGCCGACCCCGAGCATATCGCCGAAACCTATCTGCTGCTGCATCGACAGCACCGGTCGACCTGGGCCTACGAGATCGTGCTGCGCCCGTGGGTCGAGAAATGGTGACCGGACGTCAAGGGAAGGTATAGCGCTGCGCGATGGGCGGCACGCGGCTAGTGCCGTCGTAGCAGACGATCATCGCCGTATGCACCATGTTGCCCTTGCCGTCGGATCGGTACTCCGCCGCGAGGCCGCGATAGCGCATGGTCGAGAGTTTCTCGCGCACGGACTCACCGGTGACGCTGCCGGCTTTGGCGATCTCGGCGATGGCCACCGCCAGCATCGAGACGGCATCGTACTCGGCCGCGGCGAAGGCATCGGGATCGGCGCTGTACTCCTTGCGATAGGCCTCGACGAAAGCCTTCATCTTCGCATCGTCGATCGAAGCGGCCGGGAACGAAGCGGTTTCGGCACAGACGCCCTTGAGCTCCGCCGGCTGGAACAGCTCGGCCGTGGCCGGCTGCGCCATCGCCGAACCCGCGATGATGGGCAGATCCGGCGCCACGCTGCGCGCGGCGCGGATGGCGAGCGCGGTGGATTGCGAGTGCAGGTGCAGCACCAGCGCGTCGGCGCCCGCCGCCTTCGCCTTGGCGATGATCGGCGTGAAATCGTTGATCGAGGTGGCGACTCCTTCCTCGAGGGCTACCACGATGCCGCCATCGGCGAAGGCCTTGGCCAGCACCTCGCGGCCGGACTGGCCATAGGCGGTGGTCTGATAGATCACCGCCGGCTTCTTCGCCTTGGTGACCTCGGCGACGTAGCGCGCATGGGCGACCTTGACCACGCCGTCGGCGGGGAAGAAGCGGAAGAACCAGGGATTGCCGAGCTCGCTCAGGCGCGCCGTGCCTGACACGGCGAGCAACGGCAGTTTGGCGGTCGCCGCCTCGGGCAGCAGGGCCAGCATTTGCGTGCCGAGGATCGGACCCAGCACCGCCACCGGCGCCGCCGCGCCATCCCGCGCGCCGTCGCGCAAGGCGCGATGCCATGCCGTGACGGCGGCTTCCGGCGCGGTTGTCGTGTCGAGCACCTCGGGGACGAAACGCACCGTCGCCGCGACATCGCGGATGGCGAGCAGCGCGCCCTCGCGCTGGCTCTTGCCTTCCAGCGCGGCGAAGCCGGTGAGCGGCAGCAGGATCGGCAACCGGAACGACGGCACCGCCTGGGCGCGAACGATCGGCGGGGCCGCGAGCGTCGCGGCCGAGGCCAGCAGGAGTCGTCGCGACAGCATGGCTAGACCGCCGCGCCACCGGCCCAGGGCGACATCACCTCGTTCATGCCGGTGACCGTGCCGGTCATCGGATCGCGGCGGATGCAGCTGGGGTTGGCGAAGTTCAGCGGGTAGATCGGGTTGGGTACTTCGACGAGAGGCATCTTCTTGGAGATGGCCCGTTTGATGTCATCGTCAAGGTCCCAGTTGGCGCGCACCGGGCCGACGCCCGACACATCGATGCGCGGCTGGTGGAAGGCCGCCTCGACATCCATGCCGCGATCGGTCTGCATCATGATCAACTGCGCGACCGCCGGCACGATGCGCCGGCCGCCCGAGGCGCCGATGGCGAACCAGCCCTCGCCGTTCTTCGACACCACGGTCGCGCAGATGTTGCACAGCGGCCGCTTGCCCGGAGTCAGCGAGTTGGGTTTGCCCTGCTCGGGGTCGAACCACATGATGCCGTTGTTCATCAGGATGCCGGTCTTGGGCAGCATCACCCGCGAGCCGAACAGCGACAGCAAGGTTTGCGTCAGCGCCACCATGTTGCCCTCGGCATCGACGGCGTTGAAATGCGTCGTGCACGAATCGGTGTGCGCGTCGCCCATGGTGCGGAGGCGTTCCTCGTAGGCGGTGTGCAGGCCCTCGGCCACGGCCATGAAGGCGGCCGCGTCGGGCGCGCCGTCGCCGATCGTGCGATCGCCGATCAGCTCGAAGGCGCGCTTCATCGTCGGGCCGGCGGTCAGGTAGGGCACGGTGTGAATGGTGGCGCCGTTGCGCTGGAACTCGACCGGCTCGACCACACGGGCGTGGTAGCCGGCGAGATCCGCGAGCGAGATCGCCGAGCCGCCGGCGTTGAGGTCGGCGACAAGGTCCTTGGCGATCTGGCCTTCGTAGTAGTCGCGCGGGCCGGCGTCGCGGAGCCGTTTGAGTGTGTTGGCGAGATTGCCCAGCTTGATACGCGGCGGGTTGCCTTCCCAGTCGATCACCGGCGGGAAGCCGTTGGGCAGGTAGGTGGCGCGCGAGGTCTCGTAGCGATTGAGCGCCGCGGCGCCCGTGGTGATCATCGTCGTGCCGTACCAGTCGCAGCTCATGCCGCGCTCGGCCAGCTCGATGCCGGCCTCCATGACCTGCTTCCAGTCCCAGCTGCCGAAGCGCTTCAGCGCCGTGGCCATGCCGTCGACCTGGCCGGGCACGGCGATGGAGTGGTAGCCCATGACGTTGTTGTCGTTGACCACCGGCGGCCAGCCGAATAGGTCGCTGATCGCCTTGCCGCCGGTCAGCGCGTAGTTCTTGAGGTCCAGCCCGCGCGCCGCCACGGCGCCGTAGTCGACGATGTAGGCTTTGCGCTCCTTGGCGATCCACACCGCCATGTAGCCGACGCCGCCGATGCCGCTCATCCACGGCTCGACGCAGCCGATCGCCATGGCCGTGGTCACCGCCGCGTCGATGGCGTTGCCGCCGCGCGCCAGGGTCCGCGCGCCCATCTGCGCCGCCAGCGTATTCTGGGCCACGACCGCGCCCTTGCCGCGCACGGCGTGCTTGATGATGCGCTGGTTGCGATTGAAGTTTTCGCTCATGTCGATACGGGTCCCCGGCTTCGTCGCCGCGACCATAGCAGACGAAACCTGCGCCAAATCAGGGATTTGCCCGCATGTCGGGGATGCATGCCGGGGTGCGGTCGTATAGGCTTTGCGAGCGCGATCGTGACGGCCCTGGACGACATCGACCTCAGCGCCCTGCTGGCCGGCGACAAACGGACCTGGGACCGTTTCGTCGCCGCCGCGGCGCCTCTGATCCACGCCGTGGCTCGCCGCGTGGTGTCGGCGCACGGCCTGTCGGCGGAGGAGGCCGGCGACGCCGCTCAGGACGTCTTCGTGCGGCTCTGCGCCAACGAGCGCCAGCTGATGAAGTCCTACGACCGCTCGCGCGCCTCGCTCGCGACCTGGCTGGCCGTGATCGCGCGCTCCTGCGCCGTCGACCATCTACGACGCAGGCGCCAGCCGACCTCGGCGCTCGACGACGTCCCGGAGGCGGCGGTCGCCATCGAGGACCGCCATGTCGAGAAGCTGAGCATTCCGCCGGGCCTGCTCACCGAGCGCCAGGCCCTTGTTCTGACACTGCTTTACGACCGCGACATGGACGTGGCCGATGCCGCCGCCCTGCTGCGGGTCGATGCCCAGACGGTGCGCAGCACACACCACAAGGCGATGCTGCGCCTGCGTGAACATTTCCGCGTGAGCGCCTAGGGGGATGGGGATGATGACAGCTCACCAAACGTATCTCGAAGGGGAATGCCCCCGGAGTAAGAGACCATGACCCAGGATGACGGATCGAGGAGCGCGCCCGACGCGTCCGGCCGCGCCCTGTGGCAGCGGGCGAAGGCGGCCGGGCCGGCGACGGCGACGGCGGACCATCGTGTCGATGACGCGATGATCGCCGCCTGGCTCGACGGTCGGCTGTCGGACGCCGACACGGCGCGGGTCGAGCGGCATCTGGTCGAGCACCCCCAGGCGATGCAGGCGGTGCTCGACACCCGCAACGCGCTGGCCGATGCGGCGCGCGCGCCGGTGCCCGACAGGGTGGTGGTGCGCGCCCAGGCGCTGGTCGGCTTCGAGGCCGAGCGCAAGGTCGGGGGCGGCGGGCTGGCCGGGCTGTTCGGCAGCTGGCGCCGCGCGCTGGAGATGGCGGCGGTGGGCGCGGCCTTCGTGGTCGTGATCGCCGGTGGCTTCTCGCTGGGCGGCGGCACGCAGGAGGCCTATGCCCATTCGGCGCTCAACAACGCCGCCGCCGTCGAGCTGGTGCTGAACCCGCTGGGCGCCTTCCGGCTGACCGACGACCTCGCCGATCTCCTGACCGAGCAGGGAGGCCGCTGATGCTGCGCAAGCACCTCGCCTGGATCCTGCTCGGCCTGTCGGCGACGCTGAACGTCGCCTTCATCGGCGGCTTCGTGCACGCGCGCTATGTCGCCGAAACACCTCACCTGATCGATTCGCGGCCTATTTCGTTGCCGACGGGACCGACGCAGATGCCGACGATCGGCAAGCCCGGATCCGGCCCGTCGCCGCAGGAAGCGGCGCGCGAGCTGGGTCTCACCGAGGGCCAGATGCGCGGCCTGCGCCAGATGCTGGCGGAGCAGCGCCGGCGCGCCATACCTGTCCTCCGCGAGATGACGGTGCAGCGCGACGCGCTGGTCGCCGAGCTGGGCAAGGACAGGCCCGACGCCGCGACGGTGGATCGCGCCCTCGACCGCATCGGCCAGTTGCGCACCCAGCTGCAGAAGGACAACGTGCAGGCGGCGCTGCGTTTTTCCGAAACGTTACCTGCGGAACAGCGTGAACGCTTCCGCCGGTCGATGGTCAACCGCGCTATGGGCATGCAGCAACCCCGCCGCCAGGCGCCCGTCGAGCGCAAGTGAACCAGGGAGGGCGATCATGGTCGTGACCGCGATGCCAGTGCGCCGAAAAATGGGACGCCGCGCGATGCTGGGCGGCACGGCGCTGATGGCCTTCGCCGCGCCGGCGATCCTGTCCTCGCCGCTGCGCGCCGCCGGTACCGGCTTCGATGCCGCGCGCCACCTGCTTTCGCGCACCGGTTTCGGGCCGAAGCCCTCGGAGATCGCCGCGTTCGAGCAGCTGGAGCACGACGCGGCGGTCGACAGGCTGCTGCGCGCCTGGAAGACCGAAGCGGTGACGCCGGCGCCGTCCTGGATCGGCATGTCGCCGCCGCAGGCGCGCGAGGCGCAGCGCACGTTCCAGGAGAAGCGCGCCGCGCGGGCCGCCGCCGGCAATCCGCCCGGCGCGTCGCCCGGCGCCGATGCCGGCGCGCCGCCGCCGCGTCCCGGCACCATGCCGAACAAGCCGCTCGAGAACGCCAACCCGCTGCAGGAGCAGGGCCGCGAGCTGCGCAACTGGTGGATCGAGGAGATGCTGGTCACCGACCAGCCGCTGGTCGAGCGCATGGCGCTGTTCTGGCACAACCACTTCACCTCGGGCCTGCAGAAGGTGCGCTTCGCGCCGGCGATGTATCGCCAGAACGCGCTGTTCCGCCGCCATGCGCTGGGTAACTTCGCCACGCTTCTGCGCGAGATCGCTCGCGATCCGGCGATGCTGCGCTACCTCGACGGCGCGCAGAACCGCGCCAGCCAGCCCAACGAGAATTTCGCCCGCGAGCTGCTCGAGCTGTTCACCCTGGGCGAGGGCCATTACAGCGAGGCCGACATCAAGGCGGCGGCGCGCGCCTTCAGCGGCTGGGGCCTCGATCCGGAGACCGGCGCCTTCCGCTTCTATCCCGGCGCGCACGACACCGGCGCCAAGACCTTCCTCGGGCGCACCGGCAATCTCGACGGCGGCGACATCCTCGATGTCCTGCTGGCGCGTCCCCGCACGGCCGAGTTCCTTGTCGCCAAGCTGTGGCGCGAGTTCGTCTCGCTCAAGCCGAACGACGGCGAGATCAAGCGGCTGGCCGGCGTGCTGCGCGGCGCCAACTACGAGATGCGGCCGCTCTTGAAGGCGATGTTCTCGTCCGAGACGTTCGGCGATTCGGCCAATCGCGGCAGCCTGATCAAGTCGCCGGTCGAGCTGGTCATCGGCACGGTGCGTCTGCTGGGCCTGCCGGTACCGGAGAAGACCCGGCTGGCGCGCGCCATCCAGGCGATGGGCCAGATTCCGTTCGAGCCGCCCAACGTCAAGGGCTGGCTTGGCGGCGAGGCGTGGATCACCACCAACACCCTGCTGATGCGCCAGCAGATCCTGCGCCGCATCGTCGAGGCCACGTCGGTCGCCTCGGCCGACGACGGTCCAGAGGGCGGCATGACGCCGCCGGGCATGATGCCCAAGCCAGGTAGGCGCAGCGACCGGCGCGAGCAGATGGAGCCCGATCCGCGGCCGGTCGAAGGCCGCAGCCTGCGCGGTGCCGGCATGAGCGCGCGGCTTGGCCCCAGCCTCTCGGGCGTCGACGTGCCGACCCTGACGCGCGCTCTGCTGCCGCTGCCGCCGCTCTCGCCGCTGCCCGCCGATGCCGGACCGGGCGAGGCGGTGGCGACCTTGCTGCTCGATCCTGTCTATCAGCTGAAGTGAGGCCTCCGATGTTGCGTCGTGACCTCCTCGCCGGACTCTCCGGCTTCGCCGTGGCCATGGGCGCCGCCGGCGCCTGGGCGCAGAACCGCCAGGCACCACCGGCGCCCGCGCCCGCGCCCACCTCGTCGAACCCGCGCTTCGATCGCATTCTGGTGCTGGTCGAGCTCAGGGGCGGCAATGACGGGCTGAACACGCTGGTGCCCTACGCCGACGCGGCCTATCAGCCGTCGCGCCAGGGGCTCGCCATCGCGCGCGATCGCGTGCTGCAGCTCGACGAGCGCGTCGGCCTTCACCGGGCGCTCGAGCCGATGATGGAGTCGTGGAAGGCGCGCGACCTCGCGGTCCTGCAGGGCGTCGGCTATCCCTATCCCAACCGCTCGCATTTCCGCTCGATCGAGATCTGGGACACCGCCTCGGCGGCGAGCCAGACGCTCAGCGAGGGCTGGCTGGCGCAGGCTTTCGCCGGCGTGAAGCGGCCGGTCGACCGGCGCCTCGATAGCGTCGTCATCGACAACAACGCGCTGCCGGCGACCGGCGGCGACCTGCACACCATCGTCATGCAGGATGCCGAGAACTTCATCAACCAGGCCAAGGCGATGCGCGAGACTGGCGCCCGCCCGCCGACGACCAACCCGGCGCTCGAGCACATCCTGAGGGTGCGCGCCGAGACGCACGCCGCCTCGCTCGGGCTGGCCGAGCGTATGAAGGGCGCGCCGACGCCAGCGAAGCCCTATGGCGAGGGGCCGCTTGCCAACCAGCTCGAGCTGGCGACGCGCATCCTGCTGGCGCGCGTGCCGGTGCTGGCGGTGAAGGTGGCGCTGGGCGGCTTCGACACGCATGCCGGTCAGCGCGAGACGCACGAGCGCCTGCTCGGCCAGCTCGGCCGCGGGCTGGCCACCCTGCGCCACAACCTGATCGCCGGCGGCCGCTGGAACGACGTGATGGTGATGACCTATACCGAGTTCGGTCGCCGCGTTAAGCCCAACGCCAGCGGTGGCACCGACCACGGCACCTCGTCACCGCAGTTCGTCATGGGCGGCGCGGTGAAGGGCGGCCTGCACGGCGCCTATCCCTCGCTCACCGACCTGCAGGACGGCGACCTCAAGCACACCCTCGACTTCCGCAACGTCTTCGGCACGGTGGCCAAGAGATGGTGGGGCCTGAACCGCGACTTCGGCGTCCGCCAGCCGCAGACGCTGTCGTTCATCGCTTGATCGGGCGCCGGCGCCAATAAGTCAGACGCCGCCGAGCCACAGCACCCGCAGGCAGAACAGCGCGATCAGCGCGCAGGCGATCGCGCCGCCAATGCCGGCCTTCGGCCCCCAACTCCGGGGGAAGAACAATGACGCCGTGGTCAGCGCGCAGAGCAGGCCGATCAGCGCGACGATGCCGTTGATGATCCACGAGCCGATGCGATCGAACAGGCCGGTGCGCTCCTCGAACGTGTCGATGTCCTCGATCAGCAGGCTGAAGAGCCCGGCCAGCGCGACGAGGACGGCGATGAAGACGACGACACCGAAAGGAATGCGGCGCACGAGCGCGGGCGCATCACTTCCCCTGCAGCACCACGTCGCGCACCGAGGGACGCATCGCCTCGATGCGGATGTACCAGATCAGCAGGCCGGCGATGATCTTCACGCCGATCGGCAGCATGATGTAGGTGACGACCAGCCCGGTTGAATCGAACTTCGCGTTGCCTGGATCGAAGCCCAGCATCGCCGCCACGGGCAGCGAAAACGCCGCGCCCACGGCCGTCGCCAGCTTGGTCGACAGCGCCCACAGGCCGAAATAGGCACCGGTCTCGCCCTTGGAGTCGGCACCTTCCTCGGCGTGGATGATGTCGGCGAGGATCGAGGGCGGCAGGCCATAGTCGGCGCCCAGCGCGAAGCCGGTGAGCACGGCGGCGGCGATGAACAGCCAGATCTGGCCCTCGCCGATCAGGCCGGCGCCACCGAAGGAGACCACCGTCAGCACCATGGCGGCGAACCAGGCCGCGGCCTTGCTGGTGCGCTTCGACAGCCACATCCACAACGGCACGCTGGCGGCGGCCGAGATGAAGTAGGTCAGCAGCACCATGCCGGCCTGCACCGTCGTGCCCTTCAGCACGTACTCGACATAGAACAGCATGACGCTGACCGCGATGCCCAGGGCCGAGCCGTTGACGACGAAGACCAGCAGCAGGCGGCGGAAGCGCGGGTTCTTCAGCGGCGCCAGGAAGTCGTGGAACACCGAGGCGCGGCCCTTGCGGACGACCGGCGGATGCACCGAGTTGGGCGACCACAGATAGCTCGGCAGGAAGCAGAGGATGGCGATCGGGATGAACAGGATGCCGAAGATGCCGTAGCCCTCGATCTCGGCGGCCTGCTTCAGGCCGGTGACGACGGATTGCGCGGCGGCGACGGCGGCGGCGTCGCCGCCGGCCTTGGCGGCGGCGAGCGCCGCGGTGGCGGCCTTCCACGCCTCGGCGATCTCGCTGTGGATGTTGGGATTGATCAGCAGCGCCGGCAGTACGACGGCCAAGGTCATGCCGGTGAGCCCGAAGACCTCGCGCGCCACGGTGACGCGCGTTCGCTCGTTGTAGTCGTCGGTGAGATCGGCGCCATGCGCGTGGTAGCTGATCGACACGCCGGCGTAGCCAAGATGCACGATGATCAGCGCCGCGATGAGCCACACCGTCAGGCCGACGACACCCAGCGATTCCTTCGACGGCGGATCGAACAGCATGAAGAAGCCGCCGACCAGCATCGGCATGCACATCGCGACGAACAGCAGGCGCCCGCGCGGCCGCTTGGTCATGCGGTCGCTTATGTAGCCGATCAGCGGATCCTGCAGCGCGTCGATGATGCGGGTGATCAGCAGATAGGTACCGAGCGCGGCGAAGGATAATCCCAGCGCGTCACCGTAAAATTTAGGCACGTTGAGCACGACCGGTAGCGCCGCCATGTTGAGCGGCAGCTGCAACGTCGCGTAGGCGACCAGTCGTTTGAAGGGCAGCTTAACGTGCGTCGTCGAGTCCGGCGAACCGGCGGCGGCGGCGATTTGCAAGGGATAGCCTTCCTGTGACTTTTCTTGGCGGCGACTATGCGGCTTCGCGGGCCGCGCGCCAAGCGTCAGCTATGGGTGAATTCGGCCTGAACCACGTCGGTGCGGCCGCTGGCGAAGCCGGCGGCGCAATAGGCCAGGTAATAGCGCCACATCCGTACGAAGCGCTCGTCGAATCCCAAGCCACGCACGCGCTCGACCACGCCGTCGAAGCGGCCGAGCCAGACCTCCAGGGTGCGCGCGTAGTCGCGGCCGAAGGCGTGCGCGCCGGCCAGCGCCATGCCGGCGCGCCGGGCCTGGGCGCGCAGGGTCTCGGCCGAGGGCAGCATGCCGCCGGGGAAGATGTAGGTCTGGATGAAGTCGGCGCCGCGGCGATAGCGCTCGAAGCAATCGTCGGCGATGGTGATCGCCTGGACGATGGCGCGGCCGCCGGGATTGAGGTGGCGCTTCAGCGCGTCGAAATAGCTCGGCCAGTGGCGCTCGCCCACCGCCTCGATCATCTCGATCGACACGATGTGGTCGTATGTGCCCTCGACATCGCGATAGTCGCGGAACTCGACCGAGGCGATATGCGCCAGCCCGGCGCGGCTCAGCCTTTCGCGCGCGTAGGCCAGCTGCTCGTTCGAGATGGTGATGGCGCGCACGCGCACGCCGCGGCGCGCCGCGGTTTCGGCGAAGCCGCCCCAGCCGCAGCCGATCTCCAGCAGGGTGTCGCCCTGGCGCGCGCCCAATCGATCGAGGATGCGCTCGTACTTGGCGCGTTGCGCATGGTCGAGCGCACGCGCGCTGTCGCCGTCATAGAGCGCCGACGAGTAGGTCATCGTCGGGTCGAGCCATAGCGAATAGAAGGCGTTGCCCAGATCGTAATGCGCGTGGATGTTGCGCCGCGACCCGCGTTTGGTGTTGTCGTGCCGCAGATGCGACAGCCGCAGCAGCTGGCGGCGCCACCACGACGCACGCGCGACACGGCTCAGCGCCGCCTCGTTGGCGGCCATCAGTTCGAGCAGGCGCACGAGATCGGGCGAGTCCCACTCGCCCGCCATGTAGCCCTCGGCGAATCCCATGTCGCCGGAGGACAGCACGCGCGCGAAGACCCGCCAGTCCCGCACGTGGATGGTCGCTTCGGGCCCAGGCTCGCCGCCGGCGAAGCGGCGCGTGCGGCCGTCGGGCAGGCCGAGCGACAGTGTGCCGACCTTCAGGCGATCGAGCGCCCTCAAGGCCACGAGCGCGGCCAGCGGCAGGCCATCGCGGGTGGTCTTTTGGCGGGCGATCCTCTGGCGACCGATCATCGTGTGAGCATCTCTCCCGGCGGCTCCGGCCTCGGATGGTAACGGGTCCTTTTGCGCCACAGCCCAAACGCTTGCCAGTGTATGCGGAAAATCACGGCCAGTGCCACCAGCGGATTGGCCACGTAGCGGCGCAACACCGCCGCCCGGTCGAGGGTGCGGCGCGGCCCGGCGATTCCGGTCGCCAGCACAAGGCCCTCGGCGTCGCCGTAATGTACCTGAGCACCGACCGCGTGCTCGTCGATCGCGAAGCTGAAGCGGTAGACACCCTCGATCGGCAGGAAGGGCGAGACATGGAAGACCTTGCGCCCTTCGATCCAGTCCTCGCGCGCGATCGGCCGGCCATCGTCATGGGCGACGAGATAATTGTGCGTGTCGCCGAAAGTGTTGGCGACCTCGCACAGCACCGCGCGCAGCCCGCCGTCGCGGTCGAGGCAGAACCAGAAGCTCACCGGATTGAAGACGTAGCCGAACTGCCGGGGCAGGGTGAGTAGCAGGATCTCGTCGTCGCAGACGCGATCCAGCGCATATTGCGCGAGGATCGCGCGCATCCAGGGCAGCGGCGGCGAGCCGTCGCGCGCGCCATGGTCGGCGCTCTTCAGGTCGACGAGGCCGCCGCGATCGATCCAGTCCGTACGCGATAGCGGCACGCAGAAGTACGGCACGTCGTAGCGGAACGCGTGCGCGCGCGGACGCAGGCGCTTGTGAAACACCTTGCCGAGGACGAGGCCACCTTCGACGGCGCGTGTCACGTGCGTGTCACACGCGCCGGTACCGGCGCGGGCGTCGGCAGCGGCACGAGATCGCCGAGATCGGGCAGGTGCGGCGTATCGGCGAGCGGCGGCCGCTCGGTCTCCGGCAGACGCCAGGGCCGCCGCACGCCCAGCCGCTCGGCGACGCCGAGGCCGGCGGCGAGCGCGTCCTCGTGGAAGCCGTAGCCGGCGTAGCTGCCGCAGAAGAACACGCCGCCTTCGCCCTGCAGGGCGGGCAACGCGCGCTGCGCCTCGAGCGCGGCGCGATCGAACAACGGGTGGTCGTAGCGCATCTCGGCCATGGTCAGCTCCGGCGACGGCGGGCGCGTCGGATTGAGCGACACAAAGATATCTGGGGCGTCGCCGAGGTTCTGCAAGCGGTTCATCCAATAGGTCAGGCTGGCGGGCGCGTCTACGGCGCCGGTGTCGGCGACGTAGTTCCAACTCGACCAGACGCGGCGGCGGCGCGGCATCAGGCGGACGTCACGATGCAGGACCGCCGCGTTGGCGGTGTAGCGGAAGGCGCCGAGCACCTGGCGTTCGCGCGGCGAGGCGTCGCCCAGCAGCGCCAGCGCCTGATCGCCATGCGTGGCGAGGATCACGCGATCGAACCGGTCCCACTGGCCCGCCGTGTCGCGCACGCGCACACCGGCGCCATCGCGCTCGATGCGCGTCGCGCCGATGCCGAGGCGCGCCTGCGCGCGCAGGGGTTCGACGAGGCGCGCGACATAGTTGCGGCTGCCGCCGCTCACCGTGCGCCAGCGCAGATGATCGGCGACGCGCAGCAATCCGTGATTGGCGAAGAAGCGCACGAAGGTGCGCGCCGGATAGTCCAGCATGTCGCGCATCGAGGTCGACCAGATCGCCGCCGCCATCGGCAGCAGGTAGCGATCGGTGAACGGCGCGCGAAAGCCGCGCTCCTCGAGATAGTGGCCCAGGCTCAAGGTGCAGTCCTCGGCGCGCACCAGCAGCTCGGGCGCTTCGCGGTTGAAGCGCGTGATCTCGCGCAGCAATCGCCAGTGCGCCGGATTGGCGAGATTGGAGCGCTGGCCGAGGAAGGAGAGCCAGCCGCTGCCGTATTCGTAGCGTCCGCCGCCGAGGCTGACGCCGAAGCTCATGTCGCTCCACGAAGTGGCGACGTCGAGATGGCTCAGCAACGCCATCAAATTGGGATAGTTGGGCTCGTTGTAGACGATGAATCCGGTGTCGACGGCGATCGCGCGGTCATCGATCGTCACCTCGCGCGTGTCGCTATGGCCACCGAAGCGCCGTTCGCGCTCGTACAGCACCACCTCGTGACGACTCGACAGCAACCACGCCGCGCCGAGACCCGCCACGCCCGAACCGATAACCGCGATTCTCACTACGCCCTCTCCGCCCGCAATCCACCCGCATGGGCGGTCTTGCACTGTACGTTGGGGGGGGGTCGCTGGATGATCGCGACCTGTCCCCCCGAGAGAGCTGGACTATCACATCTGGCTGATTTGACTTGGACTTTCCTTTGCCTGCGGGGCCAAGGCGCGGGACGCCAGGTAGGCCGATACCGCCTGCAATCCTGATAGCGGCTGTCCGCCAGCGCCGGCCTGGCAGACCGCGTCGATCGCCGGCAGCACGTCGCGCTGCAGGTCGTAGCCTTCGACCAGCCAGCGCGCCATCCAGCGTTCGAGGTCGGCTGGCGGTCCGCCCGGCCACCCCTTGCCCAGATGCCGGCGGATCTGCTTGCGCCAGCGCGATGAAACCCTGACGCCGTCGGGCGCGAGGGATGCGGCGGCGGACGGCCGCGGCGGTGCCGTCGCCTCGACCGTCACGGGCTTGGCGGGGTCGGCCGGATAGCGATGCCGTGCTCGCCGGCTGACGCGCTGAATCCGCTCCCAATGGATCACCGAGAGATACTCTTGTCCCTCGACCACGAAGATGCGCATCAGCCCGCGCGTCACCAGTTCATCGATCAGCGCGCGCACCGCGTTCTCGTCGATCGCGTCGCCGGGAAACACCTGCATGCGGATGGTGCGTGGCCGCAGCGGCTGCACGCCATGATCGTCGGCGAAGTTCCACAGGCCGAGGAACAGCAGGCGGGCCGTCATCGAACAGTCGATGACGGCCTCCCAGGTCCAGAAGTCCGATGGCAGGGTACGGTCGCGGGACATGAGCGAGGCTCCGATCGAAACGATGAGATCGGTGTACCGAAAAACTTCGCCATCTCCAATTTCCGCGGCTACGGCGAGCCAATCCAAGCATCCGTTGCCGATGGCTCAACGCTTTTGCTTGCCGCTACGTGCGGGCCCCGCGCCCGTCGTCGTCCCCGCGCATCGCCTGGAAGGCGGCGAGTGCGCGCCGTCGGGCACCGTCGTGCTCGACGATCGGCCGCGGATAGTTGTTGCCCAATGTCACGCCCGACGCGGCGAGCACCGAGGCCGGCGCAAGCCATGGCTTGTGGATCCACGCGCTGGGCAGGTGCGCGAGCTCGGGCACGAAGCGGCGAACGTAGTCGCCGTCGGGATCGAAGCGCTCGCCCTGCAGCACGGGATTGAAGATGCGGAAGTAGGGCGCGGCGTCGGCACCGCTGCCGGCGACCCATTGCCAGCTCGCCGCGTTGTTGGCGAGGTCGGCGTCGACCAGCGTGTCCCAGAACCATTCCTCACCGGCACGCCAGTGCACCAGCAGGTGCTTTACCAGGAAGCTCGCCACCACCATGCGCACGCGATTGTGCATCCAGCCGGTGCGCCAGAGCTGGCGCATGCCGGCATCGACGATGGGATATCCGGTGCGGCCCGCCTGCCAACTGGCCAGCGCATCCTCGTCGCCCGCCCATGGGAAGCGATCGAACGCCGGCCGGAAGTTCTCCTCGGGCAGCGAGCCGTGGTGGTAGAGCAGGTGCCAGGAGAACTCGCGCCACCCCAGCTCCGACAGGAACTTGCCGGTGTCGCGTCCGCCGGCGCTGGCGTGGTGCGCCGCGTGCCAGACCTGCCGTGGACCAATCTCGCCCCAGGCCAGATAGGGCGACAGGCGCGACGTCGAGTCGAGATCGGGCCGGTCGCGCTCCTCACGGTAGTTCGCCAGCTTCCCGTCGAGGAATTCCGCGAGGCGCCGCCGCGCCGCGTCTTCGCCCACGTCCCACGTCTCGCGCAGTCCGCCCGACCAGTCGGGCGCGACGGGCAGCAGACGCCACGTCTCGAGCCTGTCGGACGCGACGGTGGCGATCGGCGCGACGATCCGCGTCGGCGCGTCGAGTGGCGGTGCGGGCGGCTCGGCGCCAAGGCAGGCGCGCCAGAAGGGCGTGAACACCTGGAAGGGACCGCCGCCTCCCGTCTTGATCGCCCAGGGCTCGAACAGCAGACCGCCGTTGAAGCTCTCCACCGTCAGGCCGCGCTCGCGCAGGCGGGCCTTGATCGTGGAATCCAGCGCGCGTCCGCGCGCATCGTAACGCCGGTTCCAATAGACGGCGTCGGCGCCGGTGTCGGCGATGACCGCGTCGAGGATAGCGGCGGAGTCGCCACGGCGGAGCACCAGCCGGCCGCCGCGATGGCGCAGCGACTCGTCGAGCGCGGTGAGGCTGTGGTGCAGCCACCAGCGCGAAGCGCCGCCCGGGCGCCAGCGATCGCTCGCCTCGTCGAGGATGAAGAGCACCAGCACGGGTCCGCCGCGCGCCACGGCGGCGCTGAGCGCCGGGTTGTCGTGCAGCCGGAAGTCACGGCGCAGCCACACGATTGCCGTCTTGTTCATGCGGATCAACCAGGCCCGGGGGTTAAGGCGTGGCAGTGTTACGTTGCCGGCAGCGGGTTGGATGACCTCAGGACAGGGGGCAGTCCGGCCGCGGCTCCATGACCAGGCTGGTGAGGTCGGCGCCGGCGGTGACCAGACCGGCGCTGACGCTGATGCGGTCCATCACGCCGCTGTCATAGAGCAGCATCGACAACGTGAATAGCGGCCGGCCGGGGAAGCGGGTGCGCGAGAAGGCGATGGTGATCGGCCAGGCCTGCGTGTTCAGCGCACCGGCCGGCGAATCGGCGCGCGGCGGGCGCAGCAACTCCGGCGTGGCGATGCCGGCATCGACCGTCATCACGTCGCTGGTCACCTCGGGATCGAACATGGTGAAGGAGAACGCCGTCTGGCCCGCCTTCAGCCGGTCGATGGCCGCGGCGATCGCCGCCACCGGCAGCGCCGTACCGCCGGGCATCGCGAAATCGATGGTGCGCGCCGGCAGGCGGATCTCGGCGGTCCCGCCGACCTTGCTGCTGGTCGCTTTACCCGAGATGCGCTCGGGGTGGTCGTTGATGCGCCGCTCCAGTTCGTAGGCGAAGGCACCGCCGCCGACCGTCTCCTCGCCGCGCAGCCGCGACTCGGTGGAATAGCGCAGCATGGCGGTCAGCACGAAGGCGAAGCCGACATCGCGCTCGATGCGCCAGTGGCGGCAGTCGAAAGTCAAGCGCTGGCGCGCCGTGCCGATCTGCGCGCCGTTCACCGCCGTACCGAGCCGGACCACGTACTCGGAGCGATGCGGCGCCAGGTCGGCGGCCAGCGTCGGTGTGCCAGCAAGCAGCGACAGTGAGACAAGGCAGGCCGCGAAACGGCGAAGCGCGCGCATGGCGTGACCATGGCCGGGGATCGCCGGCGGGTCAACGCGACACACCGGCGGCGTTTCCGCACCCGCGTGTCCGGGTGTAAGCTCCGTGTCCCCTGTCTCGCGCGCCAAACCAACAACGTCACCAATCGTCATGCAACCCGCCGATCACCTCGAGCCACTCCGTCGCGAACGCGCGACGCCGGCTACGCGTTCCGTAGGCGGGCTCGCCTTTACCTGCAACGCCGTCGAGCTGGTGGCGCGGCCCGACGGCGCGCTGTGGTGGCCGCAGGAGCGGCTGCTCGCGGTCGCCGACCTGCATCTCGAGAAGGGCAGCTGGTACGGCATGCGCACCGGCCAGCTGCTGCCGCCCTACGACACGCGCGCCACCTTGGCGCGGTTGGCGCGGGCCATCGAGCAAACGCGGCCGCGCGTCGTGCTGTGCGTCGGCGACAGCTTCCACGACAGCGAGGCCGCGTCGCGTGTCGATGCCGTCGACGCGGCGGAGATCCTGCGCCTGATCGGCACGGCGCGGGACTGGATCTGGATCACCGGCAATCACGACCCCGCGCCGCCGCGCCAATGGGGCGGGCAGGCCAGCGTCGAGCTGGCCTTCGGCCCGCTGGTGTTCCGTCATCAGGCGTTGTCCCTGCCGCTGACCGACACCGGCGGCGAGGTCTCGGGCCACTACCATCCGGTGGCGTCGCTGGTGGTGCGCGGACGCGGCCTGCGGCGGCGCTGCTTCCTCACCGACGGTGCGCGGCTGATCCTGCCGTCCTACGGCGCCTACACCGGCGGGCTCAACGCCCGCGACCAGGCCGTGGCGGCGCTCTTCGATGGTCCTTACGACGCCCTGGCGATCGGCGCGGCCAGCGTGCATCGCCTGCCGGTCGAGGCGCTGCGCCGCGATGCAGAGTTGATGGCGGCGAAGTAGTGTCTGATGTCTTCAGGCCGCGCCGCTCCAGCGGCGCTACTGTCATTCCGAGCGCAGCGAGGAATCCAGGCGGCTACCCTGGATTCCTCGCTGCGCTCGGAATGACAGAGTGGCACGGCCCCAACCGCATCAGAATTCGTAGCGCACGGTGACCTCGCCCAGGCCTTCGATGCGGCCGACCGCCGTCGTGCCCACAGGGATGAACTGGCAGGCGACCATCGAGCCGGTCGAGACGATCATGCCCTTCTTCAGGATCTTACCGTGATCGGCGAGGCGATTGGCGACCCAGGCCAGCGAGTTGACGCAGTGGCCCAGCACGTCGCCGGAATTCCCTGAAGCGACCTCCTCGCCGTCGAACGACACCGTGCCTTTAAGATTGCCGATGTCGAGCTTGCGCCAGTCGGGATTGACCGGTGCCAGCAGCGAGCCCCAGTTCCAGCCGACATCGATGATCAGCGCCATCGCCGAGAGCCGGCTGTAGTCGGAGCCACGATCCTCGATCAACTCGAAGCCGGCGCGCGCCGACTCGATGAAGGGCGTGATGGTGTCCTTGGTGTAGAGCTTGCCCGCCGGCGGCGGCGGCACGTCGGCGTTGACGGTGAGGATGATCTCCAGCTCGAGGCCCAGGCGTACGTGGTTGCTGGCCTTGAGCGTGACCTCGCGCTCGAAGACGCGCGACTTGCGGATCGCGCCATAGGCGGGGTTCTTCAGCCCGGTCTGCTTGAGGATCGCCGGCGAGGTCAGCCCGATCTTGTAGCCGACGACCTCGCCATCCTCGGGGATCACGCGCTTGAGAAGCGCGTCCTGCGCGGCGTAGGCGGCGTCCTCGCTCGCGGGCGTCAGCGCCTTGGGCCACCAGCCCACCGTGGCGCGCGTGCGGCGCAGGTTCATCACATAGTCGGCGATCTGCTCGGACGTCGCGGCCATGGTCGTTTCCTCTGGTATGGAGTCTTCTACCTTCCCCTGGAGGGGGAAGGTAGAAGGAGACTATAGTCCAGCCATGCCACGCATCCATCCCGCTATCGCCCGGCCAGTTCGCGTCGGCGGCCTGATCGGCGCAGTGCTTGTGGGCGGCGAAGGCCGCCGCATGGGCGCGGGGCCTCCCAAGCCGCTGCGCCCACTGGCCGGCCGGCCGATGCTGGCGCATGTCATCGACCGCCTGCGGCCACAGGTCATGGACCTGGTGCTGAGCGCGCATGGCGAGGCCGGGCCGTGGCGCGGCTTCGACGTGCCCGTCGTGCTCGACTCCCTGCCGCGCGATCCCGACGGCAGGCGGCCGGGGCCGCTGGCCGGTGTGCTCGCGGCGCTGGAGTGGATGCGCCGGCATCATCCCGCCGCGTCGTGGCTGCTGACCGTGCCGTCCGATGTGCCGCTGCTGCCCGCAGACCTCACGGTCTATCTCGCCGGCCACATGCATGTGCCCGAAGCCGACGTGCTGGCGGTGCGCTATCGCGGCCGCACGCATCACGCCATCGCCATCTGGCGTGTCGAGCTGCTCGACGCGCTGCGTACGGCGGTGAGCGAGGAGGGCGTGCGTTCGATCGAGGTCTTTGCGCGCCGCCACGACTTCGCGACGCTGGATTGGCCGCGCCGCTCGAGCGATCCCTTCCTCAACGTCAACACCGTCGCTGACCTCGCGCGCGCCGAGGCGATGTTGCGCTGAGTCGCGTGGACTGTGCGCTGCGCGCGCGGCAGAATCGCGAGCGCAGGGAGTGGAAAATCATGGGATACAGGATGCGTGCTCTTCGATGGTCGCTGGTTGTGGCTGGCTCGCTGATGGGCGGACCGCTTGCCGCGCAGCAGGGATTTCGTGACTGCCCGACCTGTCCCGAGATGGTGGTCATCCCCTCCGGCACCTTCATGATGGGCGCCGCGCCGGGCGAGGAGGAGCGCGAAGGCACGCCATCGGACAATCGCGGTCGTGCCGAGCCGCAGCGCCGCGTCGCCATCGACTACAGCTTCGCGCTGGGCCGCACCGAGGTGACGCGTGGGCAGTTCGCCGCCTTCGTCCAGGCCACCGGCTACGTCGTCGGCAAGGCCTGTGTCGGCCTGGGTCCCGATGGCCGGCCGTCGGAGAAGGCCGATCGCGACTGGCGCAATCCCGGCTTCGAACAAGGCGACGACCATCCCGTGGTCTGCGTGAGTTGGAAGGAGGCGCAGGCCTATGTCGAGTGGCTGAAGAAGCTCACCGGCAAGAGCTACCGCCTGCCCTCGGAGGCCGAATGGGAATACGCCGCGCGCGGCGGCTCGCTGACCACGCGCCCTTGGGGCGACAAGCGCGAGGAGGCTTGCCGCTACGCCAACGTGTCGGACGAGACGCGCGCGGCGCAGACCAGGCAGGCGCGCGATCCGGCCAAGATGTTCCTGTGCACCGACGGCTATGTCTTCACCGCGCCGGCGGGCAAGTTCGAGCCCAATGCCTTCGGTCTCTTCGACATGATGGGCAACGCCTGGGAGTGGGTCGCCGATTGCTGGAACACCAACTATGTCGGCGCGCCAGCCAATGGCGCGGTGTGGGACAAGGGCGATTGCTCGCTGCGCATGGCGCGCGGCGGCGGCTGGGTCAGCGAGCCGCGCCTGGTGCGCTCGGCCATGCGCAACCGCGGCACCCAGGATTTCCGCGGCGACCTCATCGGCTTCCGCGTCGCGCGCGGAAATTGATCCGCTTGAATCTTAGCGACGGAAGGGGGATGTCGAAGACGGACTCCTGCGTTCGTCTTCGACATCCCCCATCCGCCCTTCGGGCACCTTCCCCCTCCGGGGGAAGGTAGAGGTGCTGCAAGCTATCGTCGCGATAGCCAGCGATGACATGCGTCTCACGGGAATTTCAGGCACCTTGATTCGGGCGCGGGCGGTTTCCTCGCTAGGCTCCGCGCATCGTAATCAGGAGGGCTTCCATGAAGACGTCGCAACTGTTGATCGCTTCCGCCGTCGCCGCCGCCATCGGCCTGCCGGGCACCGTGATGGCGCAGGCCAAGGTCGAGACCGAGAAGTGCTACGGCATCGTCAAGGCCGGGCAGAACGACTGCCAGACCGCGACCTCGTCGTGCTCGGGCACGTCGAAGAAGGACGCGCAGGCCGATGCCTGGATCGCGGTCCCCAAGGGCACCTGCGCCAAGATCGTCGGCGCCTCGCTGACGGCGAAGAAGTAGCCGGCCATGGCCGGCGGCGCGCAGCCGACGCTGCCATCAGGCATCGGCTTGCGCGCGCGCCATCTCGAGGAGCTGCCGGCGCGCAAGCCCACGGTCGGCTTCCTCGAGATCCACGCCGAGAACTATCTCGGCGGCGGCCCGGCGCTCAGGCGCATCGAGCGTCTGCGCGCCGACTACCGCTTCAGCGTGCACGCCGTCGGCCTGTCGCTGGGCAGCGCCGAAGGTCTCGATACGGCTCATCTCGCGCGGGTCAAGGCGTTGGTCGAGCGCTTGCAGCCCGACCTGATTTCCGACCACCTGTCGTGGAGCGTGACCGGCGGCGCCTATCTCAACGATTTGCTGCCGCTGCCCTACACCGAGGAATCGCTCCAGGTGGTCTGCCGCAATGTCGAGCGGTTGCAGGACAGCCTGGGCCGCCGCGTGCTGGTCGAGAACCCCTCGTCGTATCTGCGCTTCACGCATTCGACCATCGGCGAGGCCGAGTTCCTCGCCGCCCTGGTCGCGCGCACCGGCTGCGGCCTGCTGTGCGACGTCAACAACATCCACGTCACCTGCTCGAACATGCGGCTCGATGCGCAGGCCTATCTCGCGGCGTTGCCTGAAGCGGCGATCGGCGAAATCCATCTCGCCGGCCACGCGGTCAACGATTCCGACGGCGAGACCATCCTGATCGACGACCACGGCTCGCGGGTCGCCGAGCCGGTCTGGGCTCTGCTGCGCGCGACGCTGCAGCGCATCGGCGACCGACCAACCTTGATCGAATGGGACACCGACGTGCCCGAGCTCGACGTCCTGCTCGACGAGGCGGCGCGCGCCGATCGCGAGCGCGCCGCGTTCGGCATGGGCGTGGCGGCATGAGCGCGCTGGCGCTCGCCGATCTGCAGACGGCGTTCCGCGCGGTCTGCCTGGGCCGCGACGCGCCCGCGCTCGCGGCGCTCGTCGATGGCGCGCGCATCGACGCCGGGGCGCGCCTGCACATCTATCGTCACCACGTCTTCGACAGCCTCTCGACGGCGCTGGCGGCGACCTTCTCGAGCGTGCACGCGCTGGTCGGCGATGGCTTCTTCCGCGCCCTGGCACGCGACTACATCGCCGTCTCGCCACCTTCGGCGCCGGTGCTGAGCGAGTACGGCGCCAACTTCGCCGACTTCATCGAGCGACACGCGCGTACGGGCGAGCTGGTGTATCTCGCCGACGCCGCGCGCCTCGACTGGGCGCTCACACGCGCCTATGGCGCCGACGCGGGCGCCGCACTGAGCGCCGCGCATCTCGCCGCCATCGCGCCCGAGGCGCTGGGCGAACTGCGCCTGCGGCTGCGCGGCGGCGCCTCGCTGCTGCGCTCGGCCTATCCTGTCGACCGCATCTGGGCGATCGCGCGCGGCGCGGAGGAGGGCCCGGTCGATCTCGCCTCGGGCGGTGTCGCGCTGGTTGTCTTTCAGCGCGACGACGATGCCGCCTTCGCCGCGCTGTCACACGGTGAGTGGGCATTGCTCGAGGCCTGCGACGGCGCCACCAGCCTGGCCGACGCCGTCGAGCGCGCCGCTGCGACCGACGCCACGTTCGATTTCACCGCGGTGTTGCCGAGGCTTCTCGGTCTGGCCGTGCTCGCATTGCCGGAGCCTTCGCCATGACCGCCTATCGCGCCCTGACTCGGCGTCTCGATTCGTTTCCTCAGCCCTTGCTGCACCTGGCGATGCGGCTGGGCATCTTCTTCGTGTTCTGGCGCGCCGGCATGCTCAAGGCCGCCAACATGGAGCAGACCACGCAGCTGTTCCGCGACGAGTATCTCAGTGTGCAGGACAAGGAGCCGGTGCCGGTCTTCTTCCAGGAATTGCTGCGCATTCCGCAATGGCCGGCCGAGGCGATGGCGTGGATGGCGACCTCGGTCGAGCTGGGCGGCCCGGCGCTGATCCTCGCCGGCCTGGCGACGCGGCTCTCGGCGCTGGCGCTGATCGGCATGACGCTGTTCATCCAGTTCTGCGTCTACTGGCGGGATTACCCCTCGCACCTGCTGTGGTTGTCGATCCTGCTGTTCATTCTCGTGCGTGGGCCCGGCCCCTGGTCGCTCGATCGCGTCCTGGGGCTTGAGGGCGACCGGCGTGCCTGACTGACCGGGGATTCTCTGAAAATCCGCCCATCGCGCTATCGATGGTGGTAGCGCTTTGATTAATCTATGTAAATTCGGGTCGGTGACGTTTGTTGCAGTGCACGATGACCGTCGCGACGACGCCTTGTAGGCGCTTGTTTTTTCCTACCCTCGCCCTCTATATTCCGCGCGCTTTTTCGGGGCGAGTGGCGGGCTCCCGCAGGGCCCGCTCTAGGAGCATGGCGTATGTCGATGACTCTGCCGCCGGGCTACCGGCCGACGGACCGCGAACAGTTTATGAATCCGCTTCAGCAGGAGTACTTCAAGCAGAAGCTGCTGAAATGGAAACAGGAACTGATTAACGAATCGAACCAGACTCTGGCGTCTCTTCAGGAAGAAAGTCTCTCTCAGCCCGACCTCGCCGACCGGGCCACAGCCGAAACGGACAGAGCGCTGGAGCTTCGCACCCGTGACCGTTTCCGCAAGCTGATCGCCAAGATCGACTCGGCGATTCGGCGCATCGACGAAAACACCTACGGCTATTGCGAGGAGACCGGCGAGCCGATCGCGCTCAAGCGTCTCGAGGCCAGGCCGATCGCGACGCTGAGCGTCGAGGCGCAGGAGCGCCACGAGCGCATGGAGCGCACGCGGCGCGACGAATAACGCCGCGGCCGTCGGCCGGCAACCCGTCTACTCGAACTTGATGTCGAGCTCCTTGAGCTTCGGCCCCCAGAAGGCGTGTTCCTTGCGCACGGCCTCGGCGAATTGCGGGCGCGTCATCTCGGGCGGGAACTCCAGCCCGTCCTTGTCGAGCGCGACCTTCATCTTGGGGTCTTTGAGCGCCGCCTTCGTGTCGCGCTCGGCCCGGTCGATGATCTCGACCGGCGTGCCCTTGGGCGCGAACAGGCCGTGCCAGCCCTTCAGCGTCGCGCCCTTGATGCCGGCCTCCTCGAGCGTCGGCACGTCGGGCAGCGCCGAGACGCGCTTGGTGCCGGTGACGGCCAGCGCGCGCAGCTTGCCGGCCTTGATCTGGCCCACCGCCGGCGGCAGCGAGGAGAAGTTCATGGTGATGATGCCGCTGATGACGTCGAGCAGCGCGGGGCCGGTGCCCTTGTAGGGCACGTGGGTGAGCTTGGTGCCGGTCGCGGCCGAGAACAGCGCGCCGGCGAGGTGGTTGTTGCCGCCGGCGCCCGACGACGAGTAGGTCAGCTTCTCGGGGTCCTTCTTGGCCAGCGCGATCAGCTCCGCGACATTCTTCGCCGGCACGTCGGGATGCACCGCCAGCACGTACTGGTAGTCGGTGGTCTGCACGATCGGGACCAGGTCCTCGAGCGTGTTGGTCTTGTAGCCCTTCAGCACATAGGGATTGAGCACGATGTTGGTGCTCACGGCGTAGAGCAGCGTGTAGCCGTCGGGCCGGGCGTTGGCGACGGCGCTGGTGCCGATGCCGCCGGCGGCGCCACCCTTGTTGTCGACGATGATGCTCTGGCCGAACAGGGGTGTCATCAGATGCGCCAGCTCGCGCGCGACGATATCGGCGCCGCCGCCGGCGGCGTAGGGCACGACGAAGGTCACCGGCCGCTCCGGCCACTTGGACTGGGCGAAAGCGGAGCTCGGCAGGGCGAGCGCGGCGGTGCTGGCGGCGATGGCGTGGCGGCGGCTCAGAAGCATGGGCGTTTCCCTCGGCGACACATTGGTTGGCGGCAGACTACGACGGAACGGCCCCCGCGGCCAATCGCCTTGCCCCTGCGTGCGCAATCACTAGACTGCGGGCGAAGCGACAACCCCTGCGCCTGGTGGCGACGTTGACACTGCCTCTGCCGCCGCAAGCCCTCGATCTCCTGAACTCTCTCGACGAGAAGCTGTCGGTCAAGGACGCCGTCGTCGACATCGTCGACGTGCGCAAGACGCCCGGGACGGACGGCACGGGCAGCCAGGACCTGCTGGTGCGCGGCCGCGACGGCAAGGAGCGCACCATCACGCTGACCGATTTCGGCGAGTTCGAGATGCGCCGCGGTCAGCAGATGTACGGGCTGTTCGTCGATGACACCGCGATCCTGCTCTACAACGCCAGAACCAAGAAGCACTTGATGCTGCCCGGCGTCGATGCCGAGAAGAAGCGCAACCTGCTGGCCAAGGCGCTCGACCCGCTCGACATCGTGCGCATCGTGCATAGCTTCGCCACCGATCCGGAGTTGGCGGGCGGCGGCTCGCGCGCGCTGCGCGAGCTCAAATCCAATGTCGACAAGATGAACGCCGAGAGGTCGACGCGGCGCGGGCCGATCCAGGGCTGGGCGCGTGTGGTCGTGGGCGGCGCGCTGTTCGCGGCGCTCGGCGGCGCCGCGACCGCCATCGGCTACTCTTTGATCACCGAGGAGTCCGGGCCGGCGGTCAGCATCGGCAATCCGCCGCACGTCCCGGGCACGCCGCTGGTGAGCTATCTCGACCTGGTGCAGCTCACGCTCGAGGAAACGCGTGCCGGCACCGATCCGAAGGACGGCACGGCGGTCTGCGAGCTGGTCGGCTCGGTCTACAACCGCATGGGCCGCAAGGTCGACAAGCTGAACTTCGCCGGCCGCATGGGCGGGGGCGAGGCCGTGGTCGCCTTCACCATCGAGGGCGTCGACAAGAGCGCGGAGAAGCGCGGCGCGGTCATCGGCCGCCATCCTGGCGCCTGCAAGCCGAGCTACAAGGGACGCTACGAGCTCACCGAGCCGGAATGCGTGCTCGACGGCGTGGTCTGGAAGGGCTGCCGCGACGTCATCCGCATCCTGTTCTGAGGTATGATGCCGGCCCATGGGTGATCGCAACCACAGAAGCGCGCAGCATCCCAACGCCGAGCTGCTGCTGCGGCGGCCGGGGATCGGCCACAATGGCGGCCCCCTCGACATGTCGTGGGAGGCCTGGATCTGGCGCCGCGCCGTCGCCAAGGCGTGGAAGACGCCCAAGCCGGAGGTCGCGCTGCGCCGCATGGCGCGGGCCGAGAAGCTCGGCATCACCTATCGTGAGTTCACCGCGGCGATCCTCGATACCGGCACCTATCTGTCGACGGCGCTGCTGCCGCTGGGCTTGGTGACGCGCCTGTCGCATGGCGCCGATGGCGCGGTTGCGGTCGAGGCGCGGCCGGAGATGGCGGCGAAGCTGGCGCGCTTCGGCGGCCGGTTGCTGCTGATCGCCGATCCGCTGATCCACGGCAAGCTGTCGCCCGAAGCGCTGGCCGACCTGCGCGCGTCGCTGTCGGCGGCGTTGCCCTGCGCCGTCGAGGCGGTCGGGCTGCGCGACGACGTGAAGGGCCTGCTGCGCGCCGCCGCCGTACCCAAGCAGGAGGCCTTCTTCGTCGGCACCGGTTTCGCCGATGTCGCCGTCGCCGAGGCCGCCGGATTGAGCCTGTTCAAGTGGGCGCACGAGTGGCTGCCCTGAGCGGCGCTGCGTTGCCCCTGGCGGGCGTCAGGGTTGTCGAGTTCTCGCACACCGTGATGGGGCCGACCTGCGGCCTGATCCTCGCCGATCTCGGCGCCGAGGTGGTGAAGATCGAGCCGGTCGACGGCGATCGCACACGGCGGCTGAAGGGCTTCGGTGTCGGCTTCTTCGGCTTCCTCAACCGAAACAAGCGTTGTCTCGCCGTCGACATCGAGAAGCCCGAGGGCAGGGCGGTGGTCGACAGGCTCGTCGCGCAGGCCGACGTGCTGGTCGAGAACTTCGCGCCCGGCACCATGACCAAGCGCGGCTATGGTCCGAAACGCTGCGCCGAGCTCAACCCGCGCCTGGTGTACTGCGCGCTCAAGGGCTTCCTCGGCGGGCCCTACGAGCATCGCGCGGCGCTCGACGAAGTCGTGCAGATGATGGGCGGTCTGGCCTATATGACCGGCCCGAGCGGCCGGCCGCTGCGCGCCGGCGCCTCGGTCGTCGACATCATGGGCGGCAGCTTCGGTGTCGTCGGGGTGCTGCTCAAGCTGCGCGAGCGCGAGCGCACCGGCAGAGGCGGGCTGGTCGAGAGCGCGCTCTTCGAGTCGGTCGTGCTGCTGATGGGCACGCATCTCGCCGCCGGCGCGGTGCTCAAGCATCCTGTGCCGCCGATGCCGGAGCGGCTGAGCTCATGGGCGATCTACGAGCCCTTCGATACGTCGGACGGCGTCAAGATCTTCCTCGGCGTCACCAGTGACGGCCAGTGGCGCCGCTTCGTCGACTTCTTCGGCCTCGACGACCTGAAGCGCGACCCGCGCCTGACGACCAACAACGACCGCATCGCCGCGCGGCCGTGGCTGTTGCCGGCGCTGGCCAAGGTGATCGAGCGCATGCCCTTCGACGAGGTCGAGCGCAAGGCGGCCGAAGCCGACATCTCCTATTCGCGGGTCGCACGGCCCGAGGACCTGTGGGACGACCCGCACCTGGCCGCCACCGGCCAGCTCGCCGAGACCGTCATGCCCGGCGGCGAGGTCACCCGCCTGCCGCTGCTGCCCTTCCGTCTCGACGGCAGGCTCGCCGGCGTGCGCAACCACGCCGCGGCGAAGATCGGCGGCGACAGCCGGGCCGTGCTGGCGGCGCTGGGTTACGACGCCGCGACGATCGAGGCGCTGGCGAAGTCAGGCTTGGTGACCCTGGGCGACTAAAGCGTTTGGCCACCTCGTCGAACATCCGCTTCCGGGCTTCGTTGCCGTTGTCTCGGCGTGCGCCGGGCCGCACATAGTTAGTCTCTCAATGCCCTCAGCAGCTGGTCAGCGGCACTCAGATCGACGGTGCCGAAGCCTTCGGTAAAACTGGCGCGGATCGGTGCCAGTACTGAGCGGGCCTCGCGGCTTCGGCCCTGGCGTTGCAGCAGTCTCGCGAGGTCGTTGGCAGAACGGAGAGCCATTGCAGGAGTCTTGAGATGCTGCGCCAATTCGAGGCCTTGTCTCAGCAGCGTTTCTGCAACAGCCATGTCCGTCAAACCGGCCTTCACGCGCAGGGCTTCGGGCATGCACCACAGCACTTCGTTGCGCTCGCATTCCGCCAAGCAGGAGTCGATCAGGGCCAAGCCGTGCGCCCTGTCGCCGGCAAGGCCGAGGAAGTCGGCCAAATCGATACGGATCTGCACGAACGAATAAGCGAGGCCGGCGAAGCGCTCATCATCGATCGCGTCGCGCAGGGCCTGCGTGCCGCCCACAATGTCGCCGCGTCGCACGGCCATATGGGCGGCGTGGCAGCGTGCCAGCACGAGATTGGTGTGCAGCGCGCTGCGCGTTGCCCATTCCACCAGCACCGCCAGGTAGCGTTCGGCCGCCTGCATATCGCCGCAGTACAGCGCGACCGGAATGGCGTCGTGCGCCAAGCTGCCGCAGATCGTCAGCGGATGGCCGCGCGCGAGCACATCGCGCAGCGTGTCATCGATCATGCGAATCGCTTGGTCCGGCCAGCCCTGGAGCCAGATGATCTTGGCCAGACGTATACGCGCCGTCGCCAACTGGTCGAACTGGTAGCGCTCGATGTGATCGCCATGCAGGTGGGGCAGATAGCCGGCAATCATGCGTTCGAGATGGCGTCGCGCGCCTTCCTGGTCGCCCTTGATGGTCAAGGAGAAGCCGATCAGGCGTTCACCCATGAGCCTGTCGAACGAGTCGGGTGATCTCTCGGCTGCCGCTCGGAATTTCTCGGCGACCTCGAGGCATCGGCTGGTGGGGACCACGTTGAGCCAGTTGTACCAAAGCCCCCAGTACACTCGCAGACGCCAATCGTTGTCGTCGAGCGCCTCAGCGATGGCCAGCGCCTGGCGTCCGATCTCCTCGACCTCCTTGCCGGGGCCGTAGACGAACAGCGCAGCGTTGGACATCGGCGAGAGAAGTGCCAGCCTTCGGCGCATCGCCGCCTCGTCGTTGCCGGTGACCAGCGGCAGCGCCTGCGAAATGCGGCCGTGGCACTCGTTCAGCTGCGACAGGCGCGTCCAGTACGGCGTCGCCGCGAGGGTGAGCTCGATGGCGATCTCCGGATCGCCGTCAGAGGAGAATGCCCAGTCGAGCGCGGCGCGGATATTGGCGTCGTTGTCGTCGAAGCATTGCAGACGCTCGGGTGCCGCGGGATCGTAGTTTTGCATGGCACGCAGCACATACAGCGCATGGCGCCGCGCGATCGTCGGGTGCTCGCCGCTCTGCCGGAGCTTGTCGAGCGCATAGGCGCGCGTCGTCTCCAGCAGGCGGTAGCCACCGGTCTCGTGCGTCAGCAGCGACTTGGACCAGATGTCGGCCAGCATCGCCAGCGTCTCGGCCTCGTCGCCTTCGGCCACGTTCACGTCGACTGCCGCGCGCAGGGAGAACACGCCGATGAAGATCGCCAGCCGATGCAGTGTACGCTGCTGTTCCGGCGACAGCAATTCATAGCTCCAATCCAGGGTCGCGGCGAGCGTGCGGTGGCGCGGCAAGGCGGTGCGCCGTCCCTTGTTCATGAGCATGAAGCGGTCGCGTAGCGCGGCGGCCACACCGTGCACGCCGAAGACGCCGACCAGGCCGGCGCCGAACTCGATCGCCAGCGGAATGCCGTCGAGCCGCCGCGTGATCTCGACCACCGGTTCGACGTCATCGTCCGCCAGTGCGAAGTCGCCCGTGCTGGCTGCGGCGCGCTCGGTGAACAGTCGCACCGCCGGATAGGACAGTGCCGTCACGGCATCCATCGCGGCGCCTGCCGGTGGGGCCTCCAGCGAACTCAGCCGGTGAACCCATTCACCTTCGGCGCGCAGCGCCTCGCGGCTGGTGGCGAGCACATGCACGCGGTTGGCGCCCTTCAGCACCGCGTCGACAAAAGCGGCCACGCCCTCGATCACATGTTCGCAATTGTCGAGCACGAGCAGCGCCCGCATGCCGTCGATCGCGCGCACCAGGCGCAACACGCCGCCATGCGCCCGCTGGGGAATGCGCAATGCCCCGGCGACTGCGCCCGCGACCTGACGGTCGGCATCGATCGTGGCTAGATCGACGTAAAAGACGGCGCCCGCGAAGGCGCTGGAAAGCGTGCGCGCCACGGCGATAGCGACGGTGGTCTTGCCAATGCCGCCGGCACCGACGATCGAGACAAGGCGCTGTTCTTGGACTTGGCGCACAAGCCGCTGCACCACTTGGTCGCGACCGACCATGTGGGTGAGTGCGACAGGCAGGGCAGACCCGGTGGGTGCTGCCGCGTTGCTGTCCGCGCCACCGGCATTGTCGCGCCGCGCCACACTGACCGGCGCCACGAACGCATAGCCGCGACCGGCGATCGTCGCGATGTAGCGCTCGGAATCGCGACGATCGCCCAGCGCGTTGCGCAGCGCACGCACGTGCACACGAAGGTTTGACTCCTCGACGTGCTGGTTGGGCCACACCAGCGCGATGATCTCGCGTTTGTCGACCAATTTGCCGGCTCGGCGCACCAGCTCGATCAGCAGATCCAGTGCCCGGCCCCCAATGTCGATCGGCTCCTCGCGGCGACGTAGCCGACGCTGCCGCACATCGAGGCTAAAGGGTCCGAAGAGATAGATGGTTTCGTCTGGTCTGCTCGCCGGGAGCGGCCAGACTACGTTCTGCGGCATCTACAGGCCTGACGGTTTCCTTACCGACATCTTCGTGGAGGCGTGAAAACTTGTAAATTGCAGTGCGTGTCGTTCCAATGCGGTTCGAGAAACAAGCGGCATGCCCGAAATTTGAGCAGCCGCGGTGATTCACGACGATTCACACGTCCTCACTCGCGTTGCCCCAGCCTCTCGATCACCTTCCGCGCCAACCGGACTGCCGCGTTCGGGAGACGAGCAGGGGTATGTTATGGGTATGTCGCGCCGCAATCTTCTCATCTCTGGCACTGCCGTCGCCGTGCCGGCGGCTACTGCCGATCAGGCGCAGACTGCGCCCGTCGCCGATCCGCCGGCGAGCATGTTGGTCGCGATCACCATCAACGGCCAGCGCAAGCAGCTCGCCGTCGATCCACGCCAATCGGTCCTCGACCTGTTGCGCGAAACCCTCGATCTCACCGGCACCAAGAAGGGCTGCAACCAGGGCGCCTGTGGCGCCTGTACGGTGCTGATCAACGGCCAGCGGGTGAATTCCTGCCTGACGCTGGCGGTGATGCACGACGGCGCGGAGATCCGCACCATCGAGGGCTTGGCGGAGGGCGACAAGCTGCACCCGCTGCAGGCCGCGTTCATCGAACACGAGGGCCTGCAGTGCGGCTACTGCACCGCCGGCCAGATCATGTCGGGTGTCGCCTGCATCGCCGAGGGTCATGCCGGCTCGCCCGAGGAGATCAGATTCTGGATGAGCGGCAACATCTGCCGGTGTGGGGCCTATCCCGGCATCGTCGCCGCCGTCGCCGAAGCCGCCGCCAAGCGCTGAGCCACAACCAACCCAGGGAGCTGACCATGCATTCGTTCCGTTTCCAGAAGGTTGCAAACGTGTCCGATGCGCTGGCCGCGGCGCAGGCCGGTGCACGCTACATCGCCGGCGGCACAACCCTGATCGACCTGATGCGTGACGAGGTCGAACGACCGCAGAGTCTCGTCGACATCAATCGCCTGCCGCTGGACTACATCCGCTTGGAAAGCGACGAGCTGGTGATGGGTGCTCTCGCGAGCATGTCCGAGGTCGCGGCCCATCCCGAGGTACGCAAGCGCCAGCCGCTGATTTCAGAATCGCTGGAGCAGGGTGCCTCACCGCAGCTGCGCAACATGGCGTCGATTGGTGGCAATCTGCTGCAGCGCGTGCGCTGCCCGTACTTTCGCATGCTCGACGCGCCCTGCAACAAGCGGCGGCCGGGGTCGGGTTGCACCGCGCTCTTGGGCTTGAACGCCGGTCTGGCGATCTTCGGTGCCAGCCAGCATTGCGCGGCTACGCATCCTTCCGATCTCGCCGTCGCGCTGGTCGCCCTCGACGCCAAGGTGCGTGTCGTCGCGCCCGGCGGCGGCGAGCGGCGCTTTCCGGTCGAGGAGCTCTACCGCGTTCCCGGCGAAACGCCGCATCTCGAACACACGCTGAGGCCCGGCGAGCTGATCGTGGAGATCCGCGTGCCCAACGGGCCGTATGCCATCCGCGCGCGCTATCTCAAGGTACGCGACCGCGCGTCCTATGAGTTCGCCGTGGTCTCGGCCGGCGCTGCACTTCAGATCGATAACGGCGTCATTCGCGCCGCGCGTGTCGCTTGCGGCGGCGTCGGCACCATACCTTGGCGCATGCGTACGGTAGAGACCGCGCTGGTCGGTCAGCGCGCCGCCCGCGCTACCTTCGAGCAAGCTGCGCGCGTCGCGACCAATGGCGCCAAACCGCTGGAGCACAACCACTACAAGGTCGACCTGCTGCCCAGGACGATCGTGCGCACCCTCGAGATGGCGGGAGAAGTGTGATGACCGCGGTCGGTATCGGGACCTCCCTTGCCCGCGTCGATGGTCGGGCCAAGGTCACGGGCGCGGCGCGCTACGCCGCCGACTTCAATCGCCCACACCAGGCACACGCCGTCATCGTCGGTGCTACGGTCGGGCTGGGCCGTGTGGTGTCGGTCGACGCCGAGTCGGTCGAGCGCATGCCGGGCGTACTGGCGGTGATCAGCCATCGCAACGCACCGAAGCTGGCCTATCGCGCTCACCGTGCGCCGATCGACCCGCCTGCGGGCGAGCGTCTGCACGTGCTCCAGGACGGGCAGGTGCGATTCTACGGCCAGCCGGTGGCACTGATCGTCGCCGAGACGCTGGACCAGGCAGAACGCGCGGCGGCAACGCTGCAGATTCGCTACGAGGCGACGCCGCCGCTCGTCGATCAGCTCGACAAGCGCGCGCAGCCGGTCGACCCGCAGGGCGGGCGCGGCCACTCGAACGTCGAGCGCGGCGACGCCGAGAAGGCGTTCGCCGCCGCGCCGGTGAAGTTCTCCGGCGAGTTCGACATGGCACGCGAGAACCACACGCCGATGGAACTGCACGCCACCGTCGCGGCGTGGGAGGGCGATCGCCTGACGCTGTGGAGCAAGAGCCAGTTCGTGGTCAACGAGCAGGCCGAGATTGCCGCCGTGTTTGGTCTGCCGCGCGAGAACGTCCAGGTGATATGCCCGTTCATCGGGGGCGCCTTCGGCACCAGCCTGCGCACTTGGCCGCATGTCACGCTGGCGGCGCTGGGCGCACGCGTGGTCGGCCGGCCGGTGAAGCTGGTGCTGACGCGGCGCCAAACCTTCTTCCACACCGGCCATCGTCCGCGTACCCTGCAGCGCGTGGCGCTCGGTGCGACGCGTGACGGCAAGCTCACTGCGGTGATCCACGACGGCGCGGGCGAGACCAGCCGCTATGAGCAGTATGTCGAGGCGCTGACCTCGGCGACGACGTACATGTATTCGTCGCCCAACGTGCTGACGCGCTACCGCCTGGTGCCGCTCGACATCGCCACGCCGCTCTACATGCGTGGTCCCGGCGAATCGAGCGGTATCTTCGCGCTTGAATCGTCGCTCGACGAACTCTCCTATCAGCTCGGCATCGATCCGATCGAGCTGCGCAAGCGCAACGAGCCCAAGGTCGACGAGAGCGACGGCCGGCCGTTCTCCAGCCGCTCGATGGTGCAATGCTACGATCTGGGCGCCGAGAAGTTCGGCTGGTCGCGGCGCACGCCAGCGCCACGCTCGATGCGCGACGACCGTCTGCTGATCGGCTTGGGCATGGCCTCGACCACCTATCCGGCGCTGCAGAACGCCGCCAATGCGCGGGCACGCCTGTTGCCCGACGGCGCGGTCGAGATCGAGACCGCGGCCAGCGACATGGGGCCGGGCACCTACACGTCGCTGACCCAGGTCGCGGCCGATACGCTCGGCATGCCAGTGGAGCGCATCACGCTGAAGATCGGCTCCTCGGCCTTTCCGCCGACGCCGCCGCATGGTGGCTCGCAGACCATGGCCTCGGTCGGCACCGCGGTGCACGCGGCCTGCGTCAACCTGCGTGCCGAGATCGCTAAGGGCGGCAGAGGCAAGATGGAGGCGAGCGGCTCATCGGCGCGTGACCCGGAAGTAGCGCGGCGCTACTCGATGCACGCCTTCGGCGCGGTCTTCGCCGAGGTCGCGGTTGATCCCGATCTCGGCATGGTGCGCGTGCGTCGTCTGGTCGGCGCCTATGGCGCAGGCCGTATCGTCAATCCGCGCTTGGCGCGCAGCCAGTGCATCGGCGGCATGGTGGGTGGCATCGGCCAGGCGCTGATGGAACGCACCGTGCTCGACGCGCGCGACGGGCGGCCGGTCAACGCGCATATGGGCGACTATCTGGTGCCGGTGAATCTCGACATCGCCCAGATCGAGGCCCACTTCGTCGAGGAACACGATCCACACGTCAACGGGTTGGGCGTGAAGGGCCTGGGCGAGGTCTCACTGGTTGGCGTGGCACCGGCGATCGCCAATGCGGTCTTCCACGCCACCGGCAAGCGTCTGCGCAACCTGCCGATCCGCCTGGAGGACCTGCTGCACACCTAGGTCTGGAGTATTAGCCTCAGCCGATCTTGACCGCCGACAAAGCGCGATCCAGCGTCTCGACGATCCGGTCGCACTCGGCCCGGGTGATCACCAGGGGCGGGCACATCGTGATGGTGTTGCCGTAGCGCCGCCCGCCGCCGGCGCGGCCCACCAGCACGCCGTTGTCGCGGCAGAAGTCCGAGATGGCCGTGATCGTCTGGGCGTCGACCGGCTCCTTGGTGGCGCGATCCTTGACCAGCTCGACGCCGATCAGCAGGCCCTTGCCGCGGACATCGCCGACCGTCTTGTGCTTCTTCATCAGGGTGCGCAGCGCGTCGATGAAATAGGCGCCGGTCTCGGCGGCGCGCTCGGTCAGCTTCTCGGCTGTCAGGATCTCGATGTTGCGCACGGCGACCGCTGCGGAGACCGGGTGGCCGCCATAGGTGTTCACCTGGAAGACCTGCCGGTTCTCCGACACCTCGCCATAGAAGCTGTCGAACACCTTGTTCTTCACCATCGTCGCGGCGATCGGCAGGTAGGCGCTGGAGATGCCCTTGGCGACCGCGATGATGTCGGGCGAGACGCCGTAGTGCTGATGCGCGAACATCTTGCCGGTGCGGCCGAAGCCGTTGATCACCTCGTCGACATGCAGAAGGATGCCGTACTTGCGGCAGAGCTTCTCGACCTCGGGCAGGTATTCGTCGGGCGGAACCGCGACGCCGACGCCGCTCATGATCGGCTCGATGATCACCTCGGCGATCGTCTCGGGGCCTTCGCCGAGAATGGTCGTCTCCATGTTCTTGACGCAGGCCAGGCCGCAGCTCGGATACTCGAGGCCGAACGGGCAGCGATAGCAATAGGGATGGGCGACATGCACGAAGTCGCCCGAGAACGGCTCGAACTTCGCCTTGCGCTCACCCATGCCGCCGGCGTCCAGGGTCGCCAAGGTCGTGCCGTGATAGGAGAAGTAGCGGCTGACGGTCTTGAAGCGATAGTGCCCGGGATGCTCGTGCTTCATGTACTGGCGGGCGATCTTGAAGCCGGCCTCGTTCGCCTCGGAGCCCGAGTTGACGAAGTAGGTGTGATAGCCGCCGCCCACCAGGTCGTTGAGCTTCTCGCCCAGCGCCGCGGCCGGCACGTTCATCGAGGTGTGCGGGAAATAGGCCAGCTGACGCAGCTGGTCCGCCGCCACGGTGGCCAGCTCGGTGCGGCCGTAGCCGATGTTGACGCACCACAGCCCGGCCATCGCGTCGAGATAGGCGGTGCCGTCGGCGTCGTAGACAGTGGAGCCTTCGCCACCGGTCACGACGATCTGCTTGGCCTCCAGCGCCTTGTGCTGAACGATCGGGTGCAGGACGTGTTTGAGGTCCTGCCGCACAACAGCTTCGCGAATAGCGGGATCGGGTGCGTTGGTGAGCGACATCACGGCCTCCTGCAAACTTGTGGTGGGCACGTCGGAACGAAGGCGGGCTAGATCCACCCCACGAACATCACCCAGGCGAGCGTGATGATGGCGATGAACAGCGAGGCGAGCACGGCCAAAAGCAGCGGGCGGACACCGAAGGCCATGATCTGGCCGAACTTCAGGCCGAGCCCGACGCCCGCCAGCGCGATGACGAAGAAGCCGCCGGCGACCAATGCCATGGTCGAGCGCAGGGTGGCGGGGAGCTCGATGACGCTGCCGATCGCGGCCATCGCCAGGAAGCCCAGCACATACCACGGCACCAGCGGGACCTTGGCTTCCTTGCCGTCGCCGCCTTCCATGCGCCGCAGCACCAGCGACAGCACGATGAGGCAGGGCGCCAGCCACAGCACGCGGGTGAGCTTGACGACCGTGCCGACCTCGCCGGCGACCGGGCCGCCGGCGAAAGCCGCGGCCACCACCTGCGCCACCTCATGGATCGAGGCGCCGGCCCAGAAGCCGAAGGCCTGTTCCGACAGGCCGAGGATCGGCATCAGCGCTGGCTCGGCGAACAGCGCGACCGTGCCACACAAGGTGATCACGCCCAGCGCGTAGCCGGTCTCTTCGTCCTTCGCCTTGGCCGGCGCGGAGGCGGCGACGATGGCGGCGGCGCCGCAGATGCCGGTGCCGATGGCGACCAGCACCGAGAGCGCGCCCGATACGCCCATGCGTCGGCCGATCCACCAGAACAGCGCGATGGTGCCGCAGGTCGCCACCAGCGTGACCGGCACGGCCGGGCCGGCGGTGACGATGATGCGCTTGAGGTCGAGCTGCAGGCCCATCAGCACGATGCCCCAGCGCAGGATGGTCTTGGAGAGGTTGCCGATCTCCTTCGACACGTCCTTGGGCAGGGTGACGAGTCCGGCGGCCAGCATGCCGATCAGCATGGCGAGCGCGATCGGGCTGATCTGCAGGCTGACCTGGCGCAGCGCATACCACGCGGCATAGGCGAGCACGGCACAGGCCAGCAGCGGGGGCGCTGCCATCGCGGCCGTCTTCACTTTGGTGGAAACCACGCTCGGCGCCCCCGATCCCTGAGCGGATTGTCGTGCCCGTCGCATTCAAAGCGCGGCGCGAACGGTGAACTTGCTCGTGTTTCGCTATAGCGCGCCGATGACCGGGCGCGCCACTGCCGAGCGTGGCGACATGCGCATGACTCCCGTGTCGGCCTTGCTGGCGCTGTGGTGCCGTGGCCGGACGCCGATCGCTGCATCCAAGGGCTGGGTCGACAAAGGCCTTTGGTCGCCCGTCGTTCGGGGCGTCCGTGTGCGCCGCTATAGGCGCGGTTCGTTGCCGTGAACAACACAAGAACATGTGTCAAGTTGTAAAGAATTTCAGAGGCTTAATTTTTCCCTTCCGTTGGAGAACAAAATGCGTACATTGCGCTTGCTCGTCCGAATTATCCTGATTGTCGCGGAGCCGCAGGGCTGATCTAACGAGGAGCAGACGATGTCACTGGCAAACCTGAAAGTCGTCGAGAAGGACGGGATGGACAACAAGGGCAAGGCGCTGGACGCGGCGCTGGCGCAGATCGAGCGAGCCTTCGGCAAGGGCTCGATCATGAAGCTCGGCCAGCGCGAGACGCTGGAGATCGAGGCGATCTCGACTGGCTCGTTGGGCCTCGATATCGCGCTTGGCATTGGCGGCCTGCCCAAGGGCCGCATCGTCGAGATCTACGGCCCGGAGAGCTCGGGCAAGACGACCTTGGCGCTGCATTGCGTCGCCGAGGCGCAGAAGAAGGGTGGCACCTGCGCCTTCGTCGACGCCGAGCACGCGATGGATCCGGGCTACGCCAAGAAGCTGGGCGTCGACATCGAGAACCTGCTGATCTCGCAGCCCGACGCCGGTGAGCAGGCGCTGGAGATCGCCGACACGCTGGTGCGCTCGGGCGCGATCGACGTGCTGGTGATCGACTCGGTGGCCGCCCTGGTGCCCAAGGCCGAGCTTGAGGGCGAGATGGGCGATTCGCTGCCCGGCCTGCAGGCCCGCCTGATGAGCCAGGCGCTGCGCAAGCTCACCGCGTCGATTTCGAAGTCCAACACGCTGGTGATCTTCATCAACCAGATCCGCATGAAGATCGGCGTGATGTTCGGCAATCCCGAGACCACGACAGGCGGCAACGCGCTGAAGTTCTACGCCTCGGTGCGTCTCGATATCCGCCGCATCGGCGCGATCAAGGAGCGCGAGGACGTGGTCGGCAACCAGACCCGCGTGAAGGTGGTGAAGAACAAGGTCGCGCCGCCGTTCAAGGTGGTCGAGTTCGACATCATGTATGGCGAGGGCGTGTCCAAGGTCGGTGAGCTGATCGACCTGGGTGTCAAGGCCGGCATCGTCGAGAAGTCGGGCTCGTGGTTCTCGTATGACGGCCAGCGCATCGGCCAGGGCCGCGAGAACGGCAAGACCTATCTGCGCGAGAACCCCGAGGTCGCCAACAAGATCGAGCATGCCATCCGCGCCAATGCCGGCGTGCTGTCGGGCGCGCTGATGGATGCCGAGGGCGGCTCGGACGACGACGAGTGATTTTCATCGGTTGAGGGGCGTCCGCGTGGTCGGCCGGGGAGGGCGGGCACGCGGACTTTTTTTTGACAGGCGATGTCAGCTTCGTATGGGCAAGTTGAAATCCTGACGCTAAGCTGACTGTATTCATTTTGGCTATGAGACGGATCGGTGCGGCTTGGCGAAGCGATTGGTTTTCCACATTTTTTGAATTCACAGTCTTGATGCGCCGTTGCCTTGCGGTGAACGGCGCCTAAGCTTGTATACGGAACTCGCACCATCCTATGGACCCCCATCCATTGGCGCGAGTTCCCCGGCGCCCGGCGATTACGGGCGTCATGCGGGCGGCGCACCCCACGGCGCCGCCCGCTCCATTTCAGGCCTTTCGGGCGATCAGTGTCTCGATTTCGCGGGCGACCTGCGCGGGATGCTGGCGCACCACCCAGTGATCGTCGCTGTCGATCTCGACCAGCCGGGCCCGCGGCATCAGCCCGGCGAGATGGCGGCCGACAGCCAGCGGACTGATCGCATCGCGCGTCGCCCAGACCAGCAGCACCGGCATGCGCAGCGTCCGCAACCCGGCGCTCAGATCGTGGCCATGCTCGAAGATCCACGCCGGCGCGTGCGGATGAGCCTTGCGGTAGTCGGCATGCCAATCGGCGAGATTGAACGCGCTACGGTCGATACCGCCCGATGTAACCGTCAGCACCAGATGGCTGACGCGGTCGGGCCGCCGGATGGCGACCTTGGCGGCGACCACACCGCCCATCGACTGCGCCACCAGCGCGGTCGGCTCCTCGAGCCGGTCGAGCACCAGATCAGCGAGGTCGTCGTACGAGGCGATCCTCGGCGATGGCGGCACCGAGCCCATGCCAGGCCAGTCGAGGTACCGTTTGCGCCAAGCGACGGGCAACAGCTCGCCCACGGGCAGCCAGAAGCTGGCCGCACCGGAAGAGCCTGGCATGAACAGCAGCGAGGGTCGGCTCACGGTTGCGGCGCGCCTCCTTCGCCGCTCGTCAGCGAGGACTGGATCGCCATCAGGCGCTCGATCCATTCCTGGGCTGGCTTGACCGCGGTGTGCTTGGGGTTGAGTTCCAGCCAACGCATCAGCAGTGGCAGCAGGGTCGCGCGTGGTCGCGGTGGCGTATCATCGGAGGTCAGCCGCAGGAGCGCGCCGGCCAGTGGCGGCGAGCGCACGCCTTCGACCAGGCCGCTGCCTATTGTCCAGCAATGCTGCGGCAGCGACGTCACGAGATGCTCGCGGCAGGCCAACGGCCGCGCCGCGTGGATGGAGCAGCGCTCGTTGTCGAGGAACGGACAATCGAGGCGCAGATCGAAGAAGGCACTGGCGAGCTGCCGGTAATCGTCGCCTGAGCGGCCGTGCACGTCGAGCATCGCAAGGCCCGCCGCGTCGAGCCTGCGCTCGGCCTCGGCGAAACGCGTGCGGATGACCGCGCGGCGCGGCTCGGGCATCGCCTCGATCAAGTCACCCAGAGCCCAGGCCTCGACATCGGCCAGCGGCACCGCTTGGCGGCAGCACGCCGCGCAGCCCTCGCGGCAGGAGACGCTCTTGCCGCCGCGCTCGACGGCGGCGACGGCCTTGCTGATCGCATGCTCGGAGAGCTGGCGCACGGCGGGCATCGCTTCCTGCGCTGTGACCTCGCCGCGGGGTATCGCCAGCTCCAATGTCGATTTCTCGGCCGGTGGCCGTGCCGGCGGTGGCGGTGGTGCGCCCGGTACCGAGTCGGGTCGGGGGATCGTCGACACCGCCTTGAGGAAGGCGTCGACCCATTCCGGCCCGGTCTTCAGCGGGAAGCGTTCGGGGTGGCCCACCACCCATTCCAGCGCCAGCGACAGCGCCGCCCAACGTGTCGACTGCACGCCGGCCGGGTCTGTGAGCGTGCGCGCCAGCGCCGACATCTTCGGCACCTGGACCGGATCGATCTCGCCCTCGGCGAGGCGCGCGCAATTGGCCGCCGGCGATGTCACGAGATACTCGCGGCAGACCAGCGGCCGGTCCTGGTGGATCGAGCAGCTCTCGTCCTCGAGGAAGGGGCAGGCGATGTCGAGCTCGAAGTACTTCAGGCCGAACTCGATGGCCTCGTCGGCGTTCTGGCGCGTCGGCGCCATCAGGTACTGCTTGAGCCCTGCCTCTTCAAGTCGGCGCGAAACGTCGGCGAAGCGCGCCTCGACCGCCGCGCGGCGCGCCGGCGGCATGGCGTCGACCACGGCGCGCAGATGATACGCCTCGACATCGGAGATCGGCACCAGCTGGCGGCAGCACGCGCCGCAGCCCTTGGCGCAGGAGATCTTCAGGCCCTTGCGCTCGACTTCCTTCTCGGTCTCGTCGACCACGGCGTTGACCAGCTGCATCAGGGCGGGCAGCGCCTGCTGCGGCTTGATCGGGTGCGGCGAGACTTCCAGCCGCGTCTCGACGCGCAGCGGGCCGACCATCATGCGGAGGTTGGCGGATATGACGTCGGAACCGGGCTTGGCGGGCGGCATACTGATGGAACTCCTGAAATGCGCGGCGCCGCTTTTCTACCACTCCTCGCTCGCGCCGGGTGGCGGGCCCGTCACCATCTCGACCGAATCGCCGAAGCGCGCCTGCATGGCGAGGCCGAAATGGTTGATCCAGGCCTCGGCTGTACGCCGCTCCGGCTCGTCGGGATGGCGGCGCAACCAGTCGAGCACGGCGACCAGCGGGAAGACGTTGTAGTTCTCGAGATTGTGCGCGGCGTCCATGACATGCAGCGCGGTCGAGGTCTGCGGCGCGGCCAGCCGCTTGATCTTGGTGCGCTCGAGCTTCGCGCAATGGGTCTCCGGCGAGACCACCAGATACTCACGGCAGATCAGCGGCCGGTCGGGATGGATCGAGCAGGCTTCGTCCTCGAGGAACGGGCAGGGGATGCCGAGGTGGAAATAGTTGACCACCAGCTCCGTGTGCTCGCGCGCGAGCACGCGCCCGCCGCGCGTCAGGCGGTCCCACATGCCGGCCTCGCGCAGCCGCGCTTCAGCCTCGGCGAAGCGCGCCCGCACCCGCGCCTGACGATCCTCGGGCATGCCCTCCACGAGGGCGGCAAGGGCGCGCGCCTCCATGTCGGAGATCGGTACGTACTGCCGGCAGCAGGCGCCGCAGCCGGCGCGGCAGGTGATGGTCTCGCCGCGTTCTGCCGAGGCGTTCTTGACCCGCTGCATCATGGCGTCGACCAAGGCGCGCAGCGCCGGCAGCACGGCATAGGCCGGCACTTCGCCCGGCGGCAGGGGAACGGTGATCGATTCGCCGCCCGGCAGCTCGATAATTGCCGGTGGGCCCTCGATCTGGGTGGGTTCGTTGCTCATGGCCCGTACCGACAGCATCGCATGGACACCCCCCGATGTGCATTGTAAAACCGCAGACTTTGCAACGGGATCGGCCGCGTTGATGCGGCGCGACGGATATCCCGGTGCGCCCGGTAACGGTTCAGGACAATGGCAAGCGCGAGCGACATCAGGCGGACGTTCCTCGAGTTCTTCCGGCGCGAAGGTCACGAAGTCGTGGCCTCGAGCCCTCTCGTGCCGCGCAACGACCCCACCCTGATGTTCACCAACGCCGGGATGGTGCAGTTCAAGAACGTCTTCACCGGGCTGGAGAAGCGGACCTACAGCCGCGCCGTGACCTCGCAGAAATGCGTACGCGCCGGCGGCAAGCATAACGACCTGGAGAACGTCGGCTACACCGCGCGTCACCACACCTTCTTCGAGATGCTCGGCAATTTCAGCTTCGGCGACTACTTCAAGGAGCGCGCCATCGAGCTGGCGTGGAATCTTCTGACGAAGGACTACGGTCTGCCGAAGGACAAGCTGCTGGTCACGGTCTATCACACCGATGACGAGGCGGCCGGCCACTGGAAGAAGATCGCCGGGTTGCCCGACGAGAAGATCATCCGCATCCCGACTTCGGACAATTTCTGGGCGATGGGCGACACCGGCCCGTGCGGCCCGTGCTCGGAGATCTTCTACGACCACGGCCCCTCGATCTGGGGCGGCCCGCCGGGCAGCGCCGAGCAGGACGGCGATCGCTTCATCGAGATCTGGAACCTCGTCTTCATGCAGTTCGAGCAGGTGACGAAGGAGGAGCGCGTCGACCTGCCACGTCCCTCGATCGACACCGGCATGGGGCTGGAGCGCCTCGCCACGGTGCTGCAGGGCAAGTTCAACAACTACGACATCGACATGATCCGGGCCCTGGTCGAGGCCTCGGCGCACGAGACCAACAGCGATCCCGACGGCCCGCAGGCGCCTTCGCACAAGGTTATCGCCGATCACCTGCGCGCGACCTCGTTCCTGATCGCCGACGGCGTGCTGCCCTCCAACGAGGGCCGCGGTTACGTCCTGCGCCGCATCATGCGCCGCGCCATGCGCCACGCGCACATGCTCGGCGCCCGCGATCCCGTGATCTACAAGCTGGTGCCGGAGCTGGTGAAGCAGATGGGCGACGCCTATCCCGAGCTGGTGCGCGCGCAACCGCTGATCACCGAGACGCTGCGACTCGAGGAGACGCGCTTCAAGCAGACGCTGGGCACCGGCCTGCGCCTGCTCGAGGAGGAGACGCTGGGCATGTCGAAGGGCGGCACGCTACGCGGCGACGTCGCCTTCAAGCTCTACGACACCTACGGCTTCCCGCTCGACCTGACGCAGGACGTGTTGCGCGCGCGCGAGATCGCTGTCGATACGGCGGGCTTCGACAAGGCGATGGCGGAGCAGAAGGCCAAGGCGCGCGCCGCCTGGGCGGGCTCGGGCGACGCCGCCAACGAGACGGTGTGGTTCGACGTTCGCGACAAGGTTGGCGCGACGGAGTTCCTCGGCTACGAGGTCGAGCAGGCCGAGGGCAAGGTCGTCGCCATCCTCAGCGACGGCAAGGAGGTCCAGTCGCTGGCCCAGGGCCAGGGCGGCCAGGTCGTGGTCAACCAGACGCCGTTCTACGGCGAGTCCGGCGGCCAGATGGGCGACACCGGCCGCATCGCCACGGCGACGGGCGGCGATATCGCGGTCACCGACACGCAGAAGAAGCTGGGCGACCTGCACGTGCACAACGTGCTGGTCGAGAAAGGGTCGCTGAAGGTCGGCGACGATGTCGTGCTGAGCGTCGATGGCCGCCGGCGCTCGGCGCTGCGCGCGCATCACTCCGCCACGCATCTGCTGCACGAGGCGCTGCGCCGTCATCTCGGCGATCACGTCACGCAGAAGGGCTCGCTGGTGGCGCCCGATCGCCTGCGCTTCGACATCAGCCACGGCAAGGCGATCACGTTTGACGAACTGCGCACCATCGAGGACGAGGTCAACGCGCGCATCCGGCTCAACACGCCGGTCGACACGCGGCTGATGACGCCAGACGAGGCGATCGCGGCCGGCGCCATGGCGCTGTTCGGCGAGAAGTACGGCGACGAGGTGCGCGTGCTGTCGATGGGCGGCGAGGGCGAGAAATACTCGGTCGAGCTCTGCGGCGGCACGCATGCCCGGCGCACCGGCGATATCGGCCTGTTCAAGATCGTCGGTGAAAGCGCGGTCGCGGCCGGCGTGCGGCGCATCGAGGCGATGGCCGGCGCGGCGGCCGAGACCTATGTCCGCGAGCAGGGCGATCAGCTCGCCAAGGCGGCCAACGCGCTGCGCGTGCGGCCGGAAGAGCTGGCGTCGCGCCTGACGGCGATGATCGACGCCCAGCGCAAGCTCGACCGCGAATTGGGCGAGGCGCGCAAGGCGCTGGCGCTCGCCGGCAGCGGGGCGAGCAAGGCGGCCGATTCCGGACCCAAGGATATTGGTGGTGTGAAGCTGATCGCGCGGCGGCTCGACGGCGTACCGGGCAAGGATCTCAAAGGCATGGCCGACGATTTCAAGAAGCAGGTCGGTTCCGGCGTGGTCGCCCTGGTCGGTGTCGAGGACGGCAAGGCCTCGGCGGTGATCGGCGTCACCGACGATCTCGTCGCGCGCCTTTCGGCGGTCGACCTGGTGCGCGCGGCGGTGACCGCGCTCGGCGGCAAGGGCGGCGGTGGGCGGCCCGATATGGCGCAGGGCGGCGGCCCCGACGCGGCGCAGGCCGACGCCGCGCTGCTGGCGGTCGAGGCGGCGATCAGCGCCAAGGTGCCGGCGTGACCCGTTCGATCGGCGCGGCGCTGCTCGCCGTCTGCCTGCTCTCGGCCTGCGGGCCCGATTACGTCCGCGAGAACGCGAACGATGACCAGTACAAGCGCGACATCGCCTCCTGCAACGCGTTCGTCGGCGAGATGATGTCCAAGGAACGCGGCATCAACATGGACCGCGAGGCGACGGTCGGTGCGACCGACGCGCGCCTTGGCCGTCCGCGCCTGCCGCAGCAGATGGCGCAGCGCAGCGATACCCTGCGCAGCGACAAGCTGATGGACATGTGCATGAAGCAGCGTGGCTGGACGCCCAAGCGCAACGACTGGTGGCCGTTCTGATGAAGGCGGTGATTCTCGCGGGTGGCGTCGGAACGCGCATCTCCGAGGAGACCAGTCTGCGGCCCAAGCCGATGGTCGAGATCGGCGGCCAGCCGATTCTGTGGCACATCATGAAGAGCTACGCCGCCTTCGGTATCACCGACTTCGTGATCTGCTGCGGCTATCGCAGCTACATGATCAAGGAGTACTTCGCCAACTACCTGCTGCACCGCTCCGATGTCACCGTCGACCTCGCCTCTGGCCGCATGGATATCCTGGCGCCGCGCGCCGAGAACTGGCGCGTGACCATGGTCGATACCGGCCTGGCGACCATGACCGGCGGCCGCATGAAGCGCGTGGCGCATCATCTCGACGGCGAGACCTCGTTCTGCATGACCTATGGCGACGGCCTCGCCGATCTCGATATCGGCAAGCTCATCGCCTTCCATGGCAGCCACGGCAAGCTCGCCACCGTCACCGCGGTCCGCTCGCCGGCGCGCTTCGGCGCGCTCAGCCGCGACGGTACCAAGGTCTCTGGCTTCCTCGAAAAGCATCGCGACGAGGGCGGCTGGATCAATGGCGGCTTCTTCGTGCTCTCGCCCAAGGTCATCGACTACATCAAGGATGACGGCACGTCGTGGGAAGTCGAGCCCCTGTCGAAACTGGCCGCCGACGGCGAATTGCAGGCGTTCGAGCACGTCGGCTTCTGGCAGCCGATGGACACGCTGCGCGAGCGCAACCTGCTGGAGAGTCTCTGGCAGTCCGGCCAAGCGCCGTGGAAACGGTGGTTGTGAACGTCGCTCCGGCCGCCATGCCGCTCGACACGTTCTTCCGCGGCAAGCGCGTACTGCTCACCGGACACACCGGCTTCAAGGGCGCGTGGCTGGCGATCTGGCTGCATCGGCTCGGCGCCAAGGTCGGCGGCATCAGCCTGCCGCCGCCGACCGAGCCCAGCATCTTCGAACGCGCCGGGATTGGCGGGCTGATCGACAGCCACATCTGCGACATCCGTGACGCCCCGGCGCTCGACCGCATCGCGCGTGGCTTCGACCCGGAAGTCGTCCTGCACCTTGCCGCGCAGCCGCTGGTACGCTCGAGCTACGAGGCGCCGGTCGAGACCTTCGGCACCAACGTCATGGGCACCGTCAACGTGCTGGAGACGCTGCGCACGCTGCCGAATGCGCGTGTCGCCATCGTTGTCACCAGTGACAAGGTCTATCGCAACGCCGAGTGGGTCTACCCGTATCGCGAGGATGATCCACTAGGCGGTCGCGACCCGTATAGCGCCAGCAAGGCGGCAGTGGAGATCGTCACGTCAGCCTATTGGCACTCGTTCTTCCAGGGCTCGAGGACGGCGGTGGCCACGGCGCGCGCCGGCAACGTCATCGGCGGTGGCGACTGGTCGAAGGACCGCCTGTTGCCCGACGCGATTCGCGCCTGGCAGGCGGGCTTGCCGCTGGGCGTGCGCCACCCCGGCGCGCACCGGCCGTGGCAGCACGTGCTCGACGCGCTGCACGGCTACATGCTGCTGGCCGAGGCGCTGTGGCGCGATCCTGCTCTCGCCGGACCGTGGAACTTCGGCCCGGCGACGCACGAGATGGCCACGGTCGGCGACGTGCTCGAGCTGGCGCGCAAGGCCTATGGCGGCGGCGAGATCGCCGCGGCCAAGGCGTCGCCTTTGATGCACGAGGCCGGCAAGCTGATGGTCGAGTCGGCGAAGGCGCGCGAGAGACTGGGCTTCGCGCCACGTTGGGGGCTTGAGGAGTCGGTGCGCCGCACGATGACCTGGTATCAGCGACTGGCGCGGGGCGAAGCGGCGCTGGCGCTATGCCACGCCGACATCGCCGCGTTTGGCGCCGCGCGGTGAGCGGCCGCTTCGCGATCGAGGACACGCCGATTGCGGGCGTGAAGCTGGTGCGCCGCAAGCGATTGGGCGACGCGCGCGGCTATCTCGAGCGTCTGTTCTGCGGCGAGGAGTTGCGCGCGGCCGGTTGGACGAAGCCGGTGGCGCAGATCAACCGCACCGTGACCGCCCGGGTCGGCGTGGTGCGCGGCATGCACTTCCAGCGCCCGCCCGCGGCCGAGATGAAGCTGGTAACCTGCGTGCAAGGCGCCGTGTTCGACGTCGTCGTCGACTTGCGGCGCGGCTCGCCTACCTTCCTGCGTTGGTTCGCCCACACGCTGTCGGCCGACGAGGATGTCTCGATGCTGGTGCCCGAGGGCTGCGCGCATGGCCTGCAGACTCTGAAGCCCGATACGGGGCTGCTTTACCTGCATTCAGCGCCGTACGACGCGGCGACCGAAGGCGCGATCTCCGCGCTGGAGCCGCGTGTGAACATCGCCTGGCCGCTGCCGATCAGCGAGATGTCGGCGCGCGACGCGGCGCATCCCAGGCTCGACGACAGTTTTCTGGGAATCGACGGATGAGTCGCTGCCGCCACTGTGCCGCGCCGCTCTCGCTGAAGCTGATCGACCTCGGCACGGCGCCGCCCTCCAACGCCTATGTCTCGGCCGAGCAGCTGGCGCAACCGGAACGGTGGTATCCGTTGCGCGTGCTGGTGTGCGAGCGTTGCTGGCTGGTGCAGACCGAGGATTACGCCGCGCGTGAGACCCTGTTCAGCGCCGACTACGCCTATTTCAGCTCGACGTCTTCGTCCTGGCTGAAGCACGCCGAGACCTATGTCGCCGATATGTCCCGACGCTTCGGGCTGGGCGCGCGCGATTTCGCCGTGGAGGTCGCCGCCAATGACGGCTACCTGCTGCAGTACTTCAAGGCGCGCGGCATTCCCTGCCTCGGCGTCGAGCCGACCACGGCGACCGCGAACGCGGCGCGCGCCAAGGGCCTCGACATCGCCGAGATGTTTTTCGGCAACGACACCGCGCGAGACCTGCTCGAGCGGTACCCGGCCGCGAGCATCACCGTCGCCAACAACGTGCTGGCGCACGTCCCCGACATCAACGATTTCGTCGCTGGCTTCGCCACAATCCTGAAGCCCGACGGCGTGGCGACCTTCGAGTTCCCGCACCTGTCGGAGCTGATGCGCGGCCTGCAATTCGACACGATCTACCACGAGCACTACTCGTACCTGTCGCTGACCACGGTCGCGACGATCTTCGCGCGCAATGGGTTGAGCGTCTTCGATGTCGAGCGGCTGCCGACACATGGCGGCAGCTTGCGCGTCTTCGCCCAGCGCAGCGCCGACGGAAAGCGCGAGGTCGCGGCGTCGGTCGGCGCCATCTTGCACCAAGAGCAAGCGGAAGGCGTCGCCAGCGCCGCCTACTACGCGACGCTGCAGCCGGCGGCCGAGCGCATCAAGGACGGGTTGCTGACCTGGCTCATCGAGGCCAAGCGCGCCGGTCTGAAGGTCGCCGCCTATGGCGCGGCGGCCAAGGGCAACACGCTGCTGAACTTCGCCGGCGTGCGGCCCGATCTGATCCGCTTCGTCGTCGATCGCAGCCCGGGCAAGCAGGGCCGCTTCCTGCCGGGCAGCCGGATCCCCATCGTCTCGGAAGACCATCTGCGCGCCGAGCGGCCGGATCGCGTGCTGATCCTGCCGTGGAATCTGCGCGCCGAGCTCGAGGCCCAGCTCGCTTATGTCCGCGAATGGGGCGGCCAGCTGATCGCCGCGGTGCCGGAGCTCACGGTGTGGCGCGAGGGAGGGCGCACTTGCGCGCCCTCGTAACCGGCGCCACGGGCTTCGTCGGACGAGCCGTCGTCGACAGCCTGGGGCGACGCGGTGTCGAGGTCGTCACCCTTGGCCGTCACGCGGATTGCGATGTGCGGGTCGACCTGCTCGACGTCGCGCCACTTGACGCTGCGATGAGGCGAGCCGCCGCCGACGCGCTGATCCACGTCGCCTGGTATGCGGAGCACGGCAAGTTCTGGACCGCACCCGTCAACACGCAATGGGTGGCCGCGAGCGAACGCCTCGTCGAAGCCTTCTGCCGCGCCGGTGGCCGCCGCGTCGTCGGCGTCGGCACTTGCGCCGAGTACGAGTGGGCGCGCGAGGCGTTCTGTGTCGAGGCGACCACGCCGCTGCGGCCGGCGACGCTGTACGGTGCGTCAAAGCATCAGGCGAACCAGGCGTTGACCGCGATCTGCACGACGCATGGCGTGCCGTTCGCCTGGGCGCGGTTGTTCATCCCGATCGGAAAGGGCGAGCCGCCTGGCCGACTGATCCCCTCGGTGATCGCGGCCCTGCGCGACGAGCGCGAGCCCTTCGCCATCGGCGGCGCGGCGTCGCGCGACTTTCTGCATGTCGGCGACGTCGGCGAGGCGCTCGTCGCCCTCGCGCTGTCGGACGGCGTCGGCGCCTTCAATGTCGGCGCCGGCCAACCGACGCGGATCGCCGACATGGTCGATTATCTGTCGGCCGTGCTAGGGAAGGACGCCGAACCGCTGCGGCGCCTCTATGCCATGCGCGCCGGCGAGCCGGTGTCGCTTTACGGCGACACCACGCGGTTGCGAGCCCTGGGTTGGAGTCCGCGAGTGTCAATGCAAGCCGCGCTGGATCTGATCCTGTCATGAGCGACACGCCCGCCGTCAGCATCGGCATGCCGGTCTACAACGCCGAGGCGTATCTGCCGACGACGATCGGCGCGATCCTGGCGCAGGACTTCGGCGATTTCGAGCTGATCATCTCTGACAACGCCTCGACCGATCGGTCGGCCGAGCTCTGCGAAGATTTCGCCCGCCAGGACAGCCGTATCCGATTCGTGCGCCAGGAGACCAATCGCGGCGCGGCGGCCAATTTCCGCTACGTGCTCGATGCCGCGCGGGCGCCAATTTTCATGTGGGCCGGCGCCGATGATTGGCGCTCGGCCGATTCCCTGGCTCTCACCTATGACATCCTGGCCAGGCGGCCCGACGTGGTCGCCGCGAACTGCCCGACACGCTTCGAGGGCGACACCTTCGATCGCGAGCGCATGGGCGACGGGCCGATCGAGGACGACGATCCACGGCGTCGCGTGCTGGCCTTCTTCGGCTTCTGGCACTCCAATGCCCGCTACTATTCGCTGTTCCGGCGCGAGGCTTTGCTGCGAAACAGGACGCTGCGCGGCGAGGAGTATCTCGCGTCCGACTGGGCGGTCATGGTGGAGATGCTGATGTTGGGCAAGTTCGCCCAGGCCGAGGGTGGCGAGATCGTGCTGGGCCGTCACGGCATGAGCTCGAAGAACCTGCTCCGGTTCTATCATCGCGGTCCGCTCGACTATGTCCTGCCGCTGCGCAGATTCTGGGGCTTCACCGAGCGCCTGTCGCGCGCCGGCGAGTTCACCCTCCGTCAGAGCTGGCGTCTGCGCACGCGGGTCATCGGGCTCAATATCGAGTTCGCCGTGGGCCGCTACAAGCTGGCGAGGAAGCGGATTACATGAAGCTCACGCTCGACTACGACAAGGGCACGCTGGTGCTGGAGGACAAGGACGGCTCACGCACCGTGCCGGCCTTTTCGCGCGAGGCCTTCGAGATCCTGTCGCGCGAATGGGTGCGCATCGGCTGGAACGAGAAGTACCCCTACACCTTCTCGTGGTTCGGCCGGCCTGTGATCCAGCTGCCCGAGGACATGATCCGCATCCAGGAGGTGATCTACCGCCTCAAGCCCGATGTGATCATCGAGACCGGCGTCGCGCATGGCGGCTCGCTGGTATTCTACGCCAGCCTGTGCAAGGCGATGGAGCACGGCCGCATCGTCGGCATCGACATCGAAATCCGTCCGCACAACAGGCGTGCGATCGAGGCGCACCCGCTGAAGCCCTACATCACGCTGATCGAGGGCTCGTCGGTCGATCCCGCCATCGTCGATCAGGTCAAGGCGCAGGTGCGACCGGGCGAGCGTGTGCTGATCCTGCTCGACTCCAACCATACCTACGCGCACGTGCTGGCCGAGCTGCGCGCCTATGCGCCGATGGTCTCGGTCGACTCCTATATCGTGGCCACCGATGGCGTGATGATCGACGCCGCGCAGACGCCGCGCGGCAAGCCTGAATGGACGCGGGACAATCCGACGCGCGCCGCACAGGACTTCGCCGCCGAGAACCCGGCCTTCATGGTCGAGCAGCCGGCCTGGCCCTTCAACGAGAGCCAGCTGACACAGAACATCACCCACTGGCCCGGCGCCTGGCTGCGGCGCCTGAAGTAGGCTTCAGCTGGCGGCCGCGGCCGGCTTGCGCAGGTCGGTGGAGTACTGGATGCCCACCGGCGCGTTGTTGTCGAACGGGCTGTTCAGTCCCAGCCTGGCGCCGGTCTCGCGCAGCGCCGGCAGGACTTCCTCGCCGAGCAGGCGGATGCAGGTCTTGGAGTCGGCGTGGCTCACCGTGCCGTCATTGGCCCACAGCGCCATGATGCCCGGCCGCGTCTCCTCGAGGATGCGGCGCAGCTTGGGGATCACCGTCTTGGGCGTGCCGGCGATGATCTGCATGTCGTCGAGCTGCTGCTGGAAGTCGGGCCGCCCGCGCGGGCTCGTGGCGCGGCCGGTGGCGAACTCCACGAAGGAGCGCCGCTGTGTCGGCGAGAAATAGCCCGACGGGCTGCTCCACACCGGATGCGCGAGACCCGTGAACTCGCCCTGCATCCACATGAACTGGCGCGCGTTGGCGACGGCCTTCTCCTCGGTCTCCGCGACGTGCACGCGCTGCAGGTAGCCACGGTTCTCCGGCCCCGAGGTGTAGCCGACTTCCTGCGCCGCCTGCTCGTAGGTCTCCCAGATCTTCTTGGTCGCCTCGATCGAGGTGTTGAGCGCGATATAGGGATAGCGCTGCTTCGCCGCCCAGATGATGGTCTCGCGACTCACCACACCGGGGATCCAGACGCGCGGATAGGGCTTCTGCAGCGGCACCGCCCAGGGGTTCACCACACGGTGCTGGTAGTGCGTGCCCTCGAAGCGGAACGGGCCAGGCTGGGTCCATGCCCTGACGATCAGGTCGTGCGCCTCCTCGAAACGCTCGCGGTTGTAGGCGGGGTTCACGCCGGTCGCGAGCTGCTCCTGACCGCCGCCGCGCACGAAGCCCGAGACCAGCCGGCCCTTCGAGATCATGTCGATCATCGCCAGCTCTTCGGCGAGCCTGAGCGGGTTCTCGGCCAGCGGCAACGGGTTGCCGAGCATGACGATCTTGACCCGCTCGGTGACCGCGGCGAGCACGGCGGCGAAGACGTTGGCCTTGGCCTGCATGCAGAACGGCGCGTTGTGGTGCTCGTTCAGCATGATGCCGTCGAAGTTCACCGCCTCGGCCAGCTTGTACTGCTCGATATACTCGTTGTAGAGGCGGCTGCCGGCGACCGGATCGAAGTGGCTGTTGGAGAACATCAGCGCGGTGGCGCCGAAATCCAGGCCCTTCTTCGAGTCGTAAGCCGACATCGGCTGCTCGGTGAAGTACATCAGGTGCATGGTCGCCTCCCTCAGTTGCCGCCGGCCAGCGCCGTGACCAGCGCTGCCAGCTCCGCGGGTTTCTCCATCTCGACGTAGTGGCCGCAGGCCTTCACAACCTCCAGCTTCGCATTGGGCAATCTGTTGGCGTAGACCTCCGCGGCGCTCAACGGCACGACGCGATCATCGTCGCCATGCACTACCAACGCCTTCGCCTTCACGCCGCCCAGCAGGTGCGGCAAGGTCTGGCTGTACATGTACGGCTTCCAGGCAATGCGGAAGCTCATCTCCCGACAGATATCCCACTCGACGAGCTGATCCGTGCTGGGCTCGGCGCCGTAGACCGCGTCCATCGCCGCCTGCTGGTGGAAGCCCGCCTTGACGTAGTCCATGTAGCTCACCAGCGCCTGATCGAGGATATCGCCGCGTGGTGGCTTCACGCCCACCGCCCCGACGAGCGCGAGCGCGCCGACATCGCGCGGCGCAGCCGTCGCCATTTCCGCCGCGATCCAGCCGCCGAGGCCCAAGCCGACCAGGATCGGCGTGGAGACGTTGAGCTCCGACAACAACCAGCGATATATGACAGAGATGTCACGGGGATGGCGCAGCCACTCCGGTCGCTCCGATTTGCCGTAGCCGGGATGATGCGGCACCAGCACGTCGAAACGTTCGGCCAGCGCGTCATAGAACGGCAAACGGGGCAGGGTACCTGTATCGTGGTGCAGCACCAGCAGCGGTCGCCCCTTGCCGGCGCGCGCCAGATGCAGCTTCACGCCGGCGATGGCGATGCTCGACTCGTTCCAGGCGACGCTTCCCGCCATCGGGTCCTCCCTTGATTGGCGAAACGCTCGCAGTGGCGCGCGGGCGAGTCAAATCACGGGAGGCTTGCGCGAGGCGCAACGCGCGCTATAGCAGTCCATCCCTTCGCGGAGCGAGCGCTGTGATCCTCATCGGTCAATACGATTCCCCCTTCGTGCGTCGCGTCGGCATCGCCCTCACGCTCTACACCCTGCCATTCGAGCATCGGCCGTGGTCGACCTTCGGCGAAGCCGACAAGCTGCGCCCGTACAATCCGCTGACGCGGGTGCCGACCCTGGTCCTCGACGATGGCGACGTGCTGATCGAGAGCCACAGCATCCTCGATTATCTCGACAGCCTGGTGCCGGCCGCCCAACGCATGTTCCCGGTCGCCGAACCGCAGCGGCGCCAGGCATTGAAGGTCGCGGCGCTGGCCACCGGCATGGCCGACAAGGCGGTGAGCCTGTTCTACGAGCTGCGCCTGCACCAACAGACCTCTGACATGTTCGTCGAGCGCTGCCGCACGCAGGTCGCCGGCGCGGCGGCCCTGCTGGAATCCGACCGCACGCGCCGCCCTGGCGATTTCTGGTTTGGCGCCCGGATCGGCCACGCCGATATCGCCGTCGCCTGCGCCCTGCGCTTCATCGGCGAAGCGCATCCGGGGTTGCTGCCCCTGGCGCAGTATCCCGGGCTTGCCAATCACGCCCAGCGGCTGGAGAAGCTGCCGGCGTTCCAGGCCATCAGCCAGGCGTTCATCCCGCCGTCGTCGTGATCGCTTCCCCGGAGGGGCAGGGCTATCGCACATGGAATTGCACCTAACCTTCCCCCGGAGGGGGAAGGTGGCGCGCGCAGCGCGACGGATGGGGGATGTTTCAACACACGCGGTGTTCGTCTTCGACATCCCCCATCCGCCCTTCGGGCACCTTCCCCCTCCGGGGGAAGGTAAAACCAAGACAGACCGGCCATATGCGATAGCTCTGCCCGGAGGGGGTAGGGGCATCAGATGACGCCTTCCTCTTTGAAGATCTCCATGCACTTGATCAGCGCGCGTTCGTAGCGCGCGCGTTCGGCGGCGATCTTCTCCGGTGTCCAGTCGAAGAAGCCGCGGCCGGTCTTGAAGCCGATCCGGCCCTCGTCGACGTTCTTCTGCAGCACCGGCGGCGGGCCATCGGCATTGGTCAGATCGGGGTAGATGATCTTGGCCACCGCGCAGGTCGTATCCCAGCCGGAATGCTCCTTCTGCGTGATCGGGCCGGCGGCGGCGTAGCGAAAGCCGAAGCTCAGGCGCACCGTGGCGTCGACATCCTCCGGCGTGGCGACGCCCTGCTCGATCAGCCACAGTGCCTCGCGCATCAGCGCGCCCTGTATGCGGTTGCCGAGGAAGCCGATCACGTCCTTGCGCACCTGCACCGGCCGCTTGCCCAGCGACGTCATCATCTCGCCGACAGCTTCGGCGAGCTTTACGTCGGTGTGGACCGAGCGCACGACCTCGACCAACGGTACGAGATGGGCCGGCATGAAGAAGTGCAGGCCCATCATGCGGGACTGGCTCGCGAGACCCTCGCCGATCTTGCTGATCGGGAAGGATGATGAGTTGCTGGTCAGCGGCACGCCGGCGGGCGCCAGCGTCTCGAGCTCGGCAAAGATTTTGCGCTTCAGAGCCAGGTCCTCGGTCACCGTCTCGACGACGATGCCGACCTCCGCCCACTTCACCTCGGCGAGCGTCGCGTAGGTTTTCACCTTCGTGAGGTCGACCGGCTTGTCCATCGCCCGCAGGCAACGCTCGACCACGCCGGGCACGGCGTCGCGCGTCGAGGCCGAGCGCGACACGACATCGGTGTGCCAGCCACCGCCGGCGAACATCGCGGCGATGCCGCCGCCCATCACGCCGCCGCCCACGACCACGGCGCGATTGCTCGTCGCGTTCATCGTTCTACTCCCAGGTCGGATCGATAGGCGTCGTCACGCCATGCACGGCCTCGACGATTTCGGCGGCGTCGAGCGCCAGATCCTCGCGATAGCGCGGTGCTACGATCTGCACGCCCAGCGGCAGGCCGCGCGGCGCGCCGGGCGCGGCGGTCGTACCCACCGGGACAGCTGCCGAGGGCAGGCCCAGCATGTTGATGGTGGTCATCAGCGCCTGCGCCGCCAGCACGTGGCGGATGGTGGCGACGTCCTTGTGGTCGAAGCCGACCTCGAAGGGCAGGTCGCCGGAGTTGGGTCCGACGACCAGCGGATAGCGCTCCATGAAGCGCGACCAGTCGCGGCGCTGCGTCAGCACCTGCGCCAGGCCCTTCATGTAGTCGAGCGTCGACAGGTCGGGCTGCACCTCGAACCACAGGCTCATCGCCTTGCGCGCCTGCGCGTCGCCCAGCTTCTGCACCGTCTCCCAGGTCATGTGGCGCGCCTCGGTGAAGACCAGCGCCTGCCACAGCGCCGCGCCGGCTTCGACCGAGGGCGGCTCGACCTCCTCGACGGCGTATCCGTTGTCGGCCAGCGCCTTGCCGGCCTTGCGCACGGCGTCGGCGACGGCGGGATGGGTGAACATGCCCTTGGGCGCGGGGCAGAGCGCGACGCGGATCGGCCGCGCCAGCGCGGCGCCTTCCAGTGGCGCGGGGACCCAGATGGGATCGCGCGCGTCGCCGCCGGCCATCGCCGCCAACCCGAGGCGCACGTCACGTATCTTGCGCGCCAGCGGGCCGTTGACCGCCATGAGCTGGTTGCTGGCGCTGCGTTCGGCGGCGGAGGTGGCGTTGAACGCAGGCACGCGGCCCTGCGTCGGACGGATGCCCGCGAGGCCGCAGGTATAGGCCGGGTAGCGGATCGAACCGCCATAGTCGTTGCCATGCGCCAGCGGCGCGATACCGACGGCAAGCGCAGCCGAGGCGCCGCCCGACGAGCCGCCCGAGGTCCGGCCCTTGCACCAGGGATTGAGCGACGGGCCGTGCACGTCGTTGTCGGTGTGCCAGCGCAGCGAGAAGGCCGGCGTGTTGGTGCGCCCGACGATCACCGCGCCCGCCTTGCGCCAGTTGGCGACCGGCGGCGAGTCCGCCTTCGCCACGAGGTCCTTGTACGCGACCACGCCGTTGATCGTGGGATGGCCGGTCTGGTCGATGTTCTCCTTGATGGTCACCGGCACGCCATGCAGCGCGCCGAGCGGGGCACCGCGACGCACCGCCTCGTCGGCGGCGTTGGCGGCCTCGAGCGCCTCCTCGGCGGTGAGGCGCACCACGGCGTTGACCTTGGGATTGACGGCGTCGAGGCGGTCGAGCACCGCGCGCGTCGCCTCGACGCTCGATACCTTGCGCGCGCGGATCGCCGCGGCGAGGTCGACGGCGTCCCAGCGCCAGAGGTCGGTGTCGCTCATGATGGCTCCCCAGGTCCGATAGGCCGGCGGGAGCCTAGCGCGCCGGACCACGTCAACGCGAGCGCCGGACGTTGTGCGCCGCAGCGCGGCTGATATGGTCCGCGAGCAAAGAGGGAGGCGATGCCTTGACGATGTCGATCACGCGCCGTGCCGGTATCGGCGGGGCGCTGTCGCTGCTGGCCGCGCCTGGTGCGCGCGCCAACACCTATCCTTCGCAGCAGGTGCGGCTGGTGGTGGGCTTTCCGCCCGGCGGTGGTACCGACGCGCTGGCGCGCGCCATCCTCGAGCGTTTCCGCGAGAAGCTCGGCGGCCCGGTGATCGTCGACAACAAGCCCGGCGCCGGCAGCAACCTGGCGCACGAGTACGTCGCCAAGCTGGGCGGCGATGGCCACACCTTGCTGATCAGCAGTAACGCGCAAGCCCTGTTCCCGCTGCTCATCGCCAAGCTGAACTACGACCCCGACAAGGATTTCGCGCCGGTCGGCTTCATCGCGCGCCAGGATTCGGTGCTGGTCGGATCGGCCAACGCGCCATGGCCGGATGCCAAAGCCATCGTCACCGCGGCCAAGGCCGATCCGGGCAAGGTGCAGTTCGGCACCGCGGGACTGACCACGCCGATGCACCTCGCCGGCGAGCAGTTCGGCCTGCTCAACGGCGTGAAGCTCACGCACGTGCCGTTCCGCGGCACCGGCCCGCTGGTCACCGACCTGCTGGGCGGTCACGTGCAGCTGGGCGTGTCGAGCCTGACCAGCGTGCAGCCACATTTCGCTGGCGGCAAGATCAAGGCCTACGCGTTGGCGGCCGAGAAGCGTTCGGAGCTGTCGCCGGAGATCCCGACCTTCCGCGAGCTGGGCCTCGGTCCGGTCGAGGGCACCATCGTCTACACGCTGGTCGTGCCGGCGGCGACGTCGGCCGACATCGTGCGCAAGATCAACAGCGCGCTCAACGAGACGGTGCGCGCACCCGACATGAGCGAGGACCTGCGCAAGCGCGGCTTCGTCGCCATGGGCGGCACGCCCGAGGAGCTGGGCGAGTGGCTGAAAAAGCAACGGCCCCTGTGGGGGCCGGTGCTGCAGGCGGCCGGCATCAAGCCGGAGTGACAGCTACTACCTTCCCCCGGAGCGGGAAGGTGGCGCGCGCAGCGCGACGGATGGGGGATGCCTCAACGCGCTCGATGTCCGTCTTCGACATCCTCCTTCCGCCCTTCGGGCACCTTCCCCCTCCGGGGGAAGGTAAGGCCACGTCAAATCGGCCATATGCGATAGCCCTGCCTCGCAGAGCGGGCGAAGGTAATGGTCGGGCCTATTTGTCGAGCCAGACATCGTCGAACCGCCAGCCGTTGTAAATGCTGTTGATCTGCAGCACGAGGCCCTTGAGGTGCGGGTACATGCAGGTGTTGGCGACGTTCCAGGAGATGATCGGCCGCGCCACCTCGTCAGCGAGCTTGCGCTCGACGGCCCAGACCAGCCGCTTGCGCTTCTCCACATCGGGTTCGCGCGACTGCGCGTCGATCATCGCGTCGAGCTCCTTGTTGCAGTAGCCGGTGTAGTTGCGCTCCGAGCCGCAGGAGTAGTTCTCGTAGAACTGCACGTCGGGATCGTCGACGCCGGCGCCGGTCAGGTTGAGGCCGACCTGATAGTCCTTCTTCAGCACCTTGGGGTACCACACCGGCGTGTCGACCGGATCGAGCTCGCCCTCGATGAAGATCTGCTTGAGCTGGTCGATTAGGATCACGGCGGGGTCGCGGTAGATCGCGATGTTGCGCGTGGCGACCCTGATCTTCAGCGGCTTGGCGGCGCTGTAACCCAGCTTGGTCATGATCTCGCGCGCCGCGGCGAGGTTCTTCGCCATGTCGTCGCCGTAGCCCGGCAGCTTGGCCAGCTCGTCCGCCGGCATGCCCCAGACGCCGGCTGGCGGCGGCAGCATGGAGGCGCCGGTCACGTCGTTGCCCTCGGCGATGATCTTGCTGAAGGCCTTGCGGTCCAGCGCCAGCGCCATGGCCTTGCGGATATCAGGGTTGTTGAACGGCGGCGACTCGTTGTTGACGATCAGGTTGGTGCTGACATTGGTCGCCCGCGCCTCGCAGACCGCCTTCGGCACCTGCGCCCGCACATCCTTGAGCATCGGGAAGGTCACGTCGGAATCGAAAGTGATGTCGGCATGACCGGCGACGAAGGCGAGGATGCGCGTCGAGCGGTTGGGCACGATCGTCCACTCGATGGCGTCGAGATAGGGCCGGCCCGTGCGCCAGTAGTCGGGGTTCTTGACCAGCTTGATCGATTCGTTGCGCTTGAACTCGACGAACTTGAACGGGCCGGTGCCGATCGGCTTGGTGCGCATGTCGGTGGCCGAGACATGGCAGGCGTAGATCGGCGTGTAGCCCGAAGCGAGCATGGCGATGAACGAGGGCTGTTGCCGCTCGAGCACGAAGGTGACCTCGAGCGGGCCGTTCGCCCTGGTCTCCTTGAGGTTCCTGTACCAGACCTGGCGCGGGTTCTTGCGCATGGCCATGTTGCCTTTGGCCTTGCCGATCAGCGCGTCGAAGGTGCAGACGACGTCGGCGCTGGTGAACGGTTTGCCGTCGTGCCATTTGACGCCGTCGCGCAGCTTGAAGGTCAGCTCTGTCCGGTCGGCGTTCCACGCCCAGCTGGTGGCCAACTCGGCCTGCAGCTTGTCGACGCTGTTGACCTTCTCCTGATGGTCGAAGACCACGAGGTTGTTGAAGATCGCCATGAACGGCATGTTGGTTGAGATCGTCGCTTCCTCGTGGATCGAGGCGCTGGGCGGATTGTCGCGATGCGCGATGCGCAACGTGCCGCCTGATTTCTGCGCGAACGCGACACCCGACGCGAACACGGCCGCGATCGACGTCGCGGCGAGAATCATCCTGACCTGACGCATGAAGCTTTCTCCGTCCTTGCTTCCACCCTGCGGCGCGCCCGTCGCGACCGCGTCGATCCGCCGGCTTCCGCCGGTCGTATTGGTGGCGACGCTAGCATGTGGGAGCGGGCGATGACACCCCGGACGGAGCGGCGCGCGCTGCAGATCGCGATCGCGCTGCTGTCGCTGGTGCCTGTGGGCGCCGGCCTCGCCGGCGTGCTGCAAGGTCCGGCGATGGTAGATGGGTTCTTCGGCACAGCCTCGCAGGATAGCCATTGGCGCTATCTCAGCGGGTTGCTGCTGGCGATTGGCGTGGCGTGGTGGAGCGTGATCCCGACGATCGAACGCCACGGCGCCCGCGTGCGCCTGTTGGCGGCGCTGGTGGTCTGTGGCGGTGTCGCGCGACTGCTCAGCCTGGCGGTGGTTGGCGTGCCGTCCGGGCCGATGCTGGGTGGTCTGGCGATGGAACTCGTCGTCACGCCGGCGATCGCGCTGTGGCAGGCGCGGGTGGCGCGGCGTATGGATGCGCCATGAACCAAGACCGCGCTCTTGTCCTGTTCTCCGGCGGCCAGGATTCGACCGTCTGCCTCGCCTGGGCGCTCGATCGTTTCGCCCATGTCGAGACCGTGGGTTTCGACTACGGCCAGCGCCATCGCGTCGAGCTCGATTGTCGTAGGCGCGTCGTCGAGGCGCTACGCGCGCGCTTTCCGCCATGGACCGCGAAACTCGGCGCCGACCACATGATCGACCTCAGCGCGCTGGGTGCGATCAGCGACACGGCGCTGACACGCGAGGCGGCGATCGCCTTCGAGACGGGCGGCCTGCCCAATACCTTCGTGCCCGGGCGCAACCTGCTGTTCTTTACCTATGCCGGCGCGCTGGCCTATCGCCGTGACCTGAAGCGCCTGGTCGGCGGCATGTGCGAGACCGACTACTCGGGCTATCCCGATTGCCGCGACGACACGCTCAAGGCGTTGCAGGTGGCGTTGACCCTGGGCATGGACCGCCGCGTCGTCATCGACACGCCGCTGATGTGGCGCGACAAGGAAGCGACCTGGCGGCTGGCCGAGGAGCTGGGCGGGCAGGCGCTGGTCGAGCTGATCCTGGAGGAGACGCATAGCTGTTACCTCGGTGATCGCACGAGGCGCCATGACTGGGGCTATGGCTGTGGCACATGCCCGGCTTGCGACCTGCGGGCCAAGGGTTGGCGCGCCTATCGGTCCTGAGGGAGCCGGTCCCACAAGGCCCAGCCGTTTGGTGGTGCGCCGCGTGTCACGTTGGACGGGTCGCCGCCGCCTTGGTGGCGTAGTAGACCAGCAGCGCGACACCGCCGACGCTGATGGCAAGGATATATAGCTGCAGCATGCCGCCGACTTGAGCGGCCGGAAAGATCAGCGGGAACACGCCGATCGGCAGGTTGCCCAGCAGGTGCATCAGCATCGCGACGCCCAGGCCGGCCAGGATGCCGCCGCGCCAGCAGCGCCAGCCGCGCAAGGTCGTGGCCACCATCGCCGCATGGAACGGGGCGACCAGGATGCGTTCGCTGATGTAGCCGCCGAATTGCCACCACGGCAGATCCGCGAAGCGTCCCGACCGCGCGATCATGTCGCCGATGAACCAGGCCTCGCCGATGGCGAAGCCGGTGCCGAGCGCCAGCCCGTACCAGGCGAGCGTCGCGCGATCGATGCGTCGGGCGAAAAGCGGCAGGAGCGCGGGCCACAATTTGGCCGGCTCTTCGGTGAGTGGCGCGTAAAGGAACTGGCCCCAGCGATAGATCGGGCTCTGACCGAAGAGCGGTTGCAGCGCGTCGATGATCGGTTGGCGCACGAGGTAGTAGGCGGCCGCGCACATCGGCAATTGCAGCGCCAGCGCCAGGAGCAGTGGGCCGACATGGGCGCGCGGCGCGAAGCGCCAGAGCACGAACCCGAAGGCCACCGCCATGACGAGCGTGCTCGCGATCGCCGCTCCCCAGATGCCGTGCATGGTCCCGCTCCCCATTCGATGCCGGACGTGCGACGGCGACGATCATGCCATACTGGCCGCTCTGTGAATCTGACCGCGCGCCAGGGGGAGACCATCGATGAAAGTGAACTCGAAGATCCGCTCGATCGAAACGCTCGCCGCCGACGCGGGCTTTCGCAACTACTACTTCGTCAAGGTGACGACCGAGGACGGCATCGTCGGCTGGAGCGAGTACGACGAGGGCTTCGGCGCGCCCGGCGTCGGCACCGCCATCGGCAAGCTGTCCGACCGCCTCATCGGCCAGCCGGTCGGCGAGCACGAGCGTCTCTATGCCGAGCTGTACTCGGTGACACGGCCGGCCGCCGGCGGCGTCGTCGCGTTGGCGCTGGGCGCGATCGAGAACGCACTGCTCGACGCCAAGGCCAAGGCGCTGGGCGTGCCGTGCTACCAGCTGTTGGGCGGCAAGATCCGCGACCGCATCCGGGTTTACTGGTCGCACTGCGCGACCTGGCGCATCAACCACCCCAGTTATTTCAAGCCGGCGATCACCGATCTCGACGGCGTGGTCTCGATCGGTCGCGAGGTGCGCGACAAGGGCTTCACGGCGATGAAGACCAACATCTTCGTCTACGACGGCCAGAAGAAGAACCCCAAGGGCTGGCGCCCCGGCTTCGGCTCGCCGAACTATCCCGAGCGCAACGTCGACCGCCACGTGCTGCGCAATCTACGCATGCATCTCGAGGCGATCCGCGAGGGCGCCGGCCCCCATGTCGATCTGCTACTCGACCTCAACTTCAACTGCAGCACCGAGGGCTACCTGAAGATCCTGCGCGCGATCAAGGATCTCGACATGTTCTGGATCGAGATCGACACCTACAGCCCCGAGGCGCTGGGCCTGATCCGGCGCCAGAGCCCGCATCCGATCTCCTCCTGCGAGACCCTGCTGGGCATCCGCGAGTTCCTGCCGTACTTCCGCGAGCAGGCGATGGACGTGGCGATCATCGACACGCCGTGGAACGGCGTCTGGCAGTCGATGAAGATCGCCAACCTCGCCGAGGCGCACGAGGTCAACGTCGCGCCGCACAATTTCTACGGCCATCTCTGCACGATGATGAACGCGCATTTCGCGGCCTGCGTGCCCAACCTGCGCATCATGGAAACCGACATCGATCGGCTCGACTGGGACCACGAGCTGTTCACGCACGTGCCCGAGATCAAGGACGGCCACCTGATCATGCCGAACCGTCCCGGCTGGGGCACCGAGCCGAACGAGGAGGCGATCAAGGCGCACCCACCGAAGCAGCAGACCGGTGGGCTGGCGAGCTACGGGCGCAAGTCGTGAGTTAGTACGCCGCCCGCAGGATCTCCATGACCTGCTCCGGGCTCGAGATCGGCCGCGGGTTCGAGTAGGTCCAGTCGTCGAGCATGCAATTCTTCGCCAGGCGCGGCAGGTCGGCCTCGTCGATCTTCACGTCGCGCAAGGTGCGCGGCATGCCGAGGTCGCGGATGAAGCGGTCTAGGATCCGGCCCGGCGGCGTGTTGGGCTGCCCCAGCGCGGTGGCAACGTCGCGCTGGCGCGCACCGTTCACCGGCGCGTTGTAGTCGAGCACATAGGGCAGCATCACGCACGACGTATGGCCGTGCGGCACGTTGGCCGAGCCGCCGAGGATGTGGCCGATGGCGTGGCTGGCGCCCAGCCGCGTCCCAGATACGATTCCCACCATCGACAGCCACGCGCCGATCATGCAGCGCAGGCGCGCGTCCAGGTCGTTGGCATTCGCCTTCACCGCCGGCAGCCCGGCACCCAGCGTGCGCAGCGCTTGCAGCGCCGTGCCGTCGGTGTAGTCGTTGGCATCCAGCGACAGGAACGTCTCGACCGCGTGGTCGACCGCGCGCACGCCGCTCGACAGCCACAGCCACTCCGGCGTGTGGACGGTGATCGCTGGATCGAGGATCACCGACTCCGGCACGATGCCCCGGTTGATGAAGCTCTGCTTGAGCTTCAGCTTGGTATTGGTGACGCCGGCGCGGGCGTTGAACTCGCCGGCCGACAATGTCGTCGGCACGGCGATCTGCCGCACCTTCGGCGGCGCGAAGTCGGGCGTGCGGCGCTGGCCGGTCTTGTCATCGACGACGCTGCGGAACGGCTCCATCGCATCGATATCGCTGATGCCATGCTCCAGGCAGATCGTGACAGCCTTGCCGCCATCGGTGACCGAACCGCCGCCGATGGTGACCAGCAGGTCGGTGCCGGCCTCGCGCGCCGCGTTGGCGCAGGCGACGACGGACTCGCGGGGCGAGTGGGCCGGCATGTGATCGTGCACGCCAGCGAAGCGGTCGCCGAGCGCCGCTTTCACCTTCTCGATCTCATCCGTGGCGGTGTTCAGCGTGTGGCCGGACAAGATGAAGACACGCCTCGCCTGGAGGCGATCGGCCTCGGCCACGATCGACTCGGCGGCAGGCTTGCCGAAGATCACGCGATTCATCGCGGTGAAGACCATGGTGCCGGATTGCATGGGTGTCCCCTGAAGTCCCTGCGGGCACGTTACGCTGGTTTCGCCCGGCGACAAGAAAGGTCGCCACTGGGTCTTTCGTGCCGCTATCGCGCGGCGGAAATGGCAACCTTTCTGGTGCTGGACGGGACACGGCGCAGCGCCTTCGGTTCGACGCTCGCGCCAGTACGACGACTCGCAGTACCTCGCGGCGGTCGACCCTCCTGGCTGCGCGGCTTCGCAGCCATGCTCAAGCCAAGCGCCCGCATCACCCTGATGACGGTACCGAACTCCGGGTTGCCGCCTTCGCGCAGCGCCTTGTAGAGGCTCTCGCGGCCGAGCCCGGTCTGACGCGCGATGTCGGCCATGCCCTTTGCGCGCGCGACAACGCCCAGCGCATGCATGATGTACGCCGGATCCCCGGTCTCGAGCGCCTCGGACATGTAGATCGCCAGCGCGCGAGGCGTTGTCAGATACTCCGCCGGATCGAACGGCATGGTCTTCAGCTTTGCCATGTCGAAACCTTCACTCCAGTTCCTGCGCCATTTTTGCGCCCGCTTGATGTCCCGCACCTGTGTTCGTTTGTCACCGCCACACAGCAGGATGACCAACGCTTGGCCCCGGCGCGTGAAATACAGGCGATATCCTGGGCCGTGATCGATGCGAAGTTCCGACACGCCGCCGCCCACCGACTAGACGTCGCCGGCATTGCCTCTGGCAAGCCGATCGAGGTGGGCAGCGATGCGCACGCGAGCATCGTCGTCGCGCAGGCCTTCAAGCCACGTGTGGAAGACGGTCGTCTGACGAACTTCAATCACATTCAGAATGTATCATATAGGATACAGACGGAAAATGACAATAACGTACCGAATCGCGGAAGTGGAAAGGGCCGGGAGTGATCCCGGCCCTTCGCATCTTCAGCCCGCGCTGGCGGCTACCACTTCGCCATGCGCTCCTTGAGCATGCCGTCGAGCGTGTCGAGGAACTGCTGCGTGGTCTGCCACGGCTGGTTGGGGCCGATCAGCAGCGCGAGGTCCTTGGTCATCTTGCCGCCCTCGACGGCGTCGACGCAGACCTTCTCCAGGCTCTCGCCGAACTTCACGACGTCGGGCGTGGCGTCGAAGGTGCCGCGGTACTTCAGGGCCTGCGTCCAGGCGAAGATCGAGGCGATCGGGTTGGTCGAGGTCGCCTTGCCCTTCTGGTGCTCACGATAGTGACGCGTCACGGTGCCGTGCGCCGCCTCGGCCTCGACCGTCTTGCCGTCGGGTGTCAGCAGCACCGAGGTCATCAGGCCGAGCGAGCCGAAGCCCTGCGCCACGGTGTCGGATTGCACGTCGCCGTCGTAGTTCTTGCACGCCCAGACGAAAGCGCCTTCCCACTTCAGCGCCGAGGCGACCATGTCGTCGATCAGGCGGTGCTGGTAGCCGATGCCCTTGGCCTTGAACCGGTCGGCGAACTCCTCGTCGAACACCTGCTGGAAGAGGTCCATGAAGCGGCCGTCGTAGCGCTTCAGGATGGTGTTCTTGGTCGACAGGTAGACCGGCCAGCCGCGGTTGAGCCCGTAGTTGAAGGCGCTGCGCGCGAAGCCGATGATCGACTCGTCGATGTTGTACATCGCCATGGCGACGCCGCCGCCGGGGAAGTCGAACACGTTGTGCTCGATGACCTTGCCGTCCTCGCCCTCGAACTTGATCGTGAGCTTGCCCTTGCCCGGCACGACGAAGTCGGTGGCGCGGTACTGGTCGCCGAAGGCGTGGCGGCCGACCACGATCGGCTTGGTCCAGCCCGGCACCAGCCGCGGCACGTTCTGGCAGACGATCGGCTCGCGGAAGATGGTGCCGCCGATGATGTTGCGGATGGTGCCGTTGGGCGAGCGCCACATCTGCTTGAGGTTGAACTCCTTCACCCGCGCCTCGTCGGGCGTGATGGTCGCGCACTTCACGGCGACGCCGTGCCTGCGGGTCGCTTCCGCCGAGTCGACCGTTACCTGGTCGTCGGTCTTGTCGCGATGTTCGATGCCGAGGTCGTAGTACTTCAGGTCGATGTCGAGATAGGGAAGGATCAGCTTGTCCTTGATGAACGCCCACATGATGCGGGTCATCTCGTCGCCGTCCATCTCGACGACCGGATTCTTCACCGTGATCTTCGGCATCGTGCCTCCTGTCGTTTGGCGCGCCGCCCTGGGCGATCGCAGGGCGATCGCATGCGGACAATTTGTCTACCTTCCCCCGGAGGGGGAAGGTGGCGCGCGCAGCGCGACGGATGGGGGATGTTTCAACGAAGCCGGTGTCCGTCTTCGACATCCCCCATCCGCCCTTCGGGCACCTTCCCCCTCCGGGGGAAGGTAAAGCTGCTCAAACCGGCCGTATGCACGGCTCCCGTGACGCCGCGTCAGAGAGTGGCGAGCGCGTCGTTCAGCGTCTTGCTCGGCCGCATTCCGGCGGTGGTCTTCTTCCGATCGGGCAGATAGTAGCCGCCGGTGTCCACCGGCTTGCCCTGCGCGGCGATCAGCTCGGCGTTGATCTTGGCCTCGTTCTCCTCGAGCGCCTTGGCCAGCGGCTTGAAGCGGGCCGACAAGGGCGTGCTGTTGTCGCGCCGGGCCAGCGCCTCGGCCCAGTACTTGGCGAGGTAGAAGTGGCTGCCGCGATTGTCCAGCTCGCCGACCTTGCGCGCCGGCGAGCGGTTGTCGTCGAGGATCTTGCCGTTCGCCTCGTCGAGCGTCTCGGCCAGGATCTTCACGTCCTCGTTGCCGGTCGTCTGCGCCAGGTGTTCCAGCGAGGCGCCCAGCGCCAGGAATTCGCCCAGCGAGTCCCAGCGCAGGTAGCCCTCTTGCTGGAACTGCTCGACATGTTTGGGCGCCGAACCGCCGGCGCCGGTCTCGAACAGACCGCCACCCTGCAGCAACGGCACGATCGACAGCATCTTGGCCGAGGTGCCGAGCTCCATGATCGGGAAGAGATCGGTCAGGTAGTCACGCAGCACGTTGCCGGTGACCGAGATGGTGTCCTGCCCCTTGCGAATGCGATCGAGCGACAGGTTCATCGCCTCGAACGGCGCCAGGATGCGGATATCGAGGCCCTTGGTGTCCTCGCTCTTGAGGTACGTCTCGACCTTGGCGATCAGCTGCGCATCGTGCGCGCGCTTGGCGTCGAGCCAGAACACCGCCGGCGTGTTGGTCAGGCGCGCGCGGCGCACGCCGAGCTTGACCCAGTCGCGGATCGGCTCGTCCTTGACCTGGCACATGCGGAAGACGTCGCCGGTCTCGACCTTCTGGGTCATCAGGACCGTGCCGTCCTCGGCGACGACGTTGACCGTGCCGTCCTTGGGGATCCGGAACGTCTTGTCGTGCGAGCCGTACTCCTGGGCCTGCTGCGCCATCAACCCGACATTCGGCACCGAGCCCATCGTCTTCGGGTCGAACGCGCCATGCGCCTTGCAGTCGTCGATGACCGCCTGGAACAGCGACGCGTAGCAACGATCGGGGATCGCCGCGATGCAGTCGTGGAGCTTGCCGTCGGCGCCCCACATCTTGCCCGACTCGCGGATCATCGCCGGCACCGAGGCGTCGATGATCACGTCGCTGGGCACGTGCAGGTTGGTGATGCCCTTGTCGGAGTTCACCATCGCGAGGCCGGGCCGCTTCGCGTAGGTCGCCTGGATGTCGGCCTTGATCGCCGCCTTCTCGGTCTCGGGCAGCGTCTCGACCTTGGTCATCATCTCGCCGACGCCGATGTCGGGATCGACGCCGAGCTTCTTCAGCGTGGCGCCGTGCTTCTCGAACACGTCGGCGAAGAAGACGGACACGCAATGGCCGAACAGGATCGGATCGGAGATCCGCATCATGGTCGTCTTGAGATGCAGCGAGAAGAGGATGCCGTCCTTCTTCGCCGCATCGATCGTCGCGGCGTAGAAGGCGCGCAGGGCGTTCTTGTTCATCACCGAGCAGTCGATGATCTCGGCCGCCTTGAGCGGGATCTTGGGCTTCAGCACCGTCGTCGTGCCATCGCCGCCGACCAGCTCGATCCGCGCGTTGGTCGGCGCCGCGATGGTGGTCGCGACCTCCGACCCGTAGAAATCGCCGCTCGGCATGTGCGCGACGCGCGTCTTCGAGTCCTTGCTCCAGGCGCCCATCTTGTGCGGATTCTTGCGGGCGTACTGCTTCACGGCGCCGGCGGCGCGGCGGTCGGAATTGCCCTCGCGCAGCACCGGATTGACCGCGCTGCCGAGCACCTTGCCGTAGCGGGCGCGGATCTCCTTGTCCGCCGGCGTCGCGTCGCTATCGGGATAGTTCGGCACGTCGTAGCCCTTGGCCTGCAATTCCTTGATCGCGGCCTTCAGCTGCGGGATCGACGCGGAGATGTTGGGCAGCTTGATGATGTTGGCCTCGGGGCGCGTCGCAAGCTTGCCGAGCTCGGCGAGCTCGTCGTTGATCCTCTGCTCGGGCTTCAGCCTGTCGGGGAAGTTGGCGATGATGCGACCGGTCAGCGAAATGTCCTTCAGCTTCACCTTCACGCCGGCCGTGGCGACGAAGGCCTCGACAATCGGCAGCAGGGAAAACGTCGCGAGCCCGGGCGCTTCATCGACTTTCGTCCAGACGATTTCGAGATCTGACATGCTGGCACCTCCGTGCGCCGCTTTCGTTCGGCCGGGTTGATCTTTTGCTGATCGCGGCCAGTCTTGTTGCATCACCGTGAGGCAAAGGCAATCTCACGCAAGCGGGCGCGGCGAGGCGGCCCGAGCCGCCCGGGAAGGCGTCTCCGGCGCGATCCAGCGGCTTCATCAGCGAGCCGCGCAGCATCGCCGGCAGCTCATCGGAGTCGGGGTCGCCGAAGCGGGTTGAGTGTGACTGAATTGCGGCGCCGCCGTTTCAGCCGCCCGGGATCCGTCCGCCTGGCTCCCGCGCCCGACCGAGCCTATCGCCGGTCTTGAACGCCGCCCGCCCGCCCGCGGTAAGCCGCATCCAGCCGCCACCAGGGTAGCCAGGGATAGATGTGGTGCTCGTGATGCCGGCCGAAATGAAAGCATGTCAGCAAGGACAGGAAGGACGGGTAGTGGCTGCTGCGCGCGTGGTGACGGTCGGCGAATGGCGCGTCAGCCTGGCGATGGGGCAACCAGGTTCCGAACACGAAGAGCTGAGCCGCCGAAAGCAAAGCCGGGATCGCCCAGAACACAATAACGTTGGGGATATTGGCGCCAAGCACCGCGTACGAAACTGTGCCATACGCCGACATGATCGCGAATTCCCGCCAGCCGAAGTACCTGCGGATGAATCCGGTGAACCATGGCGCGAAAGAACGGGGCGCGGCGGCGTGGAAGTCCGGGTCGCGATCGGTGCCGGGGTCCTGATGATGCCGCATGTGCGCCGACTTGAGCCGGTCGAAGCGGAATCCGGCATAGAGGGCGAGGCACAGTGCCCCAATGGCGGCGTTCAGCCGGGGCCGGCCCGGTGCAAGCGAACCGTGCATCGCGTCGTGGGCGATGATGAACAGGCTGATCGACAGCCAGGTTTGCAACGCCACGACGATCGGTGCGTATGCCAAGCCGTCCGACGCCAGGGGATATGCGTAGACCCCATAGACATGGACGGCCATCCATCCGGCGATCAGCGCGACAGACAGCGTCAGGCCGATTGTTGTCTGGCCTCTGATCACTCGGGTATCGGGAGGCGATGCGGGCATGGGCGACACTAGCGCGCGACTGGCCGCCGCACACGAGGAAATCTTGTGGCGAAGCCCCACACGTGGCACCTGTTGAGCATGCCGATCGCACGCGGAGACACCGAGGGCCTCGATCTGCTGCTGGCGGGCGGGGGCTTGGCCAACGGCCTGATCGCGCTGCGCCTCAAGCGAATCAGGCCGGACCTCAAGGTCGCGGTCGTCGAGGCGGCCGAGCGCCTGGGCGGATCCCATACCTGGTCCTTCTTCCAGACCGATCTGACGTCGGCGCAGCTCGGATGGGTCGAGCCGCTGATCGCGCACCGATGGCCGGGTTACGCCGTACGCTTCCCGGAAGGCGACCGCCGCCTGTCCACGCCGTATTGCAGCGTCACTGCGGCTTCCTTCGACTCGATCGTACGCACCGCGGTTTCGGGTCGGCTCAGGCTGAACGCGCCGATCCGCGAGGTCGGCGCCGACAGCGTGGTGCTGGAAACCGGCGAACGGATCAGCGCCAAGGCGGTGATCGATGGCCGCGGGCCCATCGCCGCGCCGGACCTGGCGCTTGGCTTCCAGAAGTTCGTCGGCCTGGAGGTGAGGCTCGACGCGCCACACGGCATGACCGAGCCCCTGCTGATGGACGCGACCGTCGATCAGGCGGGCGGCTATCGTTTCCTGTACGTGCTGCCCTTCGACGCGGATACGGTGCTGATCGAAGATACCAGGTACACTGATGGACCTGATCTGGACCACGGTGCGCTCGAGGCGGGAGTCGTGGCCTATGCCCGAGACCGCGGCTGGCGCATCGCCGAAGTCCTGCGCCGCGAGCACGGTGTTTTGCCGGTGGCGCTGGCCGGTGATGTGGACGCCCACCTCAAGCGTATGGGACCTGCCGCTCAAAGCGGATTGAGGGCGTGCCTGTTTCATCCGACAACCGGCTACTCTCTGCCGGACGCCGTTCGGCTCGCGGATCTCCTGGCGACGATATCCTGGCGCAGCGGCGAGGACCTCGCCGATCACATCCGTCGATACGCCATCGGCGTATGGCGGTCGCGGCGCTTCTACCGGCTGCTCGATCGCCTCCTGTTTCGAGGAGCCGCGCCGCCCCAACGATTCAAGGTCATGGAGCGATTCTACGGCTTGCCTCAACCGCTGATCGAACGCTTCTACGCGGCGCGATCCACGACCGCCGACAAGATGCGTATCCTGATCGGGCGCCCCCCGTTTCCGATCATCGACGCCTTGCCGTGCCTGATCGAACGATGACGCGCGTGCGCAAGGCGGTGGTCATCGGCGCCGGTTTCGGAGGGCTCGCGCTGGCGATTCGCCTGCAGTCGGCGGGTATTCAGACAACCATTCACGAGGCGCGCGACCTGCCCGGCGGGCGCGCCTACGTGTTTCGCGACAAGGGCTACACGTTCGACGCGGGACCAACGGTTATCACCGACCCCTCGGCGCTCGAGGAGCTGTTCGCGCTGAGCGGCCGCCGGCTCGCGGACTATGTCGAGCTGATGCCGGTCGCGCCCTTCTATCGGCTGTGCTGGGAGGACGGAGACGTCTTCGACTACGTCAACGACCAGGCTGAGCTCGACCGCCAGATCGCCAAGCGCAATCCCGCCGATGTCGAGGGCTATCGCCGCTTCCTGGCCTATTCGGAAGAGCTGCTGCGCGAAGGCTACGTGAAGCTGGGCGCCAAGCCTTTTCTCGACTTCGGCAGCATGGTTCGCGCGGCGCCGCAGCTGGTCCGGCTGCAGGCGTGGCGATCGGTCTATGACAAGGTCGCCGGCTTCATCCGCGACGAGCATCTGCGCGAGGCCTTCAGCTTTCACTCCCTGCTGGTCGGCGGCAATCCGTTCGCCACGTCCTCGATCTACGCGCTGATCCACGCCCTCGAGCGGCGCTGGGGCGTATGGTTTCCACGCGGCGGGACCGGCGCCTTGATCCAGGCGATGGTGCGCGTGTTCGAGGAGCTCGGGGGTGAGTTGCGGCTCAACAGCCCCATCGAGCGGATTGTCACATCCGGCGGGCGCGTGAGCGGAGTCGTCGCGGCGGGCCGGCACGAAGCCTGCGATATGGTCGCGTCCAACGCCGACGTGGTCCATACCTATCGCACCTTGCTGGGGCACGACGATCGCGGCCGCAAGGAGGGTGCGCGCCTTGCCTCCAAGCGTCATTCGATGTCGCTTTTCGTGGTCTATTTCGGCTTGAAGCGGCAGCATCCGGACGTCCGTCACCACACGGTCATCTTCGGCCCACGCTACCGCGCCCTCATCAGCGAGATCTTCAATGGGCCTGAACTGGCCAAGGACTTTTCGCTGTATCTCCACGCCCCGACGCGGACCGATCCCTCGCTGGCGCCCCCGGGTTGCGATGCCTTCTACGTGCTGGCGCCAGTGCCGCATCTGGGTTCGGCGGACATAGATTGGGATGTCGAAGGACCGCGTTATCGCGATCGGATCCTCGCCTATCTCGAGCGGCACCATATCCCCGGCCTAATGGCGGACCTCGATACCTGCCGCATCTTCACGCCGTTCGACTTCCGCGATCAGCTGCGCGCGCATCACGGGTCGGCTTTTTCGCTGGAACCAATCCTCACGCAGAGCGCTTTCTTTCGCGTCCACAATCGCGACGACCACATTGCCAATCTCTACTTCGTGGGCGCGGGCACGCATCCAGGCGCGGGTGTGCCCGGGGTGGTCGCTTCAGCCAAGGCGACAGCCGGGCTGATGATCGCCGACATGGGGCGCACGCCGTGACCGATGCCGTCCTGCGGAACAGCCACGAGGCGATCAAGCAAGGCTCCAAGAGCTTTGCCACCGCCGCTCGGCTGTTTCCCAAGGACATCCGAGACGATGCCTCGATGCTCTACGCGTGGTGCCGGCATTGCGACGATGAGATCGACGGGCAGATCATGGGCCACGGCGCGGTCGGGCTGAAGGCCGACTTCGCCGCCGCCAAGCTTCGCGAGTTGCGGGCGCGCACTCGTTCCGCTCTCGACGGCGCGGCGCAGGATCACCCGGTCTTCGCCGCGTTTCAGCGCGTCGCGCGGCGGCACCGCATTCCGGCCGAGGAGGTGATGGATCTGCTGCGCGGGTTCGAGATGGACGTCGAAGGACGATGCTACCTCACCCTCGATGACACGATGGACTACGCCTATCACGTGGCGGGCGTGGTGGGCGTGATGATGGCCCGTATCATGGGTGTCGAGAGCCGTGACGTTCTGCGGCGGGCTCAGGATCTGGGCCTGGCGTTTCAGCTCACGAATATCGCGCGCGATGTCATCGAAGACGCCGGCGGCGGGCGCGTCTACCTGCCCGCGCGTTGGTTGGAGGAGGAACGAATCGCCGTCGAAGCGATCGCCGATTCCAAGAACCGGGAAGCGGTCGCGCGGGTCGCGACGAGGTTGGTCGCCGCCGCGGAGCCCCACTACGAATCGGCGCTCTGGGGTCTGCGCGATCTTCCGATGCGGTCCGCCTGGGCGATCGCCACAGCCCGTGGGGTCTATCGCGCCATCGGCCATCGCGTGGTGGATGCCGGCGCACTGGCCTGGGAGAAACGCGTTTCGACGAGCAGGGCGTCGAAACTGGCGCTGCTGGCGCTAGGGGGGCTGATCGCCCTGCGGAGCGGCACAGTCGACCGCCTGCGCGCGCCGCCGCCGCGCCCCGCGCTATGGACGCGCATCTGACTCAGCCCGACAGCCGCCGCCGTTCGATCAGAAACGCCACAAGCCAGCCGACGATGCCCAGACCCGAAAGCACGATCCAGCCCGTCACGACATTCGTGTCGAATCTTCCAAGCCAGATCACTGTCTGCCAAGACTCGATCGCCCATGCGTGCGGCGTCAGCCAGCCGATCGACTGGAACGCTGCTGGCATCAGGAACCGCGGCGCCATCGAGCCGCCGAGCGCCGCCAGCACGAGAACCAGAAAGGTCGACAGGGGCTGAGCCTGCTCGCGCGACCGGCAAGCGGCGATCACCATCAACGCGAAGCCCGCCGCGGCGAGACCGACCGCCACGGCGGTCATCAGGCCCGCCCCGATCTGCCATATCCGCAGCGGCGGGAGGTTCGGCGTCGCGACAGCGAAGATCACGATCGATTGCGCCACGCCGACGACCGTCAACCAAATGAGCCGGGCGCCCAGCACCGGCGCGAACCCGCCGCTTGCCAGGACGAGGCGTGCCTGCAGCCCCGACCGTCGTTCATCGAGCCCTCCCATGGCCCCATGCACAGCGGCGAAGAACATGAACATCACGCCAACGGCCGCCGCGTAATAGGTGGCTTGAAAATCGCCTGTTGGCCCGAGGCGGCGGCGCTGCACGGCGCCGTCATCTGTGCCTCGGCCCATCGTCGCGGCATGGATCGCGCTCATCCGGGCGGCGACGGCGTTGGTCGCGGCCTCGCGCCCGCCCGTGCCCAGGATCTCGATGCGCAGGCCGAGGCCGTCGCCGCCGCGCAGGATCACGCCGGTATCCGCGCGGCCGGAGACGACGTTCGCCTCGACGGCCGCAGCGCTTTCCTGCTCGCTCAGCCTGTCGAACGATTTACGCATCGCCGCGCGCGCCGCCTGGCTTGCCGGATTGCGCGCCAGATCGGCGAAGGACACCGATGCGTCGATATTGCCTTGCCCGCTCGCGCCGAAGATCGCCGCGAACAGCAGGTAGATGATCGGCGGCAGCAGGAGGGTCAGCGCCAAACCCGGTCGATCCCTCAGGAAACCGCGGGCATAGGCTTCAATGATCGCGAGCATGCCGTTCTTCGTTCAACGCCGCGGCCAGATCATCCAGGTCCGGCCGGCTGACGACCAATTCGCCACCCGCCTTGTTGACCACGTCCGCCAGCACGCGTGCGACCTCGAAAGACTGCCTGCCGATGCGGCGCCAGGTCGAGCCATCGGCCGAGGGCGAGAAGCCGACCTCGAGCAGCACCTTCGCCAGCGCCCCCGTGGGTTCGTCGGCGAATCTGGCGGCAAGCGTGCGACGCGTGCCGAATGCCTCGTCCAGGAGGACGGAGGGTTTGCCCTCCTTGATCAGCCGCCCCGACAGCAGGAAGCCGACCCGGTCGGCGGCCATCTCCACGAAGCGGGCGTCATGACTGATCAGCAGGCATGCGGCGCCATCCGTCGCCGCGGCCCGCAGGGCTTTGACCAGAGCCGATCGCGTCTGCACATCCACGCCCTGCGTTGGCTCGTCCGCCACCACGAGGCTTGGCCGACCGACGAGAGCGGCCGCCAGACTGGCCCGGCGACGCCAGCCGCCCGACAGCACCGCGATCAATTCCTTCGCCCGAGGCTCGCATGCGGTAAGGCGCATGGCCCTGGCTACATCGCTCCGCACGAGCTTGCCGCTGGCGCCACCGGCGCGCGCGATAGCGTACAGATTCTCCTCGACCGTCAAGTTGGCGAACAGCGCCTCCTGTTGCGGCGAGATGCTGATGCCGCCTTTGTCCGCGGTCGGCCAGCGGACCTCTCCCTGCGTCGGTCTGAGAAGGCCGCATGCGACAAGCGCGGCGGTCGATTTGCCGGCGCCGTTCGGACCGAACAACGCATAGACTTCGCCCGCGCCGATCGCGAGGTCGAGGCCGGTGAGCACCGGATTGATCCCATAGCCGGCATGAACGCCCTCGAAAACAAGCGCCGCCGGTAGTGGATCAATGCTCAAGGTCGGCGTTCCGCGAAGAACGAGTCAACATACCGGCTCAGGGCGCAGTCCGGACCCACCGCGTCGCGCGCGCGCGCCAGCGATTCCACGATGGTCGCGCGCAAGCGCGCCTCTCCCCACAGATCGAGGAAAGTCAGCTTGTCGGCGTCCTGTCGCTCGTCCTTTCCGGTGTCCCTGGAGGACACGAATACATCCATCAGGTCATCGCGAAGCTGAAAGGCGAAGCCGACGGCCTCGCCGAAGATCACAAGAGATCTGTTCTGCTCCACGGTGCCGCCGCCGACCGCGCCGCCGCTCTCCAAAGCGCTGATGAAGAGCGCCGACGTCTTCTGATGATTGAGCCGCCTCAGGCTGGCCTCGTTGCGGCAGCCAGGCGCGTCGCGTAGATCGCGAATCTGTCCTTGGGACAGTCCGTCGAAACCGACCGCGGCGGTCAGGCTGCGCAATACATCGAGCTTTGTCGCCGGCCGGATGGCCTCGGCATGGACAATCGTGGCGTAGGCCTGGTTCAAGAGCGCGATCGCGGCCAGGATGGCCGCGTCCTCGCCATGGCTGGTGTGGATGGTCGGCGCGCCGCGACGCAGCGTGGCGTCATCCATGCACGGCAGATCATCGAGCACGAGCGACGCCGTATGGACCATTTCGACAGCGCAGCCCAGATCCAGCGCATCGACCGCGCGGCCGCCGACGTGCTCGCATGCGAGCATGGCCATGATCGGCCGAACGCGCTTGCCGTGCCCGTGAAGGGCCCCGGCGGCCGCGCTGAACAGCACATCGTTGCCATCCGCCGGGGCTGTCGGGAGCAATTCCCGAAGACGGCCGTTCACCCGGTGCCGGAGATGCTCTGTCCCTTCGGACTGGTATCTGGGAACTTCCTCGTGCCGAACGCTTGATGTCGCCATCATGATCTTCCGTAAGAGAGGGCGAAGCGCTACCCATGCCGCGTTACGGCCGGTTTCCCGGGCGATATGGTCCTTACGGCCCCGTCCGCGCATATGCAACATTCTTGGGAAAGCAAAAACGCATGAACCCGTCAAACGATGCGCTTGTCCGACGTAAAGATGAGCACATCGACCATGTCCTCGCCGGCAGGGGCCGTAGCACAGCCGATTCGGGGTTCGACGCGGTGCGCTTCCAGCACAACGCGCTGCCCGAGCTCGATTACGATGCCATCGACCTCGCCGTTCGATTCATGGACAAAGAGCTCGCGGCGCCCTTCCTGATCAGTTCGATGACAGGGGGGCCGGCGCGAGCATCGTCGATCAATGCGCACTTGGCAGAAGCCGCCGAATTGCTACGGATCGCCTTCGCGGTCGGATCACAGCGGGTCGCGATCGATAGCCGCGCCGATCTTGGTCTGGGGCGGGACCTGCGTCGCCTGGCGCCGAAAGCCCTGATTCTGGCCAACCTTGGCGCGGTGCAGTTCTCGAAGGGCTACGGCCTCGACGATGCGCGTCGGGCGGTCGAGATGATCGGCGCCGACGGCCTCATCCTGCACCTCAACCCGCTCCAGGAGGCGATCCAGGCCGAAGGCGATCGCGATTGGCGTGGCGTCGAGGCGGCCATCGCCAAAGTCGCCGAGGCTTTTCCCGGCCGCCTCATTGTCAAGGAGACCGGCGCGGGCTTGTCCGGCGATGTCGTGCGCCGGCTGCAAGCCTGCGGCGTCTCGGCGATCGATGTCGCGGGCTCTGGCGGTACGAACTGGGGGCTGATCGAGGGAGCGCGCGCCGCTGGCGGACACGCGGAAGCCGTGGTGAGGCCTTTCGCGGGTTGGGGCGTGCCGACCGCGCGCGCGGTCTTCGATGCTTCAATCGCCGCGCCGAACCTGCCGCTGATCGCATCGGGCGGGATTCGCGATGGCCTCGATGCGGCGCGCGCCATTCGCCTGGGCGCGCAGCTGGTGGGTCAGGCGGCCGGGGTGCTGGAAGCGGCGCTGCAGTCCACCGAGTCGGTCGCGGCGCATTTCGCCGTGCTGCGCGATCAGCTTCGTCTCGCCTGCTTTTGCACCGGCTCGGCCAATCTCAAGGCGCTGGCGCGAGCGCCGTTGCTCGACGCCGTCCGCTTCTGACGCAGTTCCGCCGTCAGCGCCCGGACCGGTCGCACCCACAGGAAGCCGAAAGAGACGCAGCCTTCCTTGGTTGTCACGGCATGGTGCAGCCGGTGCGCCTGGATGCGCTTGCGCCAGAAGGTCGAGCGTCCCGCGATACCCACCGGATAGCGCCTGTGCACCAGCCCGTCGTGAAAGAAGAAATAGACCATCCCGTAGGCCGTCATGCCGAGCCCGACGGGTAACGCCCAGAACCAGACATGCATGCCGATCGCGATGAGTGCGATGGCCGGCGATGCGAACACGACCGCGAACAGATCGTTCCTCTCGAGCGTGCCGGTGCGTGGCTCATGATGGCTTCTGTGCCAACACCAGAGCGGGCCATGCATCACGTGGCGGTGCACGACCCAGGCCAAGCCCTCGGTGCCGAGAAGGGCGCCGACAAACACCAAGATGAACAGCGCGCTGGTCATGCGGCAAAGATATCCGGAATTGCGGTCCGAAGCCACGCGCCGACGGACATCGGGCGGATCACCAATTCACTGCCCAGATCCGGTCCCTAAGTGCGGTCCAGCGGCTTCAACAGCGAGCCGCGCGGCATCGCCCGCAGCGCTGGCAGCACGTCCGCGGCGGCATCGACGAAGCGGATCGAGTCGTGGACATTGGCGCTGGCGAAGCGGCGGCCGACGACGCGCTCGATCAGGTCGAGCAGCGGCGTCCAGTAGCCGGCGGTGTTCAGCACGACCATCGGCTTGTCGTGCAGCGCCAAGGTGCGCCACGACATGATCTCGAACAGTTCCTCGAGCGTGCCGATGCCGCCGGGCAGCACGACGAAGGCATCGGACCGCTCGAACATCTCGCGCTTGCGCTCGTGCATGGTGGCGACGATCACCGGCTCGCTCAGCCGGCCGTGGCCGGCCTCGGCCTTGATCAGGAACTCGGGAATCACGCCCACGACATGGCCGCCGGCATCCAGCGTGCCGTCGGCCACGGCGCCCATCAGCCCCAGCCCGCCGCCGCCATAGACCAGCGTGACGCCGGCCCGCGCGAGCAGCGCGCCCAAGCGCTGCGCCTCCTCGACATAGAAGGGCTCGTCGCCGGGACGCGAACCGCAGAAAACACAGACCGAACGAATAATTGACATGACGGGTCGGGAAGCGGGAGAGGGGAGGGGTGCCGACGGTTTTCCGTCGGGCGCATGTTTGCCATGATTGTCGTGGCATGAACGCCGGAAATCGTCCAGCCCGGCCAGGCCCGTCCGCCCAGGAGTCAGATGACCGAGCCTGCCAAGCCATCCGGCCCACCGTCCAATAGCGGCCCGCCGCCGACGGACGAGGAGGCGATCCGTGCCGCCGTGGCGGCGCTGGCGGCGCGCCTGTCGCCCGGCGGTCCCCCGAAGGAGGCCCCGCCCGAGGATGGCGCCGTGACCCCGGCGCCGGCCGTGAGCGAGGCGGCAGCGACCGTGGTACCCGGCCGCGCTGGCGAACCGCCAAAGCCGGTCGAGGCCGCGGCAACGGCGCGGATGGCCGCGCCTCGCGTCGAGCCTCCGGCGGCCTTGGACCGTCCGGGGATGCAGCAGGCCGCGCCGCGTCGCTCCATCGGCCGTTTGTTGTTCATCCTTCTAATGCCCCCCTTGTTGCTGGGCGGCGCGGTCTGGCTGCTGCGCGACCATCCCCAGGTGGCGGCGCTGCTGGGGCGTGGCGGTTCGCCGGCCGTCGAGCCCAAGCAAGCCGCCGCACCGACCACGCCGGTGGCGGCGCCACCCACCAACCCCGCCAAACCCGACGCGCCGTCGCCCGCACCGGCGGCTACAGCCGATCCGGCGCCGTCCCTCACAGCCCCGTCACCGGCGGCCGAGCCTGCCAAGCCGGACAGCCCGACGCCGGCCACCGCCGCGGCGACGCCGGCTGAGCCGCCCAAGGCCGTGCCGGCTCCGGCCGCGACCGAGCCGGCCAAGCCCGACCCGGCCCTGGCGCCGCCGACCTTCGACAATGTCTTCGTGCGCGATGGCCGCGCCGTGATCTCCGGTCGCGCACCTGTCGGCTCACGGGTCGAGGTGCAGGTCGGCGGTCGTACCGTCGCCACAGTCGAGGCCGATGCGCGCGGTGAGTGGGTGGCGATCCTCGACGCACCGCTGCCGCCGGGAGGCCACGAGTTCCGCCTGGTGCAGACGCCGCCCGGCGGCGCACCGGTGCCCTCCGACCGCACGGTCGCGGTGCTCATTCCGCCGCCCGCCGACCCGACGCCGCCGGTCGCGTCCGCGCCGCCGCCTCCGGTCCAGGCCGCGAAGCCGGACGTGCCGCCACCCGCTGCCGCCGTGCCGGCGCCCGCCCCACAGCTGCCGCCGGCGGCCGCCGCGCCTTCACCGCCGCCGTCGGCCACGCCCCTGGTTGTCGCGACGCCGACCGCGCCGGGCGGCGCCAGCCAGGTGTTGCAGGGCCCGCCACTGGCACGTGCCGGCGATCTCGTGCTGGGTACCGTCGACTACGATGAGGCCGGCCGCATGACGATCGCGGGCCGGGCCAATCCCGGCGAGACGGTGCGCGTTTACCTCAACAACCAGCCGGTGGGCGACGCCACGGCCGGTGCTGACGGCCGGTGGACCTTGTCGCCCGGGCGAGCCACACCCCATGGCCCGCAGCGCCTGCGCGTCGATCGCCTGACCGCGGGCGGCTCGGGCGTCGCGCATCGCCTCGAGGTGCCGTTCGAGCGGGTGACGGTGAAGCCGGGGGGCGCCGTGACCATCGTGCGCGGCGACAACTTGTGGAATATCGCGCGGGGTGCGCTGGGCAGCGGCGAGCGCTACATCACGATCTACGAAGCCAATCGCAACCAGATCCGCGACCCCGACCTGATCTATCCCGGCCAGGTATTCGTCATCCCCAAGCCGAGATAAGCCCATGCTGGCCAACTTCCTCATACCCATCCACCCCGCGGGCTGGCGCTTCATCGCCATCTTTGCCGCCGTTACCTTGGCGCTGGCGTGGACGCCGCTGTTCTGGCCGCTGTTCATCGCCACCGGCTGGTGCGTCTACTTCTTCCGCGATCCGCCGCGGCTGACCCCGGCGCGCGCCGGGCTGTTCGTGGCGCCGGCCGACGGCCTGGTGCTGAAGGTCGAGGAGGCGGTGCCGCCGCGCGAGCTGGGCCTGGGCGAGCAGCCGATGATGCGCATCAGCACGTTCCTCAGCGTCTTCGACGTGCATATCAATCGCATCCCGGTCGACGCGACGGTCGATGTCGTGGCTTACCACCCCGGCCGGTTCCTCGCCGCGTCCGATGACAAGGCGGGCGATGAAAACGAACGCCAGTCCGTCAGCCTCACCCTGGCCGATGGCCGCAAGGCGGTCGTGGTGCAGATCGCGGGCCTGGTGGCGCGGCGGATCGTCTGTCATCTGCGGCCGGGTCAGGCCGTGCGCGCCGGCGAGCGCTATGGCCTCATTCGCTTCGGCAGCCGGACGGATCTATATCTGCCAGCAGGCGTTGTTCCCTTGGTGGCGTCCGGGCAGCGCATGGTCGGTGGCGAGACCGTGATGGCCGACGATCGTGCCGCCGACGCCGGGCCGCGCGGCGCGGCCGAGCTCTGAAGGCTGAGGAGGCGCGACCATGCCCGATCTCGAGCAGCGCGAGCGGCGTCTGCGACTGCGCGGCCTGTCGATCAACCGGCTGCTGCCCAACGTCATCACGCTCTCGGCGCTGTGCGCCGGCTTGACGGCGATCCGTTTCGGGCTGAACGGCGATTTCCGCTCTGCGGTCTTGGCGATCATCGCCGCCGCTTTCCTCGACGCCCTCGACGGCCGCGTGGCGCGCCGGCTCAACGCGACCAGCCGCTTCGGCGCCGAACTCGACTCGCTGTCCGACGTGATCGCCTTCGGCGTGGCGCCTGCCTTCCTGATGTACCTGTCGACCATGAACGCCGCCGGTGCCTTCGGCTGGGTCGTCACCCTGATGTTCCCGATCTGCAGCGCCCTGCGTCTGGCGCGCTTCAACGTCGGCATCTACGCCGAGGAGAAGCCGCCGGTCTGGGCCGGGGCTTATTTCACCGGTGTGCCAGCGCCGGCCGGAGCGCTGCTGGCGATCATGCCGCTGATGCTCAGCCTGTCGCCCGATGTCGACTGGCCGTGGCTGCGCCACCCCATCACCGGGGCGATCTTCCTGGTCGGTATCGGCGCGCTGATGATCAGCCGCCTGCCGTCGTGGTCGCTCAAGCGCGGCCGCATTCCCGGTCCGTGGGTGGTGCCCAGCCTGGCGCTGGTGGCGCTGGGGATCGGCCTGATGGTGACCACGCCGTGGACCACCCTGCCGCTGATCGGCGTGGTCTATCTGATCCTGCTGCCGTTCAGCTACGCCAGCTACCGGCGCGCGGCGGCGCGCGAAGCGGCCCATGTCGGTGCCGCCCCGGCGGCCGTCGTCGAGCTGCGCACCGTCAGCGATTCCAGCGATCCTACCCGGCGCTAGCTCGATGCTCGACCCGCTGATGCGGCGGATCATCGATCCGCCGCTCGATAGAGCGGGCCGCTGGCTGGCCGCGCGCAGGGTGTCGGCCAATAACCTGACCCTGGTAGGCCTCCTGGTCGGGCTGGCATGCGTGCCGCTGCTGGCGATCGAGGCTTATGGCTGGGCCCTGGCCTGCTGCCTCACCAATCGGCTGATCGACGGCCTCGACGGCGCCGTCGCGCGCGTGCGCGGGCCGACCGACTTCGGCGGTTACGCCGATATTGTTGCAGACATGGTGTTCTATGCCGCGATCATCTTCGGCTTCGCGCTGGCCCGGCCGGAGAACGCGATGTGGGCGGCGCTGCTGCTGACGGCCTTCGTCGGTACCGCTGCCTCGTTCCTCGGCTACGCGGTTGTCGCGGCCAAGCGCGGGCAGCAATCTACGCAGCGGGGACGTAAATCCTTCTATCACGCGGCCGGCCTGATCGAGGGGTCCGAGACCATCGGATTCGTCGTCATGATGATTATATTTCCAAGCTATTTCAAATATTTATCGATCTTATTTACAGTTCTATGTGCGCTGACCGTCGTGGCCCGGCTCGCTGATGCTCGGGTGCGCTGGCGGGACGAGGGGCGGCATGTTGCATGTGATGAGAAGTAACGATCTCAATACGTTATCTGATTTAACTGATCTAACGTCTTGGAAATTTGCATTGCATTTATTTGACAGTAAGTTAAAGTCTTTCATTAAGAACGTATGACATAGGGCTGGTGGCGTTCTTGGCGGTTGCGGGTTTTTCCGCCGTGATTTCGGCCCTGTAGAGATGCATTCCGGATCGTTCGCCGCAGGCCCATGCCTCGAGCGCCGGAATGGCACAAAATAGAGACTCAGGAGATACGTTAATGTTGTCGATCTTCCGCAATGTTCTGAAGGACGAGTGCGGCGCCACCGCGATCGAGTACGGTCTTATCGCTGCGCTGATCTCGGTCGCCGCCATCACCGCTTTCACCACGGTGGGCACCAAGCTCAGCGAGATGATGACCAATACGGCCAACAAACTGAACTAAGCTGTAGTAGGTCGCGAGCGCCGTATCCAGTGCTTGCCAACGGGCTGCGGGAGGAAGCTTCCGCAGCCCGTTGCTATTTGGCGGCATTCAATCGTCAAAATCAGGAGTTGTTGCAAAATAATCACTTAGTCTGTCTCTTTAAACTTTCGCGTTGGCTTGGCGTTGATTTGATGTATTGGTTCAGATATAACTTTCAACTGTAAGGACTGATTGGAGACGCAGTCCTGCAACGTCGGCCCCGGCCGCTGTCCCCATAAACGCCTCCGGTTTGATTGGTTCGCACGATTTCGGGGGAGACCCGCAAGCCATTTCGGCCCGATGTAGGACGAACCGTATTTTGGAGATAACGATCATGCTGTCCATCTTCCGCAATGTTCTGAAGGACGAGTCCGGCGCCACCGCGATCGAGTACGGTCTGATCGCTGCGCTGATCTCGGTCGCCGCCATCACCGCGTTCACCACGGTCGGCACCAAGCTCAGCACGATGATGACCAACACGGCCAACAAGCTGAACTAAGTTCTGCTTCAGTGCAGAAGAAGTCGGGCCGCAGGTCTCCCTGCGGCCCGTTCGCTTTTTTGGGTGGTGGTGTCGCGAGCCCACAGAAAGTCGCTCACCAGATGTTGGTTTCCTTGGCCTGGTCTGTCCACCACCCATGGTGCCGGCTCAAGTTCATTTTGAAATGTCTTTTGATTTCAATGATATATTGGGCAATCTTTAAGTGATTTGTGTTGACTGACAAGCGGACTTTGCGTAGATTTCCTCACAGAGGTCGCTGCTGGATCGCGGCGTCTTCGGTGGCTAGCCGCAAGGCGCCGCGTCGGTGAGCGATCCATCCGATGGATCCTTCTGTCTTCTGACTTAATTTCGAATTGATTCAAGAGGTTAGTCTCATGTTCTCGATTTTCGGCAAGCTGTTGAAGGACGAGTCTGGTGCGACGGCTATCGAGTACGGCCTGATCGCCGCGCTGATCTCCGTGGCGGCCATCACCGCGTTCACCACGGTCGGCACCAAGCTCAGCACGATGATGACCAACACGGCCAACAAGCTGAACTAACACCAGATTTGTCTCGGGCGGCGCTCGTGCCGCCCGGGCCACGTCGACCAGCGCAGCCCACCGTCACTCACCGTTCGTAGAAGAGCAGACGTATGTCCGAAGCCCTCCAGCTCGTGGATCTGATCCTGATCAGTGGCCTTGCGGCACTGGTGATCGGCGCCGCGCTCAGTGACTGGGCTCGATACGTCATCCCCAATCAGATCTCGATCGCGGTGATCGGGCTGTTCGTGGTGCACGCGGGAGTCGTTCTGCTGCGCGGCGGCGCGCCGATGTCCCTGGTTTGGGCCTTGGCCTGCGGCGCCGGGGTATTCGCCATTGGCACCTTCCTGTTCTCGCAAAAGGTGCTGGGCGGCGGCGACGTCAAGCTGATGTCGGCCTGCGCGCTGTGGGCCGGACCGAACCACATTGTCGAATTCATCATGGTGACAACGCTTTACGGCGCCCTGATGAGCGCCGCGTTCCTATTGCCGGCGTTCCGCCAGAAAGCCGAGATGACCGATGCCGGCTTTGCCGGCTCAGTGACGGCGGCGCTGCGGCGCCGGTTGCCTTACGGACTGGCGATCGCCACCGGCGCGGTGGTGGTTTGCCTGCGACTGCTGACCGAGGTGAGGGCCTGATCCCATGAACATCGCGCGCGTCGGAGTCTTCGCCATCGCCCTGCTGGTTGCGGGCGTCATGGTTTTCTTCGGTCGCCATTGGCTGGGCTTCGCCGCCCAGCAGCCGCAGGTCGCCGCTCCCGCCGGCCCGGCCCAGCGCCCGGCGCGTCCGTCGTTGACGGAGGCGCCGCAGCCGGCCCCGAGCCTGCAGGTTCTGGTCGCCCGGACCGACATCCGGACCGGCCAGATCGTCAAGCCCGACGACATGCGCTGGCAGGCATGGCCCGACGGAACGATCTCGCCGACCTACATCATCGAGGGCCGACGCCCGCTGTCCGACTTCGTCGGCGCCGTCGCCCGTGCACCGATTTCCGCCGGCGAGCCGATCACCGAGGGGCGTGTTGTGCTCTCCGGCACCCGCGGCTTCATGGCCGCCGTCCTTCAGCCCGGCATGCGTGCGGTATCGATCCAGGTGACCCCGACCTCGGGCGTTTCCGGCTTCATCTTCGCTGGCGACCGCGTCGATCTGATCCTGACGCACGTCTTCGAGAAGGACGCGATGAAGGAACGCCAGGCGAGCGAGACCGTGCTGCGCGACGTTCGCGTCATCGCCATGGACCAGCGCCTCGATGTGCGGCCGGGCGAGGCGCCGCAGGTGGCCAAGACCGCCACCCTCGAGGTTACGCCCAAGCAGGCCGAGATCATCGCGCTGGCGGCCGAGATGGGCAAGCTCTCGCTCGCCCTGCGCAGCCTGCAGGAGCCGGCCGACTCAGATCCTGGCAGCGTGGCGCGCACCACCGATGACGAGCCCAGCTACACCCGTGACAGCAATGTCAGCCGGTTGCTGAGCGCTCCGGCAGGCCCGGCGGCTGTACCGGCCGGCGGCACTGGTGGCGCGGGAGCCTCGATCACCATTCTGCGGGGCGCGGCCGCGGCAACAGCGGCTCCACAGACCGGACCCCCTCCGGCAGCGGCAGCGGCAACCGGCGGAGGACAACGCCAATGACAATAAAGCCCCCTCTCAACAACAACATCAATAAGCAGCGACTTCATCTGGGGCCGATCGCCTGTGTCGCTTTCGCCATGGTCGCCTTGTGGCCGACGGTTGAGGCGAGCGCGCAAGGCACCGGTCCAGCGGTCACTCGACCGGCCGGCGCCGACCAGGGGACGCCCAAGCCGCGGACGCGGCCCGCGCCGAAACCGGTTGAAAAGGGTTCTTCAGCCGAGGAGCTCAATCGCCGGTTCAACGCCAAGCTCGCGGCCGACCGCGCGCAGCAGGTCGCGACTGTGCCGACACCGGCGCCAGCGCCAGCGCCAGCACCAGCACCAGCACCAGCACCGGCCGATGAGCCTGGCTTCTTCGGACGGATGTTCGGCACCGACTCGACCACCCAGCCGCAGCTCGCGCAGGTCCAGCCGCCGCCGCCGGAGGCCCCCCGGGTGACACCGCCGAGCGCCGTGGCGCCCACCGTGCCGCCGCCGCCGCGTGACGAGCCTCGGCCGAGTTTCTTTGGCCGCATGTTCGGTAGCCCGGGTGAGGCGCCGCCTGCCGATGGCGCCGCGCCGACGTTGACCCCGACGCCTGCGCCGACTCCAACTCCGCCGCCGGCTCAGGCGGCACCGCCGGCGCCGCCGGCAGCTACGCCGCCTGGTCAGCTCGCTCAGGCGCCGAGCCTGCCGCCGCCGCAGCCGGTGCCGCTGCCGCCGCGCCAGCCGGGCCAACCGCCTTCCCCGCCAGCGGCGGCGCCACCGCAGGCGGCGCCTCCGTCGGCCACCCTGCCGCCGCCGCCTCCGGGCATGACGACCGTCCCCGTGCAGCCGCAGGTGGCGCCGCCGCCGCCGGACCGCGCACAACGGGACTTCGGTCGCGCTTCCGTGGTGCCGACCGAGGCGCCGAGCATGCAGATCGAGGTCAGCAAGGGCACCATGGTGCGGCTGAAGGGGTCGGCGACAACGGTGTTCGTCGCCAACCCTGAGATCGCCGATATCCAGGTGAAGTCGCCGACCCAGATCTATGTCTTCGGCAAGAAGCCGGGGGAAACCTCGCTCTACGCCACCGACGAGCGCGACAACGTGCTGCTCAACACGATCGTGCGCGTCACGCATGAGCATTCGCGCTTGCAGGAGGCGTTGCGCCGCATCGCGCCGGGTACGCAGCTGCAGTTCAGCTCGGTGGGCGATACGATCGTCATCAACGGCACCGCGCGAAACGCCGGCGAGATCCAGGAGGCGCGCCGGATCGCCGGGGCGCATCTCGGCAATCCCGATCGAGTCGTGGTCCAGGCGAGCGTCGACGCGCCCAGTCAGGTGCTGCTGCGCGTGCGCGTTATCGAGGCCCAGCGCCAGGCGCTCAAGCGCGTCGGCATCAACTGGGAGGCGGCTGGTCGTATCGGGTCCTTCGCCCTCGGCCTGGCGTCGCCGACCGATATCGCGTTCGACGCCACCAGCGGCGCGCTGTTGCGCCAGGGAGCGCCGGCCGGCGGCCTGCTCAACCTGCGCAACACGGGTAACGGCCGCGACATCAACGGCGTGGTCGACCTGCTGGCGACGGAAAACTTCATCGCCATCCTGGCCGAGCCCAACCTCGTCGCCCTGAGCGGCGAGACCGCGAGCTTCCTCGCCGGTGGCGAGTTCCCCGTGGTCACGACGTCGGGCAACAACCAGGTCAGCGTCAGCTACAAGCAGTTCGGCGTCAGCCTTGCCTTCACGCCGACGATCTACGGCGACGGCCGCATCAACCTCAAAGTGCGTCCTGAGGTCAGCCAGCTCAGCACGCAGGGCCAGGTGGTGCTCAACGGCTTCACCATCCCGGCGCTGACCACGCGCCGGGCGGAGACCACGGTCGAGCTCGGCAGCGGCCAGAGCTTCATGATCGGTGGCCTGATCAACAACACCTCGACCCAGGACATCTCGAAGATCCCTGGCTTGGGCGACATCCCGGTGCTGGGCGCGTTGTTCAAATCCGACGCCTTCCAGCGCAACGAGACGGAACTGGTGATCCTGGTGACACCCTACCTTGTCAAGCCGAGCAGCGGTCGCCTGGCGACGCCGACCGACGGCATGGTGCCGCCCAACGACGCCGACCGTTACCTCTTTGGCCGCACCTATCGTCAGCAGCCGGCCGGGCAGAGCCCGGTGCGCCGAGCCGGCGGTGGCGGCGGCTTCATGATCGAGTAGCGCGAGAGAAGGGGAGACACGCCATGTTCATCCGTCTGATCGCGCCCGCGATCCTCATCGTGACCTTGCTGTCGGCCTGCGGCAGTTCCGAGGTCGCCTCGTACAACAAACCCAAGGAGCCGCGCGCCGACCGCGCGGTGGCGCTGCTGGCGCTGCGCTATGCGCCGGGCCAGACGGCGCCTTCCGCCGAAGACGCGGCCCGCGTCGAGGCCCTGGCCCGCGACGCCCGCGAGGCGGGAGCGCCGATCACCGTGGCGGCTGGTGGGATGGGCAGCGCCGCCGACCAACAGCGGCTGGTCTATGTGCGTAACCTTGTGCATCGCCACGGCGCGGCGATTCAATCCACCTCGGTGTCTTCGGGGGTGACGGGAGTGCCCGACACTATCGTGCTTCAGCTCGAGAGGTACGTCGCGCGCGACATCAACTGCCCGGATTGGAGCAAGACGCCCGGATACGACGGCAAAAACCTGCCGCACAGCAACCTCGGCTGCGCCACGTCGCTGAACATCCAGACCATGGTCGCCAATCCGAGGGATCTCGAGATCGGGCGTGATCCCGGTCCGTCCAGTGGCAAGCTGGGCGCCGACGCCGTCGATCGCCTTTACCGCGACCGAGTCAAGGCACCGTCGGTGGTCGGCACCAGCGCCTTGGGTGCCGGTGGCGCCCCAGCCGCAAGCGGCGGCACGACGTCGCCTTAACGAACCGCGCGAAGAAGACCCATGTCAGCTCAGCCAGCGGAACCTTTCGACAGCCACGAGGTGGCTCCGCAGACCTCGGAGATCCCGCCGCTGCCAGCTGGCGCGGTGCTCGCCTTCATTATCGACGAAGAGACAGCCGGCGTCGCCGAGAGCGCGCTTGGCGGTGACGTCGGCGATCCGTTGCCTCTGCATCGCGTCGCCGGCGGTTTCCAGGCGGCGCTCTCCACGCCCGATATGCCACCCGGCCTCGCGGCGCTGCTGGTCGACATCGCCGACACCGAGTCCGCCGTGTCCGATCTCGCCGCGCTGGTCTCGACCATGCCGCCGGAGTGCGCCGTTCTGGCGATCGGTGACGCCAACGATGTAACGCTGTTCCGCGACCTGCTGGGCGCCGGCGCCGCCGACTACCTGGTGCGTCCGCTACACCCTGGCGTGATGCGCAAGGCGATCGACACGGCGCTCGCCGGCAAGAAGCGCGAGCGCGAGCTTAGCGAAGCGCGCTCCAAGCTCGAGCAGATCGGCTCGGGCAACAACATGGTGACCACCGATCCGAGTGTACCGGCCCGCGTCGTCGCCGTGGTCGGTGCGCGCGGCGGCGTCGGCGCCTCGACCGTGGCCACCAGCATCGCTTCCATGGTCTCGACGATGAACAAGAGCGACGTGCTGATCCTAGACCTCGACATGCACTACGGGTCGGTCATGCTGTCGCTCGATCTCGATCCGTCGGACGCGCTGCGCGAGGCGCTGACCAGCCCGGAGCGCGTCGACAACTTGTTCATCGAGCAGTCGGTGCAGCGCAAGGGTGAGTTCCTGTGCGCGCTGGGCGCCGAGGATCCGCCGAACACGCCGGTGCAGATCGAGAAGGGCGTGCTCTCCCAACTGGTCGCCAAGTTCCAGCGCAAGTTCAACTTCATCGTGCTCGACGTGCCGCGCGGCGATCCGGTCGTGCAGCAGCAGGCTTTCGAGTGCGCGACCGACATCATCGTCGTCGGCGACCTGACGCTCACCGGCGTGCGCGACGGCATGCGACTGTTGAACTTCATCGCCGAGTGCGCCCCGCGGGCGACGGTCTTCGTCGTCGCCGGCGGCTCGGCTGATCCGCGCAAGAGTCCGATCCGCATCGCCGACCTCGAGAAGAGCATCAAGCGCAAGGTCGACGGCCAGGTGGCCTATGACGAAAAGGCGCTGGCCGGCGCCGTCAATACCGGCGTGCCAGTGCCTGAAGCCGCGCCGCGCAGCCCGATCGTCAAGTCGCTGCAGCCGCTCGTGAAGGAGTTCCGCGCGCCGGAGTCCGCCAAGGGCCCGGCGCAGAAGGGCGGCGCCAAGCAGAGTCTCTTTGGCCAGCTTTTCGCCAGCAAGCCGAAGAAAAAGTAACCGACGGGTCACGTCATGTTCGGACGTATCGGCAAGAATCAGGAGGCGGCCAAGCCCGCCCCCCAAGCCGCGAGCGGGTTGGCCGATCGCCTCGACCGGCGCGCCCGGACCAACGAGGCGAGCGCCGCCGCGAGCGCCACGCGGGCCGGCTCCGAGCGCGCCCAGCGCCTGGCGTCGCTGGCCGACGAGATCGCTGAGCCGCTGCGCGAGCGCATCGCCGCAGAGCGCACGGCCGGCCGCTCGCCGGGCGAGGTCGCGCGCACCGCGGGCGAGATGATCCAGGCGCGCTCGCGCGCGGCCGGCCTCGCGCTGACCGTGCTTGAGCTGCGCGACATGGTCGGCCGGGCGCTTGCGCCGAGCGAGTCCGCCGTCGCGCCGGAACCGGTAGTGGCGCCCGAGACGGCGCAGCAGCAGCGCCTCAGCGGACCATCCACGCCGTCCACGCCGCCGACGGAAGATGTGGCGGCCTGGCGGCCGGTGCCGCCTCCGGCTGATGGCGAGGGCGTCGCTCGACGGCCGCCGGTCGCGCCGCCGCCGCCCAAGGCACCGGCGATGGCTGCGCCACCCAAGGCGCCGCCGACGGCCACCGCCAGCGCGCCGCCAGCCCCCGCCAAGCCTGCCGTGCCCGCCGGCGGTAAGCCGCAGCCGGCGCTGTCGATCGTGCAGACCGGGATCACCGCGCCGACGCCGCAGGCGGCGACCTCGACCCAGTCCGAGGTGGTGAAGCTCGGCCGCGTCAAGATCGAGCAGGCCAAGCGCCTGTTGCACCCGCTTGTCATCCGCCGCATGGACATCGCCGCGGCGGTCGAGCTGCCGCGCGCCGATCTGCAGCATCAGCTCGACGAGATGCTGCGCGACCTGCTGGTCGAGTCCCGGCTGCAGCTCAATCGCGCCGAGCAGACCGAGCTTCTGACGCAGCTTCTCGACGACATGCTCGGGCTGGGGCCGATCGAGCCGCTGTTGCGCGACGAGACTGTCACCGACATCATGATCAACGGGCCCAAGCAGGTCTATGTCGAGACCAAGGGCAAGCTGCAGCTCACCGATATCGGTTTCGACGACAACGCCCACCTGCTGAACATCTGCAACCGCATCGTCAGCAAGGTCGGACGGCGCGTCGACGAATCGAGCCCGATCTGCGACGCGCGTCTGCTCGACGGCAGCCGCGTCAATATCATCATCCCGCCGCTGGCGATCGACGGCCCCAGCGTCTCGATCCGTAAGTTCTCCAAGAAGTCGATCGACTTCGACCAGATGGCAGCGCAGGGCAACATGTCGCCGCAGATGGCGACGGTGCTGCGTATCGCCTCGCGCGTGCGTATGAACATCGTCATCTCCGGCGGTACCGGCTCGGGCAAGACGACGCTGCTCAACGCGCTCTCGGGCATGATCGGACACGACGAGCGCATCGTGACCATCGAGGACGCCGCCGAGCTCAAGCTGCAGCAGCCGCACGTCGTGCGCCTGGAGACCCGCCCGCCCAACCTCGAGGGCAATGGCGAGATCACCATGCGCGACCTGGTGAAGAACGCGCTGCGTATGCGTCCCGAGCGCATCATCCTCGGTGAGGTCCGCGGCGCCGAAGCCGTCGATCTGCTGCAGGCGATGAACACCGGCCATGACGGCTCGATGGGCACCTGTCACGCCAACCGTCCGCGCGAGGCCGTGACCCGTCTCGAGAACATGATGGCGATGGCCAACCTGAACCTGCCGGTCAAGGCGCTGCGCACGCAGATCGCCGGCGCAGTGCACATGATCGTGCAGATTCAGCGCATGCGCGACGGCATGCGGCGTATCACCCACATCACCGAGATCACCGGGATGGAGGGCGAGGTCATCACTACGCAGGACCTGTTCACCTACGAATTCAAGGGCGAGGGGCCCGACGGCAAGCTGCTCGGTACCTTCAAGAGCTCGGGCCTGCGACCGAACTTCCTGGCCAAGGCGGCGTATTACGGTCTCGATCGTGCCGTCATGGAAGCGATGGGCTGAGCCATGGAACTGCCTGATGACATCGCGCCAGAGGCGCTTTTCCTGGCCTTCGCCATGGTCTTCGGGCTGTGCACGGCGGTGTGGTACGTGCTCACCGTCGAGAAGCAGCGCCGCAAGCAGCGCGAGCGACTGGAGGAAGTGCGCGAGCGGCTCTGGGGCCAGGCGGCGCGCAACGTCAAGCAGGCGCGCCAGGCGTTGCGCAAGTCGACCGACAGCAAGATGTCCGACAAGATGGTCATGCGCTGGTTGCCGAATCCGGCGGCGCTGCAGGACCGTCTCGAGCGCACCGGCGTCAACATCAGCGTCGGCGACTATGTGCTGATCTGCGGCGGCATCGCCGGCGTCGTCGCTGTGGTGCTGATCCTGCTGGCTGGCCTGGCGATGCCGATCGCTCTGCTCGCCGCCGGCGTCGCCGGCATGGGCCTCCCGCACATCTGGGTCGGCCGCAAGGTCAACAAGCGCATCGACCAGTTCAACGCCGTCTTCCCCGACTCGCTCGACCTGATGGTGCGTGCGCTGCGTTCGGGCATCCCCATTCAGGAAGCGATCGCCAACGCCTCGAACGAGATCGGCGAGCCGGTCGGTGGCATCTACCGCCGCGTCCAGCAGGAGATGCGCGTCGGCGTGCCGCTCGAGGATGCGTTCTGGCGTGTCGCGGAATCGATCAAGGTGCCGGAGTTCAACTTCCTGATCATCGCCATGGCGATCCAGCGCGAGACCGGCGGTAACCTCGCCGAGACGCTGGGCAATCTCTCGAATCTGTTGCGCGAGCGCCGGCAGATGAGGCTGAAGATCAAGGCCTTCAGCTCCGAGGCGCGCGCCACGGCGATGATCATGGGCTCCTTGCCCTTCGTCCTGGGCGGCGTGCTGTTCCTGCTCAATCCGGACTACATGTCGACGATGTTCACCGATCCGCGCGGCATGACCATGCTGGCGGTGGCCGGCGGCAGCCTCGGGCTGGGCATCTTCATCATCAAGCGCATGGCCTCGTTCGAGATCTGAGGGCGGCGCGGTGGAAACCATCTTTCCGGGCGGCTTTACCGGCGAGGAGCTGATCCTCGGCGGCGTCGGCTTCGCCGCCGTGATCGTGGCCTATGTCGTGTGGAACGCGCTGCTGCTGCCGGAGGATTTCTCCAGCCGGCTCAAGTCGTTGCAGTCCCGACGCAGCAAGCTGAAGGGCGACGCGTCGAGCAACACCCGCCGCCGCGGCGAGCGCCAGCTGCTGACCATCGGCACCATGCGCCGGGTGCTGGGCAGCTTCGAAAGCCTCAAGGGCAACGGCGCCGACGATCTGCGCGCCAAGCTGCAACAGGCCGGATTCCGCGGTCCGGACGCGGTCGTCATTTACCAGTTCATGCGCCTGTGCCTGCCGTTCCTGTTCGGCTTCATCATGGTGATGATCGTCTACGTCCTGCAGGTCTTCCCGTTCCCCGAGTTCCTGCAGCCGGTGCTGTGTTTCGGCGCCACGCTGCTGGGCTTCAAGGGGCCCGAGATCTATGTGCGCAACACCGCGATCAAGCGCGCCCAGATCATCACCAAGGCGCTGCCGGACGGCCTCGATCTGCTGACCATTTGCGTCGAGGCCGGCCTCAGCCTCGATATGGCCCTGCAGCGCGTGTCCAAGGAGCTGCAAGGCCTGTCGGCCGAGCTCGCCTATGAGCTTCAGCTCACCGCCATCGAACTGACCTTCCTGCCCGACCGGCAGACCGCCTTCGAGAACCTCGCCAACCGTAACGACATTCCCGGCGTGCGCGCCCTGGTCAACGCCTTCCGCCAAACCGAGAAGTTCGGCACGCCGCTCGCTCAGTCGTTGCGCGTGCTGTCGGCGGAGTTCCGCAACGAGCGCATGATGAAGGCTGAGGAGAAGGGCGCCCGGCTGCCGGCGATGATGACCGTGCCGATGATGATTTTCATCCTGCCGACACTGTTCATCATCATCATGGGTCCCGGAATCATCAGTATTATCGACACCGTAATGAACTGATTTGCCGTGATTGGGCATGTAAAGATTATCGATCTTGGCCAACTTGTTGCAGTCGACTATTGACTCTGATCATTTAACACATACAATGAAGATCGGCGCGTACCAGGCTGGGCTGGGACGCGCCGTATAGTTCTGGTGCGGGCCAATATTCATCGGCCCGGATATGATGGAAGACCATTTATGGACGTCGACGCCGCCGCGTGCGGATCGGACGACGCAAAGGGTTTGAACGCTATGCTTGCGTCCTGCCGTCTTGCATTTGGCGCGTTGCGCCGGCTTGTCTCGCGATTGCGCGCCGATGAGGCCGGAGCCTCCTTTATCGAAGCCGCGCTGGCCTTGCCGATCCTGGCACTGGTGCTCGGTGGCACCGCCGAGTTCGGCGTCAACTACTTCAACAAGTCGCAGCTGCAATCGGCGGTCAATGCCGGCGCCCAGTATGCGCTGCGCAACCCGACCGATACAGCCGGCTCGCAAACGGCGATCACCGCGGCGCTGCCCACGAGCGTCACCGGCATCACCACCACGGCGGCCTTCGCTTGCGAATGCAACAACGGTACGGCGGTGTCCTGCACGACCGGCACCTGCGTCAGCGGCTCGGTCCGCAAGATCATGACACTGACGGCGACACGCAACGCGGTCCGCATTCTCACCAACAACGCGGTCTGGTCCTTGCCGACGACGATCACGGTCACCGCGGCGGTGAGCGTCCAATGATCCGCGGAATGCGACGCCTGCTGGGCGCCATCGGCCGCGAGGACCGCGGCTCGACGTCGATCGAGTTCGCCATCGCCTCGATCGCCGTCCTGATGTGCATTGTCGGCACCGTGGAGTTCGGCCGCTACTTCTACATCAAGAACACGCTCGACTACGTGGTGAGCGAAGCCGGTCGCTTCGCCATTACCAACCCGGCCGCCACCGACAGCGCCATCCAGGCCGAAGTCACCGGCAAGTCGCCCTCCGGCGTGACGCCGACCGTCACCGTCACGTCGACTGTGAGCGGCCTCATCACCTACAAGACGATCACCGCGACGGGCACGGTTGCGCTGGCCAGCAACCTCCTTCCCTTCGTCTCGCTCGGCGTCACCAGCCGTACCCGCGTCCCGGTGATGTGAGCGCGCCCGCACCGGAGCGCCCGATAGGGCGCTTGGGTAGCGTGCGGCCGCATGGGTCGTGGGGCGCCGCCTAATCGACCGGGCCTGACGCGCGCCACAGCGTGGCCAGCGGGCCGTCCGCGCCATAGATCGGATCCTTCGCAGGGTCGGGGACCTGGGCGACGGCGGCCAGCGCCAGGGTGATGTCGACCTCGCCCGCCCGCTTCTGGTCGAAGCCGCCGGTCTCGGGATAGGCGCCCACCACCAGCAAATCGGCGCTCTGCGCCAGACATTTGTGGCCGGTGCCAGCCGGCAGGATCGCCACGTCGCCGGCGCCGACCTCGAGTTCCTGGCCGGCCGCACCGCCGAACTCGACACGGGCGCCACCGCGAGCGATGCCCAGCACCTCGTGCGCACGGGTATGGAAATGGCGGAACGGATAGATGCCGTTGCGCCAGGACGACCCCCAGCCATTGGCCGCGAAGGCCGCTTCGAAGATCGCGGCCGGGTCGAAAGCCGGGTCGAGCCGCAATGCGCCGCGGTAGACGATCAGCGGCAAACGCGGGTTGTTGGGGACCTCGCGGTCGGCGGCGAAACGGAAGGCCAACGGCTCGCTTGGCAGGCGCAGATCGGCGAATGGGATCGAGGCTGAGCGGCCCATGGTGGCCTCCTGTCGGCGAGGGCCTATCAACAAGCCAAAACCCGGCCGTTTGCAAGGCCCGTCGTCGGGCTGGCATATTTGCTCGGAACGCCTTATAGTGTTCAGAGAAACAACAGAAAAGAGCCGGTACCCCCTGCCGGACAAGATGATCGAACTCCCGACGATTCGACGCGCGCGAGCGTTGCTCGCGGTGCTCGCACTCACCGCCTTCGCCGGCTGTTCAGACGGCGATTCTGGAAATGTGCGTAGCGAGGGCAACTTTGACTCCGTGATGCGGCTCGCCGATGGCGCGCGCGCCAACGGCGATCCGGTCAACGCGCTCAACATCTACCGCAAGGCGCGCGAGATGCGGCCCAGCGCCGTCGAACCGATCGTCGGTCAGGCCGGCGCCATGGTCGAGCTGGGCGCCTATGAGGAAGCGGTCGCGGCCTATCAGGACGCGCTGAAGATCTCACCGTCGCACCCGGCGGCCCTGCGCGGACTGGGTTCGGTCTTCATCGCGCTCGACCGGCCGGAGCTCGCCTTGGCGCAATACGATTCGGCGCTGCGTACGGCGCCCGACGATCCGAGGGCGCTGACCGGACGCGGCGTGGCGCTCGACCTGCTGGGACGCCACGAAGAGGCGCGCACGTCCTATCGCGCCGCCAGCGAATTCGCGCCGCAGTTCGTGCCGGCGCGCAACAATCTCGGGCTGTCGCTGATCGTCGGCGGCTTCTACAGCGAGGCGATCGCCACGCTGACGCCGATCGCCAACGCCTCGCCGCGCGTGCGCGCCAACCTGGCGTTGGCGCACGGCATCTCCGGCGACATGAGCCAGGCCGGCCGGTTGCTGCGCGCCGACTACGACGACGAGGGGACGTCCCGCCAGCTGGTGTACTTCGGCCAGCTGCGCACGCTCTCGATCGCCGAGCGCGCCGCCAGCCTGCGCAACAACTCGCAATATTTCCCCCGACCCCAGGCGCCGCGCCGTCCGACGCCGTGAGGCCTCAGCCGAGAACGGCGTAGCCGCCGTCGACCGGGATCGAAGCGCCGGTGACGAAGTCCGAGGCCGGGCTGGCGAGGAACACCGCTATACCCGCCATGTCCTGCGGCGTGCCCCAGCGGCCCGCCGGCGTACGCGCCAGCACGCGATCGTGCAGGCCCGGCACCTCTCGGCGCCCATTTCTCGTCAGGTCGGTGTCGATCCAGCCCGGCAGCACGGCGTTGACCTGGATGTTGTCCTTGGCCCAGGCGGTGGCGCAGACCTTGGTGAACTGCACGATGCCGCCCTTGCTGGCGGCGTAGGCCGGCGTGAACGAGGCGCCGAAGATCGACATCATCGAGCCGATGTTGATGACCTTGCCGCCGCCCAGCTTCTTCATCTCGGGGTAGGCGAGCTGGCTGCACACCATGGCGCTGGTCAGGTTGGTGTTGAGCACCAGGGTCCATTCCGCCACCGAAATCTCGTGCGGCGGCTTGCGCACGTTCATGCCGGCGTTGTTGATCAGGATGTCGAGCCGTCCATGCCGCTCGACCGCGTGCGCCACCATGGCCGCGCACTGCTTCTCGTCGGTGACGTCGACGATCACGGACGACGCCGTCGCGCCGATCCCCTTCAGCGCCGCCACCGCGGCCTCGCTCTTCTGCGCGTTGCGGCCGGCGACGACGATCGCGGCGCCGGCCTCGGCCATGCCGCGCGCCATGCCCAGGCCGATGCCGCCATTGCCGCCGGTCACCACGGCAACCTTGCCCTTCAGATCGAAAGCCTGGGTCATCCTCAATCTCTCCTCGAATGAATAACTAAGTCACGTGCGCTGCCGCCACCGGCGGCCGCCGCTCGCGCCACCGCGTCGCGCGCTCGTAGGCGTGGCCGGCGCCCAGCACGCGCGCCTCGTCGAAGGGCCGGCCGACAAGCTGCAGCGCCAGCGGCAGGCCGCCTTTGCCGTAGCCGCAGCACAGGCTGAGCGCGGGGTGGCCGGTGATGTTGAACGGCACGGTGATCGGCGCGGCGCGACGCAGCGGCGAGGTGTCGACATCCTCCAGCCGCGGCGCCGGCGCCAGGACCGCGGCGCTGGCCAGCAGATCGACGTCGCGCAGCGCGCGATCGACGGAGGCCGTGAGCTCGCGTCGCAGGCGCTGGCCCTGCACATAGTCCTCGCCGGTGACGAAGGCGCCGACCATCAGCCGCTCGCGCGTGACGCGCGCGTAGAGATGCGGGCGCGTGCGCAGATCGTGGGCATGCACGGCGAAGCCCTCGGCGCCGCAGATCGCGCGATAGGCCGCCTGGAATAGCGCCATGCCGGGCAACTCGACCTCGACGATGCGCGCACCCTGGCGCGACAGCTCGGCCAGCGCCGCTTCGATGCCGGCGGCCATGTCGTCGCTGGCGCCCTCGCTGAAGGCGCGCACATAGCCGATGGTCTTGCCCGACACGCCCCCGTCGAGAGCCGCGACGTAGTCGGGGACGGGCAGGTCGGCCGAGCCGGGATCGGCCGCGTCGAAGCCGGCCAGCACGCTCAGCGACAGGGCGCAGTCCTCGACGGTCCAGCACAGCGGGCCGATATGATCGAGGCTGAAGGACAATGGCGCCACGCCGCGCCGGCTGACGCGCCCGTAGGTCGGCTTGATGCCGGCGACGCCGCAATAGGCGGCCGGCAGGCGGATCGAGCCGCCGGTATCGGTGCCCAGGGCCAGCGGCAGCATGCCCGAGGCGACCGCGGCGCCCGAGCCGCTCGAAGAGCCGCCGGTGAAGCAGGCGGGGTCCCAGGGATTGCGCGCGGGCGGGAAGGGCAGGTCGAAGGCCGGCCCACCGGTGGCGAATTCGTGCGTCGCCAGCTTGCCCAGCAGCACACCGCCGGCCTCGTGCAGCAGCGCGGCGACGTGGGCGTCGCGCGTCGGCACGTTGTCGATCAGCAGGCGCGAATGGCAGGTGGTGCGGATGTTCGCGGTGTCGATGATGTCCTTCAGTCCGTATGGCACACCGTGAAGCGGCCCACGCCATCGGCCGGCGGCGATCTCGCGATGGGCGCGCTCGGCATCGGCCCGGGCGCGTGGCTCGGTCAGCAGCACGAAGGCGTTCAGCACCGGATCGTGGCGACGCACGCGCTCGAGCGTGGCCTCCAGCAGGTCCACCGGCGAGAGGCTGCCGGCTCTCAGCGCCCGAGCGGCGGCCGCGACTGTGAGGTGGGCGGGATCGACCCTCATCGGCCGCTCCCCTCGGGTGCCACCGGTCGCTGGATGTGGGCTGGCTCCTCGTCGTAGCGCCAGGCACGATGCAACGCGTCCATCATCTCGCGTGTCATCTTGAAGGCATCGAACATCGCCTGGTCGCGATCGGCCGGCACGACGATGCCGGCCATGCGCAGCGACGCTTCGTAATCGGCGCGCAGAGACTCGTCGCTGGTTTCCGGCATCGATGCCTCCGTACGCTATGCCGCCTTCAGGATATCCGCGGCCTTCTCGCCGACCATGATGCTGGGCGCGTTGGTGTTGCCCGACGGCATGGTCGGGAAGATCGAGGCGTCGGCGATACGCAGGCCTTCCAGCCCATGCACCTTGAGCTTGTCGTCGACCACGCAGTTCGGTCCCGGTCCCATGCGGCAGGTGCCGATCGGATGGTACGCGGTCTGCGAGTTGGCGCGGATCCAGGACAGGATCTGCTCGTCGGTCTCGACCTCCCTGCCCGGCGAATACTCGTCACCGCGATAGGCGTCCATCGGCGCCGCTTCGACGATCTTGCGCATCATGCGGAAGCCGTCGACCGTCGTGCGCTGGTCGATCGGATCGCCGAGGAAATTAAAGCGGATCGCCGGCTGCGCCCGGGGATCGGACGAGCGGATGTGGATCGAGCCCAGGCTCTCCGGCCGGAGCTGGTAACAAGCCACGGTCATCGACGGGAAGTCCTGCAGCTTGCGCTGCTTGGGATCCTTGATCGAGTAGGGCACCAGGTGCATCTGCACGTCGGGCGTCGCGAGCTCGGGCCGCGTGCGCAGGAAGGCCAGCACCGGCGCCGATGGCAGGCTGAAGAAGCCGCCGCCAGAGGTCATGTATTTCAGCGCCTGACCCACCGCGCCGATTCCGCGCGCCATGTGGTTGTAAGACACCGCCGGCACCTTCACCCGCCAGACGATGCGCGCGTTGAGATGGTCGCGAAAGTTCTCGCCCACGGCCGGCAGCGCGTGCGTCACGGCGACGCCGTGCTTCTTCAGAATCTCGGGATTGCCGATGCCCGACAGCTCGAGGATCTGCGGCGAGGCGACGCCGCCGGCACAGACCACGACCTCGCGGCCGGCGCGCGCCTTGTGCACCTGGCCGCCACGCTCGTACTCGACGCCGACGCAGCGCTTGCCGTCGAGCAACACCTTGTTGATGTGCGCCTCGGTGATCACGGTGAGGTTCGGCCGCTTCATCGCTGGCTCGATGTAGCAATGGGCCACGCTCATGCGTTTGCCCTTCCAGATGCTGGCCTGCGTCTTGACGATGCCTTCCTGGTCCTCGCTGTTGTAGTCGGGGTTCAGCTTGTAGCCGGCGGCGACGGCGGCCTTGAACAGCGCGTCGTAAAGCGGATTCTGGTCGGGAACCTCGGAGACCTTCAGCGGGCCCGACGTGCCGCGGCCGTTCTTGCCGCCTTTCTCGTAGGTCTCGATGCGGCTGAAGAGCGGCGCCACGTCCTGCCAGCTCCAGCCGCGATTGCCCATCTGCGCCCAGGTGTCGTAGTCGAGCGGCTGGCCACGCACCCACACCAGCCCGTTGATCGAGCTCGAGCCGCCCAGCAGCTTGCCGCGCGGCACCGGGATCTCGCGATTGGCTGTGCCCGCTTCAGGGTCCGATTGATAGAGCCAGTTGGCCTCGGGTGAGTTGATCAGCAGGCCGAAGCTGATCGGATACTTCGAATAGCGATGGCTCGCCTTGCCGGCCTCGAGCAGCAGCACACGCGAACGGCCATCCTCGGTCAGCCGCGCCGCCAACGTGCCGCCGGCGGAACCGGCGCCGACGATGATGTAGTCGTACTGGATGTCGGCGCTGGCGTTCATGGCGTTCGGTCCCGTTTCTTCCGTGCTGTTCGTTGCGCTCAGCCTAATGGCCTTCCCGATGGTGGGGAAGGGATTGGCCTGGCGGACGCTTCGAAATGTCGGCGCAGTCTGTCGCGCGCGGAGTTTCCGGCGCCGCGATCCCAGCAGTTCACGATCGCCACGCGGAATCCTCCAGGCGGCATGGCGTGCAGGTGCGCTGCGCGATCCTCGTGGAAAGTGATCTGCACGCTGGAGATACCAGCTGTTCGCGCGAGGTCGTCGATCAAGGCGGCCGGCGGATGGCGATAGCGCCGGTTATGCGGCAGGAAGAGCACCACGCTATAGCCGGTGCGCCGGTCGTGATCCGCGAAGTGCCACTGCCGCTTCTCGTAAAGCCGCACCAACGCCTCGACCCAGCCCGGCCCGTATAGATCGGGCCACTGATCGGCGAAGCGAAGGTGAACTTCGATGATGCGTCCGCCGATGGTCTCGAGGTTGACCATGCCGTTGTAGCCCCTGAGGTGCTTGCGGCACCACGCGCCACACCAGCCCTCGACCGCGGCGTTGGCTTCGGCATGGACGGCCCAGTGATCGAAGGTGCCGTCGCCAGTCGTCTCGCCGGTGGCGTGGCGCCACCACAGCGGCTCGCCGTCGAGCACCGCGACATCGCTGCTGACGTGGTCTCCCGTCAGCAAGGTCGTCCAGAAATGGCCGGCGGTCTGTGACTCCTTGTAGTCGTCGGCAGAGGCGATGACGCGGCTGCCGACGCCCATGCCCTTGAGGTTGTAGACAGGTTTCGAGAAGACCGGGAATGACGGCGGATCGACGCCGTGCGGCGCGGCGTCGAGGCCCTGGCTGCGCGCCACCAACAGCTTGTCGTAGACCCAGCGATGATCGGGGTTCCACATCCAGGCGTCGCTGTCCTCGGTGGGGATCAGCACGTCGTCGGGGCAGGGCACGCCGACGAAGTACTGCATGCGCCAGGGGTCGATTTCACCGATCGGCATCACCATATCTGTAGTGCTCGTCGCGCTCGGCGCAAGCGGGCGATTACAGAAACCTGACATGTTGGGTTGTATCGAGGGGCGCGACCGTTGCCCCGGAACCCGCTATCGTTGCGGGCGTTGGCGTCGTTACTGCGACGGCGGAGGCGATGTGTTGAACCGGTTCCTGGCGATCCGCGCCTTCAGCGAAGCGTTGGCCGCGCCGCTCTCTCCCGAAGACCAGACCATCCAGTCGATGCCCGACGTCAGCCCGACGAAATGGCATCTGGCGCACACGACCTGGTTCTTCGAGACCTTCGCGCTCAAGCCCTTCGTCGCCGGCTATCGCGCCTTCGACCCGGCCTACCACTATCTCTTCAACTCCTACTACGAGGCCGAAGGGCCACGCCATCCGCGCCCGCAGCGCGGCCTGCTGTCGCGCCCCGGCGTGGCCGAGATCCTCGCCTATCGCCATCACGTCACCGAGGCGATGGCGCGCGCGCTCGACCGGCCCGAGTCGACCAACACGCCGCTCGGCCCGATCGTCGAGCTCGGCCTGCATCACGAGCAGCAGCATCAGGAGCTGCTGCTCATGGACATCAAGCATGTGCTGTCGATCAACCCACTGCGTCCGGCCTATCGCGCCGACCTGCCACGCGGTGCCGGCGTAGCGCCGTCACTCGACTGGCTGGCGGTCGAGGGTGGGCTGGTCGAGATCGGCAACCAGGGCGACGGCTTCGCCTTCGATAACGAGGGCCCGCGCCATCGCGTCTGGCTCGAGGCGTTCCGTCTGGCCTCGCGCCTGTCGACCTGCGGCGAGTATGCGGCTTTCATCGAGGAGGGCGGCTATCGCCGGCCCGAGTTCTGGCTGTCGGCGGGCTGGGCGATCGTGCAGGAGCGCGATTGGCAGGCGCCGCTCTATTGGGAGAAGCGCGACGGCGTCTGGCACGTCTTCACGCTCGGCGGCTTACGGGCGATGAACGCCGATGAGCCGGTATGCCATGTCAGCTTCTACGAGGCGGCGGCTTTCGCGAAGTGGGCCGGCAAACGCCTGCCGCGCGAGGCGGAGTGGGAGCACGCCGCCGCCTCCACGCCGCTCGATGGCAACACCGCCGAGCGCGGCGCGTTGCATCCTCTGGCGGCCGACGGGACTGGCCTGACGCAGATGTTCGGCGATGTATGGGAATGGACCGCGAGTCCCTACGTCGCCTATCCGGGCTTCCGCGAGCCGGATGGCGCAATCGGCGAATACAATGGCAAGTTCATGTCCAACCAGATGGTGTTGCGTGGCGGCTGCGCCGTGACCCCGCCAGGTCATGTGCGCGCCACCTACCGCAACTTCTTTCCGCCTGATGCGCGCTGGATGTTCGGCGGCATCCGCCTTGCCGAGGATGCGTGATGACCACCAGCCCGCTGCACCATCATCTGGCGCCCACCGCTGTCGCCGATCGCGAGGAATTCGAGCGCGCGGTGCTCGATGGCTTGTCGCGCGCGCCGCGCGCGATTCCCGCGAAGTTCCTCTACGACGTGCGTGGCTCGCAGCTCTTCGACCAGATCTGCGAGCTGCCTGAGTACTATCTCACGCGCACCGAGACCAAGATCCTGCGCGCCTGCGCGCCCAGGATCGCCGAGCTCGCCGGGCCGGGCCGCGCGCTGGTCGAGTTCGGCAGCGGCTCCAGCGTGAAGTCGCGCATCCTGCTCGACGCGATGCAGGGCCTCGCGGCCTACGCGCCGATCGACATTTCGCGAGAGCACCTCGACGCGACCGCCGACAAGCTGCGCCGCGACTATCCCGGCCTGCGTGTCGAGCCGGTGTGCGGCGACTACATGGCGATCGATACGCTGCCCGACTCGGTGCCGCGCGCCCGTCGCTTGGGGTTCTTCCCAGGCTCGACCATCGGCAACCTGACACCCGACGAGGCCAAGGCCTTCCTGCGCCGCGCCCGCACGTTGTTGGGCGACGACGGCGCGATGGTGCTGGGCGTCGATCTGCGCAAGGACCCGGCGCTGCTGCACGCCGCCTACAACGACAGCGCCGGCATCACCGCGGCCTTTACGCTCAACCTGCTGCGACGCATGAACCGTGAGCTCGACGCCACGCTCGATCTCTCGGGCTTCGCGCACGAGGCCTTCTACAACGAAGAAAAAGGCCGCATCGAAATCTACTTCCGCAGCTTGCGCTCGCAGACGGCGATGGTCGCCGGCTGGCGCTTCATGTTCGCGCAGGGCGAGCGCGTTCACACCGAGTATTCCTACAAGTACGACCACAGGACATTCGCCGCGCTTGTCGAGGGCACCGGCTTCCGCGTCGGCCAAACGTGGGTCGACGATGACAGTTTCTTTGCGGTGCATTACTTGGTTGCCGAGCGCCTGCCGGATTGATCACATGCGGCCCCCGAGCCGCGGAGTGATCGTCCAATGTCCAAGCGCAAGAATGTCCTGCTGATTGTCGTCGACCAGTGGCGTGGCGAGCTGCTACCCAAGCTTGGCGCCAAATTCCTGCGCACGCCGAACATCCACAGGCTCTCGGCCGAGGGCGTGACCTTCCGCCATCACTTCACGCAGGCCGTACCCTGTGGTCCGGGCCGCGCCAGCCTGCTCACCGGTCAGTACATGATGAACCATCGCGCGGTGCAGAACACCATCCCGCTCGATGCGCGCTTCACCAACCTCGCGCACGAGCTGCGTAAGGGCGGCTATGACGCCGCCCTGGTCGGCTACACCACGACGACGCCCGATCCGCGCACGACCTCGCGCGACGATCCGCGCTTCCTGGTGCTGGGCGACCTCATGGATGGCTTCCGACCCGTGGGCGCCTTCGAGCCCTATCGCGACGCCTATTTCGGTTGGGTCGAGAGCCAGGGCTACAAGCTGCCCGACAATCGCGACGAGATCTGGCTGCCTGAAGGCCCTGCGACCAGCGAGACCGGGGCCACGGCGCGGCCATCGCGCATCCCCAAGGAGCTCTCCGACACCGCCTGGTTCACCGAGCGCGCGCTGTCCTATTTGCGGGGACGTGGCGGCAAGCCGTGGTTCCTGCATCTCGGCTACTACCGCCCGCATCCACCCTTCATCGCGCCGGCGCCGTATCACGCGATGCACGATCCCGCTGACATGCCGGCGCCGCTGCGCGCGGCGAGCGCGGCGGAGGAGGCGAGCCAGCATCCGCTGCTGCGCTACTATGTCGAGAACATCAAGCAATCGAGCTTCTTCCAGGACGGCCAGGGCCTGGGCAGCCAGATGAGCGAGGCCCAGGTGCGGCAGATGCGCGCCGCGTACTATGGCCTGATGAGCGAGATCGACGACCAGCTCGGCCGTGTCTTCGATTTCCTCAAGCAAACTGGCCAATGGGAAGACACGCTGATCATCTTCACCTGCGATCACGGTGAGCAGCTCGGCGACCATCACCTCCTGGGCAAGATCGGCTATTTCGACGAGTCCTATCGCATCCCGTTGATCGTGCGTGATCCGGCGGCGGATGCGAACGGCACGCGCGGCAGCGTCGTCGAAAAGCACTTCACCGAGACGATCGACACCATGCCGACGATCCTCGAATGGCTCGGTCTCGGTGTGCCGCGCCAGTGCGATGGGCGTTCGGTCCTGCCGTTCTGCCACGGCGCAGCGCCGACGGACTGGCGCACCGAAGCGCACTACGAGTTCGACTTCCGCGATCTGCATTACAGCCAGCCCGAATCCGCGCTGGGCGTGCCGATGGATCGCTGCGGCCTCGCGGTGGTGCAGGACCATGACTACAAATACGTGCACTTCGCGGCCCTGCCGCCGCTGTTCTTCGATCTGCGCGCCGACCCCGGCCAGTTCGTCAACCGCGCCGACGATCCCGCCTACGCCGCCAAGGTCCGCCTCTACGCCCAGAAGATGCTCGACTGGCGTCTGGGCTTCGCCGAGCGGACACTGACCGGCTATCGCGCCACGCCGGAAGGATTGCAGGTCCGCGCCGCCTGAGTTTCTCCTCAAGGGGCTGGGGGGCGCCACTCCAGTGGCGTGGTCGGCGATCGAAATGACGCGCCACTGGAGTGGCGCGCCCCGACCCTGCCGCGACGCTCACAGCGTCTTCAGGTACTCGATCAGGTCCCGCCGCTGCTCGTCGCTGAAAGCGGGGCCGATCACGCCTGAGGGCAGCTTGGTGACGTCGCGCTCGGTGCCTTCGAAGGAGTGGCCGCGATTGCTGTTGGCGAGGCTGCGCGTGTCGAACTCCGTCAACCCCGAGGGGCAGCGATCGCCGGGCTCAGCCTTCAGGCCGACCTTCTGCGGATCGAACTGACGGCTGCCGACACAGAATCGCGCCGGCCGCTGGTCTTGCGGCTTGAGCATATCGTCGAGCGTGGGGACGGACCCGTTGTGCAGGTAGGGCGCCGTTGCCCACACACCGTCGAGCGGCCGCGCGCGATAGTGCGGCACCGTCGTGATGCTGGCGCGGCCATCGATGGTGTTCACCCGGAAGGTCTGCTCGTTGGGGCAGTTGCGGCGCGGCCCGCGCATCTGTTTCTCGAGCTCGGGCGGTATCGGCTTGCCGGCCAGCCGCTGGTCCTCGAACCACTGGTCGATCGTGCGGTCGACGACTGCCATCAGCGCCAGGCCGAAATTCGCGTTCGGGCCGGCGGCGGCGGGCAGGCGGCAGTTGCTCTTCGCATTGAGGGTCGCGATCGGATCGAGGCCCAGCTCAGGCGGCAAGCGGACCTGCCGGCTGGTCAGCACGAGCGCCTGCTGAGGGTCCGTGCCCATGACCGCCACCGGCTTCTCGATGACCCGGTAGTATTGGCGATCGCCGACCGTGATCCAGTTCGCGGCGTCCCAGAAAGAGCCGGTCGGCCAGGTCTTCGCGAGGTCGCCGTCGCGGATCGGGCCGCGATGGCATTCCGCGCAATGGGCACGGTACAGCTCGCGCCCGCGATCCACCATGTCGGCCTTGATCGACCAGGCGGCGTCGCCCTTGAATTTGTCGGCGACATCAGACCATTTCGGCGCGGTCAATCCCGCGAACTGGCGGCTGGCATGAACGCCCTCCATCGGGCCGCGCAGCATTTCCTCGAAGCGATAGATGTTCATCATATCGACGGAGGAACGGAAGAGGGGGCTCTTGCTCTTGCCGTTCATGTTGATCTTGGCATTGACGCCCAGCGCCTCCCCGGCGTTGCGCACCAGCTCGTTGAAGATCGAGCCGTCGTATTGCGCCCAGCTGAACCAAGGCGTGCCCCAGATCGGCGGGAAGCTCACGGGGGCGTCGAGGCGCGCGAAATTGGGTGCGAGATAATCGGGCACGACACGGCCGCGCGGCCCCTGATTGGGCGTGCCGGGCTCCGCCTGCGTCAGCGCCTCCGGCGGCAAGAGGTTCTCGAAGAAAACCTGATTGCCGATGCGATTGAGCGCGTCGAGCCGGCCGAAGCCCTCATCGAGGCTTTCCCAGCTGAAGCGCCGCTGCACCTGCACCGACCATTCGAGGTTGAGGCCGATGCGGGCGAGCGCCGCGCGCAGTTCCTGCTCGATCTGCGCGTCGCTCTTGTCCTTCCATTCGCCGCCGCGGGCCCGCACGGCATTGGCGAAGCGGCTCAGGCGGAAGGGAAGCTCGAGCGTGTAGAGGATGGCCAGCCCGGTCGCCTTCTCCAGCCTGCCGAGGTCGATCATCGCCGGTCCGCCGTCGAAGCGGATGCTGACGTTCTTGTACTCGATGTGGCCGGTGTGGCAGGCGGCGCAGGTGAAGCCAAGCTGCGCCGGATAGGGTCGGCCAGTTTCCGGATCGATGCCGCCGGCAAGACGGGCAAAGCCGACCGGCAGGCCGTCCTCGTTGAGGGGCGCGTCGCCGGGCCACTGGGTGTCCGCGAGGCCGCGCCGCGAGTAGCCGTACCGCTCCGCCTTGCTGGCGAAGTCGCGCGAGGTCGGGCTGTCGATGAAGCCGAAACGCCTGAGATAGGCGATGTCGGCAAGTCGGCCGCGATCGAACAGCGTCACCCGGGGCTGCTCGAGGCTGAGGAAGAAGTCGTAGGGCACCGGAAAGGTCGCCGTGCCCTGCGAGGCGTGGTGGAACCAGTAGCGCTGCCGGCCCGTCCAGTTCTGCTCCAACCAGTGGCGCTCGGTGATCGTGGCGTCGTCGGGCAAAGGCGGCGGCAGGCCGTTCGCGGCACCGCCCAGCGCCAGGAGCTTCGCGCGCACCGAGTCGGGCGCGTACGACACCGCCGCGAGAAGCGCGAGCGCGACGCAGGCGAGCGGCACGACCCACCATTTGAGGACTCGGATCGTGAAGCCGACCAATGTCCGCATGAGTTCCCCCGCAAGCGCTGCTGTCCAGCAGGCTATACAACCGGAAGGAAAGGGAAAGCGCCGTGACGCGTCGTTTGGTCAGCAATGCGCTGGAATCGGACTGGGAGGAGATGCGATGGTCCCGACCGGCGATTTGGTGACGAGGCGTGCGAGAAATGGCGAGCATCACGATGGCGGATCTGCGGGCGGCGGTGCCCGACATGACGGGGGAGGTCGCCATCAAGGGCCTCGCCGGCAACGTCGAAGTGATGCGTGACGCCTGGGGCGTGCCGCATATCCGCGCGCGGGGCGCCGACGATGTCTTCATCGCGCTCGGCTTCGTGCACGCGCAGGACCGGCTGTGGCAGATGGATGCCACGCGGCGGCGCGGGCTGGGGCGCTGGGCCGAGTGGGTTGGCCCGTCGGGCGTCGCCGCAGACCGGCTGGCGCGTCAGCTCGACGGTGAGGGCGCGGCCAAGCGCGACTACGATGCCTTGCCGGCCGAGACGCGCGGCATGCTCGAGGCCTATGCCACGGGTGTGAACGCGTTCATCGCGCGGGGCGTGTTCCCGATCGAATACAAGCTGCTCGATCAGGTACCGGAGCCCTGGCGGCCGCACAACGCGATCGTCGCGATGCGCCAGCGCGGATTCCTGATGGGCTCGGTGTGGTTCAAGCTCTGGCGCGCCGCGGCGCTGCGCACGATCGGGCCCGATCAGATCTCCAAGCTGCGCTACGACGACGGCGGCCGCGAGCTGCTGTGCATCCCGCCCGGCGCGGAGGCGCAGCGCTGGATCGCGACGTTGCAGGACCTGGCGCCGGCGATCGAGGCCGTGGCGGCGCTGGGCTCGGCCGACTCGACGGGGGGCGGCAGCAACAACTGGGCGCTGGCGCCATCGCGCACGGCGGCCGGGCGGCCGTTGCTGGCCGGCGATCCGCACCGCCAGTTCGAGCTGCCCAGCATGTACGCGCAGACGCACATCGCCTGCGACGCCTTCGACGCGCTGGGTTTCACCGTGCCCGGCGTGCCGGGCTTCCCGCATTTTGGCCACAACGGCCATGTCGCGTGGTGTGTCACGCACGCCTTCGCCGACATTCACGATCTCTTCGTCGAGCGCTTTCAGGACAATGCGCAGCGCTACGAATTCAAGGGCGAGTGGCGGGCGACGACGCGACGCCGCGAGGCCATCGCTGTGCGCGGCGGCGCGGCGGTGACGGTCGATGTCATCTCGACGCATCACGGCCCGGTGATCGCCGGTAACGCCGCGACAGGTGCGGCGCTCAGCCTGCGCTCGGTGCAGTACGCCGAGACCGACCGGTCGCTGGCCTGCCTGCTGCCGATGATCAGAGCGAAGGACGTCGACAGTTTCTTCGATGCCGCGCGCGGCTGGGGTCTGATCGATCACAACGTCGTCGCCGCCGACATCACGGGCCGCATCGGCCATCTCGTGCGCGCCATCGTGCCGGTGCGGCCAAGGATCAACGGTTGGCTACCGGTGCCGGGCTGGACCGGCGCGCATGAATGGCAGGGCAACGTGCCGTTCGAGCGCATGCCGCGAATCGTCGATCCCAAAGGCGGCGCGATCGTCACCGCCAACAACCGCTTCGTCGCCGACGATCATCCCGACTATCTCGTCACCGACTGCCACCCGCCCTATCGCGCGCGGCGCATCATGGATCGCCTGAACGCGCTGCCGGCGGCGAGCCTGCCTGACATGCTGTCGATCCATCTCGACGACCTCAGCCTGCCCGGCCTCGAGATCCGCGATCGCATCTCCGCGGCGTTACCAAAGACACCGACCGGCATCGCGCTGCGCGATCAGATCGCCGCCTGGGATGGCCACATGGCGCCGCGGTCCGTGGCAGCGGCGTGCTACATCGACGTGCGCCGCGCGCTGACGCGCCTGCTGGCCGAACGCTCGGGCCTGTCACGCGCATCGGCCGATCCGCTGACCAAGGTGCCGCCTGGCGTGGTGCCGCTGATCCAGCTGTGGTGGACCTTGCCGGCGCTGCTACGCGCCGACGACACCGCGCTGCTCAGTGGCGCGACATGGCCCGACCTGATGGCGGCCGCGCTCGACGAGGTCGGCGCGACCGATACGCCAACGGCGGAGTGGGGCAAGCGGCATCGACCCAAATTCTCGCACCCGCTATCGCCCATCTTCCCCGAAGCGGCCGCGCTGCTCGATCCGTCCGGCGTCGATGTCGGCGGCGACGGCGACACGGTGTGGGCCAACGGCACGCTGGCCTCGGCCGGGGTCGATGCCGCCTACGGCGCGATCGCCCGCTATGCCTACGATGTCGGCGCCTGGGACACCGGCTCGTGGCTGGTGTTCCACGGCGCCTCGGGCCATCCCGGCAGTCCGCACTACGCCGACCAGGTGCCGCTCTGGGGCAAGGGCGCGCTGATCCCCGCGCTCTATGCCTGGCCGCGCATCGAGAAGTTGGCGAAGGTCAAACAGCGACTGACACCGTGACTACCTTCCCCCGCAGGGCGGGAGAAGGTAGTGGGGCCGGCTATTTGTCGAGCCAGATGTCCTCGTAGCGCGAGCCGTTGTAGAGGCTGTTGACCATCGAGACATGGCCCTTCACGTAGGGATGCAGGCAGGTTGCGGCGCGGTTCCACATCACGATAGGCCGCGTGCCTTCCTCCAGGATCTTGCGGTCGAGATCCCACACCAGCTGCTTGCGCTTCTGCGGATCGAGCTCTGACGATTGCGCCACGAAAAGCTTCTCGAATTCGGGATTGCAGTAGTTGGTGTAGTTGCGCTCCGAGCCGCAGGCGTAATGCTCGAAGAAGGTCTGGTCGGGATCGTCGACGCCATTGCCGGTCGTGTTCAGGCCCACCGAGTAGTCCTTGCGCGCGACCTTGGCGAACCACGCCGAGGTGTCGACGAGATCGAGTTCGGCGTCGATGTACACCTCTTTGAGCTGGTCGATCAGGATCACCGCCGGATCGCGATACTGCAGGTGGTTGCGCGTCGAGACCCTGAGCTTCAGCCGCTTGTCCGGGCCGTAGCCCAGCGACTTCATGATCTCGCGCCCCTCGGCGCGGCTCTTGGCGACGTCGGCGCCGTAGCCCTTGACCTCGTTGAACATCGCCGGCGGCAGGCCCCAGACGCCGTCGTTGGGCGGCAGCATCACGCCGCCGATGATCGCGTCGCCCTGGTTGAGGATGTCGACGAAGGCCTTGCGGTCGAGCGACAGCAGCAGCACCTGGCGCAGCTTGGGATTGTCGAACGGCGGGGTGTCCTTGTTGACGATCAGGTTGGTGCTGTTGTTCATCGAGGCGACCGTGCAGTTCGCGTCGGATACCTGGTCCTTGATCTCCTTCAGGAGTGGAATGGTCACGACGTAGGGCGCGGTCATGTCGAAGCGCTTGGACACGAAGCCCAGGATCGCCGTCGAGCGGTTGGTGACGATGGTGAACTCGATGCCGTCGAGATAGGGCTTGCCCTTCTTGAAGTAGTCGGGATTGCGCGTGAGCTTGATGTGCTCGTTGACCTTGAAGTCCAGAAACTTGAACGGCCCGGTGCCGACCGGCTTGGTGCGCATCTGCGCCGGCGAGACGTGGCAGGGATAGATTGGCGTGTAGCCCGAGGCGAGCAGGATCGGGAACGAGGGCTGCGGCCGCTTGAGCTGGAAGGTCACGTCGTGATCGCCGTTGACCACGACCTTCTCGAGGTTGCCGTACCACGAAGCGCGCGGGTTCTTGCGCAGCTTCTGCTGCCCTTTGCCCTGCACGAGATCGAAGGTGCAGGCCACATCCTTGGCGGTGAAGGGCTGGCCGTCGTGCCACTTCACGCCCTCGTGCAGCTTGAAATTGAGCTGCGTCTTGTCGGCGTTCCACGACCACGACTTGGCGAGATCAGGCACGATGGTCTCGAGGCTGTTGCGCGCCTGCTGCTGATCGAAGACGATCAGGTTGTTGTAGACGCCCATGAACGGCACGACGGTCGAGGTCGTGGCCTCCTCGTGGATCGAGCCACTGGGCGCGTTGTCCTGGAAGTACATCCTGAGGATACCGCCGCTCTTCTGCGCCAGCGCCGGCCCGGCGCAGAGCGAGCCGATCAGTGCGGCCGATACGAGCCATTTCAACATCGCTGTGCTCCTCCCTTTGATATTGACGAGGATCGTAGGGGCCATCGCGTGTCGTCAGCAAGTTCGGGCAGCCCTGCGGATTTGCGCGGGGCGATGGAGTCAGGTGTAGCTCATCGTCACGCTGCCGAACGGCCCGAAATCGGCGGTGTAGGTCTCGCCCGCCTTCGGTGCCAGCATGCCGGTCAGGGTGCCGGTGCTGACCATCTGGCCGGCCTTCATGCCGATACCCGTGCGCGACAGCTCGTTGGCGAGCCAGGTCAGCGGCACCATGGGATGATCGAGCGCCTCGCCCGCCGTGCCGCGACGCCGTGGCACGCCGTTGCATAGCAGCACCACTTCCTGCCCGGCGATATCGCGGCGGCGCCAATCCTCGATCGCCGCGCCGTAGAGGATCGTGCCACTGCCCGAGCCATCCGCCAGCACCGCCGGCAGCGGCGGGAACTGGGCATCGTGCGCGAAGCGACACTCGGCCAGCTCGAGCCCGGGATGTAGTGAGGCCACGGCGTCGGTGACTTCCTCGACGCTGTAGGGTTTGTCGCGTGGCGGCAGGTCGGTGCCGAGCACCGCCTGATACTCGACCTCGGGGATCGGGCTGCACTGTTTGGCACGCTCCACCGAGAGCGGCGGCATCTTGGTCGCGTAGACGCGGCCATAGATCGGCGAGTCGGTGCGCAGTTGCCGCTGCATCTCTTCCTTCTGCGCCGCGATCTTCCAGCCCAGGACCGGCCAGCCCAGCTCCTCCTCGACCATGCGCGCGACGCGATAGGCCGTGGCCTTGTCCGGCGGCAGGAGTCGCGGGTCGAGGCCGCTCTGCTGCCGCCCCTCGCGTCGCAAGGTCGCGAGCAGGCGGGCAAGTTCACGCTGTGCTGACTGGTCCATCATGCTGTGCGCGGCGCCACGTCGAGCCGCACGATCACGCCCTCGAGCTTCGGCGACACCGCCGGGTAGTACCGCATCACCAGTGGATCATGGCCGGGCACGATGTGGTCGGGCGAGGCGGCGAGCTTCTCGGCGGTGCGGTAGGCGTCGATCATGTCGCCGAGGTTGAACGCGGTGCCGAAGAACCGGTTCTTCCTGATGTGCTCATAGTAATGCGCCGCATCGGAGGCGAGCACGACCCAGCCACGCTGGGTGTTGACGCGCACGATCTGCAGGCCGGGCGTATGGCCGCCGGTGTGATGCAGCGAGATGCCGGGCGCGAGGTCGACCTCGCCCTGGTGCTGCTCGACGCGGCCCTTGAAGTTCAGCCGCACCATGCCGACCACATCCTCGACCTCGAAGCTGTGGCCGAACTTGGAGTAGCGCATGTAGGGCCCGGTGACGAAACCCATCTCCTTGGCTTGGAGGTGGAAGCGCGCGGTGGGGAACTTGTCGAAGTTGCCGACATGGTCGTAGTGCAGGTGGGTCAGCACGACGTCGGACACCGACTCCGCGCTGATGCCGAGCTCCGACATCGTCGCCACCGGACAGCGCAGGAACTCGCGCTTACGCTGGGCCGCGACCTCCGCCGTGAAGCCGGTGTCGACGGCGATCACGCGGCCGGCGCCCTTGATCACCCAGGTGAAGTAGTCCATCGGCATCGGCCCGTCATGCGGGTCGCCGCCGATGAAGTGGTCGGCCCGCCGCGCGTCGCGCCGGGCGTAGCGGATGGCGTAGATCTCGTAGGTCGGCAGCGCCTCGGCCATGGATCACCCGTTGCCGCGCAGTTGCGCCATGCGATCGTCAGGCACCTTCACGTCGACGCCGGCGCGCTCCTGCTGCAGCTTCAATATGCTGCGCGAATCGAGATGACCCCAGCCGCGGCCCAGCGCCTCGGTCATCTCTTCCAAGGTCAGGTTGGAAAGCCGCATCGGCACGCCGACCTCGCGCGCGAGCTGCGTCGCCAGCGAGACGTCCTTGTGCGCGTGGCGCAGCTGGAAGGCCGGCGGGTCGTAGGTGCCGGGCAGGAACTGGTCGAGCAGGCCGTCGAAGGTGCGGCGTCGGCCCAGCGCGCCCTGGCGCACCGCCTCGAACAGATCGGCCGGATCGACGCCGGCCTTGATGCCCATGGTGAAGACCTCGCCCAGCGCCACGGTCAGCGCGTAGCCGGCGCAGTTGTGCACCAGTTTCGCCACGGTGGCCTGGCCGATCGTGCCGACATAGCGCACCTGATCACCCATGGCGTCGAGCGCCGCGCGGTCGCGCTCGAAGATCGCCTTGTCGCCGCCGACCCAGATCGCGAGCTTGCCGGTGAACGCGCCCTTCGGACCGCCGCTGACCGGCGCGTCGAACATATGGGCGCCCTTGTCGGCGAAGGCGGCGTTGATCTTGCGCACGGTTGAACGCGCGTTGGTCGACAAGTCGAAATAGGAGGTGCCAGCCTTCATGCCCGCCAGCAGCCCGTTCTCGCCCAGCGCCACCGCCTCGACCTCGGGCGGGCCGGGCAGCGAGGTCAGCACCACGTCGGATGCCGCGGCGACGGCCTTCGGCGAGTCGGCCCAGACGGCGCCGTTGGCGATGTGTTTCGCCGCTGCGTCGCGGCGCACGTCGTGCACGGTCAGCGAATGGCCGGCCTTCTGTACGTTTGCCGCAAGGCTGGCTCCCATGATTCCCAGTCCAACAAAACCGACGCGCATGGTGTGATCCTCCCGGCGGGATCGTGCCCCTGTTCGACGGTGGCGAACAAGCACGCACCCATGCATGCTGCGCGCGGGAGGAACCCAATTGCTTAAGCAAGCTGTCGATCTACGCGACGAGGCTGACGAACTGCATCGTCTGCTGTCACCGCTCCAGGACGCCGATTGGCGCCGCGCCACGCGCTTCAAGGGCTGGACCATCAACGACATCGTGGGTCACCTGCACATGGGCGACCTGATGGGCTACGCCTCGGCCACCGACGAGAAGGCCTTCTACGTGCTGCAAGCCGATATCAAGGCCAAGCGCGAGACTGGACTGACTCGGCTGGAGGACCAGCGGCAGCGTCTGGGCAACCTCGAGGGCCGCGCGCTGCTGGCGCGCTGGTACGAGATGCTGGGCAAGCTCACCGATACGCTGGGCGCGCGTGCTCCTGACGATCGTCTGAAGTGGGCCGGCCCCGACATGGGCGTGCGCATGTTCACGACCGCGCGGCAGATGGAGATCTGGTCGCACGGTCAGGCGATCTACGACATGTTGGGCATGATCCGCCCGCGCTCGGATCGGCTGGAGAACATCGCCGTGATCGGCGTGCGCACCTTCGGCTGGACCTTCGCCAACCGCGGCGAGAAGCCGCCAGGACCGGCGCCCTATGTGCGTCTCGACGCGCCCTCGGGCGCGGTCTGGGAATGGAACACGCGATCGGCCAACAACGCGGTCGAGGGCGACGCGGAAGAGTTCTGTCAGGTCGTGGCCCAGACCCGCAACATCGCCGACACGACTCTCAAGGTGACCGGCGAGGTGGCGCGCACCTGGATGGCGATCGCGCAATGCTTCGCCGGCCCGCCGGAGACTCCACCCGCGCCCGGTAGCCGTCGACGTGAAACCAAGGGATGATCATGAACGATCTGGTTCTCAAGGGCGGCCGGGTGATCGACCCGTCGCAGGGCATCGACAAGGTCACGGACATCGCCTTCGCCGGCAGCAAGGTCGCGGCGATCGGCGACAATCTCTCAGGAACGGACTCGCGCAACATCGCCGGCAAGATCGTCTGCCCCGGCCTGATCGACCTGCACACCCACGTCTATTGGGGCGGCACGTCGCTGGGCGTCGCGGCGGAGTCACTGGCGCGCAGCGGCGGCGTCACCACCTTCATCGACGCTGGCAGCGCCGGGCCGGGCAACTTCCATGGCTTTCGCGCGCATGTGATCGAGCCGTCGCCGGTGCGCATCCTGCCGTATCTCAACCTGTCCTTTCCCGGCATCTTCGCCTTCTCCAAGAGTGTGATGGTGGGTGAGGCGGCCGACCTGCGCCTGCTCGACTTGCGCGAATGCGGCCGTGTGGCGCGCGAGAACGCCGACCTGGTGCTGGGCATCAAGGTGCGCGTCGGCAAGACGGCCGGCGGCGACAATGGCGTGATGCCGCTCGACATGGCGCTCGAGGTCGCCGAGGACGTCGGCCTGCCTGTCATGGCGCATCTCGACAACCCGCCGCCGTCGCGCCTGGAAGTGATCAGCCGTCTGCGCCGCGGCGATATCCTCACCCATTGCTTTCGGCCGTTCCCCAACGCGCCGGTGCGCAGCGACGGCAAGGTACGCGAGGAGGTGCTGACGGCGCGCGAGCGCGGCGTGCTGTTCGATATCGGCCATGGCGGCGGCTCGTTCGGCTTCCAGACGACGCGCGGCATGCTGGCCGCCGGCTTCCTGCCCGACGCGATCTCCTCCGACGTGCACACGGTGTCGATCGAGGGACCGGCCTACGACCTGCTGACGACGATGTCGAAGTTCCTCTGCCTCGGCGTCGATCTGTCGACGGTGATCAGGCTCTCGACCGCCGGCCCCGCCGCCGCGATCCGCCGCCCCGATCTCGGCACGCTCAAGCCCGGCAGTGTCGGCGAGGCCAGCATCCTGGAACTCAAGCAGGGCAGCTTCGACTACGTCGACTGCATCGGCGAATATCTCAAGGGCGACCGGCGCTTGCTGTCGGCTGGCGTCGTACTCGCAGGAAAGTGGTGGCATCCGACGTGATCGTTTTGCTTACCTTCCCCCGGAGGGGGAAGGTAGAGGTGTGACATGACGATCCGTCCCATCCTGCGCTATCCCGATCCTCGCCTAAACCAGAAGGCGGCGGAGGTCACGGCCTTCGACGCGGCGCTGAAGGCGCTTGCCGCCGACCTGCTCGACACCATGCGCGCCGCGCCTGGGGTCGGCATCACCGGCCCGCATATCGGCGTCATGCAGCGTGTCGTGGTGATCGAGCTGGGCGGCGATGTGCGGACCTACGTCAATCCTGTGGTCGAGTGGGCGTCGTCGGAGACGACACGCATCACCGAGGGCAGCGTCTCCATGCCCGGCGTCAACGACGAGGTCGAGCGGCCAGAGAAGGTGCGCGTGCGCTTTCGCGATCTCGATGGCGCGGAGAAGGTGGAGGAGGCCGACGGCTTTCGCGCCACCTGCCTGCAGCACGAGATCGACCAGCTCGATGGCATCTTCTGGATCGACCGGCTGTCGCGGCTGAAGCGCGACCGTCTCACCAAGCGGTTCGCCAAGCTCACTCGACCTTGAGCAATGCCCGCCGCCGGTGCTTTGCTGGCGGTCAGACCACCCTGGGAGGACCATCAGATGATCAAGCGCAAGCAGCGCGTCGCCATGCGCGACCTGTCGACCATGCCGGCGGCCGATCGCGAGACCATCGAGAAGAACGCGATGAACGGCCAGATCTTCAACATCTTCAAGGTGCTGGCCAACCACCCGGCGCTGGTGAAACGCTGGACACCGTTCGCCGGTCACATTCTCAGCAAGCAGACCCTGCCGTTCCGCGACCGCGAAATGCTGATCCTGCGCATCGGCTGGCTGAACCAGGCCGAGTACGAGTTCGCGCAGCACGAGCTGATCGCCAAGCGCGGTGGGCTCAGCGACGCCGACATCGAATGGATCAAGACCGGCCCCGGCGCCGGCTGGAGCGAGAAGGAGGCGGCGTTGCTGCAGGCGGCCGACGATCTGTTCGAGAACTCCGTCGTGTCCGACGCGACCTGGGCCACCTTGTCGAAGAGCTACTCGACCGAGCAGCTGATGGACGTCGTCTTCACCATCGGCCAGTACAATCTCGTGTCGTGGGCGCTCAACAGCTTCGGCGTGCCGCTCGACGACTTCCTGCCCGCCGCCAAAAAGGGCTGAGCCATGAAGTTCGGCGTCACCGTCGCCCCGCGCATCTCCGATTGGCAGCTCTTCGTCGATTTGGAGAAGATGGGCTACGACGCGGCCTGGGCGGCCGATTCCCAGATGCTCTACTCCGACTGCTACGCGACCTTGTCGCTGGCGGCGGTCAACACCTCGCGTATCCGCTTGGGCACCGGCGTGTCGGTCGCCGCGACGCGCCTGGCGCCTGTCACGGCGCACTCCATCGCCTCGATCAACCAGCTCGCGCCGGGCCGTGTCTTCATCGGCATGGGCACCGGCCACACCGCGATGCGGGTGATGGGCAAGGACCCGATGAAGGCCAAGGAGTTCCGCGAGTATCTGCGGGTGCTGCGGGCGCTGCTGCATGGCGAGGAAGTCGACTATGCGGCCTTCGGCGAGACCACCGACATCCGCTTCCTTCATCCCAAGATGGGCTTCGTCAATGTCGAGCAGCCGGTGCCGATCTATGTCGCCGCCGACGGGCCGCTGGCGCTGAAGTCGGCGGGCGCCTACGGCGACGGCCGCGTCTGCTCGCATAACCAGACCAAGGCGCGCCTGCTGCAAAGCCTGGAGACGATGAAGGAGGGCGCCAAGGCGGTGGGCCGCGAGTTGCCGAAGAACTTCCATACCGCGGCGCTGGGCTATGCCTGCGTCCTGCGGCCGGGCGAGAAGATCAACTCCGACCGCGTCATCGACGAGATCGGCTCGATGGCCATCGCCTCGCTGCACTACTGGTGGGAAGCCTACATGAAGGATGGCGACACCAGCACGGTGGCGCATCGCTGCCGCAACCTGTGGGACGAGTATCTCGCCTTCACCGAGAAGATGGATGTGCCGGCGGCCAAGCGCTACCAGCAGGTCCATCTCGGCCACTGCGCTTTCGTGCCGGCGGAGGAACGGCGCTTCGTCACCGAGGAGCTGATCCGCTCGACCGGCGGCCTCGTCGGCACACCGGAGGAGATCATCACCGCGCTGCGCGAGCGCGAGGCGATGGGGCTGAACGAGATCACGCTGCTGCCGTCGATGGACACGGCGCGGCAAAATCTCAGGGACTTCGCCGAGAAGGTGATCGCGAAGTACTGAGTCGTTCGACGGCGCTCTCTCCTCGTGCGGCCTTCCCTTCCCCCGGAGGG